>Ga0335078_10000476_pt1 | contig 62068 bp, 52 predicted proteins | sample Lox_Sample_32_FD_206711 | JGI IMG/M metagenome (GOLD analysis project Ga0335078, IMG submission 206711) | Soil microbial communities from Loxahatchee National Wildlife Refuge, Florida, United States - Lox_Sample_3.2 | ecosystem: Environmental > Terrestrial > Soil > Wetlands | place: USA... | reverse complement strand
TCCACCGAGGACGTGCGGAAATCGTACCGGAAGCTCGCCCGCAAATACCATCCCGACCTGAATCCCGGCGATAAATCGGCGGAAGAGCGTTTCAAGAACGTGCAGGAAGCCTACGATATTCTGAGCGATCCCAAGAAGCGCCAGATGTACGATCAGTACGGCTTCTATTCCGAAAACGGAATGCCCAACGCGGGAGCAGGCGGCGGACCGCAGGGGTGGAACCCCGGGATGGATTTCAGCGGTTTCGATTTTACGGACGTCCCATTTGGCGGCGGGCGCGGCCATCGTTCCGAGAGCGGCGGATTCCGCGATATCTTCTCGCAGTTCTTCGGCGGGCGCGAGAGCCCGGCGCAACAATCGCAGCCGGAGAAAGGCGGCGATCTCGAATACGGGATGTACATCGATTTCTGGCAGGCCATCCGCGGCACACAGGCCAAGATGGAGATTTCGCGCTACGAGACGTGCGGGACCTGTCACGGGTCGGGATCGACCGGGGCGGGCGAAGTGACCTGCCCGCAATGCAAAGGGACCGGCAACGTCAGCCAGATGGCCGGCGCCATGAAGTTCAATCTTACCTGCCCGCGCTGCGGCGGATCGGGGAGGCTGCGGAATGTCTGCCCGGAATGCGGCGGCGACGGCCGGGTGATTCGCAAGGAAACGGTGGAAGTGCGGATCCCGCCAGGCGCGCGCACCGGATCGCGGTTGCGGGTTGCCGGCAAAGGCAATGCCGGCACGATGGGCGCCCCTCCCGGCGACCTGTACATCACCACGCATGTCGAGGAGCATCCATTCTTCGGCCGGGAAGGCGACAACATCGAAATCCGGGTGCCGATTACCGTCTGGGAGGCTGCTCTGGGCGCCAAAATCGAGGTGCCCACGATCGATGGCCGAACCCTGCTGAAAATCCCACAGGGCACCAGCGACGGACAGAAATTCCGCCTGCGGGAAAAGGGGGTGATGAACTCCCGCACCAGCGTGCGCGGCGACCAGATTGTCGAGGTTTCGATCCAGGCGCCCGATCCGCGGGACGAGAAGACCCGCGAACTGCTGCGCGAACTCGCCAAGCTGCACCCCGAGGACCCGCGCTCGGATATGTGGTCGAAGGTGAAGGAAATCTGACTATGGGTCGAAAATCCAAAGCCGGATACATGATTTCAGCCGTCGCCGAACAATACGGCATCCATCCGCAAACGCTGCGGCTGTATGAGCGTGAAGGATTGCTGAAGCCCTCGCGCAGCGAAGGCAACACCCGCCTGTACACACCCGAGGACCTGGAGCGGCTGGAGGTGATTCTCCATCTGATACGCGACCTGGGGGTTAACCTGGCGGGCGTCGAGATCATTCTGAATATGCGCGAGAAAATGGGGGAAATGCAGGCGCAAATTCAGGAGTTCATTGCGACGTTGAACCGCGAACTGGCAACCCGGGTAGCGCGGACGGCGCCTGCGGTGGAACGTAACAGCCTGATTCGGCTGGAGCGCTCGGCGCGAAAGGCGGCTAACCTGACGTCCCCCGCGCAAGAACTGCCCCGACAAACCTCGTAGAACCCGGGTGGTTCCGGCCGCGTCAAATAAAGTGACGGGAAGCAGATCTCCTTCTCCCTGTCGCCCGGAACTCCGGTGACGCGGCGCGTCGGGCCCCGCGTCCCGGGGCTCTCCGGGGGCGATTCCGAACCAAGCGGCAGGGCGGCGGACCCCAACCATCCTCAACGGGTTGATATTATAGCTTCTAGCTTTTCATGACCCCGGCCAATCAAATCTCGGCGCCGGCCGACCAAATCCCGCAAAAGCCGTCTCTGCCATGGGTTTTTATCGGCTGGTTCGCCGTCCTGGCGATCGCCTGTTATGCCCCCATCCTCAAGCGTCTTGCGATCCAGTGGATGGACGATCCGGATATGGGGCATGGATTCTTTGTGCCGCTGGTGACTGGTTTGATCATCTGGCAGCGCCGCGAGGAGTTGGCAAAGACGGAAATCCGGCCGAACTGGTGGGGGTTTGCGCTGGTGGTCTGGGGAGCGATGCAGATGATCCTGGGAACGCTGGGCGTGGAGCTGTTTACCTCCCGCACGGCGTTCGTAATCACGGCGATCGGCTGCGTCTGGTTTCTGTGCGGCACCGAAATGCTGAGAAAACTGGCATTTCCGCTGGCGCTGCTCTTCCTGATGGTGCCGATTCCCGGAGTGATCTACAACGAACTCACATTCAAATTGCAATTGCTGGCGACGCACCTGGCTTTCGGGGTGTTGGAGTTTCTGAATATTCCGGTGCTGCGGGAAGGCAATGTTCTTCAATTGCCGAATATGAGCCTGCAGGTGGTGGAGGCCTGCAGCGGCATCCGGTCGTTGTTGACGCTGACATTCTTATCGCTGGTTTTCGGTTATTTCTTCGAGCGGCGGCGCTGGGTGCGCGTGGCTCTCTTCCTGTCGACCGTACCCATCGCGATTGTGGCAAATGCGAGCCGGGTCTCGGCTACCGGCATCCTGTCGCAAGTGAAGCCGGAGCTGGCGCAAGGTTTCTTTCACGAATCCACGGGCTTTATTTTATTTGCAATCTCGCTGATTCTATTGGTCGCGCTCCACCGGATCCTGGTGCTGATGGCGCGAAAACTGGAAAGGCGGAAGATCGCATGAACCCGGTCCGGAGCCGCTACGCGTTGATTCTGACCGTAGTCCTGGTGTTGCAGGGCGGGTTTTTTTATCTGGTGGCGGAGCGGGAGGAGGAGATTCCGGGGATTGCGCCGCTCTCGGAGGTTCCGGAACAGCTATCGGGATTTCAAGCCATCCAGACCCTGGAAGTGGATCAGGAAACGCGCGACCTGCTGCGCGCCGACGACCTGCTCTACCGGCGTTACGCCGCCCCGAACCCGACCATGTTCGTGGATCTTTTCGTGGCGTACTTCAAAACGCAGCGTTATGGCCAGTCGCCCCATTCCCCCAAGAACTGTCTTCCTGGGTCCGGTTGGGAGCCCGTGGCGGCGCCCGACCGGCCGTTCATCCAACTGGATGGCGCCCGGCCGATCCAGGTGAACCGGTATGTGGTGCAGAAGGGCGACGTGCGGAGCGTGACTTTGTACTGGTACCAAACGCACAGCCGGGTGATCGCCAGCGAGTACTCGGCGAAGTTCTGGCTGGTGGCGGATGCGCTGCGTTATCACCGCAGCGACACCGCGCTGGTGCGGGTAACAGTGCCGGTATCGGTTGGGAATGTGGAGAATGCCTCCAATCTGGCAATGGACTTCGTCAGGGTCATATTTCCGGAGCTCAAGACGCGGATGCCGATCTGAGGAGGCGGGCAAGGCGCGGCCTGTGATGTTTGTAACCTTACGAAAAGGTTTCCCGAACCTCACGATTTGTACCTTTTCCCGTAACCTTCGGGGGGCGCCGGTAGTCTCTTTGCGGAGGCCTATGGTAGTTCTCCTGTTTGGAAACCCGAGGTCGAGTAAGGGGCGCGAGCCGCTGACGGACGGCGCGCGCGGGGGTGAAGCATGGCAGTTTTACGGGTGCTGTTCCTGGGTCAAGGGGGCGTGGACGCGCTGGAAGCGGAAATGCGACGGGCGGGCTACGATCCCGTGTTCCGGTCTGTGGAACACTCGTCCGATCTGGCGGCGGCCCTCGATGGTTCTTGGGATATCGCCATTTGCGACTCCGTTGCCGGAGACTGCGGCGCGATTCAGACGCTGCGCGTGATTCAGGAGCGCGGCATCGATTTGCCGCTGATCGTGGTATCGGGAGAAATCCCGGACGCGGAAATCCTGGCAGCGCTATGGGCGGGCGCCGCCGACCATCTCAACCAGACGGACCTGAAGCGGCTAAATGCGGCCGTCGCCCGCGAGCTGCGCTCGGCGGCGATGCGCCGGGAACGGGCGCGGTTGGAAGAGCAGGTCCGGCAATCGCAGAAAATGGAGGCGGTCGGACGGCTGGCCACCGGCGTAGCGCACGATTTCAATAACTTACTGACTATCGTCACGGGGTACAGCGAGCTGCTGCTGGCGAGCCGCAACCTGGACGAACGGCAGCGGACCTCGCTCGAAGAAATCCGCCGCGCGGCCGACCGTGGAGGCGCTCTGACCGGCCAACTGCTGGCGTTCAGCCGTCGCCGTCCGCTGGAAACGCGCCGGATTTCGCTGAACGAACTGCTCCTCGGAATGGAACGGATGCTGCGGCGGCTGATCGGGGAGGATATCAATCTCGTAACCATACCGGCGGCGTCTCCCGACACGGTGGAATGCGACCCCGGGAGGCTGGAGCAGGTAATTCTGAACCTGGCGGTGAATGCGCGCGATGCCATGGCGGACGGCGGCACCCTGACGATCGAAACCGCGACGGCGAGCGTGGGCAAAGGGCCACAGAGCGGCCACCTCGGAGTTCCGGCCGGCCGCTATGTGACACTTTCCGTAGCCGACACGGGGAGCGGGATGGACGAAGAGACCCGCAAGCATGTCTTCGAGCCGTTTTTCACCACCAAAGCGCCCGGCCGCGGGACCGGGCTCGGTCTGGCCACCGCTTATGGGACGGTGAATCAGATGGGTGGGGCCATCGGGATCAGCAGCGAGCCGGGCCATGGCACCACCGTGCAGATTTACGTTCCTCTGGCCAAAGAGAAGGGCCAGGCAGCCAGGCTCAAACCGGCGTCGAAGGCGACATCGGCGCATGGCGAGACGATCCTGGTGGTGGAAGACGATGCGCGTGTGCGGAAACTGATCGTCGGCGTGCTGCGCGGACACGGCTATACGGTGGTGGAGGCCATTCGGGGCGAAGAAGCGCTGCGCCGCGTCCGGGAGCACAAAGGCAAGCTGGACCTGGCGGTGGTGGACGTGGTGATGCCGGAGATGAGCGGTCCGGAACTGGTCCAGAAGATTCATCCGCTGTTCCCGGAAATGCGGGTTCTGTTCATTTCCGGGTATGTGGACGAAGCTCTCGTGCATCACCGCATCCCGGAGTCGGGGGCGGCTTTTTTGCAGAAGCCGTTTCTGCCGGATGCGCTCGCCCGCAAAGTTCGTGAAGTACTCGATCATCGGGGGAACTGCGCGCCGTAGCCACGGCCGATCTAAAGCCGGCTCCGGGAATTGCCGATTGATGGGTGAGGAGAGCGAGCGCCTTCGCCCGAGTCCATGGCCGTCCCGATTCCTACCGATCTTGCGCGGCTGTCCGAGATCCTCGAACCGGCAGCCCCGGCAAGTCCGCTGCCGCGCCGCAATGCGGCGGTGCTGCCCGTTCTGCGGCCAAAACTGCCGGCGATCGAGGAGATTCTGCCCTATTTTCGAAGTATCGACGAACGCCAATGGTACTCCAACTGGGGACCGCTGACGAGTGAACTGGAACAGTCCCTCAGCCGTCAACTCGGGCTCGAGAGAGTTTGCGTCGTGACCACCGCTAATGCCACCGCGGGATTGACTGCGGCGCTGCTGGCTCTCGGACTGCCGCGGGGTTCGATCTGCGTGATGCCCTCGTGGACCTTCGCGGCGACTCCGCACGCGGCGCGGGCAGCCGGCCTGCGTCCCTGGTTCCATGATGTCGATCCTCAAACCTGGGCCCTCGATCCCGAGGCCGTACGGCGCACGATAGGGGGTATCCGTAACCGTGTGAGTGCGGCGGTGGTAGTCGCTCCGTTCGGCGCGCCGGTCGACACGGCTTCCTGGGAGGACTTCGAAGATCGAACCGGCATCCGGGTGGTGATCGATGCCGCGGCGGCGTTCGACACGGTCCGGGCATGCCGTTTGCCAAGCGTGGTAAGCCTCCACGCGACGAAGATTCTGGCGGCTGGAGAAGGCGGCTTCGTCGCCACCACGGATTCGAGTCTTCGCGATCGCATCGTGGCCTGCTGCAATTTTGGCTTCCAGGGCTCGCGTTCGGCCATGCTGCCGGCGCTCAACGGCAAGATGAGCGAATATCATGCCGCGGTCGGACTGGCGAGCCTGGCGAAGTGGCCCGCCACGCGCGCCCGGCACATACAGATTGCGGCGTGGTACCGGCGGCGGATGGAGGGACTGCCGGGAGTCGCCCTTCAACCCGGTTATGGAGGATGGGCATCGGGCACCACCAGTCCGGTGCTGCCGATCGAGGCCGCCCGCGTCTCACGCCGGTTGCGGCTCCTGGGTGTGGAAACCCGTTCCTGGTGGGGAATGGGATGTCACCTTCAGCCGGCCTTCGCCCGTTGCCCCCGCGGTCCGCTGGCAGTGACGGAACGTCTCGGCATGCGCGTGCTCGGGCTGCCGCACTTTCCGGAAATGCGCGAATCCGACGTGGATCTGGTGGCGGGAGCTCTAGCCGAGTGCCTGTGGACGGGTCCTAGGGCTCCGATGGAGGTGTGAGCTTCGCGCGATATTTCAGGTAATCGTCGCGCGTGATGCCGGCGATGATCTTGGCCCAATAGCGGTCTCTCCGGTAATAGGCGTTGCGTTTGCGCCCCTCCTCGACCCAGCCGCACTTGCCGATGTACAGCCTGTAGGAAGCGTGGTTGTATTCGATGATGGTAGTGTCCAGGCGTTCCAGCGCCAATTCCTCGAAAGCGTAGCGCATGATGGTATTCACGGTATCGGCGCCGTATCCGCGTCCGCGCGCCGGCGCGTCCAGCAGCATTCCATGGAAGGCATTGCGATCCTTCCAGTTGATCTCCACCAGGTTGGCGAGGCCGATGGCCACATGCTCGGCGGTCTCGATGAGGAACCGCTGATCCGTCGAATCGTTGCGAAAGGCGGCAAGCCAGCGTTCGATATCCCGCGCCGAGGCCGGAAAGTGCCAGCTCGCCAGGTTGTATTGGATGTCCGGGTCGTTCGACCAGGCGTGCAATAGGGGCGTATCGGCCGGCTCGATGGCCCGCAATAAGATGTTTCGCCCTTTGATGATCATAAAGAAAAACCGCCTGGCGAAGGACCGCGGTACGCCGGAAAGTACGTGGAATCGGCGGCGGCTGAGCGGGCCGCGAGCTCGCCGTAGGCGGCCGGGTCCAGAATTCTCTCGCAGAGATAGGCCGGCCTGCCGTCATTCGCCCAGCCGGCTTTGAACTGCGTCAGGCCGTCGCGCGCATCGGCGGCGCCGGCGGCTCCGCCGAGATCAAGCTTGTCTACGCGGCCGCGAAAATAGTCGATGGCGAAGCCGAGCAGACCGTAGGCGGCGCGCCGGCGGTATCCGGTTTCATCGGCCGCGCCCAGATGGTAGTAAGCGGTGTCGCCGGCGGTCATCCAGAGCTGCGCCGCGATGCACTCCCCGGAATCCGCCAATGCGCGAAACGCCACCAGGCCGGGCACGGCGAGCTGGCGCTGGAAAGATGCACGGGAGAACGCCTGAATGCCGCCGATCCGGTGCCGCAGGATGAGGAAATCATACAGCCTGGTCCAATCCGCCAGCATCCGCAGCGGCGGATCGCACGGCTCGATGACGGCCTGGCGGCGGGCAGCCCTGGCGTAGCTTCGGTGCCGCGCCTTGCCAAAAGGACCGGGCCGGCGAAGATCCAGCACGAAATGCGTCTTGAAGGGCATGACGCGATCGAAGCAGCGGTGCAAGGCGGTTTCGTCGCAGGGGCCAAACGGGTCGGCGACCAGAACGACGCTGACCAATTCGCGGCGCAGCCCATCGAGATCGCCGGGAAGTCCGCTCCAGTCGGCGCAGCAGAACAGAGGATACGGTCCCATGGCGTCTTCGAAGCCGCCGGCGATGGGGCGGCGCAAGAGCCACCCGCCGCATGAGGGAAGCTTGAGCGGCGTTCCGAATTCCGCCAGGGACTGGGCGTACGCGGGGTGGCCGTAGCCGGCCGGGGGTGGTGGCGGGGTGGAGAGCAAGTCCTCAGCCCGCCCTTCGCAACGAACGCGGATCGATGCCCGCGCACCATCGCCGCCACATTTCACGGAAGGCCGCTTCCAGATGGCGCACGAAACCGGCCTCGTCGCGGAAGGGCGATCTGCGAAAGGCCTCCCGCACGTTCTGCCGGAGCTGCGGAATCCTGCCCACGATTTCGGCCAAAAACAGCGCCGAATGAATGTAGTGCTCCCGCGATTGGGCCACGGTGTCGGGCAGTCCCACCGCGCGCAGGATGTCGGCGCTGCAGCACTGGACCGCGGTTCGCCCGACCAGGGTCACCACCGGGACGCCCATGGAGACGGCATCGAGGGTGGTGCTGCCGCCGGTATACGGAAACGGGTCGAGCGCGATATCGATATCGCCGTACCTCGCCATGTACTCGCCGGCGACGCTGGCGCCGGCAAACTCCAGCCGCTCGCGGGGGACGCCTTCCCTGGCAAACCAGGATTGAAAGCGGCCCTGGAAGATTTCCGATTCCATGCCGGCGTATTTCAGCCGCAGCCGGCTGCCGGGCACGGCCCGCAGAATCGCCGCCCAGAGGCTGACCACGCTGGGGTTGATCTTGGCCGGCTGGTTATAGCATCCGAAGGTGATGTAGCCGCGCTCGAGGCAGGGAGCCGGAGCCAGGGCGGCATCCGCCGCCGGACGGTAGCAGGCGGTCACGCCGGGAAGCCGGTAGACCGCTTCGCGGAACAGGTGCTCGGTTCCGGGGCAGGGCATGTTGGAGTCGCCGATAAAGTAATCGATGGCAGAGAGGCCGGTGGTGGCCAGCATTCCCACCCAGGTGGCTTGCACCGGGGCGGATCTGAGAGCGAAAGCCTGGAGGAACTCCCAGCGCATGGTATGGCCGGCGAGGTCGACCAGAATGTCGATGGCGTCGGAGCGGATCCGCGCCGCCAGTTCGACGCCCTTGCCGCGAAAAGGCACGAAGCGTTCCACGGCGGCGCGGGCGGCGGCGGTGCAGCCGTCTTCCCTGGAGCCGACCGCGTAGACGAATACTTCGAATTGCGAGCGGTCGTGATGCTCGAACACCGGCTGGACGAACTTCGCAACGGCGTGCGAATACAGATCGGGCGAGACATAGCCGACGCGCAGGCGGCGGCCGGGAACGGGCGAATTGGCGGGCGGAGGGAGGCTCGCGGCGAGGGGCGCGGCGTGCAAGGCTTCCCAGCGGCAGGCCTGTTCGTAGATGGCTTCGGGAGTGGAATCCGGAGTGTAGCTCATCAGCCCCAGCATGGAGCGGTGAAGCTCCGCATCCGGCTCGATGGCCAAAGCGCGGAGGGCGCTGGCGACGGCTTCCGACGGCAGGGCCAGAGAATAGTACGCGGTCACCAGGGATATCAGGGAAGCGTAATCGGCGGGGTGGGTCAAGAGGGTGGCATCGGCGGCGGCGATGGCCCGCAAATAATACCGATGGCCCTCGGCGTGGCGGCTGTTTTGAATGGCATCGCGTCCCAGGCCCAGCCAGGCGCCGGCCAACTGCGGATCGATGCGGACGGCCTGGTGAAAGAGATCGGCGGCGCGGGCCGAATCGCCGGACTGAAAACACGTTTCGGCTTCGACCGCCACGGCGGCTCCGGCAGACCGCCTCTGCGACGGTTGGCTGGCCGGGCGCAGCCTGGACGCGGATCGCCTGAATTTGCGCACTGAGACCAGGAGTGGGCGCGGAGAGCGAAAACTCTCGGGAAAGCATGGATCGAGGTTAAGGCGGCCAGCCTAGTTGTCGAGGAGTTTTGACCGAGGTAGAGGTTGGGAGCGGATTTGGAGAGAGTTGAAGGTCAAGGAGGGCGGCAGGCGGGCCGATAGAGAGGGTGACCGGCAAGATGCCGGCACACAACTTGAAAGGACTTCCAGAATGCTCTCCATTCAAACCAACGTAAACTCTCTGATCGCTCAGCAGAATCTGAACGTCAATAACACGTTCCAGAGCCAGACCATCGACCAACTCACATCCGGCTATCGCATCAACTCGTCTGGTGACGACGCCGCCGGCCTGGCAGTGGCCAACGGGTATCGCAATTCGATTGCGGAATTGACGCAGGGCGTGGGCAACGGAAACGACGCGTCGGCGCAGTTGCAGATCATGGATGGCGGAATGAGCAACATTTCGCAGATCCTGGATCGGCTGAAGACGCTGGCCGTGCAGTCGGCTTCCGGATCGTTCACGGGCACTCGCGGAACACTGGACACGGAATTCCAGACAGACCTCAACGAAATCAACCGGCAGGCGCAATCCATCGGTCTGAGCACCGGGGGCTTGTTCACCAGGAATATGGCGGTCTACCTGGGCGCGGGCAGCGGCAGCCAGTCGCAGGCGAACAGCCTGGTAAACGTCAACCTGACGCAATCCGCGGTGGACACACAGGCGCTGGGGCTGTCGGGCATGCAAGTAGTGAACGCCAGTAAGACCACCGGCCTGGTGAATGCGGATATCGGCAGCACTTCGGGGACCTCGGTGGAGGCGATCGTCAACAACACCAGCGGCGCCAATGGCAACCAGCAGGCTCTGGCGGGATACGCCTCGTTCCAGTTTTCCGGCGCCGGCTTCACCAATCTCCAGGTGTCGGTGAACCTGGCCAGCGTGAGCGACGTATCCACATTGGCCAGCGCTCTGAATTCGGCGATTCAAGCGGCGGGCACGGGCAGCGCGTCAGCCGACGCGTTCAAGAATGCGGGCATCGTCGCCAGCGTCTATACCGATTCGGCGGGCCACCAGGCCCTGGCGTTCAGTTCCAGTACTTCGGCGTTCCAGGTGCAGGCGGGCGACCAGATGGCCAATGCGCTGCTGGGGAATGTCAGCCTTGTCGGCGGCGGAGGCGGTGTGCCGCAGGGAACCGCGGTGAATACTCCGACCGTAACCGGCGCGACCACTGCGACGGGTTCCGGCTTCACGTCCCCGCAAAACGTCCACCTTACCGTGACCGGCGGCGGATTGGCGCAGGCGGAGGTCCTCACCCTGAACTCCAGCGACACGACTACGGGCGCGGCCATCGCCGATCTGCTGAACCAATTCAATTCGGACACGAACCTGGCGGCGGCCGGATTGACCATGACCAATTCGGCGGGCGGCAACACGGTTGGCGGGCAATTGTCGTTCAAGAGCGCCAATGGGCAGCAGTTCAATATCCAGTTGACCGGCGACACGCAGAACCTGCTGGGCCTGGGTTCGTTCCTTTCGAGCAACTCGGGAACTTCCACCTACAGCACCATTACGGCCGGCGCGGGCTATAGCGCCGCCACGGCGACCGGCGTACTGGGGGAGACGCAGGGCCAGGCCGCGGGGCTGGAAATCTCGATCAATGGCGGAGCAGCCACGGCGCTTACGCCGATCGATCTCACCGCCGGTGCGCATGCCTCGGCAGCCAGCGTCACCGGAGGCGCTTTGGCTCTCGGCGGCGTCGACATTACCGCTACGAACAACGCCCTGAACATTAGTGTCGTGAACAACGGCGTGGCGACCAACTGGACGGGCACCTTGACCACCAACCAGGTGGCCACCAGCGGCGCGGTCGCTTCGAGTTCGGTGAATGCGGCCAGCACCGTTACCGTGGACGCCACCCACAACACGTTCAATCTCGCCGTGGATGGCGGACCGTCCGTAGCCGTTACGATCGGCGCCGGTTCCTATGGCGGCTTGAACGGGGCCGGTCTGCTGGCGGCGCTCAATTACGCAATCAGCAACGGGACTCTCGGCACATCGGTCACCGCGGGGTTCGATCCCACGTCAGGCTTCCTGACCTTCACTTCCGCTACCAGCGGCGCAGGCTCCTCGGTCGCCGCGACGACCGGCGCCTCGAATGACCTGTTGGCGTCAATGCACGTCACGACCGGCACCCACAATTCGGGACTTGCCGATCAGCCGTCGACATTGGCATCCATTGCGCAGCAGATTCAAACCGGCCTCGGCACTGCCAACGCCGTAGTGACGGTTACCAATGCGGGGAAGATCAACATCGCCAGCAAAGTGGCCGGAGCAAATTCGGAAGTCGTCATCAACAGTCCGGCTTCGAACAGCGCGAATACAACGCTCGGCCTGACCGGAGGAGCCGGGATGCAGACGACGGCTGGCCAGAACAGCTCGATCAACGACATCGTCGCCAACCTGAACGCGCAATTCGCCAACAGCCAGGCGTTCCAGTCGGCCGGGCTGACGGCGGCCGCCACTACTTCGACCGGCAGCGGCACCGGTACGTATATCACGATCTCGTCCAGCAACGGCACGCAGTTCCGGTTGAATGCCCTGGGACAGGGGTCGGCGGCGGCGGAGAACGTCGGGTTCGGCACGGCGGGCGCTTCCTTCACTTCCGCGGCGCAGAACACGGCCGCCAAGGTGCTTTCGGCGACCATCAACCAGTACAGCACGGTCACCATCGACGCGACCCACAATACGTTCAATATCGCGGTCAACGGCGTCAATAGCGGCAATCCGGTGACGGTCACGGTGGGGGCCGGCTCCTATGGCACCTTTAGCGGCGCCAGCCTGCTCGGCGTGCTGAACAACGCCATCAGCACGGCCGGCGCGGGCGCTCTCAACGGTCTTGTCACGGCGGGTTTCGACACCGCGACCGGCTTGCTGGCCGTGTCGGGCGGAACCGGTTCCACGGCAACCATCGAGGTGACGAACGGCACGTCCAACGACCTTCTCTCGACCACCGCCACCAAAGAACTGGGATTCACGAACGCCCAATTGGGAACCGGGACTACCACGGCGGGAGCGGCTCCCACGTCCACCACGGCTTTGAGCACGCTCGATGCCTATGGCTCCTCGGCCACGGGGGCGCAGAGCTTCACCGCGCTGCAATACGGCAACGAAAAGCAGGTCCTGAACTTCTCGGCCCAGACCAACACGGGCGGGCTGGAAAGCAGGAGCATCACGCTGCAGAACAACGCCTCCAACCAGAGCGGCGCCTCGCTCGACAATGCCGTCGCTTACATCAACCAGCAACTCCAGGCCATGACGACCGAGCCGGCACTGCAGAGCATCGTGGCGGTGAAGGAGAATGTCGGCGGGCAGGAGAAGATCAACTTCATCAGCTCGCTGCCCGGCTTTTCGGTCGGCGTGGGCGGCACCGGAACGACGGATGGCGTCAGCAACGGCACCCCGGCCACGCTGCAGGGCGGCGCGTACGGAGCCGCCGCCAACGTGTCGATCTCGACGCAGACCGGCGCGGAGGCCGCGGTCACGGCCATCACCTCGGCGGTGAGCAAGCTGGGCGCCGCCCAGGCGCAGGTAGGTATCGGCGAGAACCAGTTGAATTTCGCCATCAACCTGGCGCAATCGCAGATCACCAACTTTTCGGCCGCCGAATCGCAGATCCGCGATGCCAACGTGGCCGCGGAAGCCGCCAACCTCTCCAAGGCCCAAGTCTTGCAGCAGTCGACGATCGCTGCCATGGCGCAGGCCAATTCCGCTCCTCAGGCAGTGCTTTCTTTGCTGAAGGGCTAACCGCAACCCGTCCTGGCCGGTCGGGAATCATCGCCAGGACTAAGCCCCGGGGCCGGATAGGACAGTTCGTCCTCTCCGGCCCCTGGAGTCGTTTATGGGCTCGATTTCCAGTTCCCTGTCTTCGATCTTTTCGCCGGTCTCGGTTGAACCCGGCAACTCCAGCGCTTCCAGCAGCGCTTCCGACAGCACCTCCGGCGGCAGCGCCAGCAGCGCCGCGGCCGGCGGCAGTTCCTCGACTTCCTCCAGCGACTTTGTGGGCACCAGTCAATACTCGGCGGAGCTGGCTTCGGAAGTTTCGCGAGAGGTGCAGATCGCCGGCATGCCGATTCAGTTGCTCACCCAGCAGCAGAGCAGCCTGACGGCGGAATCCAACGAAATGACCACCATCGGCGGGTTGGTCGGCAACCTGGTCTCGGCGGTGCAGGGGATTCAGAGCGCCATGGACGGCTCCTCGTTCGACGCCAGCGTTACGGACGCATCGGGAAATACCTCGGCGGCGGTGCAAGCATCGCTGGACGACAGCGCGCAGGAGGGCGTCTATTCGATGACGGTCAACAACATCGGCAGCTACGCCGCCGGCAACACCACCGGAAACTGGTCGCCTTCCAGCAGCAGCGCATCCTACAATCTGGTGCTTAACGGAAAGAGCTACGCCATCACCACCAGCGACAACAGCGCCTCGGGAATCGCCAATGCGATCAACCAGGAATACGGCAACGTGGTGCAGGCTACGGTCGTGAATCTCAGCTCCACGCAAACGTCCATCGCGCTGCAGGCCACCTCTCTCGGCCAGCAGACGCTGGATTTGCAGAACTCGAGCGGGCAGAGCCTCTTCAGCCAGAACGCGTCGGGCTCGCAGGCGGAATATACGGTGACGGGCGGGCAGCCGGTGTTTACCAATTCGCGCCAGGTGGAGATCTCGCCGGGGGTCACCTTGACCATGGATGCGCCCACCACGGGGGCGGTGAATGTCACCGTTTCGCGCTCCGATTCGGTGTTGGGCGACGCCCTCTCGAACTTCGCCACGGCGTACAACGCGGTGGTGGATGCGGTCACATCGCAGCACGGCCAGAGCGCCGGGCCCTTGCAAGGCAACCCGATTCTGACAACCATCGCGAACACGCTCAACCAGATCGGACTGTACAGTTCGTCCAGCGGGTCCGTGAGCAGCCTGTACAACCTGGGGCTGGAGTTGAACGCCAACGGCAATATGAACGGCCATCTGACATTCAATTCTTTCAACCTGGCAGCCGAAGACATCCAGAATTCCGGCGATATCGACACGTTCCTCGGGAACAGCAGCAGCAGCGGTTTTCTCCAGACAGCCACGAACCTGCTCAATGACTTGAGCGACCCCTCGACCGGATTGCTGACCAACGCGGAAAGCAATATCCAAAACCAGATCACCGACCTCGGGAACACCATTTCCACCAAGCAGGCACAGGTGTCGCAGCTGCAAACCAATCTCACCAACCAGATGGCCCAGGCGGATGCGCTGATCGCGGAAACAGAGCAGCAGTTCAACTACATGACGGAAATGTTCCAGGCCCAGCAAATCGAAGCCATGCAGTATACGCAACTGTGAGGTGAGAAATGGACGGCGATCAAACCAACGAACTGACGCGGCGAATTCGCCAAGCCGTGGCATCGGGTGACTTAGCGCGTGCGCGGACACTTTGGGCGGAATACGGCACGCGATTTGGCGATGGCGGACGAATTTCGTCGGGCGAAGTGGCCGAAGCCCGCGAATTGGCGGCATGGACGCGAACCATGGCGCTTTCGGCGCGGGCGTTCGCGCGGGACCGGCTGGCGCGAGTCACGGTGGCGCAACATTATGGCGTGCCAATGGGCCGCCAGCCATCGAGGCTGGCTTTGAGAGGATGACTCGCTTGGGGCTGAAGCCCCGGCGCCGCTTCCGAATGCCGCCCGCCTATTCTTCCCGGCCTCCAAAACCTCCGCCGCCCGAATGGGCGGCTCCGCGAAACACAGCGTTCAGGAACAGAATATTCAGGCCGTCCATATAATCGCGGTAATTGGGATCGCTGGTGAAGCCGATCTCGTTTCCGCGGCCGTCGCGCTGGACCACCACGAATGGTTTGAAGGCGAGCTGCTTGCGGAATTCCTCCCATGAATAGCCGCTGGCCATCACTTCGGTGGCTGCCGCGAATACCACGGCATTAACGCCGCGATCCACTTTGATGGGCGTGTAAATGGCCGAGCCGCTGACCAGTGCGTAGACGCTTTCGGGCACACCCTGGGTAATCCAGTGTTCGCCATTGACCTTGGCCTTGGCCAGAAAGCCATGCGCCGGCCAGGGCGCTTGCGTATCCGGCTGTTCGGCCTTCTCGAGATCGCTTTCCGCGCCATAGATGCGGCCGGGAACGCGTCCCCCTTCAGGGCCTCCGCGTCCGCCTGCCGGAGCCGCCCCCGCGGTTTCCGCGGCGCCGGCCGCCGACGCGCCGCCTCCACGACCGCCGCGTGCGCCGCCGGTGGGAGCGCCGCCATCCGACGACGGCGCATTCTCCTGCGAGACGGCCATCATTCCCGCCGAGGCCATGTAGGCGACGGCGCTGCCCATTCCGACCAGTGTGCCGCCGGCCTGCACCCATTCGTGGAGCCGGCGGGCGCCCTCAGCGCCGAGCACTCCGGCATAGCCGCCACCTTCCGGGAGAATGATCACCTGGAATCGGCTCAAATCGGCGCCGGCGAGCTGCTGCGTCCGGATCACGGTGACGGGATAGCCGTACTGCCGCTCCAGCAGCCACCGCGTCTCGCCCGCCGACCCGGCATTGGTCGGCCGATCCCACGCCATCAGAATCGCGGGGTGTTTGAGGTTCACCACGCGGGAGCTGCCGAAATTCGGACCGGAGTCCATCCAGCTCGAATCCGTGGCCACCACCTCGGCGCCCGAAGCTTCGGCCAGTTTCTGCACGGTCTCATGCACGACCGGAGTATTGTCCTTGACCATGATGATCAGCGTTCCGGCGGGATACACGCGGCCGGATTGCGTGAATGGCTTGTCGGAGCTGAGCACTCGCAGACCCTGATGCAGGGCGGTAGTCATCATTTTTGCGGCCGCCGTGGTGCCCCACGGTACGAGGTAGGCAACCGTGGCCTTTCCGCCCTCGATTCTGCCCGCGGGAGTGTCGCCCGGCTTTACCGGGTCGAAGCCGCCCTGGGATTTTGTCCTGGACGCCACCGCTTCCACGTTGAACTGCAGCGGCAGCGACCACGCCGTGACATCGTAGATCTCGCTGCGCTCGCGCTGTTTGCGGCGCTGCTCTTCGGCCTTGAGAAAGATATCGTCCATGGATACCTGCGGGGCGAGCAGATCGTGGACCAGCCGCCGCTCGGGCTGCGCCAGCGAAACGACATACGATCCGGCGGCATAGGTCTTGCCATCGGCGGTAAATTCGGCCCTGGCGCGCGAAACTTCCACGCCTTGAAGCACCAGCAGTTGCGCGAGCTTGTCGACGGTCGACGTGTCTCCTTTGCGCGGCAGAATATACTCCTGAACCGGATCCCTGGCGGCGTCTTCCATGGCCGTCGTCTGGTAGCGGTAGAACATGTCGAGCAGCTTGTCATGGTTCTTGGCCGCCACTTCACAACTGGAAACGGACGTTACGAAATGCCGCCGCACGGTTTCGCGGTACGTGATGGTGGTGTCGTCGGAGCGGCGCACCACCAGGCCGCGGGTCGAGCCGTTTTCGTACGTCATCGCCAGGCCGCCGAAATAGAAAGGCCAACTGGCGCCGTAACCGGGATAGAAGGCGTCGTACTCCTCGCGGGTGAAATAGCGGAATCCGAACTGATCGAAGTATTTGGCGTTGTTCTTGCCGAACCAGTACAGGTCGTCGTGCTGCTCCCTGGTGAGATAGGGATTGTAGGGATCGCTTTCGGGGGTGAAATAATACGTCGCTTCGGTTCCCATCTCGTGGAAATCGATGAAGACCTGCGGATACCATTCCTGCAGCGCCTTCACCTGGCCGGAGACTTCCGGCTGGGTGATGCCGATCCAGTCGCGGTTCAAATCGATGTAGTAGTGGTTGGTGCGGCCGCCCGGCCAGGGCTCGCTGTGTTCCGCGGCCAGCGGATTGGGATCGGGCTCTAGGCCCTCGTTGATTTCATAATCATGGATGAAGCGATTGCGTCCGTCGGGATTCTGCATGGGGCAGATCACCACCAGCGTGTTTGCCAGCACCTCGGCGATGAGTTTGTCGTTGCGCGACGCCAGCAGGTGGTAGGCGGTGACCATGGCGGCATCGGAGGAGGAGATCTCGTTGCCATGCACGCCATACGCCAGCCATATGGTGGCCGGCAGCCCGGCCATCAGCCGCTGCGCCTCGGCCGCAGGTGTTTTGCGGGGATCATGCAGCCGTTTCATGGCCGCCTGGATTTCGGGAAGGCGATGTAGGTTGGCTTCCGATCCGATCACCGCGTAGAACAGCTCGCGGCCCTCCCAGGTTTTGCCGTATTCGAAGATTTTGATGCGGTTCGGCTGCGCCGCGGCCAGCGCCTGCATGTAGCGCAGAATATTGGCGTGGCTGGAGATGCGGTCGCCGAAATCGTATCCCAGCACTTTTACCGGCGTGGGAACGGCCGGATCGTAGGAAGCCCCCGGCCAGTATTCGAATTTCACCTGGGCGAAGGCGGAAAGCGCACAGGCGGCGAGAAGAACCAGACGTTTCATAAGTTCACTAGCATATCGTGACGCGCGCGGCGGCGCGCTAGGCCACGGTATTGCGCAAGGTGCCGATCCCGTCTATGGAGATCGCGATTTCGTCGCCCGATGCGAGCGTAAACCCGTCCGGCGGAACGATGCCGGTTCCGGTGAGCAGAAAACAGCCGTGGGGAAAACTGTTTTCGCGGTAGAGGTACTCCACGAGCTCTTCCGGGCGCCGCTTCATTTTTTCCAGTGTCGTGGAATCCTGGAATACGCTGGCGCCGGCGCGCAGGATATCGATACGGATGTTGGTGGCCGGGGGCAGGGGATCGCGCGTCACGAGGATGGCCGGTCCGAGCGCGCAGGACCGGTCGTAAACCTTGGCTTGCGGAAGATAGAGCGGATTTTCGCCCTCGATATCGCGCGAGCTCATGTCGTTGCCGATGGTGTAGCCGGTGATTCCGCCGCGCGGCGAAATCAGCAGCGCCAATTCGGGTTCGGGCACATTCCACTTCGAATCGCGCCGAATGCGGACGTGTTCGCCGGGTCCGGCGACGCGGTGCGGCGTGGCTTTGAAGAAGAGCTCCGGCCGCTCGGCGTGATAAACGCGGTCGTAGAAACTGGTGCCGCCGGCGGCCTCCGATTCGGCCATGCGCGCCGTCCGGCTGCGGTAATACGTCACGCCCGCGGCCCAAACCTCCTGGGACTCGATGGGCGCCAGAATGCGGGCCGTCTCGGGAGCGGCCGGTGCGGTCCGGGCAAACTCCGCCAGGTAATCATACAGGTCGTCGCGCGTGCTGAGGGACGGTTCGGTTACGGCAACCGGCCGCCCATCCACATCCAGCAGCCATCTGGTGTCAGTGCGGTAAAGGAGCATGGTGCAAATCCATAAGGGCGTCTTAGAAGCGCGTGACTTCGGTGAAGTTAAAATCGCTGACTTTCATCGCCGGAACGACCATGTCGAAGGTCTCTTCTCCCGAGGCCCGCACCGGGGGTGACATGGCCTCGACATGGGAGAGCATCTCCACCAGGCCCTGATTGAAACGGAAATTCCGCAGCCCGGCAACCACCTCGCCGTTTTCCACCAGAAAGGTGCCATCGCGCGTCATGCCGGTGAAGATTTTCTCATACGGATCCACCTCGCGTATATACCACAGCCGGGTGACGAGGACGCCGCGCGCGGTCGAGGCCACCATCCCGTCGACGGTTGTATCGCCGCCGGCCACCACGATGTTCATGGGCGCTTCGCCGTATTCATTGGGCAGGGGAAAACCGTGGCCCGTCGGTTCCACCGCGGAGGCGGCGGCGGCCGCCCGGCAATAGGCGATTTCACGAACCACGCCTTTCTCGACCAGCGTCAACTGGCGCCGCGGCACGCCCTCGCCATCGAAGGGCGCGCCCGATTGCAGCGGATGAAGCACGTCGTCGTGAATGGTAATGTTGGCGCCGAAAATCTTCTTGCCCACGCGGTCGTTCAAAAAGCTGCGGCCGTCGCGCAGCGCGGTGGCGCTGAAATCGCCGAACATCTGCCCGACCAGATCCAGCACCGCCGCCGGCTCGAGAATCACGGTGTAGCGGCCCGGCGGAATTTCCCGCGGCGCCTGCGAGAGCGCGGCCTTTTGCGCCGCCCGTGTCGCGAGGGCTACCGGGTCCAGCGCGCGGCAATCGCAGCTGCTCGCCTTGGCCCAGCCGGAGCTGTCGGCCGCCATCGCGGTGATGGAGAATCGGGCCAGGGATTCGCGATGCAGCGCAATCACGCCGCGCGAGTTGAACAGCGAGAACATCGATTCGCCGGTGGAGTAGATTCCCGCGGCCGTCTGACCCGCGCCTTCCACCACGCCAATCGCCGCGGCGACCGCCTGCGCGCGATCCTGCGGCGTGGTCTGAGCGGTCGATTCGAACCAGCGCTCCACGCCCAGGTGAGCCGATCGATCGAGCAGCGGAGGCAGTTCGGGGTCCGGCTCGCTGGCGCGTGCCAGCGCGACCGCCTGCTCCACCGCCAGGCGAATCGAATCGCGGGTCAGCCGATTGGTGGAGGCGCGCGCCGTTCGCCGGTCGATCACGGCGCGCACGGAGGCATATCCGGCCCTCTCGGCGACGTTCTGGTGGATCGCATTGTTCGCGAAACGCGTGAGGGCTTCGTCGTGATGGGCGACGATGACTTCCACGTCGGCAACGCCCAGCGATCGCGCGGAATCCAGCGCCTGCTCGAAAACCTGCACGTTTCCCAGGCGCGAATCCGGCCACCCCGGCTGGACGTCCACATTAACCCCCATAAGCGCTCCCGATCCTGACCTTGCGGAACCGGGCCGGGCTGGCGCCGTGACCCGTGCCCATCACCTGTTCCGGCTGGCCCTTGCCGCAATTCGGGACGCCCCAGAGCGTCCAATGTTCGCGGCCCGCGACGGCGCAGCAGGCATTCCAAAACTCCGTCGAAATCCCGCTGTAACTCGGGTTCTTCAGCATGCGGACGCGCTTGCCGCCGCGCATCTCCCAGCCGATTTCGCACCCGAACTGAAAGTTATACCGCTTGTCGTCGATGGACCAGCTCCGGTTGGTCTGCATGTAGATGCCGTCGCCCAAACCGAAGACTTCGTCCAACGATTGTTCGCCCGGCAAGAGACTGACGTTCGTCATGCGGATGAGCGGCAGTCGAGCCCAGCCGTCGGCGCGCATGCAGCCATTGGATCGGGCCTGGCCGATGGCTCTGGCGGTTTCCCGCGAGGTCATATATCCGCGAAACTGGCCGCCGCGGATGATGTCGGTCGATTGCGCGGGCACGCCTTCGTCATCGAAGGCGAACGTGCCGAGGCCGGGGCCGTGCTCCAGCCGCGCGTCGCACACGACGTTGACCATCTCCGAGCCGTACCGCAGGCGGTCGAGCTGGTCGAGCGTCAGGAAGCTCATTCCGGCGTAATTGGCTTCGCTTCCTAAAACGCGATCCAGCTCGATCGGATGACCGATGGATTCGTGAATCTGCAAACCCAATTGCGAGCTATCCAGGATGAGATCGAATTCGCCCTCGGGACATTGATCCGCTGCATGCAGCGCGATCGCTTCTTCGGCGATGCGCGGCGCGTGCGCCGGCAAGTCCAGCTCGTCGATCAGTTCGTAGCCCTTGAGCTGATATTGTCCGCCGAACGAATTGGGATAGGAGCGCTTCTGGATTTCGCCGTCTTTGTAACAGGTCGCGGCAAAGCCGGCGCCGCTGGTGGTCCGCGTCTGGTCGATCAGGCTGCCGATCGTGGACGCGAACACCTGCCTCTGCCGCGCGAAGTGCATGGAGGCTTCGGCCAGGTTGATCGCCGGATCGCGGCGCAGTTCCGCATCCACCGCCAGCAGTTTCGCGAGATTCCAATCTACCGGGACCGAAAACGGATCGGTGCGGCAGGGCGAAATCCAGGTGGCCTGATGGGCATCCTCGGGCGCCAGCGCTACGTCCTGTTTCTTGGCGGCCGTCCCCGCGCGGGCGATCTCGACCGCCAGGGCCGCGGCGGCCTCGATGCCTTCGCGCGTCAAATCGTCGGTGGCCGCGAAGCCCCAGCAGCCCGAGGCCAGCACGCGAATCCCCACGCCCACCGATTCGGAGCTGGAGACGTGCCCGGCTTTCCCGTTCTTGGTGGTCACTTCCCGTTCGCGCGATTCGATGGCGCGCGCATCGGCGTATTCCACCCCGCGGCAGGCGGCGGCATCGAGGGCCTGGAGAGCGATGTCTTTCATCGCGGGGTAATCAGGCCGCCCAGCTTATCCTGCTCGCCGGCGCCGTTGCGCGGAAACCGGATGGAATAGGCTTCGGGATACTTCAAACCCGAACCGGTGTTGTACAGCACGATGCGATCCTGCGGTTTCAGGAATCCCGATGCCAGCAGTTTTTGCGCGGCGACCACGCAGGCGGCGCCCTCGGGAGCGGCGTAGATTCCCTCTTCGGATGCCAATTGAACGCCGGCGTCCAGCATTTCGTCGTCGGTGACGGCGATGGCGGTTCCACCCGATTCGCGAACGCCTTCCAGCACCAGGAAATCGCCGAGCGCCTTGGGCACGCGGAGGCCGGCGGCCACGGTGTGCGCGTTTTCGAAGAACGTGCTGCGGGGCTCGTTCTGCTCGAACGCCCGCACGATGGGCGCACAGCCGGCGGCCTGCACCGAAATCATCTTCGGCCGCTTGCCGCCGATCCATCCCAGCTTTTCCATTTCGTTGAAGGCCTTCCACATGCCGATCAGGCCCACGCCGCCGCCGGTCGGATAGAAAATGGCGTCGGGGATTTCCCATCCCATCTGCTCGGCCACTTCGTATCCCATGGTTTTCTTGCCTTCGATGCGATACGGCTCCTTGAGCGTCGAAATATCGAACCAGCCTTCTTCCGGTCCGCGCGTGGCGACAATTTTGCCGCAGTCGCTGATCAGGCCGTCGACCAAAGTGACATTCGCGCCGTACGCTTTGCATTCCAGGTAATTGGCCTGGGGCACGTCGCGCGGCATGAAAATGTGGGACTCCAGGCCGGCGGCCGCAGCATACGCGGCCAGCGCGCTGGCGGCATTGCCGGCGGACGGAATGGCCACTTTTTTGATGCCCAGCTCGACGCACATGGAGATGGCGCAGGCCAATCCGCGAGCCTTGAACGACCCGGTCGGGTTGGTGCCTTCGTCCTTGACCCAGAGAGATTCGGCGCCCAATCGCCGGCCCAGACGCCTGGTTCGGACGAGCGGCGTCCAGCCCTCGCCCAGCGACACGATATGTTCGTTGAGCGGCGGCAGCACCGGCGCGTATCGCCACATGGAAGCCGGCCCATGCGGCACTTCCCGCCGCAGCCAGCGGTGGCGGATGATTTCCAGATCATAGCGGACCAACAGCGGTCCCCCACACGAGCAAAGATTGGCCGGCTTGGCCGCGTCCAGCTTCTCGTGACACAAGCTGCATTCCAGATACGACGATTTCGGCATGAAACTTAGAGTCTATCAACACGCACCCCGGCGGGCGAGACGGTGCGGGCGTATCCCAGGCCTGCGTTTCCCGCGCCGGGAACCGCCGCGGAAGCGACCGGGCAATAGCTGAAATTATAAGGCGGCGGCGCTCACGGCTACTGCACAATTCTGCCGTCGCGCATGCTGACGATGCGATGACCGTAGGTTGCGGCCTCGGGGTTGTGGGTAATCATCAGAATCGTCTGGCCCACGCGCTGATTCAGGTCGCGCAGCAACTCCAGGACAGCCTTGGAATTCTGGCTGTCCAGGTTGCCGGTCGGCTCGTCGGCCAGCAGGATCGCGGGATGATTGACGATGGCCCGCGCGATCGCGATGCGCTGCTGTTCGCCGCCCGAGAGCGCGGCCGGCTTATGATCCAGCCGGTCGGAAACGCCGAGCAGATTCAGAATCTCCAGAAAGCGTTCGTCGGCGGCGCCGCGATTGCCGGCGATGTAGCGGGCGACGGCAATATTGTGCCGGGCCGTCAGGTTCGGCAGCAGGTTGAATTTCTGAAAAACAAAGCCGACCGTGCGCTTGCGGAGCTGAGTGCGCCCGGCATCGGTCAATGACAAGAGATCCTGGCCGGCCACGCGCACCTGTCCCGCGGTGGGAGGAGTGAGGCCGCCGATAATGTGGAACAGCGTGGATTTTCCTGAGCCGGATGGCCCGACTATGGCGACAAACTCACCGGGCGACACCTGCAAATCGACACCCCGCAGCGCCGGAACATCGACCTTGCCGACGCGATAGATCTTGCGCAGATCGCGGGTTTCGATGATGAGGCCGTCATTCATATGCAAGCGCCTCGATGGGATCGTGCGACGCCGCGCTGAGCCCGGGGTACAACGCCCCGAGGGATGCGCCGACAAGCGTAATGAGACCCGCGATCGGCCACCAGGATTGCACGATAATCATGGGAATCGACGCCGGAACCAGCGTCCGCACCAGCCAGCATGCCACAAAGCTCAGGAGAATTCCGAGAATCGTCCCGCCTATCGCGAGCAGCAGAGCCTCGGTTTCGATTACGGTCAAAATGAATCCTTTACTCGCGCCCAGCGACTTCAGAATGCCGATTTCGCGCGTCCGCCGGAGAACCGACGTGTACATCGAGATGCACACCACGAAGAATCCGATCACCACGCCGATTACCATGATCACCACCGTGAACTCTTTCACGCCGCTGATTCTGCCGGGCGTAAACATGGCCAGGTAATCTTCCATGGTATTGATCTTGTAACCCATGTCCAGGGCCTCGAGCTCCCGCACCACGGTGCTGATGTCGGCCGGATCGTCCACTTTCACATAAACCTGGCTGACTTTCCGCGTGGCCGCATCTAGATCCTGCAAGACGGGGAGTTGAACGGCGATGCGCGCCAGTTTACCCTCGCCGATGATGCCGCGCACATGCCACGCGTGATTGAGCAGGGTGACGGTGTCACCGAGGTTCTTGCGGGTCTGCGCGGCATAAGCCTGGTCGATCAGCAGGTCGTCGGGATCGCGCAGCGGGCCGCCGGCTTTGTAATCGAAGCCGCCATTCATACGGTTGAACTGGGCCATATCGACGCCGGTGATCACCAGCGGCGGATCGATCGAGTGGTTCAGGACTCCCACCGCAACGCGCACGTGGGGCAGTCCCTGTAGTTTGGCGACGACCTCTTCGGGTATCGAGGCGCCGCTGAAGTTGACCACGCCGGAGGCGGTGGAAGCGCGGATGATGATGTCGGCGCCGGTGTTCCGCTGGCGCTCCTGCGAATCCTCGAGCAGGCCTTGTGTCAGACCGACCAGCGCCAGGATCAACGTCACTGGAATCGCCATCGCGAGTGTGCTCAGCAGGCTCAACATGGGGCGGTGTTTCAGGTTTTCCCAAACCAGCCGCGCCGTCACGGAGTGGTTCCTTTGGGCTTGCCGACTGTCTTCAGCGTGGTTCCTTCCGGCTGCGCCAACTCGAATCTTTCGTCGGGCACGCCTTTGTTGATGTCCATTTTCACGATGTCGATGGTAGCTCCGTATTCCTCGCGCGGGCGGTGAATCTCGATGTGTTTGGGGAACGGCACATTGTCAAACGGGTGCCATTGGGAATAGCGGGCGTCGGTGAGAATATTGCCCAGAGCGTCGTAAATCAACTGGCGCGCCAGGCGGAGGTCGAGACGGTTGAACCAGATGGAGCGGGTGAGCCGCAGGCGGCCGTTCTCCTGGCGCAGCAGATGGAGGATGTAATAGAAGTACTCCTCATCGGTAAGGTTCTCCAGCACGACATAGTCGCCCGGATCGACCGGTTTCACGCGGATGGCCTCGAGGAAGTGCTGCGGCCGGAGATTCTCGAGCTTCCTGGGCGAGAGCGTATCCACGTCGTTGCTGCCAACGGTGAAGCTGTTGTCCTTGGGGACGTAGAGCTTGAACGTCGAGCCGGTGGAGACCATGTCGAACGCGGTGGTGCGAACCACCGGGTACAATCCGACGAAGCGGAGATCGTCGGGCCGGCGGAAATAGATGTACGCGCGGACGTCTTTGTACTCGATGAGCTCGCCCTTTTCCGTGCTGCCTACCAGAGCGGCCATGTCCACGGTTGCGCTGAAATCACGCACGGCATTGTATTGCCGGGCGATGCTGTCCACCAGGGAATTCTGGTCGGCTACTTCCAGTTTCTGCTTGACGTTGCCGCCGCGGCGGGCGATGGCGACGTGGTGAGAGATGCACGAGGAGAGACCGAGAGTCAGCAGGCACAGCAGGAACGGCGCGATCTGGACGCGGCACAACCGCATTTTACTATTGTAGCCATGAGCCATAAGCCGTCAGATTTCAGCTGTCTGCATCGATGGAAGCAGCGGGGCCAAAGGGGCTGACCCAGGATTCGCACCGGGCCGCGCGTCCGACGGGGCATAGCGGCCCAAATCCGATGGCTGATGACTCGGAGCTTTTTTGGTACTCTGTACTTTCACCGATACTCATGCGCGACGTTCTGATCATCGGCTCGGGCTGCGCCGGAAATACAGCCGCGATTTATACCGCCCGCGCCAATCTGCAACCGCTGGTGGTGAGCGGCCTGGAAGCCGGGGGGCAGCTTTCTCTGACCACACTGGTAGAGAATTTCCCGGGATTCCCGGAAGGCATCAACGGTCCCGACCTGGTCGCCAACATGCGAAAACAGGCGCAGAATTTCGGCGCCGAATTCCTGCACGGCGAGGTTGTCGATACCGACCTTTCGCAGCGCCCGTTCCGGATTTCGATCGATGGCGAGTGGGTGGAGACGCGGACCCTCATCATCGCGTCGGGGGCTTCGGCGCGGTGGCTGGGACTGGAATCGGAATACAAGCTCATCGGCAAAGGCGTCAGCTCGTGTGCGACGTGCGACGGGTTCTTCTATCGCGGCAAGCGAATCATGGTGATCGGCGGCGGCGATTCGGCGATGGAGGAAGCCAATTTCCTGACGCGCTTCGGCAGCGAAGTGGTCCTGGTTCACCGGCGGGAGGAATTCCGGGCGTCGAAGATCATGCTGGACCGCGCCCGGCACAACCCCAAGGTCAAGTTCCTCACCAACACCGTCGTCGAGGAGCTGTACGACGTCTCGAAGCAACTGGTCACCGGCGCGCGGCTGCGCAATTTGAAAACGGGCGATGTCTGGGACCAGGAAGTGGACGGCTTCTTCGTCGCCATCGGCCACATCCCCAACACGAGAATCTTCAAGGGGCAGATCGATACCGATCCCGAGGGCTACATCCTCTCGAAGGGCGGCGCGCGCACCAACATCCCGGGCGTTTTTCACGCGGGCGACGTGCAGGACCGGGTTTATAAGCAGGCCATCACCGCAGCCGGCGCCGGGTGCATGGCCGCGATCGAAGCCGAGCGTTTTCTGGAAGCGGAAGGACACTAACTCCATGATCGAGCGATTCTCTCCCGCAGGCGTTCCCGCGCCGCGCGGTCCGTACTCTCCGGCCGTGAAAGCCGGCGATTTCATCTTTGTTTCCGGCCAGGTCCCGGTCGATCCGGCCAGCAACCAGGCTCTGCTCGGCGATGTCGGCCAGGAGACCCGGCAAGTGCTGAAGAACATCGAGGGCAACCTGGCGGCATGCGGCGCCACCATGGCCGACGTGGTGCGCTGCACCGTGTACCTCACGAATATCGCCGACTTCGCGGCCATGAACGCGGTCTACGCGGAGGTGTTCGGCGATGCCAAGCCGGCGCGCACCACCATCGGCGTGGCCGCGTTGCCGCTGCCGGGCGCGAAAGTCGAGATCGACGCCATCGCCTACAAAGGCAAATAGCGGCTGCGTGCTACGGATGTCCGGTAGCCGCCGACGCGTGTTTCCTGTGCAGCCAGCGGCGCATATCGGGATAGAACTCCTTCATCACATTCGAGGCCATGTCGACCCCGACCTGGATGCCGAGCGTTTCAGCGGCGCTGCCGGCATTTCGCTCGTCCGGATAGTAGGCCTGCGAGATGGCTGAGGCTGCCGCATTGCCTCCGATCTCGGAGAAATTGAACATGTGGCCGCCGCCATCGGTGCGAGTCCAGAAGATCAGGCCCATGGCATAAAAAAGGCGGCTGATGCCGCTTCCATCGCCCTTGCGGAAATACCGCGGATCCTGGTGCAGCATCGAGGGGAACACCGCTTCCGTCATGAAGTCTCCGATGGCCCAGTCACCGTAGGAAGTTGCGAACCGGTGCGCGTAACCCTCCACGCCCTGACCGAACGACGGGTCACTGTCGGCCAGCTGACTTTTGCCCGCAAAAGCCGCGGCAAGGGCAAAGGTGCCGCGATCGAACGCATCCTGGCTGGCGATCTTGAATTTTTCACGCGGCGAGAGCGGCTCGTACTGAGCCATCATCGGAAAGGTCTTGTAATTCGGAATGATGCCGAAGAGGCGCTTGTCGCGCGGCTCGGGAGGCTGCTGCGATTTCGGCGCTGGTTGCGAGGCGCGATCGGCCGAGTCCTGTGAGCTTAAGGAAGGCGAAAGCCAGAAGCTGGAAATCGCGAGGAAAAACAACATCCGCGGCGGCATGCCGCTACTCGCAGCAAACCGAGGCCCAAAAGTGCCGCGTGCGAATCCTCACCAAGCGCGGCATCATTCGCCTGCCTAGGGCTTGGCGATTTTGATGGCGATATAGACAATCTCCTTGCCCTTTTCGATGTTCATCTGGTGCGGCATCCCAGCAGGTATTGTCACAATATCGCCAGCGGCGATCTTCTTTTCGACACCGCCGACGATGGAAGTTCCGCGGACTTCGTTCGGCTGCGATTCGGAAGCATCGGGGATGGCGCCGCCGACGATCAGCGTGGCTTCACCGCTCTGCACCACGAACAGGTCGTTGTTGGTCTTGTGGATTTCCGCACCTCCCGATGAGCGGCGCAGAATCGCGCTGAACGAGTAATTTTGCAGGGTGGCCAGCGGCGATGAAGCCGCTCCGGAGGCATTGACCTTGGCCGCCAGGGTCGCGGCGGTCTCTTTAAGAGTGGAAGCATTCCATTGGTGGAAACCGGTGGGCTCTCCCGCGGGCAGGGCCAATCCGGCGCAGAGCAAAATCGCGGCAAGCAGTTTCATGCGTAGCAGTGTAACGCGACTCGGCTCCGCGAACCCGTCCGGGCCGGACGCTATTGCGCCGGCGCCGGAACCGTGTGATGCAGGAATCTGTCGGCCCAAGGGATGAAATACTTCCAGTTGGGTCCATCGGTATGTCCGCCGTCATGCTGGCGCCAGGCGAGTTCGCCGTTGAGGAGTCCGTCGTTGACGGCGGGCATTTTGGCATTGTGATAATCGTCCGGAACGCCAAGGTCCTTGGCGCCGAGAAGCCGGAAGACCGGCTGGGCCGCCACCGCGGCCATGAAGCTCCCCTGGTGATCGAGCCACTTGGCATCGCCCTTTTCGGGCACGCCATAGCTGACAAAAGTGAGGCGGGGGGCGCAAAGAGCCAGAAGTTCGTGCGCATCCACCGGCAGGTCGCCCGGGGTTTTGGCTCCGAAAGTGGCCTCCGAGGCGCCGTACTTCAAAAAGTTGCCGGCCATCCAGTGATACTCGCCGGTACCGGTGAGATTCTCGACCGCCTCGCCCCAGTTGCGGCGATGAAGCTTGGCGCCGCCTTCGCCGGACGATCCGATCAGCACCACCGCGAAGCGCGTGTCGAACGCCATCGTGACCAAGGCGGCCTTGCCGTAACGCGAGACGCCTTCGATCCCGACCTGTTTGGCGTTCACCGCGGGATCGGTTTCCAGGTAATCGAGGCCGCGCGAAGCGCCCCATCCCCAGGCGCGCAAGGCGCCCCAGTCATCGGGCTTGCGCGGCTGGCCCTTGTTCACCAGTCCGATAATTCCCTTGGTTAAGCCGGCGCCGTTGTCGGCCTGAATGCTGTTGGGTGCAATCGTGACGACGCCCCAGCCATCGGCGATCAATTGCTCGAGCGCCGGCGGATCGGCATTCGCGGGGGGAGCCATGGGCGCGCGGCCGGCGCCTGGTCCGCGTGCGCCGGCCCGGCCGGGAAATGTCGGGAACGGAAATGCAATCTCCGGAATGGTCCGTCCGCCAAACATCATCATCACCGGCACCGGACCCTTGGCGTCGGCGGGCACCAGCACGGTCATCTGAATGTCGACTTTGATATCGGGGTACGAGGAGTTGTCGACGTGCCCGAGGAGTTGTTTTCCGACCACCGGATGCGAGGCCACCTCCGCCTGCGCCGTCTTCGTGACTTCCCAGGTCACCTTGGGGACGTTCCTGGGAATGCGGCCGAACACCTCCCGATCGAAATCTTCCACGATCTCGGGGCGCCGCTGATTCCACCACATCGCCGGGGTCGTGACCTTCTTGCCGTTTTTGAGCGTCAGCGGGTCCGGAAGGTTCGGGTAAGGATTGGCCGTAGCCTCGTCGTAGTTGGCATGGTTCGGCGCGCTTTCGGTTCCGCTCGGACCCGGACGCAGGGCCTTGATGCCGAGCTGATCCATCATGTTCTGATGGTCGTCGTCGGCTTTCCAGTTCTTGGTGTCGACGCCTTGGGCGCGTAATCCGGGCGCCAGAGCCTGGATTGCAAGGAACGCTATCGCGGGCAGGAATGCGGCAGCTTTCTTCATACCCTAATAACAGATCATATTTAGTTCGGCGCTGCAACAAACACGGGGCGTACGAAGTGAAAGGGCCGGGCTCCTTGATCTTCGTTCAGCGCGAAAGTCCGTTGCGCCCATGAAAACCGGCCCTCCTATAATAGAGTGAATGCCTCCTGAAGCGACCCTCGAGATTCCTCTGCCCGCCGTGCCCCTGACCGTGGAAGGCGCCAGCGTTTTGCACCAGATGATGCGCATCAAGTGGCCCCTGTGGCGATCGCTGGCGGAAGCGGACCGCACGGCAATTCTGGAGGAAGCGGCCGGAACTTTCGCGGAGCTCGAGATCCAGAGAGATGGGCGCCAAACCGGTGTCTATTCCATGCTCGGCCATAAAGCCGACCTGCTGTTGCTGCATTTCCGGCGCAGCTTCGAAGAGCTGAATCAGGCGCAGTTGGCGGTCGCCCGGCTCCGCCTGAGCGATTACCTGGAGTCCACGACGTCATACCTTTCCATGATCGAGCTGGGGCTTTACGAATCGACGGCGAAAGTCTATGCCGGACTGCGCGAGAAAGGCATCGCACCGAATTCCGACGAATGGCGGAAGGAAATCGGCGAGGTGCTGGCGCGCCAGCGGGCGGCGATGATGCCGCGCCTGTGGCCGGAAATCCCGACCGCGAAATACATCTGTTTTTATCCGATGGACCGGCGCCGCGGCGAGGCGAAAAACTGGTATACCGAGGCGATGTCCGACCGCCAGCGGATGATGCACGAGCACGGGCTGGTGGGCCGGCGCTATGCGGGCGAAGTGAAGCAGATCATCACCGGGTCGATCGGCTTTGACGACTGGGAGTGGGGCGTCGATCTGTTCGCGGAAGATCCGCTGGTGTTCAAAAAGCTGATTTACGAGATGCGCTTCGACGAGGTGAGCGCCGTCTACGCGCTTTTCGGAGTATTCATGGTCGGCTTGCGCGTGCCGGCTTCCGGCCTGGGCGGCGTTCTGAAAATCTGAGTTGCCGTTGCAACCCATACACATCATCGGCGGCGGCCTGGCGGGGACGGAAGCGGCGTGGCAGGCGGCGCGCCGCGGAGTCCGCGTAATCCTCCACGAAATGCGGCCGGTGCGGCGCACGCCCGCGCACCAGACGGATCGCCTGGCGGAACTGGTGTGCAGCAATTCCCTCAAAAGCGAACTTCCCTCCACCGCGCCCTGGCTGCTGAAAGAGGAATTGCGCCGTCTGGATTCGCTGCTGCTGCGCGCCGCGGCGGCCGCCCGCGTACCCGGCGGTCATGCCTTGACCGTGGATCGCGATATTTTTGCGGCGGAAATCACCAGCGCCATCTCGTCCGAGCCGCTGATCGACCTGCGCCGCGAAGAAGTCACGGAAGTTCCCGGCGGGATTGCGGTGATTGCGTCGGGACCGCTGACGTCGGCTCCGCTGGCCGCGGAAATTGCCCGCCTGACGGGGAAAGAACGCCTGTATTTCTACGACGCGATCAGCCCGATCGTCGACGCGGAGACGGTCGACAGGTCGGTTGCGTTTTGGGCTTCGCGCTACGGAAAATCCAGCGATGGCACCGACGATTATCTGAATTGCCCGCTGGACCGGGAGGAATACGAGCGCTTCGTGGACGCGGTGCTGGCGGGCCAATCGGTGACGGCGCACATCGAAGAGGACGACACGCCTTATTTCGAAGCCTGTTTGCCGATCGAGGAGCTGGCGCGGCGGGGCCGCGAGACGCTGCGCTTCGGTCCCATGAAGCCGATGGGGCTGATCGATCCGCGCACGGGAAGGCGTCCCTATGCGGCGGTGCAGCTCCGCCAGGAAAATCTGCGCGCGCAGAGCTTCAACCTGGTGGGATTTCAGAATCATCTGAAATTCGGCGACCAGGCGCGCATTCTGCGCATGATCCCGGGGCTTGCCAATGCCGAATTCCTGCGTTTCGGCCAGATTCATCGCAACACCTATATCAATGCGCCGTCGCTGATGACCGAGACGCTGCAATTGCGCGCTCGCCCGGAAATTCTTTTTGCCGGCCAGATTTCGGGCGTGGAAGGCTATGTGGAAGCCATTGCCACCGGATTGATGGCCGGGATGCACGCCGCCCACCTGGCGCGCGGCGAATCGCCGTTGCCGCTGCCGCGCGAGACCGCGCTCGGCTCGCTGTGCCATTACATTTCGGGGGCCGACCCGAAGAACTACCAGCCCGCCAACATCACCTTCGACCTGCTGCCGCCGCTCGACGAGCCCACGCGGCAGCGACTGCGCCGCGACAAAGCCGCCCGCCACGCCGAGGTTTGCCGCCGCGCCATAGCCGCCATGGATTCGCACCTCGGCGCCGCTCTCCCGGGTCCGGCGCATGTCTGAATTAAGCGACCACATCGAGCGGTATCTGGCGGAGCTGGCGCGGCAGGGAGCGTCCGAGCACACCCTGCTGGCCTACGGCGACGACCTGAAGCAGTTTCTGCATTTTCTCTCGCCCCCCGACCTGGAACCGCCGGCGCCCGCCGCGATCGACCTGCTGCTGCTGCGCGAGTGGCTGGCGCGGCTGTATGGGGACCAGCTCAAGGCGGTCACGATCCGCCGCAAGCTGGCCGCGGTCCGCGGGCTGTTCCGGTTCCTCCTGCGTGAAGGCGTGGTGACGGTGAACGTGGCGCGGCTGGTGCGGACGCCGAAAGCACCCAAGACGCTGCCCGATGTCATGACCGCCGAACAGGCGAATACGCTGCTCGACGGCGTGGCATCGAGCCGGCTGGAGCGGCCTTTCCCAATTCGCGATCGTGCGATCTTCGAGCTGCTCTACGGCTGCGGAATTCGCGTCAGCGAGCTCACCGGGCTCGATCTCGACGATCTCGACCGCGCGGAAAAGTGGCTGCGGGTACGCGGCAAGGGACGAAAGGAGCGGCAGGTGCCGCTTCCCGGGAAGGCCGCTGACGCGCTGGAGCGATACCTGGAGCAGCGCCCGGTGGTGCGCGACGAACTGGCGGTATTTCTGAACCACCGCAATCGGCGGCTGACGTCCCGCGGAGTGGCGGGGATCATCAAGCTTTATGCCACCGTTTTGGCCGGCAATCCATCGATTCATCCACACAGCTTTCGCCACGCCTATGCCACGCACCTGCTGGCATCGGGCGCAGACCTGCGATCCATTCAGGAATTGCTCGGCCACGCGCGGTTGTCCACCACGCAAAAATATACGCAGGTGTCGCTGACCGATTTGATGGCGGTCTACGACAAAGCGCATCCCAAAGCGTAACCGGCCGTCCGCCGGGGCCCGCGGCTCGGCGGGCGATTGGTAACCTCAAGAGTTGATGACAGCCCTTCGAAACATCCGCAGCGAGTTCACGCCGATGCTGCGCCTGGCCGCTCCGCTGGCGCTGGCGGAGCTGGGTTGGATCGCGATGGGCTTCGTCGATATGGTGATGGTCGGCCGGCTGGGCGCGGTGGCACTGGGCGCGGGGAGTCTCGGGAACATGGTCATGTATCCGCTGGCGATCAGCGGCACGGGCGTGCTGATGGGCATGGACACACTGGTGGCGCAAGCTCACGGCGCGGAGGAGCACAAGGAGGCGCGCCGCACCCTGGTCGATGGCGTCTGGTTAGGCCTGGCGCTTTCGGCGCCGGTGGCGCTGGCCATCCTGGCGACCATTCCCGTGCTGCGGGCGGCCGGCGCCAATCCGGAAGTGATCGCGCAACTGGTTCCGTATCTCAGAGCGCTGCTCTGGGGATTGCCGGCACTGATGCTGTACGCGTCGTTTCGGCATTATTTGCAGGCAGTCAACGTCGTCCACCCGGTGATGTTCGCGATCGTCAGCGCCAACCTGGTAAATCTCGCCGGCAATTGGCTGCTGATTTACGGGCATTGGGGCGCGCCTGCTCTGGGACTGCGCGGCTCGGGACTCTCGACGTCGATCTCCCGGGCGTACATGGCGGCGGTGCTCCTCGCCACGATCGTATGGCACGAAAGCCATACCGGCGAGCTGCTGCGATCGATGTCGTGGTGGCCGGAACTCGCGCGGATCCGGAAACTGGTCGGGCTGGGGCTGCCTGCCGCCGGGCAAATCCTGTTTGAAGGCGGGGTATTCGGAATCGTGACGGCGCTGGCCGCGCGGCTGGACGCGGCATCGTTGGCGGCTCACAGCATCGCGGTGCAGGTGATTGCCACTACCTACATGGTGCCGCTCGGCATCAGCTGCGCGGCCGCTGTCCGCGTAGGACAGGCCGTGGGGCGGCGGGACCGGCACGGAGCCGCCACCGCCGGATGGACCGCGCTGCTGTTCAGCGGGAGCTTCATGAGCGTCGCGGGACTGGCGCTGTGGACCGCGCCTCACTGGATCGCCCACGTATTTATCCGCGACGCGGCGGTGGTCGCCACGGCTACGATTCTGCTGCGCATCGCCGCCTTCATGGAGCTGTTCGATGGTTTTCAGGTGGTCTCCACCGGAGCTTTGCGGGGATTGGGCGACACGCGGACGCCAATGCTGGCGCACCTGGCGGGATACTGGATTATCGGCCTTCCGGTTGTGTACGTGTTCTGTTTTGTGTTTGGCTGGGGTGTAAGCGGAATCTGGGTCGGGTTGACCGCGGCGATTGTGTTGATCGGCGTGGTGCTGGTTGCGGTCTGGTGGCGCCGAGTGCGCTAAGTCGAGTGACATCCCCGGCGGGCCGCCCGGTAGGATACACTACGCTTGAGGCTAATAAGGCCGCCGTTCCGTAGAGCCGGTATGTTGCCGGCCGGGACGGCGGATGGTTTCGAGGCGCGGTGGACCGCCCGGTCCTCCGCACCGTCAGCCGGATTTAGGGATTTTTCAAATGGAACAGAAATTGAAGATTGCCGTGTTCATCGATTTCGATAACATCGAGATCGGCGTCAAGTCCACGCTGCATCGCGAATTCGATGTGGCAGCGGTCCTGGACGCGCTCAAGGAACGCGGCGAGATCGTCACCAAGTTCGCGTACGCGAACTGGGGCAGACAGGAATCCGCCACGCGGGCGCTTTCCGAGCACGCCGTGCAGATGGTTCAACGGGATCCATCGCCGCGCGGCGACAAGAATGGAGCGGACATCAACCTGGCGCTGGACGCGCTGGAGATGGCTTTCACGCATGACCACATCAACGCTTTCGCCATCGTAAGCGGCGACAGCGACTTCATCGCGCTGGTGAACAAGCTGAAGCAATACGACAAGCGGATCTTCGTTGTCGGCGGGCGCGCCTTCACCAGCACGATCCTGCAGAGAAACTGCCACGAGTTTGTGGCTTATGAATCGCTGATCGATGATACCCGGCCGCGGCTGGCTCCGCATAAGGAGCAGCAGCAACAACAACAGCAACAACAACAGCAACAACAACAGCCGCAGCAGCAGCAACAGCAGCAACAACAACAACAACCATTCGAGCGCCCACAGCAGCAGCGCCCGCCGAAGCGCGCCGCGCTCGACCTGGCGATGGCGATGCCGCTGGTGGAGCGCGCCCTGGGAGTGCTCGAACGGCGCGAGGTGCGGCCGCAGCTGGGCCTGCTGAAATCGACGATGCTGCAGCTGGATTCCACTTTCAACGAGAAGGCGTATGGCGCCAGCTCCTTTACGGATTTCGTGGAGAAACTCCAGAAAGCCGACTTCGTCGAGGTGACCGGCGGCGAAGGCCGCTACATGATCCGTATGAAGGGCGGTGCGGCGCCGGAGAAACCGGGCGCCAAGCCGGAGCAGGCGATTCCGATGCTGCGCGACGTGCTGGAGACGCACCGCATGGAAGTGGACAGCGGGTCATCGGCCGATGAACTGGCGGATTGGGTGCACGATGAGCAGCCGAATCTGGATTGGCGCCAGTTCGGTTTCCAGGAATTCAGCGAGCTCCTGAACTACGCGCAGGATAAGGGCCTGGTCCGTATTCAGGCGGATGAAGAGAAGGGCCTGACGGTATTTCTCGGGTCTGAGTTTCATCCGCCGGCTCCCCCACCCGAGCCGGAAGCGCCGCCTCCGGTCGAAGAAGAGGAAATCGATGAGCCGCAGCCGATCGTGCCGGGACAGCCGACCGCCACGGGCGAGATCCCCGAGCCTTTGCCGCCGCCCAAGCCGCAGCGGCGCCCGCGCGCGCCGCGGAAACAGACGGGCGACGGGGCCACGAAGAAGCGGGTATCGCGGCCACGCAAGAAACCAGTATGATTTCGCAGGGAACCGTCCGCTGATTGGTACGGGATTACGCGGAAGCATCACTTGAGGACTAGCTTTTTTCCGCGATCGGCGCTAACTATACTCAGATAGCTTGTAAATGAGTGCTCAATCGTGCCCGCCATAGACGCGGGAGAGTCGTTTTGTGCGCTTCCGCCAGGACGGCGGGGCAAACCGGCGCCTACAATAAAATCGCAATGCGGGCCCTGGTATTCCTTTCTGTTACCTTCCTCCCGGCGTTATATCCACAAACGGCAACGTCTCCGGAACTTGCAACCGAGTTTTTCAATCGAACCGGCATGGTGCCGCTCAAGTGCCAGGTTCGGCAGATTGCTCCCGCACTGGACTTCGGATTCCGGTTCCACGCGGGCTTCGCCCTGAGCGTACCGTTCAGCCAATATCGCGGCGACGGCCACAGTTGGACGGTGGGACTGCGGATCGAGCCGGAAACGGGCGGGCCGCCGGTTTTTCTGATGGATCGCCTCGACTTGCCGCCCGTCCACAGCAATCGCCTGACCGCCGAAACCAACGGCGAGTTCCTGCTGGGCGAGGGAAGCTATCGCGCATCGCTGCTTGTGGTTGACGATGAGGGCCGCGGTTGCCGCGCCCAATGGAGGTACGACGCGCAACTGAAGCCGTCGGACAGGCCGGTGAAGCTGGCCATCGCGCCGGGAGCAATCCAGGCCGTTAACGCACCGGTCGCCTTCGGGCCTTCGCCCGCCGCCGAGCCGCCCGTCGACAAGCTGACGGTTTTCCTGGATGCGGCTCCCGTGTCGCCGACTCTGGCCGGGTTGCACCCGGGGGACGCGGCGACCCTGGTGACGTCACTGGTGTCACTGATGAACCAAGTCCCGGCCCGAACTGTCAAGCTGGTAGTCTTTAACCTCGACCAGCAGATAGAGCTCTACCGCCAGGAGAACTTCACGCTGGATCAGCTCGATAAGGTCCGCCGCGCGATTTCGAGCCTGCAATTGGGAGTTGTGGCGTATCGGACACTCGGGAATCCGAATGGCTATCTCGATCAACTTACCGATCTCGCAAAAGAGGAAACCGGCGCCGACAGCCCGTCACACCTGGTGGTGTTCATGGGAGCGCATTCAAGATTCAACGGCAAGCCCCTCGCCGACGATGCCATGGAAAGGCAGGGCCCGGGAGCGCCGAAATTCTTCTATCTGGAATTCCTGCGTCCGGTGGCGCTGCCCCTGGCCGGCGATCCCGCACCGGATAGCTGGGTCGACGCTTCCAGTGGCGCCCCCGGCTCCGCCCTGTCATCAAGCGACGCCCTCGACTACGCCGAGGCGGTAGCCGATGCCACGGCGTTGCCGTCCAACTATCATCCGACGCAACAGGACGAATCCCGCGATGCCATCGACCACCTGATTAGTTCTCTCAAAGGGAGGACAATGATCGTTCGCAAGCCATGCGATCTGGCCAGGGCGATGCTACAGATAACCGCTGCGAGGTAAGCCGTCTCACCGCCATGGAATCGCCAAGCTGCGACACTATATTCTTGTGAACAGCCTGGAATTCAGCGTAAGCGTCTACCTGGTGGCCGGATTTGCCGGACTGCTGGGATCCCTCACGGGATTGGGCGGCGGCGTGGTTCTCACGCCGGTGTTGACGCTGCTGTTCGGCGTCGATCTTCGGTACGCCATCGGGGCGACCCTGATTTCCGTAATCGCAACTTCCTCGGGAGCGGCTTCGGCGTTTCTGAAAGAAGGGTATTCGAACATCCGCATCGCCATGTTCCTGGAGATTGCCACCACCTTCGGCGCGGTTACGGGGGCGCTGGTCGCGGCGAAGATCTCGACCTCGGGCCTGGCGGCGATCCTCGGGTGCGCCCTGCTCTATTCAGCCTGGTCCTCCATGCGGCATCCTCCCCAAGCCCCGCCGGCCGGAGCCGAAGATTCGCTCTCACGCCGGCTCGGTCTGGGCTCGACGTATCCGACCGCACAAGGCTTGCAAACGTACCGCGTGCAGAGAGTCCGCAGCGGGTTCGGCGTCATGTTCGGGGCGGGCATGATTTCCGGACTGCTCGGTATCGGGTCGGGTGCGTTCAAAGTGATTGCCATGGACCAGGTAATGCGCATCCCGTTCAAGGTCTCGACGACCACCAGCAATTTCATGATCGGCGTCACCGCCGCCGCGAGCGCGGGCGTGTACCTCCACCGCGGATATATCGATCCGGTGCTGGCCATGCCGGTGATGCTCGGAGTGACGGCGGGGTCCTTTCTGGGCGCACGCTGGCTTCCGGGCGCCAGGACTCGCGTCCTGCGGATCATTTTCGGATTGGTGGTGGGGGCGCTGGCGTTGGAAATGATCTATAGCGGGCTTAGCGGAAGGATCTGACGAAATGCCTCTCGACCTGGAACATCCGGATCAGATTCTCGGAAAGCTGCTGCGGGCCGGCGTGCTGCTTTCAGCCGCGGTCGTACTGGCGGGAGCCATCTGGTATTTCGCCCGGCACGCGGGCGCGATTCCGAACTATCGCGGTTTCCACGGCGAGCCTCCCGGCCTATCGAGCGTCTTCGGGATCCTTCGCGGAGCCTTCAACGGCCATTCCACCAGCCTTATCCAGCTTGGGCTGCTGCTGATGATCGCGACCCCGGTGGCCCGCGTCGGTTTGTCGGTGTTTCTGTTTGCGCTGGAGCGCGACCGCTTATACGTGGTGCTGACACTGATCGTCTTCGTCACGCTGTTGGCCAGCCTGTTCTGGAAGATCTGAAGCGGTCAATTCCGCTTCTCGCGCCTGGCGTTTTTCGGCAACTCGAGAGCGCTCGCGGGAATTTTGATATTCATCTGCACGTTGGAGTAATTGATGGTCCAGGTGTCGCCATCCCTGAAATAGACCTTCTCCTGCGCCGGCGCCAGACTGGCGTCGGATATCCACAGCTCCACTCTTTGCAAATGAAGCCGATCCACCAGTTCCTGCGATTTGGGCGCCAGGTCCATGGCCGTAGCGGGCTGTCCGGAGGTGGTGTCGCGTCGCACGTTGCTGATCGCGTAATTCGCCTGTATGTCGCGGCCGGACATGCCGAACCCCAGCGCCATGAGAGTCTGGGCCAGGTCGCGATAGCGGCGCAAATCGTACACCTCCACCTCATTGATCATGGGATGGTAGTATTCGGCCTGTTTGGCGCCGACCACCAGCGAATAGGCATTATCGCCGGTGATGTCGATGCGGAACTCCACTTGCCCGGGCGAGGACCTTCGCACCAGGATCGCGCCGCTTTCGAGATCGGTCTCGCGAATAGCCGCGGTATAAATGGCGCGCCGGATGTCGGCTTTCGCGCCGGTGAAGGAGGCCGCCGCGCGATCGAGCCTGGCGAGCAATTCGTCGGCGGATTGCGCCCGTGCGGGCTGGGTGAAGAACGCGAGTAATACGCCGGCAAGAGCGCCGGCGCGGTCTGCGCGCGGGCGCGCGCCACGTTTATTCATAAGACAACGCCTCGATGGGGTCCTGCCTGGCCGCATTCATGCCCGGATACATGGCCCCAAAAACCGTCGCCGCCAGCACGATTCCGCCGGCGATCGGCCACCACTCCTCCACAATTTGCATGGTAAGCGATGCCGGCACGAGCAATCGAATGATCCATCGGGAGCCGTAACTCAGCAGGACGCCTACCACGCATCCGCCCAGGCCCTGGACGCCGGCTTCGGTCAGAATAATCCCCAGGATAAACGTCTTGGAAGCGCCGAGAGATTTCAGAATCCCGATTTCACGCGTGCGCTGCAGCACTGCCATATACATCGAAAGGTACGCCACCAGAAATCCGATCACTACGCCGATGCCCACCACCACGGCGGTGAAGGCCTTCAGTCCGCCCGGGTCGCTGGTCGTCACCAGGGAAAGGAATTCCTGGCTCGACCAGATGGAGTAATCCTCCCAACCGGGCTGGTCCTTGATGTAACGGATCACTTCGGCGGTATTGGCGGAGTTATCGAGCTTGAGATACACCTGGCTCACTCGCCCGCGGTTGCCGGTCTTCTGTTGCAGCACATCCAGCGGAAATACGATACGCGCCAGCATTCCGTGCGCGATGATGCCGCAAATGCGCCAATCCGAATTCAGCAGCCGTATGGAATCGCCGACCTTCTTGTGCTCCTGATCGGCATAGTAGTCGTCGATGATGACGTCGTCGGGCCCCCGGAACGGACCGCCTCGCAGAAATGTGAAGCCTCCGCTCATCCGGTTGAACTGGTTAAGACTGATGCCGGTGGCCACGAGCGAAAGGCTGCCCACGCTCTGGTTCACCACGCCCATCGCGATGGCGACGTGCGGCATTTTGGCGAGCGCCGCCACCACCGCCTCCGGCATATTGCCGCCCAGCGTGAACATGGTGGATCCGGGCGGGCGCACGAAAACATCCGCGCCGATGGAGCGCGCCCGCCGCACGCTCTCGTCGAGCATGCCCCGGCTCAATCCCACGAGGCACAGGATCAACGTCACCGGGACGGCGATCAGCAGGACGCTCAGCAGCGTGCGGACAGGCTTATGCCGCAGGTTTTCCAATACCAGCCGGGAGATCATTCGCGATCCGGCCTTTCCGACGCCGCGCGGAACAGCCGGTCCCGCACGCCTTCCCATTCCGGCCCCTCCGGCGGTGCTTCCACCGCAATCCAATCGACACCTTGCGCATCGGCCATGTGCAGCATGGCATAGAGCTCGACCGCGTAATCGCGCGGATTTTCAGGCATCTCACGGCCCAACCGCAGCCGGATTCCGTCTCCAGGCGGCGCGGCTTCGCCGGTCTTCAGGACGTACAGCGGCGTCCGCGGACTGTAATGGCGCCCGTGCATTCCCGGCGCCGGGTGAGGCGTGCCGGGAGGCACGCCGGCAGCGATCGCGATCGGCCCGATCATCTCCTCCATCTCGGTCCGCGGAATCGTGCCCGGACGCAACAACACCGGCTGGGCTACCAGCGAGAGAACCGCCGATTCGATGCCCACCACCGCCGGACCGCCTTGCAGCACGTAATCCGCCAGCCTCGCCGGAAGATGCTCCGCGCGCGTCGGCGAAAGCTCGCTGAAGCGATTGGCGCTTGGCGCGGCGATCGGCACGCCGGCCTCCCGGATCAAGTCCAGCGCCAGCGGGTGGTTCGGCATGCGCAATCCCACCGTGGGCAGACCGGCGGTGACCACATCGGGGATCTCGGCCGCCTTGGGCAGCACCAGCGTCAGCGGTCCCGGCCAGTACCTTCGCGCCAGCTTCTCCGCCGCCTCCGGCCATCTCGCCGAGTAGCGGCGCGCCATGGCGATCGAATCCACGTGCACAATCAGCGGGCTAGTGCGGGGACGGCCTTTGGCGGCGAAGATGCGCTCGACGGCGGCGGCATCCAGGGCATTGGCGCCCAACCCGTAGACTGTTTCGGTCGGAAACGCCACCAGGCGGCCCGACCGGATCAGCTCCGCGGCGTGGGCTATCGGGCTCACTCCGGCGCTTCGTCCTTATCGTCGCCGGCAGTCTTACCCGTCTTGCGCCACACCAGGTAGGCGTGGATCAGACCGTCCAGGCCGCCCTCCAGCACGCGATCGACGTCGCCCAGGGCAAGCTTGCTGCGCAGGTCTTTGACCAGGCGATAGGGAGCCAGAACGTAATTCCGGATCTGGCTGCCGAAATTGATGTCGAGCTTGGAATCTTCGGTTTTGCGCGTCTCTTCGCGCTTTTTCTCGAGCTCGAATTCGTACAGCCTTGCGCGAAGCTGCTTGAACGCGCTGTCGCGGTTCTTGTGCTGCGACCGCTCGTTCTGGCATTGCACCACGATGCCCGTCGGAAAATGCGTGATGCGCACCGCCGAATCGGTCATATTGACGTGCTGGCCGCCGGCGCCCGACGAGCGGAACGTGTCGATGCGGATATCGTCCAGTTTGATATCGATCTTGATTTCGTCGTCCACCTGCGGGTAGACGAACACCGATGCAAACGAAGTGTGCCGGCGTGCATTGGCGTCGAAGGGCGAGATGCGAACCAGCCGGTGCACTCCGATCTCGCTTTGCAGCAGACCGTAGGCGTTCTCGCCGTTGACCTCGAAGGTCACGGATTTGATGCCGGCGCCCTCGCCCTCGAGCCGGTCGGTGATCACCGTTTGAAAGCCCGCCCGCTCCGCCCAGCGCAGATACATGCGAAGAAGCATCTCGGCCCAATCCTGGCTCTCGGTGCCGCCGGCGCCCGGATGAATGGTCATGATCGCGCTGCGCCCGTCGTTCTCGCCGGACAGCAGCATGGCCGTTTCCAGCTGCTCCAGGAGCTCGCCGTATTCCTTGAGGCCGCGGTCGATATCGCCGTTGACGTTCTCGCCTTCATGAGCGAGCTCGAACAAGGTATCCAGGTCGTCGGTCATGGAGCGGATGCGATCGTCGTTGGTGACGGCTTCCTCCAACCGCTTCCGGTCCTGCATCACTTTTTGGCTTTTCTCGGGCTGGTTCCAGAAATCGGGCGCGGAAATCTGCTCTTCGATTTTGCTCAGCTTCTGCTTTTGCGCGGGAGCGTCAAAGATACCTCCGCACGGCCAGTGCCTGGTCGCGAAGAGGCTGGTATGCGCGTTCGAACTCGTCTAATGTCATGGGATCTAGTCCAATTCTAGCAAATGGCCTTTCTTGCCCACGTTCCTCGCCTGCGTACGGCCGATCGCCACCGCGACACCTTCCGCCTCGTGAATGTGGCCGCAGAAGAAGTACTCCGGCGGGTACTTCTCGATGAATTCGGCCACGGCGCGCGATCCCGCGTGCAATCCGGGGCGGATCTGGTCGAGAGGCGTGTTGTAGGGCGGCGCATGGCAGATGAGCACCAGCGGATGCAATTCGGCAAAGCGGGCCAGCCTTTCGGAGATTTGCGGCTCGCTGTATTCGCCGGGCGTGTTGAAGGGCGTCGGATTGGAATACCCCAATCCGGCGACGTGCCATCGTCCGGCCTGGAAGTGCTGCTGGTGGAAATTGTGCAGCCCATGGCGGGCGCACATCGCGGCCACCTGGTCGGCGGATTCGTGGTTCCCCGGCAGCACATACACCTTGTCGCCGCGCTTCCGCAGAATTTCTCCGCATCGATCGATGCCTTTGCTCCAGGTGATCTGGTCGCCGGCGGCGATGTAGCAATCGGCCTCCACGTCGAGCAGTTGTTCGAGCGTCTTCCAATCGTTATGGATGTCGGAAAAAATGAGCAGTCTCAATGAGAGCATTATAATGTGGGCAGGTTTGCAACCCGCGGCGGATTGCGAATCCGTTTGTCCGCGCCCGGAAGGCTGCTTCCAATGAACGAGTACGATAGCGAACTTTCCAAAATTGTCGCCGAGTTGAACCGCGCCGCGCCCAGCCAGCAGAAGGCGGCCGTGTCGCGCGGGTCGGGGGCCACGCCTTCGCTCGATCAGTTGCTCACTACCGCGGCCACCCGCAATGCGTCCGATGTCCTGGTGATTGCCGGCGCCCCGCCCGTTCTACGCATCAATGGCGCGCTTCTGCCTTTGAACGCTCCTCCAGTCGATGCGGAGGACGCGCGCGGCATGGTGCTGCCGCTGCTGGAGCCGGCGCAAGCCGACGAACTGCAGAAAAAGAAATCGGTGGACCTGAGTTTCGTCCGCGAGAATCTCGGCCGCTTCCGCATCAATATCCATCATCAGCGCGGAACGCTGGCCGCCAGCATTCGACTTCTGCCGTCGAAAATTCCTTCTCTCGAATCGCTGCACCTTCCGGCGTCGCTCGCGAAACTGGCCGAGCGGAGGCAGGGATTGGTGCTGGTCACCGGCCCCACCGGCTGCGGAAAGAGCTCGACCCTGGCGGCGCTCATCGACATTGTCAACTCGCGCCGCGCCGCGCACGTGGTGACCATCGAAGACCCGGTCGAATACCAGCACGTCAACCGGACCGCCATCATCGAGCAGATCGAAGTGGGACGCGACACGCCGGATTTCGCCGTCACCCTGCGGAGCATCATGCGGCAGACGCCGGACGTCATCCTGGTGGGCGAAATGCGCGATGCCGAAACCATGTCCACCGCCATGACCGCCGCCGAAACCGGCCACCTGGTGCTCTCCACGCTGCACACCAACGATGCCATTCAAGCCATGGCGCGGATTCTGGACTCTTTCCCGACGGGCAACCAACCGCAGATCCGGCAGCAGATGTCGCTGGCGCTGGCGGCGGTGATCGCGCAACAGCTCGTTCCCGGCCTGGATGGCGTATCGCGCTGGCCGGCGACGGAGATCATGATCGCCACCGACGCCGTCCGCGCGCTGATCCGCAAAGGCGACGACCATCAGTTGCGGTCGCAGATTTCGGTCGGCAAATCGGACGGCATGATAACGATGGAGCAATCGCTGGCCGACCTGGTGAGAATGAATCGGATTTCGCGCGAGACAGCCTACGCGCACGGATTCCGCACCGACGATTTGCAGCGATACCTGGGTTGATCGCCCGGCGTCACTCGCAGCGGAGCGCCGCCATCGGATCTACCGACGATGCCCTGCGCGCCGGCAGCGCGCTGGCCAGCGCCGCGGCCGCGCCGAGCCCGATTACCACCAACACCATGGTGACCGGATCGCGCGGCGTCACGCCATAGAGCATCGATTTCAGGAATCCCGTGAGCAGCATTGCCGCGCTGACTCCGGCAGCAATTCCGACACCGGCCAGCAGCATTCCTTCACGAATGATCTGCACCAGAACACTCAGCGGCGGAGCCCCCAGCGCCATCCGAATCCCGATCTCCTGCGTCCGTTCCGAGACCGAAAAGGCCAGCACACCGTAAACTCCCACCACGGCCATGAGCAGCGCCACCGCCGCGAAGCTTGTCAGCAGGACCCCGTTGAATCGCGGACTCGCCGTCGCTTCACCGATGGCGTCGTCGAGGCTCTGCATCGTCACCAGCACTCCGGCATGGCGGGCGCCCAAGCTCCCGCGGATCTCCGATTCCAACATCCGTTCGTCGGCCACGCTTCGAACCAGGAACATCAAGTCCGGCGGGACGCTGTTCAGGAACATCTGCGGAAACGGCGGTTCGCCGAGACCGTGGTTCCGCGAATCGGCAACCACACCCACAACGGTCTTCCATCCGCCGTGCGCGTCGCCGCCGATCTGTTTGCCGAGCGGGCTCTCGCCAGGGAAGTACGCGCGAACGGCAGCCTCATTGAGCAAGGCCAACGTGCCCGGATGCAGGTAATCATCGGCGGCAAACGTGCGCCCTTCGACCACGCGGCCGCCCGCCGCGCGGAAGTAGTCGGGGCCAATGCTGCAGAGCGCGATGTCATAGCCATGCAATATCGGCGGACGCGGCCGGTCGGCGCGCGAAAACGTGCCAGTTCCCAGCCCGGTCGTGAGCGGCGTGCACTGTGTCGCGGCGGCCGCTTGCGTTTCCGGGACGCGTTGGATGTTCGCCAGCACTTCGTCCTCGAGCGCCGCGCGTTCGGCCGCGGGCATTCTGGCGCGTCCCATCGGAATCGTGATGGCAATGGCGTGTTCCGGCAGGAATCCAAGGCGGTCCCTCTGCAAATGCCACAACGATTGCAGCAGCAAAGCCGCTCCCGAGAGCAGAATCACCGACAGGCCGACTTCCGCGGCCACGAAGGCACGCCGCAACAGGCGATGTCCGCCGGTCACCCCGCGCCTGCCGGTCTGCTGCAGCACGGTCTGGATATCCACTCGTCCGGCGCGCAGCAACGGAAGCCCGCTGAAGATGATCGAGGTGAGCACCGATACCGCCAGCGCGATGCCGAGCACGCGGCCATCCACCGCGACTTCGTCCAGGCGAGGCAGCTCGCCGGCCGAGAAATGCACGAAGCCGCGCAGAGCCGCGGCTACCAGCAGCATTCCGACCGCGCAGCCCAAAGCCGTCAAGAGCGCGGTCTCGGTGAACAATTGGCGCGCCAGACGTCCGCGCGTGGCGCCGATCGCGGCTCGCACCGCGAGTTCGCGCGATCGCGCCGACCAGCGCGCCAGCAACAGATTGGCCACATTCGCGCAGGCAATCAACAGCAGGCACGCCACTGCTCCAATCAGAATCCGCAGCACCAGGCCAGGGTTGCCGACGCGATGGTACTGCAAGGTTTCGACCACCGGCTTGGTGCCAGCGCGGAACATGGCGGGAAAGTCGGCCCCGCTGGTTTGCAGCAGCGTTGCCACTTCGGCGCGCGCCTGCGCCAGCGGCACACCCGGCTTGACCCGTCCATATACCGCGAGGGCCGCCATATTCCGGTCGCGGTGGCTCGCCGCCGGCGAGATGCGGAGAGTAGTTAATGCGTCCACCTTGACGTCCATCGGAAAAACGAATCTCGCGGGAAGAACGCCCGCGATGGTGTAGCCTTCGCCGTCGAGTACCGCCGTGCGGCCGATGGCATCGCGCCTCGACCCGTATCGCTGGCGCCAGAAGCGGTCCGTGAGCAGCACCGATCGCGGTCCGGCGGGAAGTTCCTCATCCGGCGAGAAGTCGCGGCCTAAGGCGGGAGCGATGCCGAAAGCAGCCAGGAAATTCGCGGAGACGCCCGCCACGTGAATCTCGATGGGATCGCTTCCGCCCAGCACCATGACATTCGCACCGTTCACCCGGGCGGCGGCCAGTTGCTGGAACGCGCGATTGTCGCGCCGCCACGCCACGTAATCCGGCGAGGGAGTCAGCTCCATCGACATGTACGGAAAATGAATCGCGACCCAGGCCAGTTGCTGCGAATCCGGATATGGCAGCGGACGCAGGTAAACGGTGTCGGCGATGCTGAAAACAGCCGTGCTGGCGCCGATGCCGAGCCCGAGCGAAAGGACAACCGCCGCGGTGAACCCTGGGCTGCGGCGCAGAATTCCGGCGGCGTACCGGAGATCCTGCCACAATCGGTCCAGCCAGGTGAACGGGCGCGCGTCGAGCGAAACCTCCATCACCAGCGCCGGGCTGCCGAACTTCCTCCGCGCTTCCAGTCCGGCCTGTTCGCGGGTTGCTCCCTGCGCCATCAGCTGCGCGATTTCGATGTCCAGGTGAGCGCGCAGCTCATCCGCGATGTCCTGTTCTTCCCGCCGCCTCCGCCTCCACATACGTCGCCCTCCACTCTGGCAGACAGTCTACCATAGGCATTCTTCCAGAGTGTCAGCCGCCGTCTATTCCTCCGCCGCCTCGCCGGCCTTTATCCCGAACACCGCGCGGTATCTTATGGGACACCGCGCTTTCTGGATCGCGCTGGTGACGAAAACGTGCCGGGTGTGGCCGGTGGCCACCAGCCGATCGTCAACGAACATCTCGTACTGAAAGCGCACGATCCGCGAGTTCGCCTCCTCCAGCCAGACTCTGATGACCACTTCGTCATCGAATCGCGCCGGGGAACGATAACGGCAATCCGCTTCCGCCACCGCCAGGAAGATGCCGTCCTCCCGCTCCATGTCAAGGTAATTCACGCCGCGCGCCCGGCACCACTCCATTCGCGCCGATTCCATCCACACGAAATAGTTCGCGTAATACACCACGCCCATCTGGTCGGTTTCGGCATAGCGGACCCGGATACGAGCCTCGGTAACGGCTCTTTCAGGAGAGATTTTCATGGGGAAATTCATTGTAACCCCTTGCAACCGAAGTCCCTGGCAAACCGTCTGTTAGACTGAAAGTTAACCGATCCTCGAATGCGTGTCCGTGTCCTTTTTTTCGGCCCGCTGAAGGACCTTGTCGGCGCCTCCAGTGAGGAAACTGACCTCCCTGCAGGCTCCGATCTGCGCGCCGCCTTCGAGTACTACCAGGCTCGCCAGCCGCGCCTCCGCGAAATAGCCCGAAATATCGTAATTGCGCGGAATCACGAGTTTGCCGATCTTTCCACGCCGCTCGCCGAGGGCGATGAAATCGCCTTTCTACCGCCCGTTTCCGGCGGCAATTCGCCCGACCCACTGGAGGTTTCCGCGGCCGGGAACTACTTCGCGCTCACGCGCCACACCATCGATCTGAAAGCGGTCACCGCCCGCCTCATGACCGGCGCGGAAGGAGCCGTGGTCACGTTCGAAGGCGCGGTCCGAAATCATACCGGCGGCCGGTCCACGCTCTGCCTCGATTACGAATGTTACGAACCGATGGCGCTGAAGATGCTCGCCCGGATCGGGTCTGAAATCGCGGGATCGTTCGACATCTCGCGCCTCGCCATGGTGCATCGCCTGGGACGGCTGCTCGTGGGTGAAACCAGCGTCGCGGTCATCGTCACGGCGGGCCATCGGACGGCCGCTCTGGAAGCGGCCGGCGAAGGGATCAATCGCCTGAAGAAGCGGGTGCCGATCTGGAAAAAGGAGCATTTCAGGGACGGCGAGGTCTGGGTGGAAGGAGAGTGGGATCGCGATGTTCCGGTCGCCGGCTAGACTCGTTCCATTCGCCGCATTGCTCCTGATAGCCGCGGCCGCCGCCTGGATGTTTGCCCAGGAAGGGTCTTTGCCGGTTATCCGCGTCAACGTCAACCTGGTGCGCATTCTCGCCACCGTGAAGACCGTCCACGGCGAACTGATTAGCACTCTGGGGAAGGACGATTTCGAAGTTTTCGATAACGGCGTGAAGCAGGAGATCGCTCATTTCGAGCGGCAAACCGATCAGCCGCTCTCGGTCGCCCTCATGGTGGACGTCTCCGGTTCCACGGCCAAGGATCTGGGGGTCGAGATCGAATCGGGCGTCAAGTTTCTGCACGCCCTGCTCCTCGAGGGAAGACCCGACGATCGCGTGGCGCTGTACAGCTTCGACGACTCGGTGAAGGAAGAGCAGTCCTTCACACACAATTTCAACCTGCTGACCACCGCGCTGCGCAGAATTCACGGAACCGCCGGAACTTCGCTTTTCGACGCCATTTACCTGGTATCGCACGAGCTCGAGCGCCGCCAGGGGCGGAAGGTCATGGTGATCGTCAGCGACGGAGGTGAAACCACGAGCAAGTGGACATCGCATGATGCCCTCAAAGCCGTGCAACTCGCCGATGCCGTCATCTACCCGGTGGTGGTAATCCCCATCATGAGCGATGCCGGGCGCAACACCGGCGGCGAGAATTTTTTCAAGTGGATCGCCGGCGGCACCGGCGGCCGGGCTTTTTTTCCGCAACTCAACGGAGAATTGGACCGGAGTTTCAGCCAGATTATCGACGATCTTCGCACCGAGTACTCCATCGGTTTCTATCCTCACGACGTGCCGCTCACCAAAGATCCCTGGCACAAACTGGACGTGCGGGAAAAGTCGGGCAAATTGCAGGTCTCCGCGCGCAACGGCTATTATGGAGAGTCGGAAACCTATAGCGCCGGATCGGCGGGAAGTTCCGTCGACGGCGATGTCCGGACGAAGAAGAAACGGTAGGAATAAATTGGTAACGCAACAACAGGGCGGCAAATCCGCGCGCGCCCCGGAACAGACATTTGAGGAAGCCAAGTACCTGAAGCGCCTCATCGAGAACGCGACGCCTATCCGCGTGAAGCTGGTGGGCGGCGAAGAAGTCAAGGGCGTAATCGAGTATTACGATCAATCCTTCATCCGGCTGACGCGCAACGGCGAGCCGAACCTCTTCATTTTCAAACACGACATCAATTACCTTTCGGAAGAATAGGCGGCATTTCTATGGCCTTCCTGGAAACAGCCGTGGAGATCGCGCGCGAAGCCGGCGCGCTTTTGACCGGCTATTTCGAACGCCGCGTAGCTTTCGAAACCAAGGGCGAATTCGATCTTGTCACCGAGGCCGACCGGGCTTCCGAGCGCCTGGTGGTGGAGCGTCTGCGCTCGCATTTTCCGACCCATTCCATCGTGGCCGAGGAGGGCGGCCGGTTTGACGGAGCTTCCGAATACCGCTGGTATGTCGACCCGCTCGACGGCACCACCAACTTCGCGCACAGCTTCCCGGTATTCAATGTCACGCTGGGTTTGGAACGAGCAGGGGAACTGATCGCGGGCGTGGTCTACGATCCCTGCCGCCAGGAGTTATTCACCGCGGAGCGCGGCTCCGGAGCGTACCTGAATAACCGCCGCATCCGCGTTTCGTCCGCCAGGCGGCTTTCCGACAGCCTGGCTTCCACCGGATTCCCCAGCCGCAAGCGCCACCACAACATCAACATTCATTTCTACTACCAGCTCGCCATGGCATCGCACGGCGTGCGGCGCACCGGCTCCGCCGCCGTCGATCTGGCGTATGTGGCGTGCGGCCGGCTCGATTTCTTCTGGGAATTCGGACTCAAGCCCTGGGACGTGGCGGCCGGATCACTATTGGTTTCCGAGGCCGGCGGCCGCGTAAGCGACATGCGCGACGCGCCGCACGACGTCGTCAAATCCGATCACGTGCTGGCCGATAACAGCGCCTTGCACGACGAAGTGGTCGCGCTGTTCGGCGAGATCTTCCAGGGCCGCATGCCCGTCCCGTTGCCCAGCTTGTAGCGAACAGTCTACTTCGTTTCCAACACCAGCACGGAATCGATCTTGTCAGGCGCGGCGGCCGGCAGCGCCACCGCCACCGAATTCCCCGATCGCGTCACGTTCAGAGACTTGCGGCTGGAATCCGCCAGCAGGTAGGCCTTGCTCACGGTGCCCGGAACATCGGCGAGCGAGAACGATTGCCCCGGCCATCGGAAGAGGTGAATGTACAATTTGCCCGGCTTCGTGGTGCATCGCCAATCCTTGGCGATATTGAATTCCGGGTTGCCTTTCTTGTCCGTTCGAGAAGGATCGGGCGAGCCTAACTCCGCGCCGAATGGCGTTGGACCGGCGCCATAGATCGATTCGCCGTTGACCTTGAGCCAGCGGCCCACCGCCCGCAGATTGTCCTGGCTGGGTTGTGGAATCACGCCTTCCGAAGTGGGTCCGACATTGAGGAGATAATTACCGCCCTTGCTGACGATATCGACCAGCTTGAACGTGATATCTTCGGGAGTCTTCCAGTCGGTGTCGTCCTTTTTGTATCCCCAGGTGTGGTTGATTGTCGCCGGAACTTCCCAGTCTTCCTTCACCACCTGGTTGGGGATGGCATTGTCGCCCATCGAGCGGTAATCGCCCTTGATGCCCAGGCGTCCATCGATCAGGCTGGCGGACTGCAACTGCGTCACGAGATCGACGAATTTCTGGCCGCGATCCTGGTGGTCGGCGGAGATCATGCCGCGCGGCGTATCGAACCAGATGAGGCAGATCGGCCCGTAGCCGGTGAGCAACTCGCGCACCTGCGGCAGCGCCTTCTCGTTCATATACTTGTCGAAATCCTTGTGGCCGTCGGTGTCGGAGCCGAAATCCCAGGTATTGCCGTTGGCGTTGGGCTCGTGCCAGTCCTGCACCTGCGAGTAGTAGACGCCGAAGCGGATGTGATGGCGGGCGGCGGCTTCCGAGAGTTCCTTGATGGGGTCGCGGTGAAACGGCGTGGCGTCGTAGATGTTGTATTTGCTCACGCGCGAATGGTACATCGCGAAGCCGTCGTGATGCTTGCTGGTGATCACGATGTATTTCATGCCGGCGTCCTGCGCCATTTGCACCCACTCTTCGGCGTTGAACTTGACGGGGTTGAACTGGCCGGCGAGCTGTTCGTATTCCTTGACGGGAATCTTGGCGCGATTCATGATCCATTCGCCGATGCCGGGAACCGGCTGGCCTTTCCATTCGCCGGCGGGGATGGAATAGAGGCCCCAGTGAATGAACAGGCCGAATTTGGCTTCCCGAAACCATTGCATTTTGGCGTCATGGGCGGAGTCGGTCTGGGCGCCCGTGGAATAGGCGATGAGCAGAACGGCGCACGAAACCAGCGCGATCTTTAACGATAAAAATGGGCGTTTCATGGCAGCATCCTGTACTGTACCACGGGCTGCCGCGCTGCGCACGGCCCCGCGCGGCTGCCCGGAAATTTTTGAGGGCCGCGGACGCGGCGGTTTGCGCAGGTAAGCGTCAGGAGGGAATTTGATGGCAAGTCTGATCTTGCGCCGCACTCTATGCTGTTCCGCGCTATTGCTCACGGCGCATATCCTGCGCAGTCAAAGTATTCTGGGAACGAACCTGATCGTCAACGGCAATGCCGAGGCGGGTCCGGCCGGGACAGGGGTGGCAACGCCCGTGAATATTCCCGGCTGGACGGTCACCGGAAAACCAACCGTTCTGTCCTACGGCCTCACCGGATTTGTGGCGACGACCGATCCCGCTCCGCCCGACCACGGATTCCAGTATTTCGCCGCGCAGAGCGCCTCCACCATGGCGCAGGTGATCGACGTATCGTCGGCGGCATCCACCATCAGCGCCGGGAATGTGAAGTATACGGCGGCGGCATATCTGGGAAGCGCGGGCACCGTAAGCTTTCCGCCGCAGATGGCGGTAGCTTTTCAGAATGCCAACGGACAGACTTTTAGCACCATCACTCTGGGCCCGACGGGCTTTCCCGGCGATGCCGGCATGTCCTTGCAGCAGCAGATTGGACTGGTCCCCTCGGGAACGGCGCGGATCACCGTGACCGTGACCTTCTCCAGCACCGCCTCGCCGTCGTTCGCCGACAGTCTTTCGCTGGTCTTTTCCACGCTGGGGACGGTCCCAGCCGCGGTGCTCGGTACGAATCTCGTCGTGAATCCGGGCGCGGAAATCGGCCCCAACGCGCCTCCCGGCAAAACCGCGCTCTATATCACGGGGTGGTCCGTCACCGGCGCCACCACCGTGGCGCCCTATGGCGGAACGGGGTGGGTTCAGAATTCAGATCCGGGACCACTGAATCGGGGTGTGAATCTTTTCGGGGGCGGCATTGGATCATCGACCATGCGCCAGGATATTGATATTTCCGCGGCCGCATCCCTCATCGATTCGAACCAGGTCACATATACCATTTCGGCCTGGCTGGGCGGGATTGTGGCCAATACACCCACACTCACCTACACCTTCTTCGACTGGTCAGGAAATCAGTTGGCGTCAACCGCGCAACTGGGTCCGACGTCGCACAGCGGCATCGGTTTAATCCAGGAGTCTCATTCCGCGCCGCTGCCCTCGGGTACCCGGCGCGTCAATATTGCCGTGTCGTTCCCCGACTCGAATTTCGCCGCCGACAATATCAGCTTTACCCTGGCCGCGCCTCCCGGACCGCCGGTGATCTCGCCGGGCGGGATCGTCAGCGCCAGCGCCTTTGGCGCGTTCACTGCGGTGGCGCCGGGATCGTGGATAGAGATCTATGGGTACGATCTTGCTTCCACGACACAAACCTGGTCCGGCACCGATTTCGTCAACAACGTCGGCCCCACTTCGTTGGCCAGCGTCAAGGTTTCGATCGGCGGCCAGCCGGCGTTCATTGATTATGTCAGCCCCGGCCAGATCGATGCGCAGGTTCCGTCGAACGTCTCCATGGGCGCGGTGCCGCTGACCGTAACTACTGCAAACGGCACCAGCGATCAGTTCTATCTTCAGGTGAATGCCACAGAACCGGGATTGTTGGCGCCCGGAACGTTCAGCATTGGCGGGAAACAGTACGTGGCGGCGCTGTTTTCGGATGGCCAGACCTTCGCTCTGCCGTCCAATGCCATTCCGGGCGTTCCCTCGCATCCGGCTTCGCCCGGCGATGTCCTGACCATCTATGGCGTGGGATTCGGGCCGGTCAATACCGGCATTACAGCCGGAACCATCGTCACCGCCGAGAATTCGCTGACGACAGCCATAAACTTCAAGTTTGGCTCGGCCGCGGCGACGCTTCAATACCAGGGGCTGGCGCCCTCGCTGGTCGGTCTCTATCAATTCAACGTGGTTGTACCAACCGTCACTATGAATGCGGCGTTGCCGCTCTCGTTCACCTTGGGAGGAACCGCGGGCGTGCAGACGCTCTATGTCGCTGTGCAGAACTGATTCCATAAACTTTTGCAGCCTCCTCGTGTAACCAAACGTAGTTACACAAGTATTGGTTCACACGAGGAGGAACTGCGATGCTGCGACCACTTGCCGCTGCACTTCTATTGTTGCCATCCGCTTACGCGCAATCCGACAAGCCCCCGCTCAAGTTCGAAGTCTGTGACATCCAGGTCAGCAAAATCGAAGATCCGCGCCAGATGTCGGCCAAGTTTCTGCCCGGCGGCCGGGTGGATGTTCGCGGCATGACGATGCAGATCGTCCTCGCGGCCATCAATAAAGTGCCGGAAGACATGATCATCGGGCCGGCCTGGATGAAGTCCGAACGGTACGACATCATTTGCAAGGCGGCGCCGACATCCACTGACGATCAATTGTTCGAGATGGCGCGGAACATGATGGCGGAGCGGTTCCAGTTGGTCTCCCACAAGGAAAAGAAAACCATGTCCGCGTTCGCCCTTACAGCCGGGAAGACCACGAAGTTGACGCCATCCACGGACACCGGCAAGTCAGGATGCCAGAACGCCCGGGCCGATCCGGCGGCGAAGGATCCGCCCGGGGTCATCCATCGTGTCTGCCGCGCCCTGTCGATGGACGATCTGGCGCAGTTGCTGCCGAACCTGGCGCCCGGATACATCCAGGGATTGCCCGTCGTCAACCAGACCGACCTCAAAGGTCCATTCGATTTCCAGCTCGATTGGATGGGCGTTGCCAGCTACAACGCAGCCATGGCCTCGGCAACGTCGAGCACTCCGCCCGACGAGCGCGCGATTTCGCTGTTCGATGCCATGCAGAGGATCGGGCTGCGGCTGGAGAACAAAAAGCTGCCGGTGGATGTGATTGTGGTCGACAGCGTTCTGCGGACGCCGCTCGCGGACAATTGAGGGCCCCGCAGTCAGCCTGTCGCGCGCAATTGCGTTCTACACTGAGATTGGTGCCACTCGTTCCACCCTACATCGAATCCCTGCGGCCATACGAAGCGGGACGGTCCATCGAATCCGTGCGCAAACAGTACGGGTTGGAACATATCGCCAAGCTGGCGTCCAACGAGAATCCCCTTGGTGCATCGCCCAAAGCCATCGAGGCCATGACCCGTTCGCTTCAGGGCCTGAACCTCTATCCCGATGGCGGCCTGCAGTTGCGCGAAGTGTTGGCGCGCGAATTCGATCTGAAAGTGGAGAACGTGATCGCCGGGAGCGGCTCGGAAGGCATCATGTCGAACATCATCCGCGCCTTCCTTTGCGACGAGGACGAGGTGCTCACCACCGAGGCCGCATTCATCGGTTTCCAGGTGCTGGCGCGGTCGCGCGGCGTCGCGTATCGCACCGCGCCCTATCGCAACTGGCACTACGATCTGCCGGCGCTGGCGGAACGGATCAATTCGAACACCAAGATCATTTACCTGGCGAATCCCAACAACCCGACGGGCACGATCTTCACCCGCCAGGAATTCGATCAGTTTTACAAGCAGGTGCCGGAGCGCGTGCTGATCATTCTCGACGAAGCGTATTTCGAGTACGCCAAGGATAATCCGAAATATCCCGACTCGATGCACTACCGCTACGATAACGTGATCACGCTCCGCACCTTTTCAAAAATCTACGGTCTGGCGGGAGTGCGCATCGGATACGGGTTTGCACACGAGGAGCTCATCCGGAATCTGCTCAAGGTAAAGCTGCCGTTCGAGCCTTCGACGCCCGCGCAGGCCGCGGGAATCGGCGCGCTCTCCGACAAGGAGTTTTTGCATCGCTCGCTCGAATTGAACGCCCGCGGACTGCGATATTTGACGGCCGGTCTGCAGGACATGGGCCTGCCGGTGGCGCCCTCGGAAGCCAATTTCGTGATGACCGTGCTGCCGTCGGCCGGGGACGCCGCGCGCGTGTTCGAAGAATGCCTGTCGCAGGGAGTGGTGGTGCGGCCGCTGGCGGCCTTTGGATTGCCGTACTGTCTTCGCATCTCCACCGGAACCGACGAAGACAACCGCTTCTGCATCGAAGCATTGAGGAAAAGCCATGCCGCAAGTATTGGAGCATCCAACGCCCGTTGAGAAGGATTTTCTGCCGCTGAACGGCACCGACCACGTGGAGTTTTACGTGGGCAATGCCCGCCAGTCGGCCTACTATTATCGATCGGCATTCGGATTCCGGCTGGCCGCCTATCGCGGACCCGAGACCGGCACCCGGGACCGCGCTTCCTACGTGCTGGTGCAGGACAAAATCCGCTTCGTGCTGACCACGCCGATGCAGCCGGACCACCCGATTTCCGACCACGTGCGCCTGCATGGCGACGGCGTGCACGATATCGCCCTCTGGGTGGATGACGCCGAGGCCGCCTGGCGCGCCACTACCGGGCGCGGCGCGCGCAGCGTGCGCGAGCCCGAAACAATCTCCGATGAACACGGCGAGATGCGCCTCGCATCCATCGCGATTTACGGCGATACGATACACACGTTCGTGGAGCGCCGCAATTATCGCGGTGTTTTCATGCCCGGATTCGCGGCGGCGGAAACCGAAGATCCCGTGTCGCGCCCGGTGGGATTGAAATACATCGACCACATGGTGGGCAACGTCGGATGGGGCGAAATGAACCGCTGGGTCGATTTCTATCGCGACGTGATGGGCTTCCGCATGTTCAAGCACTTCGACGACAAAGACATCTCGACCGAGTACTCGGCCCTGATGTCGAAGGTGATGTCGAACGGCAACGAGCGCGTGAAATTCCCCATCAATGAGCCGGCGGAGGGCAAGCGGAAATCGCAGATCGAGGAATATCTGGAGTTCTACCACGGTCCCGGCGTGCAGCACATCGCCATGGCCACCGATGACATTCTGCATACCGTGGACGAACTGCGCCGGCAGGGAGTCGAGTTCCTGCGTGTTCCCAACACTTACTACGAGGACCTGCTGGCGCGCACCGGCCCCATCGACGAGCCGGTGGATGCGCTGCGCGATCTCGGCATCCTGGTGGACCGCGATGATGAGGGCTACATGCTGCAGATTTTCACGCGCCCGGTGGAAGATCGTCCGACGCTGTTCTACGAAGTGATCCAGCGCAAGGGCAGCCGCAGCTTCGGCAAAGGCAATTTCAAGGCGCTGTTCGAGGCCATCGAGCGCGAACAGGCCCGGCGCGGCAATCTGTAGCTATTTTTTGAGGGTCGCGCCCCAATCCTCCGGGTTCAGGTCGCTGGCATGCTGGGAAAAGACCCATTGATGGCCGTCCGGATCCTCGGCGGCGTATTGACGCTCGCCGTAACAAGTCTCGTGGACCTCCTCCAGCATCTTGGCGCCGGCCGCACTGGCGCGACGGTAGTGCGCGTCGACATCCGGAACGAAGATGGTCAAAGATTGCGTGCGGTGACCCGCCTGCTTCGGGGTTACGCTGCCGGGCCTGGCCGTGTGCAGCATGATGTATGCGTCGCCGAAATGCATCTGCGCGCCGCCGGAGGCGTTATCGCCGTAGCGGTAGTGCTCCACGAACCCGAAGGCCGCGGCCAGCCAATCGATAGCCGCCGGCAGGTTCTGCACTACCACGTGAGGAAGTACGGTATCGGTGGGGACCGAACGATTACGCATAATTTAGAATACTGCGCCCGCGCGCGCTTTTGCTGCCCTATGCGGGTGCCGCGGCCGGCCGCGCTGCGAAGGCTTGGGACCACTCGCGCAATTGCACCAGCAGGCCGGCGCGAAATTCCTCGAGAGTCGCAAAATCGTGCGCGGAATCGCCTCCCGCCAGCGCGCGGAATTCGGCTTTGGCCGGCTCCTTCAGGAACAGCGCAACCGATTTCATAGGCAGCGCCGCATCGTCGCGGCAATGGCAGGCCAGCTGGAATTCGTGTTCCATGTTGCGCTCCGGCGGACCCCATGTATCCTCGAGCACCTGCACGAAAAACGAGCAATCCTCGACATTCTGATCCACTACCGCCTGCAGCGCCGGTTTGTTGGTCAGGTTCACCGGCAGGAACACGGGCACGAACAGCGATCCGAGTCCTATGATTTCCTCGTTGACTTGCGCCACGACATCCAAAAAAGCGCGGCATTCGGCGTCCAGCGAGCCGGGCGTCGAGCAGAACACCCGATGGAATCGAAACGCCATCGGCTACTTGCGCTTGCGGCCGGCCAAACCTGCGAGCAAAGCCGCCCCGCCCAACAGGAGCGCCACCGATGAGGGTTCCGGCGCTGCCGCCGCGATCGTAATGTTGGCGGATTGAAACGTGGTAATCGGAATCCCGTTCAATGCCTGGTCCGAGAGGTCGGTGTTCCCCTGGTTGAAGGAGACCGTGAATGGGCCTGGCGGCGCGTTGGAAGCGACGTCGTAGAACACTTCGCCCAGGCTCACGACGCCGCCCGTGCCGAGCATCGTGAAGGTGCCGGGCGCGCTCGCCAGGTCGCTGGCGCTGATCTCCTGCCCTGGAGCGAACCCGGGATTCACGATGTCCGGTCCAAACAGCGAGTTTCCGTTGAAAATATAGGGATCGAGCACGGTTGCGGTGGTGGCATCGGTGAACGTGATGGCGGTGTCCGTGGTGAGGATATCGAAATTGAAAGCGGCAATATCGACGGCGGCGCCCGTATTGCTGAGGATCACTTCCAACGCGTCGCCGACATCCCCCGCCTTGGGACTCAGTGTGACGGGCTGCAAGGAAGCGATCAGGTTCGCGCGCGCCGGAAACGAGCACAGCAGGAGGGTCAAAAGAGCGCCCGCAATGAGCCGCCCCATGGTTTGAAAAGTAAGTGCGATAGACTTCACGGCAGTGTAGTTCCTTGTCTGGATCGAACCAGGTTGACATCCACAGTGTTGACGACGCCATCGCCGTTCATGTCGGCGAAGATGTTATAGGCGGCTGCTCTGGCGTCGTTCACACCCACTAAGTCCTGTGAGTTGACGACGCCATCATCGTTGAAATCGCCCCAGAGCACGCGAAGCACTTGCGCGGCCCCCGCGCCGTTGCCGAGCGCGTGATTGTTGGTATCCATGATGGCATTGGCGCCGCTGCCGGAAAGCGTGGTCGCGAAGCTTCCCTCGGCGATGGGGCTGATGGTCCAGGTGAGTGTGTTGGTGCCGCTGCCCGAAAACCCGGTGACGGTGACGCCTCCCAGGCTCGCGGACGAGCCCGTCACGTTGGACGAAAACACCACTTGAATCCCCGTAATCTCCCAGGGCAGCCGGTTGCGCGCGCTGGTAGTAACGTTGAAGGCTTCGTTTCCGAACAGCACGTTATACGATACGACCGTCGGCCCGGCGACCGCCGTGTTCGTCAAAGAAAAACTCGCCGGAGTTGCCAGCGCCGGAGTGACATTGGCGAGGACCGTGTACGCGCCCGCCGAATTGTTGGCGGTCGGGATGGGAGAGGTTGCAACCCCTGACGCGTTCGTCACGGCTGCCGCGGTATTGCTGTTGGTCCCGGCGAAGACCACGGAAGCTCCCGTGGCGGGCGCCGTAAACGTTACGCTTACGCCGCTGATCGGCTGATTCCCGGCATCGAGGACGGTGGCTTGCAGGGAATTGAACGCCGCCCCTTCGGCAACGGTTTGCGGTGTGCCGGATGTCGCCGAGATGGTGGCAGGCACCTGGTTCACCGTGACCGTGTCGCTGCCGGCGGCCGCGGTGGCGAGGCTGGTGTGTGTCAGATCGCCGCCGCCAAAAGCATCGGCCGTGTTCGTAACCGATTTCGGTGAATTGGCGGGCACATTCACTACCAGCGTCACCGTGCCGAACGACTGCCCAGCGGCGACCGCGCTCGTGGACATACAGGTTATCGTGGCCGCCCCGCTGCAACTCCAGCCGGGAGCGCTAAGACTCGCCAGCGTGTATCCCGAGGGAAGCGCATCCACCACCGTGGTCGTGCCGTTGGTCGTACTGCCGGCGGGTCCGGAGTTGGTGACGGCGATGGTCCAGGTGGCCGTTTGCCCTTGCGTGAATGTTCCGGTGTGCGCCTTCGAAACGCTCAGCACGGGCGCGCTGACGACGGTGATGGAGTCGGTGTTGGAATTGACTCCCGGCGATGGATTGCCGCTGCCGAAGACCGCCGCCGTATTGGACAGTTGCGAGGCGGCGTTGGCGGCTACGTTCACATTCAAGGTGAGCGCCGCAAACGTGCCGCCGCTGCTCACCACGTCGGCATTGGTGCAGGTAATGGTCTGGCCCGAAGAACTGCAATTCCAATCGGTGCCCGATCCGGGCGTGGACGCCGGAGTAAGACCGGTGGGAAGAGTGTCGGTGACGGTTACCGGGCTGACGCCGCCCGCCGGTCCTGGACCGTGATTCGTGACCACGAGCGAAAACTGCGCGCCCTGCTGTCCCTGCTCGAAATTGCCGCTGTGGCTCTTCGCCAGAGAAAGTGTGGGTGCGTTCTCCGTGAAATTCAGGCACCATCCGCCGCCGAAGCTGCCGCCGGTGTCCGCCGCCGCCTGATTGAAGTACAGGCTCCAGACGCCATCGGGATTGGCGCTCCCAAAAATCGTAGCGAATGTCGCCGCCCCGGCGGTAGCGGCATATTGATACGGTCCGGCCGGCAGAGTATAAAATCCGCTGCTGCTGGCGGTGTACGTGTCGTGGCCGTTATCGCTGGTGGGTTTGAAAGTTCCGCTGACCAGGGAGGATCCCACCAGGCTCGTCCCGGAATCCGCGAAAGTTAGATTAAGACCGCTGACCGCGGTCGCGCCTCCGGTATCGGAGAAGAAATCGAACGAGTCCGCATTGGTGGCCGAGGGGCCGACCAGCAGCGACCGCAGCAGGCCGGGATCGTTGTAAGTGAAGCCGTTGAGGGAGACCGTTACCGACTTGATGGTGCCAAATAGGTTGGAAACGAAGATATTGGATGGATTGGGCGTCGCCGCGCCGAAATCCAACGGCGGCGCGCCCGCCGGAATCGTGATCTTGCCGGTGTTGCAGTAAGTAATGACGGATCCATTTACCGTGGGCGCGCCGGTCGCCTTGTCGACGCGCTGCACATACGTTCCGAAACTCTCGCTAAACGTGTTGGAACTATCCGTGTAAGTGGCCGTGATGGTATGGTCGCCCTCCGTAAGTGAGGAGGTGGTGAAGCTGGCCACTCCCTGCGTGGGTCCGCTGGTTCCAACCGCGACGGCGCTGGTGGGACCACCCGCGACAGGCAGACCGTTTTCGGTGAATAAGACCGAACCGGTGTTCACCGCGCTGTGGGTGTTGGCGTTCAGTACCGCGGCCGTCACGGTCACCGGGCTTCCGGCGGACGCTCCATTCGGATCGGCGCCATTGGGGCTTCCGGAGACGGTCGTCGTCGTGGGCGTTCCGGTGCCGGGAGTGATTTTGAGACACCAGCCGCCGGTGACGGAAATGGTCGAGGTGCTGTTATCGAAGACGTACAACGTCCAATTGCCGTTGGCGGTCGCGTTGTTGAACGACGAGAGAAACGTCGCCCCGGGTGATCCGCCGCCCGGACCCGCCAGGCTGAAGCTGGCGGGAACCTGCAGGAAGCTCAGGGCCGACGGCAACGACGGGATGGCCGGGAATGTCGGCGGGAAGCTGCTGCTGGCGTTGGCGTAGGACGTGGGCTCGTAGGTGGCTCCATTCGTAATGGATCCGCTACCCTCCGGCAGCCGCCCGGACGACCCGTTATCGGCGACCGTAAAACCGGCAGTGGGACTTCCGGCCCCTCCGCCGATGTCATCGAAGAAATCAAGCGCGTGATTGCGGTCGGGCGAGACCAGCAGCATCTGCACGTCCTCCAGCGAGGACGCGGCGAAACCGTTCAGCGTAACCTGAACCGTGGAAACGGCGTTGGTGATCCCCGTGGTATCCGTGCCGACATTGATTACCGACGGGTACGGCTGCGAATCCGTGCCCGACCCGTTCAAGGCGCCGCCCGCGGAAATCGGCCCGGCGTTACAGTACAACCCGTTGGAGAGCGTCGATGTCCGGCGCACGTACTGCTGCAGCATGCCGCTGCTGGCGGCGAAGTTGCCGGAGGGCGAGTAAGTGGCCGTCAGCGATTGGATGCCTTCGGAATTGAACGTCACGCCGCAGGTGGCTACGCCGCTGCTGTTAAGGGTCTGCGTGCCGCTGGTGCAGGTAATCGCGCTGGTCCCGTTCAGGAACGCGACGCTTCCCGTGGGTGTCCCGCCGGATCCGCTCGTGTTTGTCACGGTCGCGGTGAGAGTCACGCCGATCCCGGTAATCGAGGGGTTGGCGGACGAGGTCAGGGTGGTCGATGTGCCCGCGGCTTGAGCGGTCGTGATGGTAAGCGACCACGAGGAAAACGACACCACATCTTCGGCG
>Ga0335078_10000475_pt1 | contig 62073 bp, 58 predicted proteins | sample Lox_Sample_32_FD_206711 | JGI IMG/M metagenome (GOLD analysis project Ga0335078, IMG submission 206711) | Soil microbial communities from Loxahatchee National Wildlife Refuge, Florida, United States - Lox_Sample_3.2 | ecosystem: Environmental > Terrestrial > Soil > Wetlands | place: USA... | reverse complement strand
TGCGTAAACGCGACGCCATCTCCTACGCAGGGATCAAGCGCCGAAAACTCGGGCGGAAAAGTCAGACAATTCTTCAGGCGTTCGGATTCGCGCACGGGCAATGGGTAGAAGCCGAGCCGGATCTTTCCATTCGGTCTCATTTCGCACCCCCAGCCGTCTTGGTTGCGAGGGGTGAGAGTTTCCGTTGTTGGAGTTGGAGGTTTTCCAACGTGCGGATTGCGCGCGCGATATCTTTTCGCCCCTTGGTACAGGGATCGCAACGTCCGCACTGGCACGCTTGCTCGAAAGTCTCCAGGCAGTACTGGAGCGTGAGGATTACATCTTGAACTGGTTCTGTTTTCATGTTGGAGGCTCGGGTTTGGGATCGAGGTCCGGGTGGCTAGCGGAGTGCAGCGGCTATCAGCTTGGCAGACTTCTCGGTGGCGAATTCGCGTTAACCCAAACGCGGAAGTTGAGCCGGGCCGGGCCGATGTTACTGGACGCGAAAGTGTGTGAAAGAGTAGGTCGTGGCTTGCATAAATAGAGGCCACGTTGTGAAAGCACCGTGGCCTTTTCCCCTGTTGATCACCTTAGACTCGTGGCTCCCCAGCTAGGGGATATACTCGTAGGCGCTTCGGCGTGTTCGGGGTTGCTCATGAGAATGTATGCTCACTGGCTCGACGGCGAGTACAGAAAAGCTTCGACCGGTGTCGATATAAGGCAACGCTGGGCCGCCGAGGACGAGACAGCCGAGCGCGTCATCAAGACCTTAGCGCTTTTTGGCGGGACCCTCGTGCTCAGCGATGCACAGGTTGTAGACAGCCCCGTATTGTGGCGACTTTTCACAAATAGCGGATTCCGTCGTTTCCTTAGGACCGACCCGGGGTTTCTGGAGTTAGTAGCACGTCCCGTTACTCGCGGACCTGATGTTCGCTGGTCAATCGCCAGCGCTGGGTTGGAGCGCGCGATAATTGCGGGTCGGATAGCATCACCAGTGCTCGACGGAATGGCGGTCATATCGCTCTTTCAAGACATCGTTGCCGCGGGACCGGCTGCTGATCTTAGCGCGTTGCTGAGTGCTCGGAAGGCAGCCGCAGATATTTCTTTGCTCTTCGGATTCACGGAGCTTTTCCGCTATTTCGCTCTATCGTCGTCAAATGTTGCGGAGCCTCTGGCGACCAAATCGCAACAAACGCTATACAGTGTCATAGAAACGGCGCTGGCGCGCCCCGATCTTGCGGGTGAAGACCGACGTCAGGTCGAAGCCACCAAACTCCTAATTGACGAAGTCGTGGAGAATCCGACGGACCGCGATAGGCGAGCGATTATATACAACGCTTTGAATCCGGTTTTACCTGCCCATATAACGGCATGGAAAGTGGTAGTTCAAGCGTGGAACGTTGCCGCACAGAAGACGGCATGCGAAACTGGCGGTTCTATCGGAAACATGCCTCGCAGTGTTCCATTGGGAGCCTACATAGATCGGCCGGCAGATGTAATGCTCGCCCGCTTTGACGTTACCGGAAGCGGTGCCAAAAAGGTGATGGACCGAGTGGTTCCCGAAATACCCGTGGTGTGGGATCCAGGTGATCTTAGTTGGGATGAAATAGTGGAAATAGTAGAGAACGGCACTTCTGGATCTGCCCGCCTGGGCCTGAAAGCGGCTTTGTTGTCCGGAGCGTATGAGACTGAGGACGCCGTAAGACAGTTCGCGAACGCGGTCGCGCCGCTCGTCAAAGGTAGAGTTTCAGCGCCAACCTGGTGGATTTGGACTCTGGGTCCGGTCGCCATTCGATTTGGTGGACCAGCCGCCCCGATGCTAGGCGTCTCGATGCTCACGGGGCTGGCAGCGGAGAAGGCCATAGTGTGGGCCATCAACAATTTGCGGGAAAGAGTCATCGCCGCACGTGTTGTGGAATCAGCAAAACGAATTGGAGTTTAGGGCTTCAAGCCCCGCGCAGCTGGATCAAACTCCGGCCTGACTCCTTTTCGGCGTAGCTCCTGAGAATGCGCGTCTTATTTGACCAAGCGACGCCGGTACCCTTCGCGCCTACCTGGAAAGGCATGATGTGTGCGCACCGCTGTAAAATTGCGGTCGTGGTCCTCGGCCTGCAGCAATGGCCAAGCCTACGGCCAAATGTTGGGCGGGTTGTGGAAGCCATTAAAGCAGCGATACCTGGCAGCTATGTTGTGATCGGGTTTCCATCGGACGCGAGGCGTCCCCATCCCGAATAAGGGGAGTTTTCAGTGATCGCGCGGCTTTGCTCAGGATTTCGGCTGCGGGCTTCCCCCTCGACTGCGCTCAGGGTCACGCCTGCAAGGCGCCTCAACTTAAGCCCCGCAGGGGCCGAGTGTACTGCACGCGAAAGTGTGTGGGAGAGTAGGTCGTTGCCGACATAATCAAGGGCCATGTTCAGAAATGAGCGAGGCCTTTTCCGTTTGAGACTAGGCTCTGACGTCTGTTGGTTTGGTGGCTGAGAAACCGCAGTGTGAGACAATCGCCTCGAAAATCCATGATCAGCACACCTTACGCTGCAGAGATTTACAACATCGTTTCGGAGATACTCAAGCCGATCGCTGATGTCAGTATTGAGGATCGTAAGACGAGTTCGATGGTCACAGTTGTCATTCGCAAGACTGGCACGACCATCACGCATGATTTCGTGCACGGCATGGGATACTCCGCGACCGCGCGGAACTGGGCGAAGAGCATTTTTATGACCCACGGGCCCAGCGAACGTTCGCAAGGCTCTTAGTGTTTCGTGAGACCCCTGTCCCTTGGCCGGGTGCCGAGCGCTCCATCCTATCCGCGTTCTTTGCGGCTAATCATCCCCGAGACCTCCTTCTTGGCAAACAATATCGCGATCACGCGGCCGCAACCTGCCGACTCGCGGTCCAGTTGGGGAAGGGATTTCGACAAGACGTGCGAAACGCTGCAACCAAATCGCGAATGATGGTGCGGCGCTTGTACAGTTCTACGACCAGCCGATTGAGGCCGTCGCTATCGAATTCGTACCACTCCTGAGGAATGTCAGCGGCCATTCGCCAGATCTCACTCACATCCATTTGCTCGGCCCGGCCCAGTGCAGGTTCGAACGCTTCCCATCCCGTGACCGTTTCGTACACGCAGTTGTTCGCGTAGACGCCCCGCAAGGGGAAATCGGGAAACGTCCACTCTCCGGCATTGAAGCAGTAGCCTTGGTCGATGAAGGTGGCCGAATATCGGTGGCTTCTTGCCGTCTTGCGGCAGAAGATCGCCTGTCGGCCATCGCTATTGCAGGTCCACTTGTCGAGCACAAGAACGGCGGCGAAGCTGGTGACATTGCGCAATCTCCGCAACAGTTCATGAGGCAGGTAGTCCGACGCCAGGCCGGGACCGTCAGCACCAACATAGAGCGATGCCAGTTGCTTGCCGCTTCGGCAGGGAATCTCCCTTCCAGCCATCTGGATTCGTAAATCCGGCGTGTGCTCGATCAGCCAATCGCCGACTTCGATCACCGCCACGGGCGGCATGGGCAGGCCCAGCGCCAGCCCAAGCCGGGTGGCCAGCATCTCGTTCGCCAGGATACGAACGTGCTGTGGGTTGTTCTGTAATGTTAAGAGCTCAGTAATGTGGAGTGGACTGCTGGGACTGCTGTGATTCCCGGCTCCAGCGCTCTACTAGCTCCACATTTTTCATAGCATCAGAACGGCGCTATCCGGCGCGAAAGGAGATTCTGATGCTGAAAAAATTCTACCCATTGAGATTCCAGAAATATTCCTCTTTGGTCATCCTCGGACCCATCGTGGATGACATGACCAGTTGGCTCTGGGACCACGGTTACGGTTGCGGAACAATCATGCGGGTCATTTGGAAGCTCCCGTATATTGAGGCGACCCTGCGTCGTCGTGGGGTTCGACGTTTGAATGAGATTACTGAGCCCGATCTAGCTGCCTGTGGTAAGGGCTTGGTGCGACGGTTTCCTGGCCGACCGGGACAAACCCGGAGCCTGGAGCGGTATTTGCATGCTCGAGGTCTCCTCAAACCCGCAGAAAGAAAGCTGACCAGTGCAACAAGGCATCTGGCCGCGTACGCCCGCTATTTGGAAACGGTTCGAGGGGCCACAGCGGCGACCATCCAGTGCAACTCCTCTACGGCGTCGGAGTTCCTCGCGCACCTTAAGATCGAGAAGCACCCTGGCCGGCTGAAGACCTTGACTATCAATGATCTCGAAGCCTTTGTGAAAAAGATCAGTCAGCGGCTGAGTCGGGCAAGTTTGCAGCACATCGTGGGAAGGCTTCGCAGCTTCTTGCGGTTCCTGGCAGTAACCGGCGCGACACCACAGGGGCTTGAGCGCCAGATTGATACTCCTCGCGTTTACCGAGAAGAGCAACTACCAGGCACTCTTCCGTGGGAAACGGTCCAAACATTTCTCAACTCCATCGACCGCTCCAGCCCGGTCGGGCGGCGCGATTTTACGATGTTCTTGTTGATGGCAACCTATGGGTTGCGCGCCAGCGATATCGTGGCGTTGACCTTGGATGACGTCCACTGGCGAGCCGGTAAGATCTCCATTTCTCAAAGGAAGACTGGAACTATTATCGACTTGCCGCTGACTGATGCGGTGGGAACGGCGCTGCACACATACCTCAAGGAAGCTCCACCGCCGCCGCCATTACGTCAGATTTTCCTTCGCGCGAAAGCTCCGATTGGCGCCCTCAAGACAACTGCCATTTCGACGGCATTCCGAGTGTGGGCGCGTCGCGGCCAAGTGAATATCCCTGGGCGAGGATCGTGCCATCGCATTCGGCACTCGTATGCTGTATTTCTGCTGCGGAAGGGCACCCCGGTAAAAACCATCAGCGACCTGCTCGGCCATCGGACGCTGGAGAGCACTTGGACGTACTTGCGCCTGGCAATCGAGGATTTGCGAGACGTTGCCCTGCCTGTGCCAACTGAATCCGTGGGAGAGAAGGCGGTGCGCTCATGAAACCGACATCCAGCTTTGCGTCTACTCTGGCTTCGACCATCACTCGCTACCTGGAACTCAACTTCGCGCTGGGAAAACGATACAAGCATGAGATCACAACGTTAAAATCCCTGGATCGATTCTTGAGTCAGTTTCCTCGCGCCTCCCAGGACCTAACGGTAGAGACATTTCATGCTTGGTGCCAAAGCCAGGCCGGGCTAACGCCGCGTGTGCGACGGTACCGGATGTGGATGATTCGCAGGTTCTGTCGCTACCGCCGTCGCACAATGCCGGATTGCTTTGTCCCAGACCCGAGCCTCTTTCCGATGCCCGGCCAAACGGTAATTCCGTACATCTTTTCCGAGTCCGTGGTGGCACGGCTGATGAGGGCCGCGCAAAGTCTTCAGCGGCAACCTTATTCGCCTCTCCGTCCTGAAGTGGTCCGTCTTGCTGTCGTACTTCTCTACACGACGGGGATGCGCATTGGAGAGTTACTTCGACTTGTGGTTGGCGACTTCGATTCCCGCGAAGGTACGCTCTTGGTGCGCGCTTCCAAGTTTCACAAATCACGCATCCTTCCGTTGCCCCAGGGCGTGATTCACGAGCTTGAGCATTACCTGCAGGTACGGCGCCGGCATAACCTTGCCACTCTTCCCGACACCCCCTTCATCTGGCATCGGCGGCACGGAGAAAGGGCCTATACAGCCTGGGGATTGCAGTGCAGTTTGTGGGCCCTCCTGGATGCCTGCGACGTTCGCACGCGGTCCGGCCGACGGCCGCGAGTGCATGATTTTCGGCACAGTTGTGCGGTCAATGCGCTGATTCGCTGGTACCGCGCTGGCGTCGATGTGAAAACGAAACTGCCATTCTTGGCAGCCTACCTTGGGCACGTTTCCATAATCTCGACCTATCGTTACCTGCACTTCGTCGAACCTCTCCGCGCTCTTGCCAGCAGCCGCTTCAGTGATTCTTACGGAGAACTGGTCGTCCCGCTATCGGTGCGGGAGGGGAGGAGACCATGAAAACCACCGCACCGACGAAGTTCGCCTTCCGTCTGCGCCAGTACTTTACGGACCATCTGCCACGAGTTCGTGGCATGAGCGCCCACACTGTTCACAGCTATCGGGACAGCTTGGTGCTCTTCCTTCGCTTCCTGGCTTCTCAACGAAAGTGCCAGGTTTATGACCTGGAGCTTGGGGACATCGAACCGGACCACGTTCTTGCTTTCCTCGCCCATCTGGAGGAGGTTCGCAAAAACGGCGTAACAACCCGGAATGTCCGCTTGGCTGCCATCCACGCTTTCTTTCGCTACGTGGGAACCTATCACCCCGAACACCTCGACCCGGTTCAGCGGATTCTGGGCATTCCCTTCAAACGCGCTCGTCAGCGCGTAATCGAATACCTTGAACGTGACGAAATCGAGGCCATTCTTTCTCGAGTCAGCAGGGCAAGTCGGGATGGCCGTCGCGACTACGCTTTACTGGCGACCATGTTTAACTCCGGAGCACGCGTGCAGGAGATCGTCGATCTGCGAGCTCGCGATCTGCAACTGATACGACCATTTCAAATCCGGCTGTTCGGCAAAGGAAGGAAAGAACGCTTCTGTCCTATATGGCCGCAAACCGCCCGTGTCTTACGCGATCATTGCGCGGAGCGCCAAATGGACCTTCGCTCTGATGTGCGCGTCTTTCTCAACCATCGAGGGGAGCCGTTAACTCGCTTTGGGGTTAGATACATCTTGGCGAAGCATCTCGACCGTGCTCGTGCCGACGTTGCCACTCTAACTCGCAAACGTCTTCACCCTCACAGCATGCGCCACAGCACAGCAGTGGCCCTTCTGCGGTCTGGTGTCGACCTCGTAACCATCAGCCAGTGGCTGGGACATGCCAGTCTGAACACAACGAATCGCTACGCCACCGTCGATCTGGAAATGAAACGCAGAGCAATTGCTCGAGTTAAGCCGGTCGGACGGAGTAACTCCTCATGGCGCAAGAACCAGTCTGTCCTTGAATGGCTGGAGGCGCTCTGAGCCCTCGGTAATGTGGAGATCAGATGCCTGAAAATGCAGGATCGATGCAACATCAGGAGCCTACTCCACATTACTGAGCTCTTAACATTACGCAACAATCCTCAGCACCCGCGCGTGCTCGCCAATGAAATGCTGGCTACGCGCCTGGCCTACGCCGCTGGGTTGCCGGTGCCGCTTACCGAAGTCGTTGAAGTCAGCGACTGGCTGGTTGAGCATTCCACCGAGCTCAACATCCAACTCGCCGGCAGCGTGATCCGTTGTCAACCCGGCCTCCATTTCGGCTCCCGATACGTGGTTGACCCGTTGCAGGGCCAAGTCTTCGACTATTTCCCCGCAACCATGCTCGACCGCGTGCGTAACCTGGAAGCTTTCGCCGGAATGCTGGTACTCGATAAATGGACCGGCAACGCCAATGGCCGGCAAGCCGCATTCTGGCGCAGAATGCGCGAGCGGAAATACACCGTAGCTTTCATTGACCAGGGCTACTGCTTCAACGCCGGTGAGTGGACTTTCCCCGACTACCCGCTGCGTGGCGTCTACGCGCACAACGAAGTCTACGCAACCGTGAATAGCTGGGAGTCATTCGCGCCCTGGCTTGCGAACGTCGAGAACATGCACCAGGACCAGATCTGGGATTGCGCCGCCGAAATCCCCCCGGAGTGGTACGAGGGCGACCTGGCCGCCTTGGAGGAACTAGTGCGCTGCCTGATCGAGCGCCGTCGCATAATCCGTGACTTGATCCTGGCCTTCAGCATGTCGCAGAGGAGGCCATTTCCCACGTGGAGAGAGGCCGCCTAAACTTTGGCGTGGGGATGGGCGGGTGCCCGATCCCATCGCGTTCTTTGCGATCGGGTGGGAGATTTTCCCCGAGGAACGCAGATCAGCCGCGTAGCCAAGAATAGTGGCGATTTATGAATTGACTGGAAGCCATCGCTCATGCCCGACCTGAGAAAACTCGAATACTTCTACCTGCGCCACGCTCCCCACGCCACTATGGATGACTACGTCACCATCGGCGTGGTAGTGGTCGAAAACGCCCCCAACGGCTTCGCCGGAGTGCGCTTCTCGCAGAATTATCGCCGCGTGCTCTGCTCCCACCCCGACGCCGATCTCGACTACTTCCGCGAACTCGAGCGGGACATTCGCGCCCGCCTCGAACGGGCAGCCAACCGCGAGGAATTCATCAACAAGCTCTACGACTCCTTCGGCAACGCCGTACAACTCTCGGCCCGCAAGGAATGCATGGCCGAAGACCCGCAATCCGCCCTGGAGCTGTTAGTCCGAAGCGCAGTTGACTTGCCGCAAAGCGCCACCAAGTCCGCGCTCAGCGGCCGCCGCCGCATTCTCCACCAAATGCAGGATGCCTTCGAGCATGCCGGAATCTGGGGCCTGCTGCACAAAGCTGTTCCCGCCGCGCAATACACCCACCCCGGCGATCCCTTCAAGATTGATGTCTCCTACCAGCCCAATGGGGTTATTAAAATGCTGCAAGCCGTCTCCCTGCAGACCAGTGTCGAACCTGCCATGGCTCTCGCCTTTGAATATCCCGTGCTGGACGCAGCGATCGTGAAAGACGCCTTGGCAAAGGAACGGCACGTCCAAACCGCGATGACCGCCATCGTGGACGACGGCCTGGATCGCGACGACGCCCGCATCGCCTACGCCCTCGGCACGCTGGAAAGAACCGGAATTGAAGTAGCGGCGTCCGCCGAACTCCCCATGATCGCAGAGCAGGCCAGGCAAGAGCTCCAGCAAAATAAACATCTTACGTAGAAGGTGGGCTGGCGTTGCAGATAGCAGCCAACCAACTGGTGATAATAATCCCCCAATGTAATAAGACATAGTATCTGATATAATATCTTCTAGTTAGGGGACGAACAACGTGCCTACGCTTCCACGACCTACCAGGCAAAAAATCTCCACCACAATTTCGCCCACTGCTTTCGGCTACTTCGAGGAATTGATCACAAGCGGCGAAGCCCGAACCCTGGCCGAGGCCATTGACCTCGCGGTCGAGCGCCTCCTGGTTTACGAGAACCGGGAACGCCTGACAATCGACACCGCCGCCTATTTCGACAACATGACCGACGAAGAAGCGGCCGAAGAGCAGAAGTTAGAGGCTGCTATCGCACAGAGTGCGACGGGGATTGACTTTGATCAGTAGCACGCTGCCTCGCCGCGGAGAAATCTGGACTGCCAACTTAGGAAACCCGCCCATTCGTCATTGGGTTCTGATCGTTTCGCTCGACCAAAGAAACCTCAATGACCGCAGAGACTCGGTGCTGATTGTTCCAATGAGCAGCAGCGGGCCCGAAGGCGCAACAGTGATTCAGCTTCCTCCCGGCGAAACCGGCCTTTCCGGCCCATGTTTCGTGAAGGGGCATTTTATTCAGGCTCTTTCTAAACAAGCCCTGCTCACGCGTGAAAGGCGCATTCTCTCGAATTCCCGGATGCAGGAGGTCGTGCTCGCCATATGTCGCAGTTTTGATCCTGATGCGCCCTGGCGGGGAAAATGATACACGTCAGCAGAATATGGGAGCAGCCGGCGAGAGTTACACGTTGAGTGATCAATACCAATGCACGACCTGCGGGAAGATCCACAGTGGATTGCCGCTGAGCTTTGCGGCGGAATTTCCCGACATGTACGCGAACATGGTTCGAGATGCGCGGGATGCAAGAGCTGTGATTGGAAGCGATCAATGCATTATCGATCAGTCGTGGTTCTTCATCCGGGGATGTTTGGAAATTCCAATCCTCGGTTCTCAAGAGCCGTTCTTGTGGGGTTTGTGGGTCTCCGTCCGGGAAGAGATATTTGACGAGCTTTCCAAGTCGTGGGAGCTCGCTGGCCGGGAGAACACCAGAGGCCCTTTCAGGGGACGGATTGCGAATTCCCTTTCTGTGTATCCTGAAACTCTCAATCTGAAGGTGAAAGTCGTAGTTCAACCGGTAGGGCAGCGCCCCCTGTTCCAGCTTGAGGAGCCTGGCCATCCTCTAACCCTTGAGCAACACTCCGGCATTACGCCTGCCAAAGCCGCGGAACTCGCAAATCTGCTGCTCCATCAGGAGGAGGCAAAGAGCGGCCGACCAGTTCCCGGCACGTCAAGCGTCGAGGGCACGCAGGATGCCGAGGATTCCGTCGGGTAAGAATTACGATTTCATGGACTGAAGCTGGACAATTCTCAAACATCCCCGATCGAATCCCTCTTTTCCGGGGGCATTACCGAAATAACTTCGCCTTCCACAGGTTCTCCACAACATTCCGCGTGCGCTATAGTCAATTCAGGCCTGCTCTGGCTCACAATTCCAGCGGGCACCTTCTCCCTATGGCCAACCCCGGCGATTTCGCTTATGTGGTGAAGCAGCAGGCGGACATCGTCCGCATCGTGGGTGAGTACGTCAAGCTGCGCAAGGCGGGGGCGCAGAACTTTGCCGGGTTGTGCCCGTTTCATGAAGAGAAGACGCCGTCGTTTTCCGTGCACGCCACGCACCAGTTCTTTCACTGCTTTGGCTGTGGGGTTTCGGGTGATGTCTTTACCTTCGTGCAGAAGATCGAGAACATCACCTTCCCCGAGGCGGTGCGAGCGGTGGCGCAGAAGCTGGGAATCGAGGTGCCCAAGGCCAGCTTCAGCAGTCCGGCGGAGGCGCGCGACGCCAAGCTACGCACGGTGCTGCTTGAGGTCCACGAGCGCGCCTGCGGATTTTTTCTGGAATGCCTGCGGCGTCCTGAGGGCGCCCGCGCCCGCGAATATCTGGCCGGGCGCGGCCTCGACCAGGAAACCATTAAGCGCTTTCGCATCGGCTACGCGCCCGACTCCGGCTTTCTGTTACGCGACCGCCTGAAGAACGAGTTCCCTGAAGAAGTCCTGCGGGAGAGCGGGTTGTTTTCGTGGAAGGAGGACAGTCGTCAGTCACCAGTCGTCGGTCGTCAGGACGGCGGCCCTGAGCTTTCGGCTGTCAGCTCTCAGGACGGGAGCGTTCAGCAGTCACCAGTCAGCACTCAGCAAGAGCAGATTCCTCGCTCCGCTCGGAATGACAACGGCGAGGGGCGGCGGAATCACGCTGAGCCCGGTGATGTTGCGCCGTCAGAAGCAGGTTCAAGCCAGCAGCCAGAGGCCAGGAGCCAGAACCTAGAAGCTGAGCAACCCAAGCAAATGGCCAACGACCAACGGCCAACGGCCATCTACTCTAAGTTTCGCAACCGCGTGGTGTTCCCCATCACCAACGAAGCGGGACGTATCATCGCCTTCACCGGTCGCACGCTTTCCACCGACGAAAAAGCCGGGCCGAAATACCTGAACTCGCCCGAGACTGCGATCTATTCCAAGTCGCGCGTGCTTTTCAATCTCGACCAGGCCAAAGAAGCCATCCGCAAGCTCGACTACGCCATCCTCGTCGAAGGCCAAATGGATTGCATTTCCGTCTTCGCGGCGGGATTTCACAACGTCATCGCCAGCTCGGGCACGGCGTTCACCGAGCTGCAAGCCAAGCTGCTCGGGCGTTTCAGCAAGAAGATCGTGGTGAACTTCGACCCCGATACCGCCGGCGCCCGCGCCACCGAGCGCACCCTAGGCCTGCTGGTCGAAGAAGAATTCCAGATCCAGGTGCTCACCCTCGAGCCCGGATTCGATCCTGACCTGTTCATCCGCCGCAAGGGCAAAGACGCCTACGCCGCCGCGCTGAAAAGTTCGCAGCGCTATTTCGATTACCTCATCGAGCGCGCCCGCGCCCAGTTCCCCGTCCGCAGTGCCGAGGGCAAGGTGAAAGCGGTGAACTATCTGCTGCCGCACATTCAGCGCGTGCCCAGCCGCATCGTGCGCGACGGCCTCGCGGGAGAGATCGCGCAAAAGCTGGGCATTGATTCAGCCGTACTACGCCAGGAGTTGAAGCATGCCGCCGCCACACGCTCGGCCAGCAGCGTGAAATCTTCCGCCGAAACCCAGGTCACCGACGCCGAAAAGATTCTCATCCGCGCGCTGGCTTCAGCCACGCAGATGCAAACGTCCAGCGAACATCTCTCCGCCCGCGACGGCGCCGAAGAAAACTTCGACCCCGCCCGTCAAGCCCACTACGCGCTGAAGGCCGAGCGCCTGCACATCGGTTTGGCCACCGAGTCGCTGATGGAAGCTTTGCTGGAAGCTCCGCCTTCAACCGAGTTGATGGAACTGCCGCTCTCGGAAGGCGATCGCAACCTGCTCGCCGCCATTCTGATGAAAGAAGATGAAGAGCTGACCGCCGACCGATTGGAAGGCGCGGTGAAAGCCCTGCTGCGCATCCAGTTCCGCCGCAAGCTGGAGCACGTACAGCGCGAACTGCAAAATCCGCGAAAGCTCGACGCGTCTCAACTGCAAGCTCTCTTGCAGGAGAAGACGCGACTGAAGCGCGCTCTCATGGATCCCGGGCTGATGGAAGGCCAGTCGCCGCCGGCGGCTTAGGGCTCATTGCTACGCGTTGATGGGGTCGTGGATTCTACGATCGCGTGAAGCTCGGTCGCCTTGCTGAACTTTCGTCCAGTTCCTCCTGTCTGCGCTGGGGTGCCCGACGCCTGCCTTGAAGGCTTTATTTCGCAAGCCTGCGTCTCGCGGGCAAGAGCGCCCGCGCCACACTTACACTGCCGTGGCGGGGACGGATTCTTCTACGCTGGCTTCGCGCAGGAACTTGGCGGCTTCTTCCGGGGGGGTGGGGTTGATGTAGAAACCGGTGCCCCACTCGAATCCGGCGGTCTTGGTTAGTTTGGGCATGAATTCGATGTGCCAGTGATAGTGGTCGTTGTTGGGGTCCTGCACCGGCGAGCTGTGCACCACAAGATTGTAGGGAGGGTTATCGAGCACGCGGTCGGCCTTCATCAGCAGTTGTTTGAGCGCCTTGGCCAGGTTCTCGAACATGTGCGACGAGGAATTCTCGAACGCTGACTCGTGCTGTTTGGGGAGAATCCAGGTTTCGAAGGGGAAGCGCGGGGCGTAAGGACTCAGAGTGATGAAATTCTCGTTTTCGGCGACGGTGCGAATGCCGGCCTCGGTTTCCTGGCGAATGATGTCGCAGAAAACGCAACGCTCCTTATATATGTAGTACTGTTTAGCGCCTTCCAGTTCCTCGACGACGTTAATAGGAAGGATGGGCAGCGCGATGAGCTGCGAGTGCGAATGCTCGAGCGACGCGCCGGCGGCCTCGCCGTGGTTCTTGAAGAGCAGAATGTATTTGAAGCGGCGGTCTTTTCGCAGGTCGAGAATGCGGTCGCGGAACGTCCAGAGCACGTCTTCGATTCGCTTTGAAGGCAGGGTGGCGAGAGTGGCGCTGTGGTCGGGGGTTTCGATGATCACTTCGTGCGCGCCCACGCCGTTCATGCGGTCGAACATGCCTTCGGCTTCGCGATTGAGGTTGCCCTCAATGCCTAGGGCCGGAAACTTGTTGGGGACTACGCGGACGGTCCAGCCGGGAGTGTCGCGCTGGGGAGTGCCGCCGCCATTGGGATTGGGGCGATAAGCCTGGATTTCCGGCGGCGTCTTGTTTTCGTTGCCATAACAAAAGGGGCAGAAACCACCCTTGATTTTGACGCCTTCCCGGGCAAAATCAGTAGGACGTTTGGCACGGTCGGTAGAAATAATCACCCACCGGCCTACGATGGGGTCTTTCCGAAGTTCGGGCAAGAATGAATCCTTTCGAGCGCGGACAAGGAATAACCGTTATTTTACGCCACCGGGTAGGCATTCTTGAATAGTTCTAACCGAGATTGTCCGGAAGGAACGTCATAGTAAACGCTGACCAGATCAAACCTCCACTCGCAGGCAGGGGGCAGATGCCGCAGGTACTCGGTGGCCACGGCGGTCAAGTCCCGCCATTTGGCTCGGTCTACCGCAGCTTCCGCAGGTTTCACGTCGCGGGTGGTGCGGGTTTTGACTTCAATGAAGCAGAGAATGTTTTTGTCCCACCCAATGAGGTCAATTTCTCCGCGGCGGCGCGGTGAGCGGAAGTTGCGGGCCACCATGACGTAGCCCGAGCCACGCAAGTAGAAGTAGGCAGCATCTTCTCCCCCGCGGCCAGTGCGCAGGTGGCGAGGGGTTCGGCGGGAATCCCGTTTCGCGGCCGCCCGATCCAGAAGACGGATTATGCCGTGAGTCAGGCGGCCGCCGAACATTACGCGCCAACTCCCGCCATCCACTCGGCTTCGCGCTGGCCGCCATGGCTGATGGCGTAGAGCGCCAATTCCACGCGGCTGGAAACTCCCAATTTGTCAAAGATGCGCAACAGATACTTCTTGATGGTGTGTTCGCTGAGGTTGAGTTCCTGGGCGACATCGCGGTTGGTGAGGCCGTCGGCCACGAGCGAAACCACCTGAGCTTAGCGTGGAGTGAGGACGCTGGAGCCGTTGGCGTAAATCATGCGCAACGAAGGCACCTGGCTCACGCGCTCCAGCAGGCAAAGCAGTTGCTGATGGCTGGCCCAGATTTCACCGCGATGCACACTATGGATGCACTTGTACAACATGCGCAGCGGGGAATCGGCCAGGCAAAACAGGCCGTGCGCCCCGGAGCGGAAAGCGTTGACGATGAGATCTGGGTCATACAGATCAAGCAGCACGATCTTGGCAAGCTCGGGGCGCGCCAGGTGCAGGCGGCGCACGATGCTCATGTCTGGCCATCCGGCGCCAGGATGAGCGACGTTCATAATGGCGACGTCGGCCCGGGCCGAGAACGCGGCCCCCACGATGCCGTCGCCTTCGCATTCGCAGGCGGTGACATGCAGTTCGGGACGGCGGCGCAAAGCGCTGGCCAGCCATTGGCGCTGGGTTTGGTGCGAGTCCGCGAGCAGGACCCTGAGGGAGGGGGAAGTGGGGTCGGCGATCTCCATAAGATCTTATGAGCTGAGAGAAAAAGGTGGTTCGGCTCACGCGGATTGAACCTACATTAAAGTCCGCAGGCATTTCAGTGACATGTGCCACAGGAAAATGCCGATTGGGTGTGGAAAACTTTCGCGCAGCGGAAATCCGCCGCTGAGCCTGGCGGACTAGAGGCACAGAAAAGCGTTCCACTTTGGAACGGGTCTTCATGGGAGTGCGTAGATTGGGCATCACAAGGGCCATTCCCGACAAAGGCCGGCGCCGAGAATACCTACTTTAGTGGCTCCTACTTTCCATGTCTTGTGTGGTTTCGAGACACACGATAACTTGCAACCAGCTTGGGGGCATTTTGAAGTCGCTACGCAGTCCCCAGCCCTGGAATCTCATTACGGGCATGAGAATGCGCGTCATATTTATGGCCGTGGTGTTTGTGTACTACGCGACCGCTCAGGTTGCGACACCGCCAAGCCAACCAAAAGTTCAGGTCGGTGTATTCCCCAGCTTCCAGGAGGACGAACCGGCCGCGAAGACCGGAGCAGCGGACGGCAACTGGAGTCCAGCCCTGACGGGGGAACGCCGTCCGCTATACCGGTTATGCAAGAGCGACGTAGTGGAGATCGGCTTCACCTTCGTTCCAGAGTTCAACCAGACAGTGACCGTGCAGCCCGACGGTTTTATCGCCCTGAAGGGAATCGGGGACCTCTACGCGGAAGGCATGACCGTAGCAGAACTGCGGGAAGCGGTTGCAAAGGCCTACGCCGGCTCGCTGCACAAGCCGGAGGTCACCGCCGTGCTCAAGGACTTTAACAAGCCATATTTCATCGCTGGCGGCGAGGTTGTGCATCCGGGGAAGTATGACCTGCGCAGCGATACCACTGTCGTCGAGGCTGTGGAAACCGCGGGCGGATTTACCGGGCAATCGAAGCACTCGCAGGTTGTGCTATTTCGCAGGGTGTCGCAGGACACGTTCGAAGCGAAATTACTCAACCTGAAGAAGATGCTCGATGCCCACGATCTGAGTGAGGACCTGCATCTGCAACCTGGCGACATGGTGTACGTTCCGCAGAATGCCATCTCCAAGATCAGGCAGTACCTGCCGGTTTCTGACGTGGGAGCCCAATGGAATCACGGGATTTACTAGGCGAAAAAGGGAAGTGAGTCTTTGTCATGCGGCAAGAACTGAGAATCATGCCAAGACCGGCGCGACCGCCCGCCCCCAGCTTGCGCGATCTACTAACGGTGTTCTTCCGCTACAAGAGGATCTGGCGGCTTTCTTTCGTCTGCCTGTTTCTGGCCGCTTGCGCTTACGGCTTGCTGAGCGACCGCTACGAAGCCCACATGACAGTGATGGTAAGGCACGGCCGCACCGACCCGATTTTTGGGCAGGCCCTCCCTGAGCCGACCTTGTTGTCGCATGGAGAAGTGAGTGAAGAGGAGATCAACTCGGAAGTGGAATTGTTGCAGGATGACGAAATCCTGGGCACGGTAGTGGAGTCTTCTGGACTGAATGCACCCGGATGGTTTGAACAGCTGACCAACCAGGACGAACCCACGCGTCTGGCAAAGGCGGTGCGGCGACTGCAACGACATCTAGAGGTCGAACCGTTGCCACGAACAACCCTGATCGCGGTGAAATATCACTCCTTCGATCCTGCGCAGGCGACGCGGGTGCTGCGCTGCCTTGCGCAGGCTTATCTGCAGCGTCATGCCAGTACGGCGGCCTACCGGTGAAACTGATTTTTTCCAGCAGCAGGTCGGTCAATCCCGGCGGACCCTGCAACAGGCGGAGGGAGAATTACTGGAGTTCTCGCGCGATGAGGGGGTGGTGTCGGCGGCCTTGCAGCGTGACTCGGCGCTGGCAACGGTGACTGAGACGGAGGCCAACTACGGACGCATTCAAGTATCCCTGACCGAGAATGAACAACGCATCCGGAGCCTGACAGCACAATTGTCGGTGTTGCCCGACAGGGTGGTGACACAGGTTCGCAGTTCCGACAATCCGCAACTGCAACGCGAGATGAAAGGCAAGCTTCTCGAGCTGCAGCTGAAACGCACCGAATTACTGACCAAGTTTCAGCCCTCCTACCGGCTGGTTCAGGAAGTTGACCGTCAAATCGCGGAAACCAAGACCGCCATCAGCGCGGAGGAACAGTCGCCCCTGCGCGACCAGACGACTGACCAGGACCCGAATCATGAATGGGTGAAAGCAGAGCTGGTGAAAGCGGTGGTGGAGAAGAACGGGCTGGAGGCCCGTTACGCCGCCACCGGCAGCCTGCTGGCGCGTCTGCGGCAGACGGCCCAGACGCTTGGGGACCGCGCGGTCCATCAGGAAGCGCTGCTGCAGGAGGTGAAAGCGGCAGAGGAGCAGTACCTGTTTTATATCAAGAAGCGGGAAGAAGCGCGTGTCGGAGACGCGCTGGATCAGCAGAACATCCTCAATGTCAGCATTGCGGAACCGCCGGCCGAGCCAGTGTTGCCTGCGCACTCAGCGCTGAGCGTGGGGCTGATCGGACTGCTGTCGGCCGGCACACTCAGCACCGGGCTGGTTTTCGCCGCCGACTATTTCAATCCGGCATTTCGCACGCCGGATGAGGTTTTGGCGTACTTGGGGTCGCCGGTTTTAGCTTCACTTCCCACAAAGGACAGCCCAGAGGGCCTATAGGAATGCGTATGAGCACACGCGCCAGCTTTTTCCATACCGCTTTTACACCTGCGGCTTTCACGGCACGAGTGAAGGTCGCGCCCAAAGAACAAACGGTTCCCGAACGCCCGTTCTGGGATGCGGGCCGCTTCGCCGAAGAGCAGATTCGGCGCCTGGTGCGGCAGGTGTTCTTTCCCGGTTGGCCACGGCCGGCGCATCATGTGGCGTTCGCGGCTGTGGACGACACAACCGACGCGGGGCCGATCTGCATGAGGGTGGGCGAGATTCTTTGCGCTCAAGCGCCAGGAAGCGTGTGTATCGTCGAAGCGACTCCCAATGGGGTCCCGGATTCGCTCGATGATCATACAGCCGTTAGAAATCCGGGAAGCGGCAGATATGACCCGGTGCACTGCCGGACCCAGAGACTCTCGAGCCGGCTGTGGCACATGCCGTACGAAGTGTTTGCGGCGGAGGATGAAGGGCGGCATGGGACGCCGAGGCTGGAGAGTCAAATGGGGCGGCTGCGAGCGGAGTTCGACTACTCAGCCATTCACGTTCCGCCGGCGGGACTATGTAATGACGCAATCCTACTGGGCCAATTGTGTGACGGAGTCGTGCTGATCGTGGAAGCCAACTCCACCCGCCGGACGGCGGCGCAAAAAGTAAAAGAAATGCTACAGGCAGCGAATGTTCGACTGCTGGGCGCAGTGCTCAACGGGCGCACATTCCCAATCCCACCAGCAATCTACCAAAAGCTGTAAACCGGGCTTGGCAGCGGGGCTAGGGCTGCCTGGGCCGTAGTGTGCCCCCGGCACGAGATTGCCGGCAGGAAGGAGCGGAAGTGTCTTCACAGGCGATCACTTCGAGCGGGCTCGGTTCGGTGACAGAACTTTGGCAGCGTGCCGATCAGCGTGAATCCGCTGATCAAACACTCAGACACGCTGTCGCGCTCGCTGCTAAGCGCGCCATGGATCTTGTCCTTTCGGCGGTCGCGCTGGCCCTCCTGTCGCCGTGGCTTGCCATCATTGGCATGGTGATCAGGCTTGATTCTGTGGGACCGGTGCTCTACCGCGCGCCACGCGTTGGGAAAAAGGGGCAGAGGTTCCTCTGTTACAAGTTCCGCACCATGGTCGCGAATGCGGATTCGCTTAAAGAACAGCTCCGGGCGCGCAATGAGCGCCAAGGTCCGTTTTTCAAGATTGCGGACGATCCGCGGGTTACCCGTGTGGGCCGGGTACTTCGCCGCTACAGCCTCGACGAGTTGCCGCAGCTTTGGAACGTCCTCCGAGGCGAGATGAGCCTGGTAGGACCGAGGCCGCATCCACTGGACGATTTCGAACGCTACGCTCCAGAAGATTCGCTGCGCCTGGCAGTAACCCCGGGCGTGACGGGCTTGTGGCAGGTTACGGCGCGGCGCGATCCCTCTTTCCAGCGCAATGTGCAACTCGACCTGCAATACATCGAGCATTGGAGCCTGGCGATGGATTTGCAAATTCTGTGCCGGACAGTTCCCGCAGTGCTCCGGGGAACGGGCGCATAACAAATGGAATTTACGGAATTCAATCCGGCGCGAACCCTGGCTAGTGAATCGGTACAGGGAGTCTTGCTAGCGCCCTTGCGCCTGTTGCAGGCTGCGGTGGCAGCGCCGGCGATATTGTTTCTAACAACGCTTGCGGTGATGTTGTTTCGGCCGCCCGACCTGGATTTCTACCATTTAGATCGAATTGCCTTTCTGGCCCTGGTGCTTGTGGTCGGGCTCCGCGCTCTGGCGCTTCGACAACCATTGTGGCTCCTGAGGCCGGTAACCTGGCCTATGTTCGGCCTGTTTCTTCTGGCGTTGCTTGGCGTGGTGGCTGAGCCCTACGTTCCTGAACACTGGAGCGTCTTTGCAGCCAAGTGGGTGGTGCCGTTCGCGTTCTATCACCTGGCAGAGTTGGTGTTCGACAGTGACGCTGCGTTGCGTCACTTCGAAACCTTCTGCCTCGTCGTGCTCGGCTATCTCAGCTTTATCGCTATCGCGTTTTTAATCGGCACAAAGTCACTGATTTTTCCGCGGTATATTCTGGACGCGAATCTGGGAATTCATGCTGACCGCGCACGCGGGCCGTTCCTCCAGGCGGTGGCCAATGGGGTAACGCTGAACATTCTGGGATTAGTGGCCCTCAACGCGTTCCGGCGGGGGCGCTTGCGCGGAGCGGTGGCCCTGGTGTTTGCGGCCGCACTGCCGCTGGCCGTGCTTGCCACAAAGACGCGTGCGGTATGGCTTTCGTTTGCCGGGTCAATCTTGTTTCTCTTGTTTTTCTCATCGAGTTCGCGAGTGCGGCGGGCGTGTCTGGGGCTGGCCATCGCAGCCGGCTTGGGACTGCTGGCAGTGTTCGGCTTTGGAAGCGAAGGAAATTCCCTGCGTGAACGGGCGGCAGAGCAAAGTCCGGTTGAGTTTCGTTTCTCCCTCTATCGCGCGGGCTGGGATATGTTTCTGCAGAAACCCGTCCTGGGATGGGGCGCGGGCAGCACTGAAGCGGAGCTGGCCAAGCGAATGAACGACTTTCACCAGGAATCATTCGTCTTCCACAACAGTTACCTGGAGGTCGTGGTGGAACACGGTTTGGTGGGATGGGCGCTTTATGCGTGGGTCCTGGCCGATCTCTTCCGTGTGGGATGCCAGCATTCGCTGCCACAAGATCCTGGAGGGCGAATTATCAGTTTGTGAACGGGTTGCTGTTCGCCATGGCAGGAATACTCTCGGCCGAAAATCGTCGCGTCTCGAAATGCTGACTATCGCCTATATCTCGAACCAGTTTCCGTCCCCGGTTGAGCCGTATGTGTGGGACGAAATCGAAGAATTGCGCAGGCGCCGGACCCGCATTATCCCTTGCAGTGTTCGCCGGCCGGTGACCGCGCTCGACATTGAATTGCGGCGGTGGGAAAACGAGACCCTTTATCTATATCCGCCGCGTTTCGCGTACCTGTTGCGAGCGGCCCAAATGCGTGTCCGTGGGTCCAACTTGATCGCCAGCCTGGGCGATTGCAGCAGCCAGAAAGAATCCTTGGGTCGGCGGGTTCGGACGGCGTTTCACACTTTAGCAGGGGCGTATGTCGCTGCGGCGCTCAAAAGTCTTGGAGTCCAACACATTCACGCGCATCACGGATACTCGGCTTCGTGGATCGCGATGACTGCGGCCCGGCTGCTCGGCATCAGCTTCAGCATTACCCTGCACGGCTCCGATCTGCTGTTGCATCACCCCTACCTGGGCGCAAAGCTGGCCCGATGCAAATTCTGTCTAACGGTCTCTGAGTTTAACCGCCGGCACATCACCCAAAACTACCCCGATATTTCTCCACGGAAGATTACGGTTTACCGATTGGGAGTTGAAACCGCTCACGCCCGTTGGCTTCGTGAAGAGAAACCCGATGAAAACTGTGCGGGCACGCCGCTTCTGATGTTAGCGGTCGGCCGGCTGCACCCGGTGAAAGACCACGCATTTCTGGTCCGCGCTTGCAGCGAGCTAAGACAACGCGGATTTCGATTCACCTGCCGTATCGCCGGCGACGGTCCCGAGCGCGCCTCACTAGGTCGTCTGATCAGAGAGCTTGGGCTGCAGGAAGAGGTCATGCTTTTGGGCCATCTATCGCGCCAGCGCCTCTACGCGGAATATGCGATGTGCGATCTGGTGGTGCTCACCAGCCGCAGCGAAGGACTGCCCCTGGTCCTGATGGAAGCCATGGCACACGGCCGCATGGTGCTCGCGCCAGCCATCACCGGAATCCCGGAACTGGTGATTGACGGACGCACCGGATTTACCTATCAGGCGGGATCGCTCCCCGATTTTGTGAAACGCATAAGGGAGATCTCGGAATTGCGGCCGGATTTGGCGCCGCTGGTGTGGGCTGCGCGCCAGCACGTACGAGAACACTTTAACCGGGAGAGAAACCTGGCAGCGTTCGCCGACCTTTTTCTCGCACGGGTTTCGGTCAGGGAGAAAGCCATCCGCAATGAGGATCCTTTACTGCAACAAATTTAACTTCCGCTTCGGCGGGACCGAGGCCCATCTCTTGGAAGTGATGGACCTGGTGCGGGCGAACGGGCACGAAGTGGCGTTGTTTTCGACCCTGCATGCCGATGCGCCGACCACACAATTCGATCGCCACCTGCTGCCGGCCATTGACTTTAACAACCGCGAGCACGGTCTGCTAAAACGGCTGCAGTTGGCCGGCCATGTGGTGTATTCATTTGAGGCGCGCCGCCGGTTGGGGCGGCTGATCGCAGAGTTCCGGCCCGACGTGGCCCACGTGCGCGGCGTTTACCATCAGCTCTCGCCGGCGATTCTCTGGGAATTGCGCGCGCATTCTGTGCCCGTGCTGTACCACATAAATGATTTCAAGGTGCTGTGTCCCAGCTACAACCTTGTCGCCCACGGCGCGGCGTGCGAGCGTTGCCGAGGAGGTAAGTTCTGGCATGTGATCACCGAGGGCTGTCACGGGGGGCCTCCTGGGGCGGCACTGACTTTGGCGGCGGAGTCTTACTTCCATCGCTGGCTCGGCACCTACGAGAAATGTGTGGACCTCGTGCTGGCTCCCAGCCGCTTTGCCGCTGGCAAGCTCGCCGAACATGGATGGAGAAACGCCGTCGAAGTGCTGCCTCACTTTCAGCACCTGCCGTCCGAGCCCGTTCCGGCAATTCAGCAGGATGCGCCAGTTCTCTATTTTGGGCGGCTGTCGCCCGAGAAGGGCGTGGCTGATGTGTTGCACGCGATGAAGTTGGCCCCGCATGTCCGGTTGCAAATTGCGGGGGATGGTCCAGAGCGCGAGGGGCTGGAACGATTGGCGAAAGCACTGCAGCTGCAAAACGTGGATTTCCTCGGTTACCAGGCCGGGCGCGACCTTGACAAGCTGATCGCTTTGGCGGCCTTCACCGTGTTTCCGTCGCGCGCCTACGAAATTCTGGGCAAGAGCATTTTGGAATCGTATGCCTGGGGACGGGCGGTGGTGGCCAGCGATCTCGGTTCTCGGCGCGAGTTCGTGCGTGAGCACGAAACCGGACTGCTGTATCCGCCAGGAGATGTTGCCCGGTTGTCGCAAGCGATGGCGTCTCTCAAAGAACAACCGCAGATGGCCGCTCGCATGGGCGAAAGCGGGCGCGCGCTGGTCAATGAACAACATTCGCCAGCGAAATATCTGTCACGGCTGCTGCAGTTGTACGAAGGCTTGCGGCGACAGAAAAGCAAACCTTCGATCAGCCTATCTGCCGCTGTCCCTAAACGGCTGCGAATTGCCTTCATCGGCGGGCGCGGGCTGATCTCCGGTTACAGCGGAATCGAGACTTGTTACGAAGAGCTCGGGAAACGCCTGGCAGCCATGGGCCACGAGGTCACGGTTTACTGCCGCAGCAACTTCACTCCTCCGCAGGAAGAGCATCAGGGCATGCGCCTGGTCCGGCTCCCGGCGATGCGCTCCAAGCACCTGGAAACTGCGGTCCATACGCTCCTCAGCACCCTGCACGTGATGGTGCATCGCTGCGATGTTGTTCACTACCAGGCGTTGGGGCCAGCGCTTTTTTCATTCTTGCCGCGGCTGGTAGGAAAGAAAACTGTGGTCACGGTGCAGGGACTTGATTGGCGGCGGAAAAAATGGGGTCGCATCCCTGCTGCCTTACTGCGCGCGGGAGAATGGGCTTCGGCGCGGCTGCCGGATGCCACTGTGGTCGTATCGCACACATTACAGGAGCACTATCGCCGCGAATACGGGATAGTGCCGGATTACGTCCCCAACGGCACCGTCATCCGCCGAAGCCGCGATCCCTTGCGGGTTTGCAAGTGGGGAATCCAGCCGGGCAAATACATTCTGTATCTCGGCCGTTTTTCACCGGAGAAGAACTGCGGATTGCTCATCGCTGCCTATAAGCGGATCGAAACCGATTTGAAGCTCGTACTGGCTGGCCCGGCGGCTTACTCCCGCGAATACGCCGCCGAGCTACGGCAGCACGAGAGCGATAAAATCCGTGTGCTGGATTGGGTTTCCGGACTCGATCTCGATGAACTCCTGGCCAATGCCGTACTCTTTGTCCTCCCGTCCGACGTGGAAGGGCTTTCTCTGTCCCTGCTTGACGCCATGGGAGCGGGCGTTTGCGTGCTGGCGAGCGACATTGGCGAAAATCGTGAAGCCCTCGGCGAGACCGGATTCACGTTTCGGTGCGGGGATGTCCGGTCCCTCGAACAGATGCTTGGCCGCCTGATTCACGATCGGCGAGCGCGCCAAGCTGCCGCATACCGGGCGCAGCAACGTGTGAGTGAGCACTACCTGTGGCCGGGAATCGCGGCGAAGATGCAATCTGTTTATTACGGGTTGTTCTCGCAGGCTGAAGGTTATGGTTCGGCCTCGAGTGGCACCAAACCGGAGCAAGCTGAAAGGGTCGCGTGAGACAAGGTCGGGCGCACGGACCCTCGATCAGCTACAGTTGCCATTTCCCATCCAGCAGTGCCACCCCACACCTCATGTACACTAAACGCACGCGTGGGGACGCGCGCCTACATAGTCGTCCCGCCACCGCATGCGCGCAACCGTTTTCGGAGCCACCGGACTGCTGGGCAAAGCGCTGGTTGCCCAGTGGCAGGGCGACCAGGTCACTGCTCTGGGCTCGAAAGACGCCGACCTTCGCGACCGGGAGCAAATTCACCAGGCAATCGAGCGCACCCGTCCCGACTGGATTGTTCTGGCCGCGGCATACACCGACGTGGACGGATGCGAAAGCCATCGCGAACTCGCATTCGCCGTGAATTGCCAGGGCGCGGTCAAGGTAGCGCTGGCGGCCAGGCAAGCCGGGGCGAGGCTGCTTTTTCTCAGCACCGACTACGTTTTCGACGGCGCCAAGAACTCGCCGTATGAAACCACCGATCCGCGCGCTCCGTGCAGTGTTTACGGGCAAACCAAGGCCGAGGCCGAAGTCGAGCTCTTGCGAATTCTGCCGGAGTGCTGCATCGCCAGGACGTCCTGGCTGTTCGGTGTTGGCGGCAAGTGCTTTCCTGACACGATCTTAAAACTTGCAGCCACCCGGCCTGAGCTCGATGTCGTGAACGATCAGCGGGGCTCGCCAACCTACGTTCAGGATCTGGCTCGCGCTATCATCCAACTTTGCCGGAACAATGCTGCGGGCATTGTCCACGTGACCGGGCGCGGCGACTGTACCTGGTTTGACTTTGCCCGCGAGATCGTAGCGTCGGCTGGCCTGAGCACGACCGTGCGGCCTACGACGAGCGATAAATTCGTGCGTCTGGCGGAGCGTCCGAAATATTCCGTGCTGTCCCCCCACAGCCTCGACGCCTATGGAATCCAAATGCCGTCATGGCACGACGCTCTGCAACGCTATTTAGAGGAGCGCCGGCAGGCAATGGTGGAACCTTCCACGACGTGATGCCCGGTAAATAACCCAAAATCAGATGTTTAAGCCGGTTCGTAAAGTTCTGTCAATGCTGGGGCTGATACCTTTGGCCGGGCTTCCGCCGAGGGGCAGGCTGCATCTAATTCCTCATCCAGATTGCCTTGGAGGTTTGCTTGAAGAAACTTGTTTTGGCTGTGGCTTTTTCTGTGCCTTTCCTGCTTATGCGCCTTCCCGCCCACGCTCAGGAAGCCGACGTAGGCATCGGCTTCGGCACTATCACGACCCCGGCGACGACTACCAATTCTTCGGGTACCGCGCAGCAGATGGGCGGCGGATTGTATCCCAGCGTGAGCGCCAACATTATCATGAAGCACCGTATCGGATTCGGCGGTGAAGTCTCCTGGCGGGCCCGCCAGAACTTGTATTTTGGCCTGCAGCCCTTCCGGCCGATTCTCTACGACTTCAATGCGGTGTGGGCGCCCAATCTTGGCAAACGGGCCACCTTCGAAGCGATGGGAGGAATTGGCGGCGAGAGCCTGCGCTTTTACACCGGCACGATTAGCTGCAGCTTCGTGAGCTGCACTGACTACGTGAGCAGCAACCACTTTCTCGAACACGTTGGAGCCGGGATCCGCTATCAGGTATGGCACAACTTCTTCATTCGCCCCGAAGCCCACTACTATCACATCAATAACAACACGAATGAGTTCAGCTCCGACTCGGCGGCGCGATTTGCCATCACCATTGGCTACGCGCTGATTCCGGAGAAGTACTAGCTCGTTCGCTGAGCGGTTTGAAACGCAGAGTCAACGCAGAGAGAAAGAAATTCTTCTTTCTGCGGCCTCTGCGTTTTTCTTTTACGCCGATGCTGTGGCTGCGGCGCGGCCCTTCTGCGTCCAGCTAAGGACTTCCACGATTACGCGCTCCACTTCCTGGTCCGTCAACTCTGGATACATGGGAAGCGAGAGCACGCTGGCGGCGGATTTCTCGGTTGCCGGCAGTGCCGTGAGCCTGGCGGGACGCCCCCAGGGAAATCCCTCCTGCTGGTGAATTGCAATCGGATAATGAGTGAGAGCGGTGATGCCCTTCGAATCCAGGTCAGATTGCAGACTGTCGCGCTCCTCGCACTCAACCACGTAGAGATGGTAAACGTGCTCGTAGCCGGGCGGCGTGACCGGCAGCCGCAGGAAAGTTCCAGCGAAGGCGTTGTCATATTGTTTGGCGATCTCCCGCCGCCGCGAGCTCCACTCATTCGCGCGCTTCAACTTTACTCGCAATACGGCCGCGTGGATATCGTCCAGCCGGCTGTTGTAGCCGATGCTGTGGTGCGAGCGCTTCAGCGATCCGTGATTGCGCAGCTTGCGAATTTGCGCAGCCAGTTCGCGGTTGTTGGTGGCCACGGCACCGCCGTCGCCGAAGCAGCCGAGATTCTTCTGAATGATGAAGCTCAGGCAAACGGCGTCGCTGAGTTCGCCAATGGCAAATGCGTCGCCGCACGCGCCGATCGCTTGGGCGCAATCTTCCACCACGCGCAGGTTATGCTTCGTCGCGATTTCAGCGACCGCCGGCATATCAGCAGTCAGCCCGTAAAGATGCACGGGAACAATGGCGCGGGTGCGGGGAGTTATCGCAGATTCGATTCTGGCGACATCAATATTGCGCGTCTTCGGATCGCAGTCTACGAATACGGGTGTAGCGCCGGCCAGCCAGATAGCTTCTGCGGTCGCGAAAAAAGTATTTGCGGTGGTGATAATTTCATCGCCGGGGCCGAGGCCGAGCGCCAGGAAAGCCAGCAGCAGCGCGTCCGTGCCGGAATTCAGGCCGACTGCTTCCCGAGTGTGCATGTAGGCGGCAAGTTCTTCTTCGAACTTCGTGAGTTGCGGGCCGAGCACATAACTGCCGCTCTCCAGCACATCGAGAATGGCCCGGTCAATTTCCGCCTTCAGATTGTGATATTGGCGTACATGGCCGTAGAAACCGATTTTGTCTTGTGGCACGGCAGCGCCTCCTAGAGTATGCACTCAGGGCCCCAGCGGAATCGAGGCGAACTGAATCGATTTAATAGTAAGCGCCAAGACTCGTGTTTGTAACGCCCGAGCCGCCTTTGGCCGAAACCAAAATTCTGATCCGGCAAAGAGGAGAAACCGATAGGAGTTGTTGTTTCGCGAATATAGGCGGGAGCGTCCGGCCCCACACTCACTACGCCGCGCATTCGCCGCGGCCAAGTTGCAGCGAGTAGGTCTCGATATCGCCCCAATCCACAAACGTGTCTTCGGATTCTCCGGCTTCATCAATTAACGGTTGCAGGCGCGAGATGAGGTGCTCTGGCGGAGTTCGCTCCACCCAACCGCGAAAAGTTTCGCCGGGATGTCGCTTGCTGCGATAAAGATCGAGCACCTCGCGAATCACTTGCGGCACCTGCTTGGCCGGCAGCGGAATGATCTGCTTGGCGAAACGCACGCCGCGCTCACTCACCTCGCCGCCCAGCATGAGCTGGTAGAAAGGGGCCTGGCGATCGCCGATCTTGCGCGCGTTACCGTAAAAGCCGAAATCGGCAATGTGATGATGGCCGCAGGAATTGGGGCAGCCGCTGATCTTGATTCGCAGCTTGAGGATTTCGGGATCAGTCTCGTCGGCGAGTTCACGCGCCAACACGTCGGCGAGCGTGAGCGAGCGTGTGATGCCAAGATTGCAGGTGGTCGCGCCGGGGCAGCCGGTGACGTCGGCTATGGTGCGAGCCCCGGGTGTCGCCAGCTGCAACTCTTTCAGCTCCTCATAAATCTGCCGGGCGCGATCTCGTGGCACCCAGGGAATGACAAAGTCCTGGAGAACGGCAATTCGCACGCCGGGAAGGTGATGGCGCTCGATCACGCCGGCCAGGCCGCGCATCTGCTCGCTCGTGATATTTCCAGCCGCAAGCTTCACCCACACTGCCGCATAGCCGGTTTGTCGCTGCGGCATAAGGTTGTGTTCCGTCCAGCGCTCATATTCAGGCGAGCACGCTCCGTTTGATTTCCCGCCGGAGGGTTGGATTCCCTGAATCGTCACAAGGGGACGCCCTACAGGCGAGGGCACCGCGAAAACTTCAGCCGGAGTTGTCACCTGCTTGCGCTTTTCTTCCACCAGCCGCTTGAGCTCCGCGATCCCTTTTTCTCGTAGCACAAACTTCATTCGTGCCTTGAATTTGTTCTTACGGTTGCCGTTTTCGCTGAACACCCGCAGGATGGCTTCAATCGTCGGCAACAGCTCTTCGGCGGGAACGAATTCGCTGAGGGTTGCCGCCTCGGTGGGCAAACTGCCAAGGCCGCCTCCAATAAGCACCTTAAAACCCTTGTGCGCGGTGCCGTTCGAGCCGCGCACGCGGGCAATCAGGCCCACGTCGTGAATGCCGGCAACCGCGCAATTGCCATCGTCCTCGCAGCCGGAAAATGCAATTTTGAATTTCCGCGGCAGATCATGGAAGTCCGGATGGCGCAGCAGAAAGCGCGTAATGCCCAAAGCGTAAGGCGTCACGTCGAACGATTCTCCCGGGCATATGCCGGCCAGCGGGCATGAAGTCACGTTGCGCACGGTGTTGCCGCATGCCTCACGCGTAGTCAAGCCCGAGTCCGCCAGTAGGCGCATGATCTCGCCCACTTTCTCCAGCTTCACGAAGTGAAACTGAATATTTTCCCGCGTAGTCAGATGGCCGCGGCCAGTGGAGTACGCTTGCCCAATGTGCGCCATCAGGCGCAGTTGTTCCCCATTCAGCAGGCCGGAGGGAATTTTCACCCGCAGCATCTGCACGCCTTGCTGCCGCTGTCCATAAGTGCCGTGCTTCAGGCGAAACATACGGAACTGATCGTCCGTAATTTCCCCGCGCAGAAGCTGGGCGGCGCGCTCCTCGAAAATCTGGATCTCCTTTTCGATGGCTTCCCGCGTGTGCCGCTGTTCCACTTCTTCCTGCAATGTAACGGTTTCCGTCTGCGACATAGATTGCTCCAAATAGATTGCTCCAAAAACAAAACGGCCCACTTGCTGAGTTAGCGAGTGGGCCTTTGAAAAAAGCTGAGAATTATAGCCTTATGTCAAAATCCTCCACGCGCCGGCGGATGTGAGCATACAACAACACAAGCACATGCACTTCGCCCGTCCTTCGCGCGGATTTTGGCAGGATGCCATAATGATAGAAGTCTCTCGGGGCCGAACCAGAAGCTTTGGCTTGAAAGACTTAGCTTTTAGGCTACTGGAGCCGTGTCCGGAATGTCAACTATTAGTGCTTGGCGCTGGGCGCGGCGTTTACCAGCGCGAAATTCGCCAGCAGGTAGGTAGTGTCCTTGTCTAGTCTTAGGTCTCGGGCGATCGAGGTCACGGAAATACTGCCATCCGTTTCAGCGATCACATTCGCGCCCGGCTGCCGCACCCAATGCGAGGAAACCTGAGTTGTGACTGCCTGAGGAACATCAGGACCATACCCCTGTGGCATCTGGCCCGATTTTAGTCCTGGCTGGGTCGGATACGAGCCGTCAGAGGGATCCATCGGACGGCTGATCGAACCGTAGCTGGCGTCGGCAGGATTCCTGTCCCGGTCGGTAAACGCAATCATCGGGTAGTAGCAGCCGGTGAAATAAACTTCCAACGGAGCCGAACCCTTCTTCCAATGGGCAGACTCGAATTTGATCTTGAGGCGAGACGGTGCGTCGCCAGCTTTCTTCGCCGATTGTTCAACGTGCCCTGAAAGAATTGCGCCCTGCGGAACTACAGTGCCGCTCACCAGGGTGGCGATTTGCAGTTTCGCTTCGACGGGCGCTCCCACGGGCGTGACCCCGGCCACCACTTTCTGCCGCATAATGACCGGCAATTCCAGACGCGGCGCCGGCACGCCAGCGGAAGAGTGTTGGGCAAATCCCCCAGGACATAGACTCAGCAGAGCCAGCGCGGGCCACACCCCCAGCGCCTTTGGCAGGCGGTAGTTCATCGCATACTCACTCGGCGTTACGCGGACGTATTTCATGACACAACGACTCCAGAAAGGGGGTTCCTTCGGACTTCAGCTTCTGCTCAAGACGCTGGGTGCAATCACATTCACTGCAGGCCCAGGCTTCGGAGACATTTTGATCGCGGCAGCGGCGGCGGTCGTGCGCATCCTGCACACGGAGCAGTTCGAAATACTGCTCCCAGTACGGCCGCTCTTCCTGCAAAGGTGAGGGACAATAGCAGACTTCCACCCAGCGTGTGGTTGAATCGGGAAGAACGCGGGCATCGCGCATGTTGCGCAGATATTCGTCCCCAGCCACGGAACCGGCGCCCAGGGTTTCGTCCCCAATGGCCTGAAGCAATGCCCGCTCGCGTCCCGGCCTCACGCGCGCCCTCACCAGGTATCTCATCTGCAAATTCTACGCTTTCTCTATCGGCGGGGCACCGCCAAAAGGGAGGGGCCTAGAGTGATGATTGATGCGGAGTTTCCCTCCGAGTGGCCCGCGTTCCGTGAGTTAGCGCGGAGCGGGCCACTGCTGTTTCCTTGTGCCGGACCTCTAAGCCCACTTCTTTCCCAACGCGTCCAGGTTAGAGCGGGACAAATCTTCAGGGGTCATGGCAATCCGGAACTCGACACGAGCATTAAATGTCAGAAACCAGGGTTCAGCCAGCACAGGGATATCGGAAGGATCCTTGACGTCCACCACCAGGATGCCGCCACGCTGGCCTTCCTGCTCCGAGAAGTAAGCAGCCTCCGGCTTGTTGGCCTCAAGAATTCTCTGCATCTTCGGCCCTGCACTTCCGTCGCGAACTGCACTGTTGAACGGTTCAAGCGGCAAACGAACTTGCATCAGCATGCGCATCGGTAGCCTCCGGGTTTCAAAATTGCTCGCTCTCGCGAGCCCACACGGCGAGCGAGCATATCACATATCGCGTCCGCGCACTTCGACAACGTCGAATCGCCAGAGTGCTTCGAAACTCGCAGAATTCATGCAGAGCACGGCGAAGCCACGTGTCACAATATTTCCGTCAACTCCTCGCAGGTAATTAAGGGAGTACAACATGTATGGGCTAATCGTGAAGCTAGCCACCGTGGCCGGCAAAAGGGAGGACATGATCAGAGTATTGCAGGACTCTGCGGTTAACATGCCGGGGTGCTTCAGCTACGTAATCGCCAAGGATTCGGCGAATGAAGACGTAATCTGGGTGACTGAAGTGTGGGACAGCCAGGCCAGCCATGATGCCTCGCTGACATTGCCGTCTGTTAAAAGCGCGATACCTCGCGCAAAACCGTTGGTCGCGAGTTTCGAGAAGGTCGCGATGACAACGCCAGTCGGCGGCATTGGTATCGGTCTCGAGTAGAGCGCCTACGATTTGTGTGGCGCCGTTGCCGAGGATTGTACCGCTTTCCCCGTCAGCTTCAGCCGTTGCTGCACCGCTTCCATGATCTTCGCGTGAGTCTCGTCAGGAGTTCCGCGAGCGTCCACCAGAAATACCCGCTTCGGATCGCGTTTGGCAATTTCCAGGAAAGCATGCCGCACGCGCCCAAAGAAGGTGCGGTTTTCTTTTTCGAAACGTCCCTGGTCAATCTCACCGGCTTCGATGCGCGCCTGGTTGCGGCGGCGGGCGCGCTCTACGCTGACCGCAATATCGGAATCCATCATGATGGTGAGATCGGGCTGCAGGTTCCCGCACAGAATGCGGTGCAGTTCCAGCACCGGTTCGCTGCCCAGTTTGCGGCCTCCGCCCTGGTAGGCCTCGGTGGAATCGGTAAAGCGGTCACAGAGCACAATATCGCCCTTTTCCAGCGTGGGCTGAATGATCTCCGCCAGGTGCTGCACCCGCGAGGTGAACATGAGGCACAACTCGGTCCAGGGAGAAAGGCCGATAGTGGCAGTATCGAGCAGCAGGTTGCGGATAACTTCGCCGGCGGGCGTCCCTCCGGGTTCGCGCGTGGCCACGAAGTGCAGGCCCTCCTTGCGCAGGACGCGGCCAAGTTTCTCCAGCTGCGTGGATTTACCGCAGCCGTCCAGTCCTTCAAAGGTGATGAAACGGCCGCGGTGGGATGACGTGGGCATGCGGGGAATGATAACAAAGCTGACCATGCTCCAGCTATCAGCGATTAAATCCGGCTTCGACCCGAATTACGCCGGTTCCGGAGTGTTCTGGTATATTCTCTGCATCCGCTACTGCGCCAATCTTTTCGTGAATCTCCCAGGAGACACAATGATCTCGTCCACTTCCCGCCGGTTGTTGTGGCGCGTATTGCTGATCGCCGCTCTCGAATTGCCAGCATTGGGCGCGAGAAAGCCCGCAAAAACGCCGCCTAAGGCAACGCCGCCCACGATCACGCTCGCTGTGGATGCCAGCGAGACTCCGCGCAAGATCTTTCACGCCAAGCTCACCATTCCCGCGGCGCCAGGCACGCTGACTCTCTACTATCCCAAGTGGATTCCCGGCGAACATGGGCCAACCGGGCCGATCCAGGACCTCGCTGGACTGCATTTCACTGCCAATGGCCAGGAACTGAAATGGAGGCGCGATCTCCTCGACGGATGGACGTTCCACGTCGAAGTTCCAGCGGGAGTAACTGCGGTCGAGGCAACGCTGGATTTCATTTCACCCATCGCCGGCGAAGGAATGTACACGGCCGGCGCATCCGCCACCGATAAACTTGCAGTGCTGGCCTGGAACACGCTGCTGCTTTATCCCGAGGGCTGGACTGCTGAGGAACTGCAGTTCACGGCCAGTTTGAAGCTGCCACCAGAATGGAAGTTCAACACGCCTTTGCCGGTCGCCGAAGCGACTGGAGATCGGGTTAGCGGCCAGCAGATCAAATTCAGAACAACCTCGCTGAGCGAACTCGTGGATTCCCCGGTGCAGATCGGCGAATATGTGCGGGTAGTGCCGCTGGCCGAGAATCCTCACCAGGAACTGGATCTCGCCGCTGACAGCGCCGCCGCGCTCGACGTTCCCGACGATGTGCTCGGCCACTACCGCGACCTCACCAGCCAGGCGCTGAAAGTGTTTGGGTCGCAGCATTTTCGCGATTACCATTTTCTTTACACCCTCAGCGATCACGTCGCGCACTTCGGCCTCGAGCATCACGAATCCAACGACAGCCGGATGTTTGAGCGCGGCTTGGTGGACCCGAAATGGCAGCTGCTGGCGGCCGGGCTTCTGCCCCACGAATACGTCCACTCCTGGAACGGCAAGTACCGGCGCCCGGCGGACCTGGCCACGCCCGATTATCAGAAGCCCATGCAGGACGACCTGCTCTGGGTGTACGAAGGACTCACCTCCTACCTCGGCGATGTTCTCAGCGCCCGCAGTGGATTGCGTACGCCGGAGCAATACCGCGATGCGCTGGCCCGCATCGCCGCGCAACTGGACCACCGCCCGGGGCGCACCTGGCGCAATCTGCAGGACACCGCTGAAGGCGTGCCTGCCATGCAGGACGCGCCGCGGCAGTGGGAATCGTGGCGGCGCTCACTCGACTACTACGATGAAGATGTCCTGAACTGGTTGTGGGCGGACACAATCATTCGCCAGCGAACGGAAGGGGCGAAGTCGCTGGATGATTTCTGCCATCTTTTTCATGGCGGCCAGTCCGGCGAACCCGACCTCAAGACTTACACTTTCGACGACATCGTGAACGGCTTGAATCAGATCGTGGCCTACGACTGGCGCGGATTCTGGACCGAGCGGCTCACCAATCATGGGCCCGGCGCTCCTCTCACCGGAATTGAAAACAGCGGGTGGAAAGTGGTGTATGACGATAAGCCCTCGCCTCTGATGCAAACTTACGCTGCCGAACTCAAAACAATTGACGACACCTACTCGGTCGGCCTAAGGCTGAGGCCTGATGGCACAATCATTGACACCATCGAAGAAATGCCCGCGGCCAAAGCCGGCATTGGGCCCGGAATGAAGATCGTGGCGGTGAATGGCCGCAAGTTCACCGACGACGTGCTCAACGACGCGATGCAAGCGGCCAAATCCAGCTCCGAGCCACTGGAGTTCCTTGTAGAAAACACCGAGTACTACACGGTTTACAAAGTGGATTATCACGGCGGCGAAAAATATCCTCACCTGGTCCGCGATCCATCGAAGCCCGACATGTTGAGCGAGATCATCAAGCCGCGCTAATACTTCGAAACTTACGGAGGAAAAGCCCCGGCTATTCCTCCGTGAACCGGGGGAGGCGGCCGGAAGGGGGGTGACCGGCCGCCCTCGGGCTGCGCGAACCGCTACGCAGCCAGCGCTTCCAACGCCAGCCGATCACGGATGACCAGCGTGGAACCTTCCAGGCGAATAAACTCCTTCTTCCTTAGCTCAATCAGCAGGCGGGTCACGGTCTCACGCGAAGCGCCGATCATTTGCGCCATCTCTTCATGAGTAAGATTGGCGCGCACCCGCACTTCGTTATCGCTTTGCTCACGGTGCGGCATCCAGGAAAGCAATAACCTGGCCAGCTTGCCCGCCGAGGACCGCGACAGCACCATCTCATGAATGTCACGGTAAACCGTCTGGAACTCCTTCCCCAGTGCGACCGCGGAGCGCACCCCCAGTTCCCCGTACTTCTCCATCAGCTTCAGCAGAGCGTCGCGGTCCACGAAATTCACCTGGCACGGCCCCACAGTCTCGGCGGTGATTTCGTAACACGTCCCGGTGAGCACCGCACTCAGGCCAAGCACCTCACCCTCTTCGGCAACTTTGAGGATCAGTATCTTGCCGTCGCGCGACATGGTGGACAACTTCACTTTGCCCGCGCACACCACAAATATTCCGCGCGGAGTTTGCCCCTCGACGAACAACAGGGCGCATCCCGGATAGATATTGAGCCGGCTGGCAGCGCTGAACGCCCTCAGCGCTTCGCCGGGCAGCCCGCAGAACCAGGAGTCTTTGCGCAACTTGCAGGAAGAACAACTTTCTACGATCTCCATCCCGTAGGGGGTCTTCATTGTCACCTCGTAAGGTCCTCCAACCTCGCGCTTGACGGCCGGTGGGGGGCTTTTAGCGCGGCGCAAGTCCCGCGCGAGAAAACGGCCATGTTTGGTTTTGGCCATCAAGGCTGCTGCGACCGCGCGATCTCCCTTTTCCCACGACCTCAAGCCCTGCACCAACTCCCATCCAGCGCTGGTATCACCGTGCTTGCGCCACAGCAGGCCACAAGCAAACAGGTAGAGCGGATCGAGGCTCGCAACTAGCGGTCCCATGTACTACTCCAGAGCCGCGCAGTTGTAGTGCGCGGCCTCGGGGCAAGAATCAGTTAAGCATCACCTTGGTATGGAACAAGCTTTGGAACAGGGAGAAGAATGGCCCGGCACGCAAGCAACTCTTATGGCATTCTCAGTTCCAAATGTGGATAAAAGGACTATATGACTCTAAACACAGGAGAAATGTTTCTTGCGAAAGCTCCCGACGGTGGGTTCGCTGAGCGATTAACTGACGATGCCATGGCAGGCTGCCGACATATCGGCACAAGGCTTCAGTTCTCATACTCCTGCCGTGAGATCCCCATCTTTTGCATGCGTGATTGCAGCGTGGTGCGTTTCAGACCCAGGCGAGCGGCAGCCCCATGCATTCCCGCGATCACGCCACCGGTTTCGCGAAGCACCCGCACGATGTGTTCCCGTTCCAGGCTGTCCAGCGTCCCCGCAGTGGAACCGCTCTTGACCCCGGCCGACAATTCAGCCAGCGGGGCCATAAGAACCGGGCCCGGAGAAAGGATCACCGAGCGCTCGATAAAGTTCTCCAACTCTCTCACATTGCCCGGCCACTCCCATGCGATCAGCTCGCGCATGGTTTTGGCAGGGATGGATTCAACCTGTTTGTTCATGCGCCGGGCAAATTTGTGCACAAAATACCGCACCAGCGAAGGAATGTCCTCTTTGCGCTCTCGCAAGGCGGGCAGGCGGACGGGAAACACGTTCAAGCGGTAGAAGAGGTCGCTGCGGAATTCCTTGGCCGCGACACCCGCTGCCAAGTCCCGGTTGGTGGCGGCAATGAGCCGGACATTCACCCGCCGGGTGCGGGTGCTGCCCAGTCTTTCAAATTCCTGGTCCTGCAAAACCCGCAACAGCTTGGGCTGGAGTTCCAGAGGAATATCTCCCACTTCATCCAGAAACAGGGTTCCCTTGTCAGCGAGTTCCAGGCGTCCGACTTTCTGGCTGATGGCCCCGGTAAATGCGCCCTTTTCATGGCCAAAGAGTTCGCTTTCGAGGAGCCCGGTGGGAATGGCGGCGCAATTCAACTTGATGAAACTCCCGTCCTTGCGCGAGCTCATGCGGTGGACGGCGCGCGCGATCAGTTCCTTGCCGGTTCCAGTCTCGCCCAGGATGAGCACGGTCGCATCACTCGGCGCCACCGTCTTGGCCTGCTCCAGCACATGCTTCAGCGCCGCGCTTTCGCCAATGATCTCTTCAAAATTGAGCTCGGAGCGGATCTCCCCTTGCAGATACAGTTTTTCCTCGGCCAGCTTATCTTTGAGCTTCGCGTTCTCGCTGTAAGCGCGTGCGTTGTCGAGGGCAACGGCGAGCTGAGCGGCAATCTGCTTCAACAGCCCAACGTTCTGCGGAGAAAGTGCGCTTTCCTCCCGGCTGGCGAAATTCAAAGTGCCCAGCGGGCCCTTTCGCGCGATCAGCGGAATGCAACATATCGCCTGAATGCCGCCCTGCAGGAACTGTTGGTAGACGGGATGGGAGTACTGGATATACTGGCTGCGGTTGCAAATCTTGGTCCCGCGCTCCAAAAACGCCGCGCCCGAGATCGTGCTCTGCAACGAATATTCCTCACCGATGGGAAAAGGTCCAGGAACCGACTTGAAATCGGTCGCATACTTGCGAAGGCACTGCCGGGCTTCATCATAGAGGCAGATGCTGGCGAAATCGTGCGGCACGACTTTGCGGATGTATCCTGAGATTGCGGGAAAGGACTCTTGCACGTCGAGGTTCGGAACCAGGGCTGCGTTAACTTCCAGCAACATCTGCAGCCGCTCTTTTTCCTGCTCCAAGGACCCCCGGGAGAGTGCATTTTCCAATGCGAGCGTCACCAGCCGCGCCACGCGCTCCAGAAAATGCAGGTCCTGCTCATTGTAGGCCGCAACCTGAAGGCTGCCCATCCCCAGCGTCCCCAGTCTTCGCTGGGCGGTGCTGAGTGGCAGTTCACAGAATGAACGGATATTTCTCCCCCGGAGAATATTCAGGCAAAACGGGAAACGCGGCTCTGGCTGAATGTCTGCGAACACCAGCGGCTGCTGGCTTTGCCAAACCCAACCTGCGGTGGTGTCTTCGATGGGAAGCTGGGCGCATTCTGCTACGACTTCGCCGCCCTCCCATGCATGCAGGTCGAAGGCATTCTTCGCAGGGTCGTGCAGCGCAACCCCGGCAACCTCGAAGGCAAGCACTCGATGAAGCCGCTCGGCCAGTTCCAGAAACAACTCCGGCAAGGGCTGATGGCGGACGAGCACGTCCGTCATCGACAAAAGTGCTTCGTAACGCCGCAATTCAGCGTCTGAGGCGAACTGATTCTCCGGGACCATTTGCACGAGCCCTAACTCCAAAAGCCCCCCTCGAGCAAGCTCCCGACATGTCAATTTTCAGCAGCGTGAGTGATAATACTCGAAATCCTCCTGTGGGCAAGCAAAAAACCGATTTTGGTACGAAACCGGATCAATAACACAACTCATCATCCCACCCCGAACCAACCGCCGGAACGAGCTACTGATCGCTTGTTTGGATGCGTGCGCGCGCACATTTAGAGCCCCTATGCCTCTCCTACCCGGCAGAATGTATACAATATTTGTAATGGCTCGTGGCTGGGAGAGCAAGTCGGTCGAGCAACAGCTGGAGGCGAAAGAAGCAACCGCGGCGTCAGGCCCGCGGCTGGGCGCCGACCAGATCGCCCGCCTGCGGAAGCGCCAAACCCTGTCCCTCGCGCGGAAGCAAGTAGTTCACCAGTTGGAGGCTGCTGCCAATCCCCGCCACCGCCAAATGCTCGAAAAAGCCCTCTCCGACCTGGATGCCCAGCTCGCCCGGGAGGCATAGCCCGAACGGGGGATATCGCAGGTAACATCGAGGACGTATAATGTCCTTGCCGCCATGAAGGCGTATGTGTACGTTTCCTTAAAGAAGAGCGTTCTCGACCCACAGGGCAAGACTATCCAGAACGCCCTTAACAAGATGGGATACAAGGGCTTGGAAGAAGTCCGCCAAGGCAAATATTTCGAACTCACGCTGGATGGTGGCCTGAGCCGGGAGCAAGCCGAGGCGGAGGTAGGGCGCATCGCCCGCGACGTTCTTACCAATCCCGTGATCGAAGAATTCCGTTTTTCCATCGAAGACTAGCCGGCTCGATCAGGCCGCGAAGCGCGGCAGTCGAAGTCCTTTATAAATGCATGGTAGGCCGAACTCGCAGTATCGGAAAAAATCGGTTCCTCCCCACCGGAAAAATCTAAGGAGTCACTCGCATGTGTGGGATCGTTGGATACGTAGGTAAGAAGCGGGTCGTCCCCGTCATTATTGACGGCTTGCGGCGGCTCGAATACCGTGGCTACGACTCCGCGGGAATCGCGGTTGCCGGCAATGGCGATGGCTTGCAGCTCCGCCGCGCTGAGGGCAAACTGCGCAACCTGGAAGAGGCCATTCGCCTTAAGCCGCTCGATGGTACTTACGGCATTGGCCACACCCGCTGGGCCACGCATGGCCGTCCCACCGAAGAGAACGCTCACCCGCACCGCGATTGCACCGGCCGTGTCGTAGTGGTGCATAACGGCATCATCGAAAATTACGTCGTTCTGAAGCGCAAGTTGATCGAGGAAGGTCACCGCTTCACCACCGAAACCGATACCGAAGTTCTGGCCCACCTGGTGGAAAAGTTCCTGAAAACCAGCAACGGCCATCCACCCTCGCTGGAAGAAGCGGTGCGCAAAACGGTCGGGCAGGTGACCGGCGTGTTCGCGCTGGCGGTGATTTCCGTGGATGAGCCCAACAAGATTGTGGCCGCCCGCAACGGCCCTCCGGCGGTGATCGGCTTGGGCAAAGACGAATACTTCGTCGCCTCGGATGTGCCGGCGATTCTCTATCACACCCGCGATCTGTTCTTCCTGGCTGATGGTGACCTCGCGGTCATCACCCAGGAAGGTGTGCAGTTGAGCGATTTCAATGGCCAGCCCATCGTGCGCCAGGTGCAGCATGTGACCTGGGATCCGATCATGGCGGAAAAGGGCGGCTTCAAGCATTTCATGCTCAAGGAAATCTATGAGCAGCCGCGCGCCGTCCGCGATACAACTCTTGGCCGCGTCTCGCAAGAAACCGGGCACGTGTTCCTGGATGAAATGGAAATCCGCGATGCCGAATTCAAGGCGGTGAAGAAAGTCAACATCTCCGCCTGCGGCACCAGTTGGCATGCCGGCCAGGCGGGCAAGTTCATGATCGAAAGCCTGGCGCGCATTCCGGTGGAAGTGGATTACGCCAGCGAGTGGCGCTATCGCGATCCCATCGTCGCCGACGATACCATCACGGTGTTGATTTCGCAGTCGGGCGAGACCGCCGACACCATTGCCGCCCAGCGCGAGGCGAAAGCCAAAGGCTCGAAGACGCTGGCCATCTGCAACGTGGTCGGCTCCATGATCACTCGTGAAGCGGCGGGCACCATCTACACCCATGCCGGACCGGAAATCGGCGTAGCTTCCACCAAGGCCTTTACCGGACAGCTTACCGCGCTCTATCTGCTTGCTTTGTACCTGGGGCAAGCGCGAGGAGCGCTCACGCCCGAGCAACAGCGGAAGGCAGTCGAAGAGCTCACCCGCATGCCGGGCAAGCTGGAGCATCTGCTTACCCGCGAAGAAGAGTGCGAAGACCTGGCCAAGGAATATTCCCGCGCCCATGACTTCCTGTTCCTGGGCCGTGGCATTCACTACCCGATCGCGCTGGAAGGCGCGCTCAAACTGAAGGAAATTTCCTACATCCACGCCGAAGGCTATCCTGCCGGCGAAATGAAGCATGGCCCGAACGCGTTGATTGATGAGAACCTGCCGGTGGTGGTGATCGCCACCTGCGATCAGGAGAACGAGCTTTCGAAGGTCCGTTACGAGAAGACAATCTCGAACCTGAAAGAAGTGAAGGCCCGCTCCGGCAAAGTGATCGCGCTGGCAACCGAAGGCGACGAGGACATCAAAGAAGCCGCCGATCACGTGATCTATATTCCGCCCGCGCCGGAAGAGCTTTCACCGATTCTGGAGATTGTCCCGCTGCAGTTGCTGGCGTACCACATTGCAGTGCGCCGCGGTTGCGACGTAGACCAGCCAAGGAACTTGGCGAAGTCTGTGACCGTAGAGTAAGACGCTTCTAAATCGCTCACGAGTGCCCCATCCGAATCGCGAAAAGCGCGACCAGGATGGGGCATTCTTTTGCCTGCGATTCGCATCAGGCGGTTTTCATTACTTCGTGAATATTGGCTGGCGGTTGATAAGTCCCAGGAACTGCGCGCGAGGCAATCGCCAGGCGGTTCCAGGCATTGATCGTCGCCACCGCCAGAGTCAGGTCGGCCAATTCTTTGTCGTTGAAGTGTGGGCGAACTTCTTTGTAAACCTCGTCGGACACGTGGCCGTCGGTAACGCGAGTGACGGCTTCGGTCCAGGCCAGGGCGGCGCGCTCGCGGTCGGTGTAGAACGGGCCTTCGCGCCAGGCGTCGAGCGAATACAGACGTTGCTCGTTTTCTCCAATGGCGCGCAAGTCTTTCCAATGCATATCAATGCAATAGGCGCAACCGTTGATTTGCGAGGCGCGCAACTTTATTAGGTGGAGAAGCGGAACTTCGAGACCGGATTCGTGAAGATAGGCTTCCAGGCCGGCCATGGCTTTGTAAATGCCAGGAGCGGCTTTGGGATCAATTCGGGGTTGCATACGGCCTCCTCATTTGTGCCATTTGTTTTTTTTGGATTCGAGCGGCGGAAATGTGATTCTCGAATTTTAGGTTGAATTGGTGCGCCGAGGGTCAGAAAATGATTCGATGGCTTCGCTTCCTTTGCGGATCTCGTGCAAAACTTGCAGGGCGAAGTGCATCCTATAGCACGGCCCAAAACCCAACCGGCCACCATTAAGGAGGCATCATGCCGATTTACAGCACGCTCGGAGCCTACCGATTTCCCAACGAGGACGCCGCCCACGACATTCGCGGCTCCAAGGTTTACGGATTGAACGATGAGAAACTGGGAGAAATTGACGACGTCATCCTCGACCGGGCAACCGGCGCCATCACATTCGCGGTGGTAGACACCGGCGGCTGGCTGAAGAGCAAGAAGTTCGTTGTGCCCGCGGAAGAGATTCGTCCTTCGCGGCAGCACGAGCGCGATTTTCAAGTAGGGCTCACCAAGAAACAGGTTGAGGGCTTCCCGCCCTACGACAGCTCCCATGTGGAATCCCAGGAACAGTGGGCGGATTACGAGCGCCGTTATCGCTCCCACTGGGACACTGGGCCGGTGATGCATCGCGAGGGCACCGACCGCAACATCACGCCCACCACCAAGCAGCAGCTGGACGCCGGTTCTGGCACGTTGCCTTCTATCGAGGAAGAGGACACCGCACCGTTGACGCCGATGCGCACCGAGGCTTCCCTGCAGGTTGATCCCAGCGGGCCGTCGTTGCGTTGGAGCACCTTTGAAGACAGGCTGCGCGTGCGGCGGGAAGAAGTGCTGGAGTCATCCTTGCGGGTGGCGAAGCAGAATGACGAAAAAGCGCAAAGGAAGGCGAGCTGATTTTTCACATCTCCTGCCGGATTGTAAAAAAAACGTCAGCGCGAGTTTCCGCCCAGTCACTTGCTGGAAGCGGATGCCTTTTGTCCAGAGACGCTGAGCAGATTGCGCATTACGGCGACCTCGGCAGCGATGGCGGTGTGCAGCGAAGGACTAACGTCCGGGGCGAAGAGCGGCGAATGGTTGGAGGGCAATGAGACGCCCTCCGCTTTGGCTTGAGCGAATTTTTCAGGGTCCGCGCCTCCCAGGCTGAAGTAAAAGCCCGGTATGCCCTGTTCGAGAAAGTAGGAGAAATCTTCCGACGCGGTAATCGGCTCCGCCGTCAACACGTTCTCTTTTCCCAGCGCCGATTCGAGCACTGGGCGTAGGCGAGCGCTGAGCGCGGGATCGTTATACACCGAGTTGGTCTGCTCATAGTGCTCAATCAGCGGCTCGCGCGGCGCGCCGGCCGCTTCCGCCTCCGCCTTCACGATGCGGGCAATGGCGGCCAGCACTTGCTTACGGATTTCCGGTTTGAAGGTGCGCACCGTGAGCCCGAGTTCAGCTTGGTCGGGAATGATGTTGTTCTTGGTGCCCGCGCGAATATACCCCACCGTGACCACCGCCATCTCGCCCGGCTTCACTTCGCGGGAGACGATGGTCTGCAGCGCAAGAATGGTCCGCGCCGCGATCACAATGGGATCAATCGCCGTGTGTGGCGCTGACCCGTGCCCGCCTTTGCCGTAAATAGTGATGCGAAGAGAATCAGCATTGGTGCTGTAAGCGCCGGGCACGATTCCCACCGTTCCCGCGGGGGAGCGATTCTCGACATGGAGCGCTATAGCAAAATCGGGCCTGGCGAAGCGGGTGAGAAATCCGTCATCCAGCATGGCCTTGGCGCCGGTGATGGTTTCTTCCGCGGGCTGGCCGATCAACATAAGCGTGCCGTGCCAGGTTTCTTTGCTGTGCGCGAGCACGGTCGCAGTGCCGATGATGGCGGCCATGTGCAGATCGTGGCCGCAGGCATGCATCACGGGAACGTCGCGGCCGGAGTCGTCCTTGGCGTGCACCGTGCTGGCGTAAGGCAGCCCGGTTTTTTCTTCGACCGGCAGCGCGTCGAGCTCAGTGCGCAACATGACAGTAGGACCCACGCCATTTTTCAGAATGGCGACAATGCCCGTGCCTCCCACATGCTCGGTGACCTCGTACCCGAGCGCGCGCAAGCGCGCCGCCAGCTTGGCCGCAGTTTGCGTCTCATGCGAGGAGAGTTCCGGGTGCTGATGGATGTCCAGATAGAGAGCATGGGCCTCAGGGTAGACAGCTTCAATTTCCGGCGAGGTTGGGGCGGACGCAGCGGGCGATTGTGCGGCCGGCTGCGCATAGGCCGAAACCGCCAGGATAGCAAGCAGTGAAAAGTGGGCTAACCTCATTGCGGGATGGTAGCGGGTGGCAGGGCTGGGAAGCAAATACGTCCAGAGCCGCTCGCATTCATCATGCAAGCGGAGTTGCTGATCTGGCGCTATGCTGGAACCGATGCAGGTTGAAGTCAGGATCTTGTTCCGTCCCGTGTGCAAGCTGAACTCGATCTGATTCAAGCCTCGGGGTATCGGGACTTCCCGCCTCGGTTGGCAGAGCAACCGTTTTTCTATCCCGTACTCAATGAGTTCTACGCAACCCAGATTGCCCGGGATTGTTGCATCGATTCCAGAGTTCGGGCCACCCGCAATTCCCGCACACTCCACGCGCAGCGCGTGAGCAAATATGAAGGATTCTGTAGACTTCAAAATGTCGAAAACGCGACAACTGTCTACCACAGAGGAGAACAAACTATGGAACCAAACCAGAAACTGGCTGAGCAACCGAAGACGCCGCCAGGCTACCTGATCGTGGAACTCGAAGTGCATGATCCCGCTACCTTGGCCAAATATAGGGCGAAGGTGTCGGAGACGATGGTGCCCTTCAACCGCCAAGTTCTCGTTCGTGGCGGCAAGATTCAGCCTCTGGAAGGCGAAGCGCCAAAGGGCGAAGTGCTGATACTCGCTTTCGACAGTGCAGAGAAAGCGCGTGAATGGTACGATTCGCCGGCCTACGCAGCGATCCGGCCGTTGCGCCAAAGTGCGGCCAAAAGCCGTTTATTCATCGTTGAAGGTGTCGCCCCGTAACAAGAACGCTTGACTATAACTGACGGGTGTCCCACTCCGCCTGCTTTTGGCTTGAGTAACCTTCCGTTTGCCTGGAGGTTGGAACAATGGAAGCGAGCCCGGTTCTATTTCGCGATCTCACATACGTATTCGTGGCTGCCGTATTTGGCGGGCTGGTGGCATGGCGCCTTCATCTTCCTCTGATCCTCGGGTTTGTTGTTGGCGGCATCGTAGTCAGCCCATTTACTCCAGGCCCTCATCTCTCGGATGTGCATTCCTTCGAGGTGTTTGCCGAAGTCGGTGTCGTTCTTCTCATGTTCTCCATCGGGGGTTGAGTTTTCAATTCCTGAATTGATGCGCGTGAAATGGATTGCCCTCATCGGCGCGCCAATTGGAATTCTATTAATGGTGGGTCTCGCAGCCGCGGCGGCAAAGCTCTTCGGATGGAGCCTCGCGCAAGGAGTCGTCCTCGGCGCGACGATCTCAGTAGCCAGCACAATGGTGCTGGCGCGGCTGCTGAGCGACACTGGGAAGCTGGCTACAACCTATGGCCGCGTGATGATCGGCATCACCCTGGTCGAAGATCTCGCCGTCATCTGCATGACCGTGGTCCTCCCAGTGCTTGGCGGGTCCGGAGATGGCCGCTTCCTGAAGGCAGTGTGGACTCTCAGCAAGGCACTGGTCCTATTAATTCCGCTGGTCTTCCTCGCGATCAAGGTGATCCCGCGTCTTCTGCGACGAGTCAAGTTGACGTGCAACTCGGAGCTTCTCCTGCTGGTCGCAATCGCAATCTGCCTCGGGACCGCTGCCCTGGCACAGGCGGTTGGATTCTCCGTCGCCCTTGGAGCGTTTCTTGCCGGACTATCCATCAGCGGTCTGCCGGACCTTCACGACGCGCATACTCAGCTTGTCCCTCTTCGCGACGCCTTCGTCGCACTCTTTTTCGTCTCCCTCGGGACTCTGATTGATCCCAAAGCGCTTTTCAACAGCCTACCGCTTCTCGGACTGATGCTTCTACTCATCGTAGTCGGCAAATTTGTGGCCTGGACGATAATCGTGTGGCTCTTCCGCTATCCGCTCCGGACCGCAATTGCAGTGGCCGCGGGACTGACACAGATCGGCGAGTTGTCGTTTGTGATCGTGCAAGTCGCGCGATCGTCAGGGATCGTGGCCGAAAACGTTTTTAGCACGGTGATCGCAGCGTCATTGATTTCGATATTAATCAACGTCTTCATCGTTCGCGCCACGTTGAGCTGGATAGACCGGACTCCTGACCAAGGCACATCTAAGTCTATGCAGCTCGCTGGCCCTGCGTGAGTCGCATCGAGCCTTCAATGATATGTGGCAATCCATCGTCGGCCAGCCTCTATTGCCGTCCTGATGGCTTGGCCCAAAGCCGCGCGGGTCGGTCTGTCGCATTAATTGCAGGCCAATGCGCCGCCACCCGCCGGCTAGGTCAGGTCTTCGACAGAACCATCGTCCGCACTCAACCCGAACCGCCAGAACGGGTGCCCCAGAGCCTGCCCTGAGCGGAGTCGAAGGATCTCGCCGCCTTTGCGAGACTTGATGGAACGCCAACCGTGCCACGCAAGCTTAACGAGTGAGGTTGCGGCAGAGCACGGCTTCCAGGCGTGCCATAAGCGGGCAAAAACTTGCAGGACGCGCCGATGAGGCGCAACTACCACGAACTCTGATTCTCTCGACCGTGACCTCGCCACCCTCGTCATCCCGAGCGCAGCGGGGATCTGCAGTTCTGCCCGGCGCCGGGGTACACCATTTCTCGCGCGTGTTCTGGGCGGGAGGTGCGCGTATCTGTCGAGCGTCGCCCCCGATAGGCGCCTTCTCATTCGCAGCGCGGGTGGCCGCGCAGTAAAGGCGCACCCCGATACGAACCGTATGCGATTCAGATGTGCGGAAACGGTGCGGGAATGGCGCGGCTTCCAGCCGTGCCATCAACATGACAGACCGACGCGACGCGCCGATGAGGCGCAACTACCGAAACGTGTCGGGTGGGCCGGGTGCGGTGCCAGTTGCGCTCGACAATCGCCTTCTCACTCACACCGCAAATGATGGCGCAGCATAGAGCCGCCCCGATACGAACCGCGCGCGATTCAGGCGGGCGGAAAGTTCCTTTGCTAAGGATCACACTCGATATGTCATTCAACCGGCCCACCCTTTTTCGCACAGAACGCGAAAAAGAGCAGAGCACTCCCGCGATCAAAGTGTCTTATACTTTGCCCGAAAGGTGCACCACCCGCCGATGGAATTGAGCCAAGCAAAACTCGCAGTCGACCAAATTCTGTATGAGGAATGCCAGCGCCCCACGATCCAATACGAGGATGTAGCGAACGAATGGATAATGCGCTACAAGGAGCTCCCAGCTGATGAGATAGCAGCTTGGACAAAGATCACAAGTACACCGCGCAAGAATCTGTGGGCGCAACGGCAGGAACGTGTACGCGAGGTTACGGAGACGCCGCATATATTCCGGTTTGGCGGCACCAACTATGACCTGCTGATGGCGGTCTATGGACAGGTCTCCGAAGAGGCCCGACCGGACTTGATTGCGTATATTCTGCAGCGCGTCGAACGCGGGGGCACTTATGTGGCTTTCAAGCCCAGGGACTATTCTTTCCCGAGCTTCGCCAACAGGGTCTGCGAGCTCCCGCTTGTGGCAGAGTTCTCCATCCGCACTGGCCACGGTGAACAACTTTTGCTAGCAACGGCCAAGGTGAAAGTGCCAACGGAACCAATAGCGATCATGATGATCCAGCTGGAAGAGACATTCGCGCTGCAATGGAATCTCTTCAGCAACGATCAACTGTCGCACATCTTTGAACGGCTCAAGCCTCTACGTGATACGGCTGATAAGCAGACGCATTCGTCCCGTGGCACACGGGGCAAAATGGTCGAGAATCCCTACTACAAGCCGGGACGAGAAGGCGAGTCCAGCCGAATTGTCGACTCCGTCGACCGCATAGCGGGTTACTGCGAGCGTGGCCGCTTTTTCTACTTGAAAGGCACGCTACAGCAGAACACCAACGTCGAAGTCGAGAATGACAAGTCCAAGGTTGAGGAGTTCCTAAAGAGGCTCGGCTTCAGCCCCGATATGATGCGGGCATTGAATGAAGCGGAGAAGGATTTTCGCGACTCCGCATCGCCGTTTGAGTTGAAGAACTGCCTGACGCATTTACGCGGATTCATCGAGCATTTGCATCTGGAAGCTGCGCAGCATATCGCAAAGACAACGCCGGGCTCCGCCCATGATTGGGACACGTCCACTTCGTTTCTACGCAAGAACGATTACATCACTGCACAGCAGGAGAAGTTTGCCCGCGGAATTTATGCGTTAATCAGCGATGAAGGAGTACATCCGCTCATGTCGGAACGTGTCTTCGCGCGGGCACTTCGCAATGTCATCATCGAGTACGGCTTCATGTTCTTGACGATCATGAACGGAAAGGGTGTGAAGATGACCACGCCATAAGCGCGGCGTGGCCCACGCCTCCCGACGACTGAGCCCCGATCTCTGTAGCTGCGGGCGCAGCGCTCCCGCCCCGCCGAGATCGGGGACCCGAACAAAAAAGGCGCGACCGAAGCCGTGCCTTCCATCGCCTTATTTTCCCCCTGTGCCTCTGCGTCTCCGTGGTGAAAAAGACACCCAGTCCCTAGCCCCATCCATAAACGCCCGCAACTTCCGCGAGCGCGACAGGCGGGTGGCCCACTCAAGCCCGGCTCTGGCTTGAGTGGGGCCGTTTGCATGGGGAAAATCCCGGGTGGCCCATCCTTCGCGCCCTCTGCGAAGGGTGGGCTTCCACGGCGCTCAACCTCGTCGCATTTACTTTCCCTATTCTAAACCGCGGCGGCAAGCAAAAAGGCATACCACGAAGGCACGCCTTGAAAATCCCAAAATCCGCGTGAATCAGTGGTGAAGAAGTTCTAGTAAGGGACCCGTCCCCTCAACCCCCAGCCGTCCAATTTTCAACCGCCAACCTCGATACCCGCCCAAACTCCCGCGTGTTGTTGGTAACCAGCGTGAAGCCCAGGCTGCGGGCGTGCGCCGCGATGAACAGATCGTTCGCCCCAATCATCGTGCCCAGCCTTCTTAGGTCAGCGCGAATGCGGGCATAGTGCAGAGCCGCCTGGTCGGGAAAATCCAGGACCTCGATGTAATTCAGAAACGCGCTTAGGGCCGCTGCATCCTGCCGCCGACGGGGAGAGACCTCGACTCCGAACAGCAGCTCCGACTTCGTGATAACAGAGACGCACACCTCGCTGACGGGAAGCGTACTCAGCCGTTTCAGTACCGCATCATTCGAGCGCTTCATGATGTAAGAACAGGTATCGGTGTCCAGCATGTAGCGCGGCATTACGGCTCACGTTCCTGCACCGGTAGATCTTCGACATCTACCATGAAATTTGCCGAGGCCACCGGCCCCTCAGCCAGATAGGAAGTCCAATTAAACGGCCGCGGAGACAGCACCACTTCGCTTCCTTCTTTCCGTATAAAAACTTCCTGCGTGCTGAACTGAAAGTCCTTCGGCAAGCGAACAGCTTGACTGCGGTTGTTCATGAAGATTTTCGCTTTGCGCTGCATGCGCCCTCCCTGCGGTTACGGCATGTACATCTGTATATGCCATTCTATACCGCATTGGTCGCCCATCGCAAGGGCTTGGCAATGCCGGTACCTCAGTTCGACAAAACGAACTGTACAGTTCGTTTTGTAGCCCCGACGTCAACTACCGAAATTCAATCCCTAAAATCGAAAAAAGCGCGGCCGAAGCCGCGCCCTGATTTTCTTGCTCTATCCGTGTTAATCCGCGTGAATCCGTGGCGAGAAGTTAATCCCGGACCCCATCCATAAACGCCCGCAGCTTTCGCGACCTCGAAGGGTGCCTCAACTTCCGCAGCGCCTTGGCTTCGATTTGCCGGATGCGTTCGCGCGTAACCGCGAACGACTGCCCGACTTCTTCCAGCGTGTGCTCGCTGCCATCTTCCAGGCCGAAGCGCATTTTGATTACGCGCTCTTCGCGCGGCGTCAGGGTGCGCAGAACCTGGCCGGTCTGGTCTTTCAGGTTGACGTTGATCACCGCCTCGGCCGGAGAAACTACGGCGCGATCTTCGATGAAGTCGCCAAGATGCGAATCTTCCTCTTCGCCGATCGGGGTTTCGAGCGAGATCGGCTCTTGAGCAATCTTCAGCACCTTGCGCACTTTGGCCACCGGAATGTCCATGCGCTTGGCGATTTCCTCCGACGTAGGTTCGCGTCCTAGTTCCTGCACCAACTGCCGCGAAGTGCGGATCAGCTTGTTGATCGTCTCGATCATGTGCACCGGGATGCGAATCGTACGCGCCTGGTCGGCAATCGCACGCGTAATCGCCTGCCGGATCCACCACGTGGCATAAGTGGAAAACTTATAGCCACGGCGGTATTCGAACTTGTCCACGGCTTTCATCAGGCCGATGTTGCCTTCCTGAATCAGGTCGAGGAACTGCAGTCCGCGATTGGTGTATTTCTTAGCGATTGAAACCACCAAACGAAGGTTGGCTTCGATGAGCTCACGCTTGGCCTGTTCGGCGTCCATGTCGCCCTGGATGATCTCGCGCTGAGTGCGCTTGAGTTCCAGAAACAACACGCCCGCCTCCTGCTCCAGCTTTTCCAGTTCCGCGTGAATGGCGCGGGCCTGGCGCTTGTATTCCTTGCGCTGCTCTTCGCTGCGGGTGGCGTCGCCTTTCTTCTCCAGGTTCTGCGCCTGGCGGTCCAGCGAGCGCATGCCGTCAACCGTTTTGTTGACGCGCTCAATCAGCCGCTTGCGCTCATTGTTGGTGAAGCCCAGCCTGCGAACACACAACGAAACCTTCACCACTGCGCGCGCCAGATGGCGGCGGTAACGGCGATGGTCCTTTGGCCGCTTCTTCTGCGAAACCGCAATGTACTTTTCCTGCACCAGAGCGGCTTTTTTGTAGGCCTTGGCCAGGTCGTCAATTTTGCCGGTGAATTCCTTCAGGCGGTTCTGAAGAATTTCGTCGGTAATTTCTTCCTCATCGAAGGTGACTACTTCCTTGATGGAGCGCACGCCCTTCTTGAGATCTTCACCCATCGCCAGCAGTTCGTTGATGACAATAGGCGAGCGCGAAAGCGCTTTGAGCACGCGCAATTGGCCGCGCTCGATCCGCTTGGCGATTTCCACTTCGCCCTCGCGGGTAAGCAGCGGCACTGTCCCCATCTCGCGCAGATACATGCGGACAGGGTCGTTGGTTTTTTCCAGAGCTCCGGGAGTGAGATCGAGTTCGACGTCTTCGCCGAGTTCTTCTTCGTCAAACTTTTTATCGAGCGCGGCAGAGGAAGGCAGTTTCGGGCCTTCCAGCACGTCGATTCCTTGCGTACCAATGGTAGTCAGCAGATCGTCCAGGTCTTCCGGAGAGTGCACATCGTGCGGGATGAGATCGTTGACCTGATCATAGGTCAGATATCCCTTCTCCTTGCCTGTGTCAATCAGCTTTTTAATGTCGTCGTACTTGTCGTCAAGAGCCAAGACGAATTACCCTCGCTCGTCCCCTGTGAGGGGACGCGTAAACCGTTGAATCAAATGGGGTCAGGATTGGCAGAGTGGTCCAGCCGACCAAACCTTGGAAGTATAGCATGGACGGCTGTGCGCCGCCCAGCCCAGTTGAACCGCCCGGAGTTTCTCCGCCAACACAGCCTATCTGCCTGCCCGTTAAACACTTAGATGGCGGCGAGGGGGATTTAGTTTCAGGGGATGAACCAGCAGAGACGGGCCCTTCGGCCAGCGATTAGGCCGCCTCCTTCAGCGCGCTCGACTTCCGCAGCCGTTTGAACCCGGAATGTCATGCTGGGGTCAGGGTAGACGACGACTTATTTTGAGGTGGGGATTGGGCTTGGCCGTCGGTTGCCGGGATTGCGAGCAGCGGGGAGCGGGCAAACTTCATCGTCGCACGTTAGCGCTCGGCGAAGTTGGGACACAAATCGAGATCTCGCCCCTCCCCGTTATCTTTCATCGGGTGCCAGGCCTCCCGGTATGCCTCATGCATTCCGCCGTCTCGCCTGGTGGGGCCCAGCTGATGCAGGTAGACGACTTCCCGCCCAGCCAGTGCTTTCACTGCTGAAATCATGAGCAGCAGGTGAGCGGGCCCGCACAAATTGCTTCCTGGGGGCTTTGCGATAAGTTTGATTTGTGGAATCGTGGTTTGGGGAGCGATTTAGGATGGCGGTTCTTAAGATAATGGCGCTCGCGGTTGGGGTTAGCCTGTTGGTCGCAACCGGGCTCACGCTGCTCGTGGGCTTGCTGCTCGATCCTCTGGAGCGGCTGCGGCAGCGCTGGGTTGCGCGCGAGCGCGAAGCCGGCAAAATCGTGCACGCCTGAGAAGCATCTTCCCGAGATGCCGGGCGAATGTTTCATACGCCCAAATCTGCCATGGGAAGGGCGCAAGTTCACTCGTCCCCCAATCCAAAGATTCAAGCCCGCGCCGACCCGGCGCAACTACCCGACGCGGATTCGACGCAGTGCCGCCGAGGGTGCCCCGTCCGGGCTTTGCTTGGGCGATGTTTCCCACCGCCGAACTGATCGGCGCAGAAGCGCGCTTGATAGGCCAATCCACCCGCCAGTGTGCTCCATTCGCAAAAAGGCGTTCGGCCATTCCACTTTGGAGATGTCCAGGCGCTACGCGAAGCTGTTGACGGAAGATCTACAAGCCGCGCACGACCGGGTTTCGTTGTTGTCGAGTCACAAGGTTCTGGCATAATGACCCGGTCGGGAAATACGACCACAACCACGGCCACATTTTCTCAAGGGGATGGGACATCAATCCCCATAGGATTCGCCCAATGGTGGACTGGCAGGCCCACAAGAAAGCTCACAAACTGGAGATATGCCCCGCGTGTGATGGGATGATGCGACTCGGAGGGGATACCTACACCTGTGAGAAATGCGGGCACTTCGAGCAAGACCCGTCGTTGCAGGACATCGTTGAACGGGATGACCCGGCGAATTTGAAGTTTTGCAGCTGCGAATATTGTCTCAAAGAACTTGGTAGCAAACGGCTTTTGGGGCAATGTTTGATCAGATTTCATAGAAATCTGCGGAGTTTGGCGGTACGATCTTGAGATGTTGCATCTCAAGCCGATTATCACAATTCTGGTGATGTGGCTGATTATCAGGTCAAACTGGCTGCATGATTTGTTCGGAGGCAGCGGTGCCTACAGCTGGTTGATAGGAGCGGTCAGCACGGCAGCCCTCATAGGTGCTGTGCTTCGCATCATACTATGAGAGTGCCGCGCGATTTGTCGAAGCTCAAAATGAGTGAGCTAATCCGCCTCCAAGACTCCTTCGAAGAAGCTGACAGGGCTTTTACGAAGCGGTACGAGAAATACCAGAGGGAAAAATCAAGATTTGGCAAGCCAGTGGTTTATTGGGGTGCCGCCATTTCCATTTATCTTGTTTCGATGGCTGTCGGAAGCCTTCCTGTAGCACTGGTGGGTGGGGCAATTGCTCTTTGGACGTTCTGGAGCAGCCCTCTGTGCGTCACCTTTCGTATGGCGACCTACAATTGGCTGGCAGACATCCTCGATGGGTCACAGAAGCGCTAAGTCTGTGTTTCCCCCTACTTCACGCCGAGTGATGGCAAAGCGACTACAAGACATCTGCAAACTTCCCGAAGACGAAAGGCTCTGGCGCTCGGGCGCGGCGTTGTGCGTAATCTGCCGTGGACAAAAAAGCAACCCCGAGAGATTCCGCCGTTCGAGTTTGAAAACTGGGCGGTCATCGCGTTAGGTGGAGTCCCGAACAAAGCTGGCGTCACGGATCGGCTGCGGAGCGTGGAACGTTTGGTTGCGCCCTGGGGGACCTACGAACAGCGGAGGGCGGAAAGAGTGGCATGGTTATGGAGGGTAATCACGTGGTTATCGTTAATCGGAAGGCGAGCGGGGATACCTACGACAAAATGGAGACGTTGATTCATAAGATCAAGCGGCACGCCAGCAAAACCAAAGATCACCAGACTTACAGTTTCGCCGATTCTCTACAGCAATTACTCCTCAATTTTGGTGGCGAAATACAAATGGAAGATAAGAAGGCCGGCATCGAGTGGTCAAAGTAGCCCACTACCAATGACCGAGCACGATATTGGGCGAATTCATGGGCCACGGTAAAATCCGCTTCTCAAGCTGTGGGCTGAGATAGAGAAATACGTAGCTATCATGCTCAAGTGTTCCCGGCATCGCATTGCCGACTGCACGGGGTGGAGCGAATGCTAGCAGGAGAGAGACTGTCCGGCACGTCAGCCTCTGCGGAAAAACTCCCAGGCTGAACTTGATTTTGGTGGCGCAGCGGTTTACCGCTGCGATAAGCAGCTTATTTTCAGAGACGGCTTTTAGCCGCTGAGGTGACTCGGCCAGCTGCCAAACAATTTTTCCTCTCGTGCCGCAACCCGCGCAAGATTCAAGCACGCGCCGGTCCGGCGCAACTTACCCCGACTGCCGAGACGGGCTAGACTGCCCGCAGAAAACCCCCGACCAAGCAAAGCTTGGACGGGGCACCCTCGGCTAGAAATGCGCTTTGTAAGCTGGGCCACCCGCCCTCCGGATGGAGGACAAATCTTTTCATGAACGGGTGGTGCGACGGTCTTCACTCTTGCGCCGGAGGGTGGCGAAAGCTTTTTCACCGTCAACGGTTTTCACGTGGCCGCTCTTAAGGTCATCGTACCGGCTGTCCAGCATTTCCTGCACGTGGCCCAGCTCTTGCAGATAGCCGGCCATTGCGTCCTCGATAAGGTCGTTGGGGGCGCGGCCCGTTTTGGCAGCTAGTTCCTGGAGGCGGGATTCGGTCTCGGGCCGGAAGTGCACTTCCATTCCGCTAGTCTAGAGAGGCGGGGTGGCCGTGTCAAAATGTTGCCCGCTGGAGCATTTCTGCGGGACGCGGCATGCGGTCAGGAGCGCCCGCGCCACACTTATCTTTGGGGCCGGCATTGGCGGGCGAGGGCGCCCGCCCCACACAGACTCTTGCCGACTAGAACAATGCCGTCGGCCTCCGCTTCCAACTCTTGCCCTTCTCGGCGGCTATTTTTTCCATGTCATTCACATACGCGCCGGATTGGGTTAGGACGTGGTGTAGGTCGTTGCCTATGCTGATGAAGGTGAATCCCTTCTCCAGGAACTCGCCTACGCGGCTGGTTCCGAAGAGGAAGATGCCCAGGATTACTTTGTTTTTGTGGGCGTGTTCGATCAGCTTTTTGGTGGCGGCGTCGAGTTCGGGCGAGGTGTACATGTGGGGGAACTCGTATTTGTTGTAGAGGCCCATGGACATGCAGAGATCGTTTTGGCCGAGGAAAAGAATATCAACGCCGGGGATGGTGGCGATTTCGGCGATGTTTTCTATGCAGCTCGCGGTTTCCACCTGCAAGGCGACAATTCCGTTGTTGTTGAAGTTGCCGGCGTAGCCGAGAAGTCCGTCTTTGTTCATGCTGCGCTGCGGGAAGTAGACGCTGCGCGTGCCTACCGTGGGATATTTGGTGCAACTGACTGCCTGGCGGGCTTCTTCGGCGGTGTTGATGTAGGGGATGAGAACGCCGTCGGCGCCCAGGTCGAGAGCTTGCTGGATGCCGGGGCGATCGTCGTAGCCGCCCACGCGCACCAGCGACTTTGCGCCGCCGTTGGCGATACCGCTGAGCATAGCTGAAAGCTTTTCGTAGTTCATGGGGCCGTGCTGGGTATCAACCAGCAGCCAGTCATAGCCGCTGTGGGCGAGTTGCTCGGCAATGGTGGGGCTGTGGGCGTTGAGGAACAGACCCATCTTGGGGTTGCCGGCGCGCAGCTGCTGCTTGAATTCGGCGCCGCTGGGAGCGGAGTCGGGCATGGAGAATCCTCCTTAGTATGAGTGCAAAGTTGTCAGTTTAACCTACCCTGCGGGTTGGGGGTGTGACCCGGGGATAGGGTTGCGGCGTACGTGGTTGGCGGTTCCGCCCTTCCGGCGCGTCGCGGCGAAAGCTCAGTCGTACCTCCGGAAATCTTCTTTGTTGCTCCCTAGTTGCCCCGGCTGAAGCGCCGGGCTATTGGCGGTCGTCCCTCCGGGACTGTGGGGCATGCCGTGTCAGGCTGTCGCTGCGGGCTGTCGGGTGCGGGCTGTCGGTGGGACAGCAGGTCCCCTTCGACTTCGCTCAGGGCAGGCTTTCCACTCCGCGCACAATCCGCGTTGCGGATTGCGCGCTAGCGGTCGGGATGACAGAGTTGGAAGGACGAAAGATTCGCCTGCTGGGATCACAGGTTCTTGAAGGGTAACGAGAAGGGGACCGCGGCAAATCTTTGGTAACAGTGACATTGAGGGATAAAAACTGATGATATGTGTCATAAGCGCTTTTGATTGGCTCATCGCATCAGCCATGGGTAGTCTTGTTGTTCCCCAATAAATCGGGCCGCCGCGTCGCCGCCCTTATCAAGGAGATACATGTCGAACGAACTGCGGAACTTTCTGACACTGTCGTATGACGAGTTGGAAGAGTTGAACCTGGAGGCGAAAGAACAGCGCAAGAGCCGTATGGCTCCAGACAAAATCCGGGAAGAGCGGATCAAATATCTGAGCGACGAAAAGCGCATCAAGGCCGTGACCGTGCTGTTCAGCGATCTGGAAGGCCGGCTGCACATGCTCGACTACGACAAGAAATTCCTCATCAAGAGCTGGGACAATCTGACGTTCGATGGATCATCCATCCGCGGTTTTACGGCGCAGAAGGAGAGCGACCTGCGGCTGGGGATTGACTGGGCGGCGTTTTATTGGGCGCCGGCGGATTTCTTTGGGCCGGGGAAAGTTTTGGTTTTTGGCGAGGTCATCGAAAAGCAGGGTGGCCCTTACGCTGCCGACATCCGCGGCGTGCTGAAAGGTTACGCAGAAGGGTTGCACGAAGAAGAAGGTTACACGCTGAATGCGGCCAACGAGATTGAGGGCTTCCTGTTCAAGGGCGCGGACGCGGAAAAGCATTACCACGAAACCCTGAAGTTCGAATACGTAAACACCGGCGGTTATTATCATTCTTTGCCGGGGGATGCGCTGCGCAACTTTATTGATATTTCGGCGGAAGTGCAGCGCGCGATGGGATTCCAGAACGAGAAAGACCACCCTGAAGTTGCGCCGTCGCAGTTTGAAATCAATTATGGGTACGGGGAAGTGGTGGCGGCGGCCGACCAGATCCAGCTCTATAAGCTGATCTGCCGGGAAGTGGCGACCAAGCTGGGATTGACGGCGTCGTTTCTGCCTAAGCCGGTGGTTGGGGTGAACGGCAGCGGCATGCATACCAATGTCTCGATCACCAAGGACGGAAAGAATCTTTTCTGGGACCCGAAGGGTGAAGAGAAGTTGAGCAAGCTGGGGTGGTCGTTCGTGGACCGGATTCTCACCCACGGCAACGACATCTGCCTACTGCTCAACGCCAGCGTGAATGCTTACCGGCGGCTGGATCCGCACTTCGAGGCGCCGAATCAACTGAAGGCTTCGGCGGTAGACCGCGGTTCTATGGTGCGCATTCCGATCGGCAACGACAAGAGCATGCGGGTGGAAGTGCGGTCAGTGGGGCCGGACGCCAATCCCTACCTGGTGCTTTATTCGGTGTTCAAGAGCGGGCTGGACGGCACCACCGCGAAAATCAAGAACCTGCGCCAGGCGGAACGCTACCTGCCGGACAATATTTATACGGCACTGGAAGATTTCCGTGGGTCGGAGTGGATCACCAAGATTCTGGGCGAGGACGTGAAAGGCCGCTATGCCGAATTGAAGCAGGCTGCGGCCGATCGCTGCCCGAAGCTGTTAGGCACTTTTGTGAAAGCGCCGGAAGTACAGTATCACCACGAGATTTACAACCAGTTTTTGTGGAACCAGTTCTAGCGCTGGTGGTGGGAGAATTCATGGGCCGCGTCTGCGAATGGACGCGGCCTTTTTTCTTGATTGCTTGTCTTTGTGGTTCGGCGTGAATGTTGAAGAGAGCTTGGGAGCGTCTTGGAATTCTTTGCGAGCGGGCGCCCGCCGGTTCGCGCGGTTAATGCTTTTCTACTATTGCGGGGTCTTTCCCCCCTCGCTAGATTCTCCCCAATCAGTGCGGGTGAGCTCCGACCGTTTGCGGGTGGAAATCAATTTCGGGAGACTCCGGGATGCTGGGGCCGGTTGCGTTTCCTTCGTGTGCCTGGGTGGTTGGCGCGGGTTAGTGCAGATCTGTTGGCCCTGAGAAACCGGAAAGACGCGGAAGGTTAGCTGCTGGGATTGAAGAATCTGGTTGAAGTCGCAATCCCAATATTTCTTTGCGAAGGGAATAAACGATGGCAATGCGATGGGCAGCGTTCCTGGGATTTGCAATTTTTCTTTCGGCAGCGGGACCGGGGTTGGCCCAGCAATCGCAGTCACCAGTTCAGGCTGCCTTGCCGCAGAAAAAAGAATCTGCGCCGCCCAAGCACAAGTTGGGTCCGTTGGAGGTTTCGATCAACTGGCGCACCCGGGCGGAGGGTTGGAATTGGTTTCAGGGCAATACAGGAAACAGCGATTATGCTTTGTGGCATTCGTTGCTGCGGGTGGGAGTAGGGCAAACCGGCGAGAACATTGACTGGTTTGTGGAAGGCGAGCAGGTGGCGATCCTCGGGTTGCCGAATGACGCTGTGGTCGCGGCTCCCCAGGGCCAACTCGGCCTGGGAGGAACTTACTATGCGGCCAACAATAACCACAGCAACAATGCTGACGGCTTTCTGAAACAAGCATTTGTAGACTTCAAGCACCTCGGCCCCACGCGATTGAAAGTCGGGCGTTTCGAATATTTCGATGGCCTCGAAGTGAAGCCGCAGGATGCGCTGCTGGCCACGGTGATCCAGACGAGGATTGCCCACCGCCTGCTGTCGAATTTCGGTTTTACCGCCGTGCAGCGAACCTTCGATGGGGTGCAGTTTGCGATGAACTCCGGCGCGAACAACGTCACTTTTTTCGGTGCGCGGCCGACAGCGGGAATATTTCAAGTCAATGGAATGGATGAACTCGACGTAGATGCTTATTATGGCGCATATACCCGGCAGGTGAAAACCAGCCACAGCGCAGGGGAACTGCGAGTGTTCGCGCTGGGCTACATAGATCACCGGACGCTGGTGCTGAAAACTGATAACCGTCCGCAGGCGGTGCGTGCGGCGGACTATGGCAAGATTGAGATTGCCACCTACGGCGCCGATTATGCCCACGTGTTCAACACGGCCACGGCAGGGAAGTTTGATTTTCTGGTTTGGGGGGTTCTGCAGGGAGGATCATGGGGGACTCTCACGCAACGCGCCGGGGCGTTCGTCGGTGAAGCTGGCTGGCAACCAGCGGTCAGAATTCTGAAGCCGTGGATCAGCGCCGGGTATTCCTACGGAAGCGGCGACGGCAACCCCAACGACTCGCGCCACGGCACATTCTTTCAGGTGCTGACCACGCCGCGGCAGTATGCACGCTTTCCCTTTTACAACATGATGAATAATGAGGATGCCTACGGGACGCTCAACCTGCGCCCGGCTTCGAAGCTGGGGCTGCGCAGCGAAGTGCATGCGCTTCGCCTGGCCAGCGCATCGGATCTTTGGTATCTGGGCGGAGGCGCGTTTCAGCCAAAAACTTTCGGCTATACGGGCCGTCCCAGCAACGGCAACCGCGGGCTGGCCAATGTGGCGGACATCAGCGCCGACTACCAAGTGACGCGGAGTTTCTCGACCACTCTTTATTATGGCCATGCCTGGGGGAAGGGCGTTATCGAGAGCCTTTATCCGAAAGATGCTAATGGGCAGCTCGTGTATCTGGAGACGAACTTTCATTTCTAGCCGGATTGGAAAATTGTTTCGGGCCCCGGCGAATTGCCAGTGGGGTGAACCGCAAAGTTCGCGAGAGAGATCCAAGCCCAGTCGGTTTGTGAGATACAAGCGGGCAGAGGAATCGTGGCCCGCCTGCCGCATTGCGAAGCCCCTCCAGCGGACGGGAATGAGGTCCTCACCCGCGGATATCCGCTGTGTTACACTCGATTTGGCGCTGGCATTGCGACTCAAGAGCGGCTGAAGGGCGATTGAGCAGCGATTGAAAAGCAGCAAAGAGAAAATGCAAGCGTCCCCAGCATTCGGCTCCCGGCCGCTGCCGCTGCAGCCCGCCGAACTACGGAACGAATGTGTAGCCAACCAGCAGAACTCCCGCAAGGGCGCGTAGCTCAATTGGCAGAGCAACTGACTCTTAATCAGTAGGTTGAAGGTTCGATTCCTTCCGCGCTCACCATTCTTTTCAAGAACTTGCCCATACTTTAGCCCGCACGGAAGCATTTGCAGCAGGTATTGAAAAGGCGCGAGTTAGCGCACACGGTATCGAGGCGTACGGCACGTTTACGGCACGGTTGCAGCGAGCCAACTCACCAGACCCAACGCCAGCCTTTCGGTGCTGGATGCTCTGACCCTAACCGATTTTCAATCAGCAATTTCATTCGTCAAGGGTGGTCGAATTATTGTGAACACTCTGTGCCCAGTGCCGATGTTCGCATAAGCGTCGGCCACAATCTCAGCCGTGCTGCTTGCCAGCGGCCCGTTGATCTCCGCCAGTCCCAGGCGTGGACTGGCCCATCAGAACGCAAATCCACGCTTACTTCCGATTCTCCTGCTTAATATTTGCCGCTTCTTCACTTCGTCTCAAAATCGGTGGAGACGCTGAGTTTCTTCCAAATTCGTGCTTCCTCTAAGCGTGCAAGATCATTCTTCTCCGCGGCGGCGTACGCATCGCTGCCGAGCAAGAGTCGTAGCGGAGGGTTCCGTTCTCGCGTCAACTGGACGATCGCCTGAGCTGCCTTTTTGGGGTCACCAGGCTGCTTGCCGTTGTAGTTCCGCTGAAATCTTGCGGTCGCTCCAACCGTCGAATCGTATTCAGGATGACCTTCGCTAAGTTCGGTGGAACTGCCCGCGAAGTCTGTGCGAAAGCCACCCGGTTCAACGATGGTGACCTTGATGCCGAGCGGTGCCACTTCACGCGAAAGCACCTCGGAGAAGCCTTCGACACCCCACTTCGCCGCCGAATAAGGCCCACGTCCCGGCGGGCCAATCCTTCCGCCCACCGATGAGAACTGGATGAAGTGGCCTGCTTTCTTTTCGCGAAAATATCGAAGAGCTGCCTTCGTCACTCTGCATCAGATAGCTTTCCTCATTCGTACATTTGGAAGATGAGATGAACGCGAGGGAATCTGGTCCATCTTTTGCTTTGATCTCTGAGATCCTTCTCGCTACGAGACTGAGCGCTTCGTCCCAGCTGGCCTGGCGAAATTTGTTGGCCTCGCGAATCAAGGGTGTTGTCAGGCGGTCCTTGCTATCGATGTGGCCCCAGCCAAACTTTCCCTTCACGCAAGTGGAAATGCCGTTGGCGGGGCCATGTTCCGGCGCCACTTTGAGGATGTGGCGGTCCTTCGTCCAGACGTCGAAGCTGCACCCCACGCCGCAGTACGTGCACACGGTTTTCGTCTTGCGGATGCGGTGCTCCCGCATCGCTTCTTCCGCTTCGGAGACCTGAAGAATCGATCCGTAGCCGGTTTCCGGCTCAACGCCTTTGACCACATCGATCATCCCGCTCAAAGCAGACTTCTTCAGCGAAGTCAGGAAGCCGGCATGACCCAGCATGGTTTTTTCCATCAGCGCATTGCAGGGACAAACCGTGACGCAGTGGCCACACGAAACGCAACTCGACTCTCCAATGGTTGAGCCGCCGTCCCACAGCACGCGAGGGTTCGGGTCCTCCCAGTTGATGGAAAGCGTTTCGTTGACCTCGACGTTTTGACAGGCCTCCACGCACCGGCCGCACAGAATGCATTGATCGGGATCGTAGCGGTAGAACGGATTGGTGTTGTCAACTTCGTAGGGCTTCGATCGAAAAGGGATTCGCTGATGTTCGATCGCCATCAGCTTCGTGGTGTTATGGACCGTGCAATTGCCGTTGTTGTTGTCGCAAACTGTGCAGTAAAGCATGTGGTTGCTGAGAATGCGATCGAAAGCTTCCACCTGCGCGGCGGAGGCTTTCGCAGACTTGGTGGAGATCTTCATCCCATCAACCACTCCGGTCGCGCAAGCCCGGACCAGGCGCCCGTTCACTTCAACCATGCAGGTGTCGCACGTCTGAACCGGGCCGAGTTGAGGGTGGTAGCAGACGTGGGGGACTGACATGCCACTACGGTTGATCAGATCGCGATGAGAAGCTCGTCGGGTTGGGCCTCTTGAACAACACCGTCAATCGCAACTTGGGTCACGGTTCTTTCCTCTCTACCTTTCAAGCAAGTCTGGTGCCAGTCGCATATGGAAGGGAAATGGCGCCGATGGAGCGCGTCCACAACGAATCTCGGGATTCATGAAGGTGCGGCGGCCCTCATTCAGCCGGGAACCGCTGCAACCGGTGCCCGCCCTTGGACACGTGCGTCGGCAAGTGGACTCTGCGCTCAGGTTCGCTGCACGGAATAAAGGACCAAACCTAGCATGCTTCTTTGGCTTCCAGCGGCTCAAGGGTCTTCCGCGAGAGATGTGCGTGCGGCGCACGAACCAGGTGATAGAGGAAAAGAGTCAGCAGAAACGCGCAGGCCGCGGCTCCTGAGCCATAGAGGAAAATCGCCGAATAACCGAACCTTCCCACGATAAATCCTGCAATCGGTCCGGTAATGCCCATCGCCAAGTCGAGAAATGCCGTATAGACCCCGAGCGCCGCTCCGTGATTCTGCTCATCGACCGTCTTCAGGACTTCCACTCCGAGTGCCGGAAATACCAGAGCGAAGCCACATCCGCTCAGGGCGGCACCGGCAAGGGCCGCGTCGTGAGTGGCGGCCGACCACAAAACATACAATCCGGCAGACTCCATAACCAATGAGACCATGGCGACTCGGAACCCGTTCCAACGATGAATGGCACCTGGGAAGAGCAGGCGAATGAAGATGAAAAAGCCGCCGAACAGCATCAGCGCGAGTCCCGGATCAGTCCAGTGCCGGCTGGCATAGTACAGCCCTGTGAAAGAGGCAATCGCGGCAAACCCGACCGTGCCGAGAGTCAGTCCCAGCCCATGAAGCGACACTCTGCCGAGCACCTTCGAAAACGAAAGATGAGCACCGGGCAGTATCGGCACCCCGGCCAGCGACAAAGCGAGAGCCAGGCCCAGCAACGATATTCCTGTGGCAGCCATCCCAAGTGACTCGATCCCATACCTGTTCTCAAGCCAGATTCCAAGTGGGGCACCGGCTGCCATGGCGCCATAGGCTGCTATGCCACTCCAGGAGATCACCTGCGCCGCGTATTCGGGCGCGACACGTCCCAACCCCCAAGTGGTCGCGCCCGTCGCAACGCAGCTCTCGCCACAGCCAAGGATCAGGCGGCTCATCAGAAGAACCACAAAACACGCCAGGATTTTGGATTGGAGCGACACCGCAGCA
>Ga0335078_10000474_pt1 | contig 62089 bp, 61 predicted proteins | sample Lox_Sample_32_FD_206711 | JGI IMG/M metagenome (GOLD analysis project Ga0335078, IMG submission 206711) | Soil microbial communities from Loxahatchee National Wildlife Refuge, Florida, United States - Lox_Sample_3.2 | ecosystem: Environmental > Terrestrial > Soil > Wetlands | place: USA... | reverse complement strand
CCGCCGGAGATGCCCTTGCCGGTGACCAGGATGTCCGGCGCGATGCCGTGCTTGGTGATGGCCCACAGCTCGCCGGTGCGCATCAGCCCGGTCTGCACCTCGTCCGCGATGTACAGCGCGCCGTAGCGCTCGCACAGCTGCTTGACCGCCGCCAGGTAACCCGGGGTGGGCAGCGGGAAGCCGTAGGTGGCCGGGATCGTCTCCATGATGACCGCGGCCACGTCCCGGCCGCGCAGCGCGTGCTCCATCGCGGCCACGTCGTTGAACGGCACGTGGCTGAACTCCTCCGGCCGGTCGGCCAGGAACAGGTTGGCGAACCGCTCGTCCCCGGTGGCCACGGCCAGCCCAGTGTGCCCGTGGTAGGCCTTGGCGATCGACACGATCCGGCGCTTCTTGGTCGCGTGCCGCGCGGTCTTCAGCGCGATGTCGATGGCCTCGCCGCCGCCGCTGCCGAACACGACCTTGCTCAGCCCGGGGGGCGCGGTGGTCACCAGCGCCTCGGCCAGCGCGGTCCGCGCCAGCGACGGGAAGTGATGATTGCCGATGTCGAACCGGTGCATGGCCGCCGTGACCGCCGCCGTCACCTCGGGGTTGCGGTGCCCAAGGTTGTAGGTGCCGCCGTTGAGGTGCACATCGATGAGCCGCTTGCCCTCGACGTCGTAGATGAAGTAGCCCTCCCGCCGGTCGATGACCAGCGGTACCCCGGACTCCACCCAGAACTGGGTCTTGTCCGGATTCCAGTACTGCCGGGACCGGGCGAGCATGTCGTCCTTGGACGGGAAGGCGATCAGCTCATCGGTCCCTGCCACCTCAGGCACCTCCACGGCAGTGCGCCCGGCCCGCACCCGGGAATATTGGTCTGACCAAAGACGTACCCCTTCGGACCAATTTCTGTCAAGAGGTCAAAATTAAAGGCATATTTCACGAACCAAAACTCTTGTCATGTTTCTTACCTGCTGATACTGTCCGCGCTGTGATCTGTACCACAAAGCTGTCCCGAACCGTTTGACCTCGGCTTGACCGCTGCCCGGCGGCCAGCGGCGCCTGCGGCGCCGCAGCCTGGGCGACCCCCTGGGGAGGCACTCATGGCACAGTCGGAGCTTCCACGCGTCGGCGGGATCGAGGGGATGGAGGAGTCGTTCGACATCTCCCAGCGCAGCGACGTGGCCAAGCTGCGCAAGGGCGCGGTCGGCCTCGGCGGGGTGCTCTTCCTCACCGTGACCGGGGCCGCACCGATCTCGGCGATGCTGTTCAACACGCCGATCATCGTCGGCTATGGCCAGGGCGTGGGTGCGCCCGCGGCGTTCCTCTTCGCCACCGTCGTGCTCGTCGTGTTCTCGGTCGGCTACGTCGCCATGGCCCGGAAAAGGACCACCGCGGGCGGCTTCTACTCCTACATCAGCCACGGGCTCGGCCGGGAACTGGGCATCGGCACCGGCTACGGCGCGGTGGTCGCCTACTCGGTGTTCGAGGCGTCGCTGTGCGGTGGCTTCGCCTACTTCCTCGGCCTGAAGCTGAACTCGTTCGGGGTGCATATCAGCTGGCCGTGGCTGGCCCTGGCCATGGTCGTGATCATCTCGCTGCTGACCTTCTTCGACGTCCGGCTGTCCTCGACCCTGCTGGCCATCGGGCTGATCAGCGAGATCATCATCCTGATCATCTTCGACGTGCTCATGTACTCCAAGGGGCACGCGAACTGGAACGCGATCAACCCGGTCAACGCGTTCAAGGGCTTCCCGGCCGAGGGCAAGCTGCTCGCGGGTGCGGTGGGCATCGGGCTGTTCTTCGCGTTCTGGTCCTGGGTCGGCTTCGAGATGGCGCCGAACTACGGCGAGGAGTCGCGCGACCCCAAGCGGATCGTGCCCCGCTCCCTGTACATCTCGGTGATCGGCCTCGGCGTGTTCTACACGCTCACCTCGTGGGCCCCGCTGTTCGGCTACCCGACCGTGCACGCGGCGGTGGCCCAGGCGCAGAGCAACGCGGCCAACTTCTACCTGGCCCCGGCCCGGAACTTCGGCGCCGGCTGGGTCGCGTCGATCATGAGCTACCTGATCATCACCGGCTCGTTTGCCTGTGGCATGGCCTTCCACAACACCACCGCGCGGTACTTCTACTCGCTGGGCCGGGAGGGGCTGCTGCCGTCCGTGCTGGGCCGCACCCACCACCGGTTCAAGAGCCCGCACATCGCGTCGGTCGTCCAGTCGGTGATCGCCGCCGTCATCATCGTCCTGTTCGCCGTGTTCACCGGCACCAACGACCCCGCCTCCCAGGCCTACCTGCAGCTCTACGGGCTGATGGCGGTGATGGGTGTGATCATCATCTTGTCCGTGCAGGCGCTGGTCTCGCTGGCCATCCTGCTCTACTTCGAGCGCCACCACCGCGACGAGGTGCACTGGTGGAAGACCCGGCTGGCCCCCATCCTGGCGCTGATCTCCCAGGCCTTCGTGGTCTACCTGCTGTTCGACAACATCAGCTTCCTGGGCAGCGGCTACAGCTACGCCAAGTGGCTGGGGCCCATCGACCTGGTCATCGTCGTGGTCGGCGTGGTGAGCGCGTTCTACTTCAAGAAGCGCAAGCCAGAGAAGTACGAGCAGGCCGGCCGGCTGATCAACGAAGGGCTGTGACCGGGGCGTCCCGATTCGTCGTGCAGCTGCACGACGCCACCCGGCTGCATTTTGACCTGCGCATCGAGGCCGGCGGGGTGCTGCGGTCGTGGGCGGTCCCCCGCGGGCCGTCCCTCGACCCGGCGGCCCGCCGGCTGGCCGTGCCCGTGGCCGACCACGCCCTCGACGCCGGTGACTTCGAGGGCGTGCACCAGGGCCAGCGGCGGGGCAGCGGTGCGGTGATCATCTGGGACGAGGGGCCGGCCGAGATCCTCCGCGACGAGCCCGGCCATCTGTCCGCCGCGCTGCACGGCAGCAAGCTCACCGGCCGGTTCGCGCTGACCAGGACCGGCGAGCGGCGCTGGATCCTGGTCAAGGCGCGCGACGGCGCCGCGCGGCCCGGGTCTGACATCGTGGCCGAGCGGCCGGCCAGCATCCGCTCCGGCCGGACCTGGCAGGACGTGGCTGTCGAAAATCACCGCGCGGCTCCGTCCTAAGACCGACCGTGCCGCTGGGGCGCGTGAAACGGAAGGACGAAGATCATGGACTGGAAGCTGGAAGTCGTGGTGGTCCCGGTCACCGACGTGGACCGGGCGAAGCGCTTCTACCTCGACAAGCTCGGCTTCAAGCTGGATGCGGACATCCAGCCATCGCCGGAGCTGCGCGTGGTGCACATGACCCCACCCGGATCAGCCTGCTCGGTCGTGGTAGGGCCGGTGGTGGTGGGCGCGGACGCCGACCTCGGGGCGAGCGCGCGGCTCCAGCTGGTGGTCAGCGACGTCGCGGCGGCCCGGGCCGAACTGGCCGGGCGGGGCGTTGACGTCTCGCCGGTGCAGACGCTGGACCCCCGGGACGGCGGGAAGTTCTGCTTTTTCACCGACCCGGACGGCAACAACTGGGCCGTCCAGGAGATCCGCGACCACGTCGGCGCGCCCCTGGACTGAGGATCCGCGGGGCGCCTCGTCCTGACAACCCGGGGTTGACATGACAACCTGGGGTTGTCAGGATGGGGGTTATGCCACCGCCTCCAGACGCCGCGGCGCACCGCGAGGATTTCCGCCGCCTGGGCGAGATCCGGGACCAGGCCCTCGAGCACTACCGGCTGGCCCGGCAGCTGCACGCCGACCGGCGCGAGCTGATCCGCCGACTGCTCGGTCAGGGCTTCTCCCAGGCCGACATCGCCCGGGAGATGGGGGTCAGCCGCCAGGCCGTGCAGAAGATGCTGCACTGACCCGGCGCGCCGGGGTCAGCTGTTGTCGTAGTGCGACGGCGGGAACTGCTTCCGCTCACCCTCGGCCAGCAACTCGTCCTCGTCGTACTCGCGGCGGATCTCCGCCCGCGCCTCCTGGAATTCCTCGCTGTCCCTGATGTCGGGCTCGGGTGGCTCGTCGGTGGCCGCCGGGACCTCGTCCGGGTCGAACGCGTCGACACCGGCCTCGACCCGCTCCTCCTCGGTCAGCCGGGCCAGCTGGTCATCATTCAGCCGGTCGATCCGGCCGCCGTGCTCGCGCCGGTCGCGATGGAACTGCTCGGCCGGCGGACCTGAATCCTGCTCTGTCATGGCAACTCCAGCGGATCTGCGGCCCGGTCGGGCCGACCTTACCTGCACGCTACGCTCACCGCCGGTTCACCGGCCGAGCACCACCCCGCCGTTGGGCGACAGGACCTGGCCGGTCATCCAGCCACCGTCCGGCCCGAGCAGCCAGCCGATGAGCGAGGCCACCTCGCCCGGCGTGCCCTCTCGCCCGACGAGCGTCTGGGCCGCCCGCTCGCGCCGGGATCCGGCCGACAGCCGCCCCGACCAGAACCCGGTGTCGGGCACGAACCCCGGCGCGACCACGTTGGCCGTGCCGCCGTGCGGGCCCAGTTCCCGGGCCAGATCGTAGGCCCAGGCGTGCAGCGCGGCCTTCATCGCCCCGTACCCGCCGCCGCCGCTGCCGCGCAGCGCGGCCACCGAGGAGACGAGCACCACCCGGCCGCCGGCCTGCTCGACCGCCCCGCGCAGCGCCTCGACCAGCAGCACCGCGGACAGCACGTTGGACTCGAACAGCGCCTGCCAGTCCTGGCGGACGCCGGCCAGCCCGTCCGCGGGGCCGGGCCGCACACCCGGCCGCCCGTGCCAGGATGGCTGAATAGCCAGTCAGGGTCGGATCCCGCGCCGGCCGCCGATCCGTCCCGCCCGCAGCGCCCAGATCGCGGGCCGCCCGGTGTCAGTACCGGTGACGAGGCTGAGAGCAGGCGCGACGTGAGGATCACGTGATGGCAATGGACGTGCTGACCCGGGCCCGGGCCGGCGACGACGAGGCGTTCCGCGAGCTGGTCGACCCGTACCAGACCGAGCTGCAGGTGCACTGCTACCGGATGCTGGGTTCGGCGCAGGACGCCGAGGACGCGCTGCAGGAAACGATGCTGGCCGCCTGGCAGGGGCTGGCCGGGTTCGCCGAACGGGCCTCAATGCGGACCTGGCTGTACCGGATCGCCACCCGCCGCTGCCTGAACGCACTGCGCACCCGGCGCCGCCGCCCGGCGGGGAGCTGGCCCCGGCCGGGCACCAGCCCCCCGGAGCCCACCCGGCTGGGCGAGGTGACCTGGCTCGAACCGTACCCGGACGTGTTCCTGGCTGGCCTGCCCGACACGGCTCCCGGCCCGGAGGCCCGCTACGAGGCCCGGGAAGCCATCTCGCTGGCGTTCGTCACCGCGCTGCAGCTGCTGCCGCCCCGGCAGCGGGCCGTGCTCATCCTGCGTGACGTGCTGGGCTTCGCGGCCCGCGAGGCAGCGCAGCTGCTCGACACCACCGAGGAATCGGTGACCAGCGCGCTGAAGCGGGCCCGCGGCACGCTGCAGCACCAGCTGCCGCCCGCCGCGGGCGAACCGCCCCCCGCCCCCGGCTCGCCCGCCGAGCAGGACCTGCTGGCCCGGCTGACGCGGGCCTTCGAAAACGGCGATGTGACCGGCCTGGTCAGCCTGCTGACCGACGACGTATGGCTCCGGATGCCGCCGGTTCCGCTCGAGTACCAGGGCCGCGAGCTGGCCGCGCGCTTCTTGACCGCGGTGCCCTTCGGCAAGGGCCGGGCCTACCGGCTGGTCCCGACCAGAGCCAACGGGCAGCCTGCGTTCGGCGCGTACCTGCGCGACCCGCGGGCCCGGGTGGCCCACGCCGGCGGGCTGGTGGTGATCACCGTGGCCGGAGACCAGATCAGCGCCATCACCCGGTTCGACAACAGCACGCTGGCCGGGTTCGGGCTGCCCCGGACGCTCCCCGACTGAGCCACCGCGCGGCTGAGCCGCCCCCGCCTATGCTGGGCGAACGGGCTCGTCGCGGCGGGGGGAATGCATGGTGACCGGTCCCAGCCCAGCGACCACGAACGGCCCGCCAGCCGGCCAGCCGGCCCGGCTGGCCGAGCTCGTCGCCGCCCTGTCCCTCGGCGTCGATCTGGGTTTCGGGCAGCCCATGGAGCACGTGCTGCGCCAGTGCATGATCGCGCTCCGCATGGCCGAGCGGATCGGCCTCGGTGCCACCGGGCGGTCGGTGGTCTACTACACCGCGCTGCTGGTCAACGTGGGCTGCCACGCCGACGCGCACGAGCAGGCGAAGTGGTTCGGCGACGACATCGAGCTGAAGGCGGCCAAGTACCAGCACGAGCTGCGCAGCCTGGCCGGGGCGGCGGCGACGCTGCGCATGATCGGCCGCGGCAACCCGCTCCTCTACCGGTTCCGGGTCGGCCTGGAGTTCGCCATCTCCGGTCATCGCGAAGTGGACGGGATGATCGCGCAGCACGCGGCGCTGGCCCGCAGTCTCGCGGCCGAGCTGGGGCTCCCGGCCGCCGTCCAGGACGCGGTCGGTGCGTCCTACGAGCAGTGGGACGGGCGGGGCTGGCCTGGCCAGCTGCGGGGCGACGCGGTGCCGATCGCGTCCCGGCTCGCCATGCTGGCCGAGTACGCGGAAGTCGCGCACCGGGTGGGCGGGACCCAGGCCGCGGTGCTGATGGCCCGCAAGCGGTCGGGCAGCCAGTTCGACCCCGCGCTCAGCCAGCTTTTCTGCGCGCACGCCGAGGAGATCCTCGGCCATCTGGACGCCGCCCGGACGTGGGACGCGGTCATCGGGGCGGAGCCATCGCTGGGCCTGGCGCTGGCCGCCGACCAGCTCGAGGCGGCGCTGGTCGGCGTGGCCAACTTCGTTGACCTGAAGTCTCCCTGCATGCTGGGGCACGCGCAGGCGGTGGCGGGTTACGCCAGCGCAGCCGGGGCCAAGCTCGGGCTGCCCGCCGCTGAGGTCCAGACGCTGCGCCGTGCTGGCCTGGTCCACGGCCTCGGCCGCCTCGGCGTGTCGAACTCGATCTGGGACAAGCCCGGCCCGCTCGGGGCGGGCGAGTGGGAGCGGGTGCGCATGCACCCCTACCTGACCGAGCGCATGCTCCAGCAGTCCAGCTGGCTGGCGCCGCTCGGCCGGATCGCGGTGCAGCTGAGAGAGCGGCTGGACGGGTCCGGCTACCCCCATGGGCTGTCCGCCGGGATGATCTCCCCGCCCGCGCTGATCCTGGGGGCCGCCGATGCCTACCAGGCGATGCGCGAGCCGCGCCCCTACCGGGCCGAGCGGTCCGCGGCGGACGCCGCCGGGCAGCTGCGGGCCGAGGTGACCGCGGGCCGGATGGACCCGGACGCGGTCGAGGCGGTGCTGTCGGTGGCCGGCCACGGCACCGGCCGCCGCCGCGAGCGCCCCGACGGGCTGACCGCCCGCGAGGTCGATGTGCTGCGCCTCGCCGCGCAGGGCCTGTCCAGCAGGCAGATCGCGGAACGCCTGGTCATCTCGCCCAAGACCGCCCGCAACCATATCGAGCACATCTACGTGAAGATCGGCACTTCCAGCCGGGTGGGCGCCAGCCTGTACGCGATGCGCCGTGGCCTTCTCCCGGAGCAGGAGCCCGGCGGCTGACGGCCGCCGAAGATGAGGCAATCGCCCCATGCGGGCCGGGCCGGCCCCTGGCTAGCGTCGTGATGACCAGGCCAGCCAACCACTGGGGAGGGGCCATGAGCCTGAGCGGCCGGATCTTCGCAGCAAACTACGACCGGTTCATGTCCAAGGCGGAGCGGGGTGGTCTCGCCGCCCAGCGCGCGGCGCTGCTCCGCGGTGCTTCCGGTGAGGTGATCGAGATCGGCGGCGGAACCGGCGCGAGCCTGCGCGGTTTTGGCCAGGGCATCACGTCGCTCACCGTCACCGAGCCCGAGGTCCCCATGGTCCGGCGGCTGGAGCAGCGGGCCCGGGGGCAGGCACCGGCCGCCCGGGTGCTGCGTGCCCCGGCCGAGGATCTGCCCTTCGACGACGCCCAGTTCGACGTGGCCGTGTCCACGCTCGTGCTGTGCGCGGTGGACGATCAGCCCCGCGCGCTGCGCGAGCTGCGCCGGGTACTGCGGCCCGGCGGGCGGCTGCTGTTCATCGAGCATGTCCGCTCCGACGACCCGGGCCTGAGCCGGTGGCAGGACCGGCTCAACTGGCTGAACCGCATCGTCGCGCACTGCAACTGCAACCGCCCGACGCTGGACACCATCCGTGCTTCCGGCTTTACCATCACCGGCCTCGAGCGTTCCGAGCTACCGGGCGCCCCGCCGTTCGTGCGCCCGCTGGTGATCGGCACCGCGACCACCGCCGGGCCGGCCCAGCCGGGCGCGGCCGCGGCCGCCACCCGGTCCGCCTGACCGGCCAGCCACCATCACGGCCCGGACGAAGACCAGGCGGGCCGCGGTGCGGCGGGACCCGGCCGGCCGGGCCCCGCCGCTGTGCCCCCGGGGCTGGGTGTCACGCTCCCTCGGCGACCGGGTGGATCTCGTCGGCGACGAGCCCGTGCGCTTCCCGGTGCACGGCCGCCGCGGCCGCGGCGTCCGGCGCGTCGACCAGGCAGAAGATCTTGCCGTGCTCCTCGTCGACCCAGTAGCGCAGGTAGTGAACGCCGTGGGCGTCCTGGGTCTGCAGGTCAGCGGCGTGTGCCTGGGCGACGTCGTCGAGGGTCACCGCGCCGCCGATCGTGTGGGTGTCCATGAACAGTGCCATGGGCCGTCCTTTCCTGAGATGTCAGGCAGGCGTGCTGCCCGCCACGATCAGGACACCGCGGCCGGGCCGGGCGGCACATCGGGCGTTTTCCCTATCTTGGCCGGGATGATCTGCAGGCGCAGGGCCGCGGCGACCGCCCGCGGCCCGGTGGGCTCGCGGAGCTTGCGCAGCACCGCCGACACGTGGTGGCCGACCGTCTTCTGGGACAGCACCAGGCGCCCGGCGATCTCGGCGTACGACAGGCCATCGGCGAGCAGGCTGAGCACCTCTATCTCGCGCGGCGTCAGCCCGGCCGGGTTCTCCCGGCTGGCCGGCCGCGGCCCGCGGGGCAGCGTCAGGCCGCGGGCCCGCCGGTCACGCAGCACCGCCTGGCGGACGCCCGGGGCGCCGAGGCGGCCGGCGAGATCCAGGCATTCCTGCGCGTCGCGGGTGTCCGGCGAGAAGGCGAGCGCGTACGCCGCCCACAGCGGGCAGCCCCGGGCCTGCCATTCGGCCGCCGCCGCGCGGTGCTCGCCGGCCAGCATGAGCGCGAACGGCCGCGGCAGCGGGGTGGGCACCGGCCGGTGGTCGCCGGCCACACGCAGCCACCAGCTCAGCTCGGCCAGCTCCCAGGGGTCCGGGTGGGCGAGGGCGGCGGGCCACGCCCGGTCGATCTCGGCGACCACGTCCGGCACCCGCCCGGCGATCCACGCCGCCTCGGCCCGGGCCGCCGCCACCGGTACCAGCCGCTGCGCCTCGCCGGTCTGCACGGCAATCGGCAGCGCTTCGTCCAGCGCGGCCGTGCGCCTGCCGCGCCGCGCGGCGATCAGGCCGGCCACGGCCAGGGCAGACACCTGGGTTATCGGCGACAGGTGCGGATGCCGCAAGACGCCGGCCAGCTGCTGCTCGGCCGCGGGGTAGCTGCCCTGCTCGGCCAGGGAACGGGCCAGCCAGGCGGTCATGTAGAGGCGCCAGGTATCCAGGTCGCGATCGGTGCAGTAGGCGATGCCGGCCCGCAGGTACCGGTCCGCCTCGGAAAACAGCCGCTGCCGGAGGCAGCTGGCGCCGAGGTTGGTGTAGGCCCGCGCGGCGTGCTCATGCGCATCGTCGGCGAGCGCGAGGTCGAGGCTCTGCGTCAGCCGCGCCCGGCCTTCGGCCAGCGTGCCGGATACCGCCAGCGCCGCGCCCACGTTGTTCAGGGCGTGCATCTCGGCCTCACGATCGCCGAGGCTGCGGGCCAGCGCGATCGCCTGGTTCCCCCAGGCCGCGGCCGCCGCCATGTCGCCGCCGAGCATGCGCAGCTGAGCCAGGTTGCTGTAGGCCATGGCGAGTTCCCGGCCGGGCGCCGGTGAGTCCAGCGTGGCCACGGCCGCCGCGGCGTAACGCTCGGCATCGTCACCGCGCCCGAGCATCCAGGACAGCCGGGACAGCCAGCGCTGTGACCGGCCAACGGCCAGCGTGTCCCCGCTTTGTTCGTGGATGGCCAGCGCCTCCAGCCCACTGGCCCGGGCGCGGCCGACCTGATCGGTCAGATAGCACTCGTAGGACAGCTGATCGAGCAGCGCGGCCCGCCGCTGGTCGGGCCGCGGCTGGTAGCGCAGCGCCAGCCGGAACTGCTCGGCCGCCTCGCGATGCGCACCGAGCCGCGCGGCCCGGCTCGCGGCGAGCGGAGCGTGCCGGAGCACCGCGGCCCGGTCGCCGCTGCCCGCCGCGTGGTAGGCCAGCCACCGATGGTCAGCCGATCCCGACGCCACCAGGCAGGCCAGGGCCCGGCCGTGAATGCCGGCCCTGGCCGCCTCGGAGAGTGAGCCTTCCACGGCCAGCCGCGCCAGATCGTGCCGGAACCCCACCCCATCATCGTCGGCGACCAGCATGCCCCGGCTGAGGCACTCATCCACCGCGGCCAGCGGCTGCCCCGACACCGCGGTCAGCAGGTCGGTCCCGGTGCGCCGGCCCAGCACGGAAGCCACACCGGCCACCTCGCGGGCCGTGGCGGAGAGCCGGGACCCCCGGGCCAGCACGGCGTCGCGCACGGTGGCTGGCACCTGATCGGAGCCGACCGCGAGCACCTCCGTGACATAGAAGGGATTTCCACCGGTCCGCCGGTAAACCTCGCCGCCATCCAGCGTGGCTCCCGCCCGGTCCAGCAGCTCGCGCACGCCGGCCGGGGTGAGCGGCGGTACCTGCATCCGGACGACACCTGGCCGGGCGGCGAGATCGCCCATCGCGATCGTCAGCGGGTGATCGCCGCCCACTTCCTCGGAGCGGAACGTCGCGAGCACGACCAGCCGGGCGCCGGCCAGCCGCCGGCCCAGGAACCGCAAGACGTCCAGGGTGGCCTCATCCGCCCAGTGCACGTCCTCGAGCAGCAGCAGCATGGGCGATGCGGCCAGTGTGTCGCGCACCGTGCGGAACAGGCGCAGCCTGCTGGCTCCGGTGGCGCGGTCGGCCGCCGCCGCGAGTTCCGGCAGCGCGTCCAGGACCGGGCCGAGCGCTTCCGCGGTCGTGACGTGATCGCAGAAGCCGCGCCGGACCGCCACCCCCGTGGCCATGTCGGCGAACGCGGCGGCGAGCGCGGTCTTGCCCACGCCCGCCTCCCCGCCCAGGAACACGAGACGCCCGTGGCCGCCGAGCGCCTCGCCGAGCAGGTCCCCCAGCGAAGCCAGCAGGCTGGCCCGCTCAATCAGCACATCAGCCATTCAACCAGGCCGGCCAGCTGGCCGCCGCGCGCTCGATGGCCCGGCCGGCCGCCTGCCCGGGGGCGCGGCGGGGGTGGACGGCAGGGCGCAGGGTCGCCAGCATAGGGGTGCACGCCGTCGCCGGGACGGATGAGGGCAAGGGGGGACGTCATGACCGGTTCGCAATTTTCCTGGGATGACCTGGGGCAGTACAAGGCCGAGGGCCGGTTCCTGGACGGCTACCCGGACGAGGAGCGGACGTTCTTCGCGCCCCGGGACAACGTGCATGGCCTGCTGCTGGCGGTACTGGGCACGGCCCAGCACTCGATCGTGGTCAACATGTTCGGCTACGACGACGACGAGCTGAACAAGATCATCCAGGGCAAGCTCGCCGACGAGCACGTCTATGTGCAGATGAGCCTGGACCGCAGCCAGGCCAGCGGTGTGCACGAAAAGCAGATCCTGGCCAGCTGGGACAACAACGCGTTCGGCAACAGCATCGCGATCGGCACCAGTTCGGTGCACAACGCGATCTCACACCTGAAGATCGTGATCGTCGATGGTGTCTACACGGTGAAGGGCTCCACCAACTGGTCGCTGTCCGGCGAGCAGCAGCAGGACAATGAGCTGACGCTGAGCCGCAACGCGGTGATCGCCGCCGAGACCCGGGCCATCCTCGACCTCAACCACGACTTCATGCTGAAGCAGATGGCCGGGTCGAAACTGGACATGACCAAGCTGGTCGCCCCGGCGAACCCGGGCCAGCTGCCCCCGCTGCCCCCCAGCCCGCCGTCGGCCCAGGCGCCGGCCTAGGCGCCCGGCCCGGGCGCCCGGCCGGATCCTGACCGCACCGCTCCGGCCAGCGTCGCCGTCATTTCGGATATGCGCACGACCGGGAAGGCGCCGGATTCCCTTTTTCCAGGGCGGCGAAGCTGAGTTAACTGGTCCGCTCCAATCCGAATGGGCGGAATAGGGAAATAATTTCGTGCCGAGCGGCGCCGGCTGCTGCCTTGCCACCACCCAGAATCGCGGGTACGGTTTCCACGTCTTGTTCTGCCGGGAAAGCAGAATCCAATATTCCGGCGGTTTCTTTTACCAATCGCATGAATGCTCCTGCTGGGAGCGCAAGGAGGTTTCGCATGCGTAAGTTCCGCTGTTTGCTCGTGTCCGCCTCGGCCGCGGTCATGGTGGGCGGTTTGCTGGTCACCGCCGGTGCCGCGTCCGGCGCCGCGGCCACGCAGCGGCCGCTTATTCACCCGGCGCACCAGCCGTCAGCCCGGTTCCTGGCCCGGGCGCGCACCGCGCTGGTGAAGTACCTGAAGCACAGCCATCCGACGATCATGCTGACCCACCCGCGCGCCCTGAAGTCGACCACGGGCTCGCTGGGTAGCTACAACTGGTCTGGCTATGCGGACGCGGCCACGAACTCGCTGCCCGCCTTCCGCGCGGTGAGCGGCAGCTGGGTCGTGCCGTCGGTGAGCTGCACGCCGGAGGACAGGATCACCTCGCAGTGGGTCGGACTGGACGGGCTGACCAGCCAGACCGTGGAGCAGGACGGCACCATCGGCTGGTGCTTCGAGGACGTGCCAACGTACTTCACCTGGTACGAGATGTACCCGGGCGACAGCGTCGAGGTGGGCACCTCGCTGCAGCCAGGTGACTCGATCGCCGCCTCGGTGACTCGGGTCAGCTCGACCAACTACTCGCTGGTGGTAACCGACTCGACGCACCCGTCGGCCAGTTTCTCGCAGACCGCGTCCTGCTCGGTCCAGTGTGTGGACAGCAGTGCCGAATGGATCTCCGAACGGCCTTCCTTCGACATCGGGATCGTGCCGCAGGCCAAATACGGCAAGTGGAACCTGACCAACGCGCAGGCCACGTTCCGGGGCACACCAGGCAGCATCACCAATGACCCGAGCAATTACCGGATCACGATGATAGACGCCACCCAGAGTTACCCACTGGACCTGACCTCTCCATTGGGTGGTGGCGGGACCAGCTTCTCGACCAAGTGGCTCAACAGTTACTGATATTCCGGCTGCACTTGCGTGGCCGGTGCCGGGTACTCCGCTAAGGCCCCGCCCGGCCCCCGTTGCCCTGTCTAAGGCCCCTACCCGGCCATAGATAGGGCAACTGCCCGATGCGGCCGGGCGGGCCTTACCGCGAGTCTCGGGTTACGGGCCGGAAACGGTCCCGCGACTCGTGGAGGAAGCGGTGTACGGAATGCTCAGCCAGGACCTGGCCGCCGAGCAGATCAGGGATTGGCAGCGGCAGGCGATCCAGCACGAGCGGGTCAGGCAGGCCCGCCGCAACCGGGCCGCGGCCCGCGGCTGGCGGCCGTGGCGCCGTCGGCCGTGGCCGGCTGGGCCCGTGCCGGGCAAGCCGGCCGCGGCCAGCCCGCCACCGGCGCTGGCCGCGGTGCGCCCGGCCGGGGACGGCCGTTCCCCGGCCGCGGCCGGGGAACGGCAGCCAGCGGGCCACCGGGCCGCCTGACCCCGTGTGCGCGGCCAGCCAGATGTCGGCGGGCGATGGCATCCTGGAAGACATGAGCCCGCGGATAAGCAGCCCAGTCCTGATCGGCCGGGCTGACTATCTCGGCGCGCTGGACGCTGCCCTGGGCCGGGCCCGGGCGGGCGGCCCAGCCGCGGTGCTCATCGGGGGTGAGGCGGGGATCGGCAAGTCCCGCCTGACCACCGAGTTCGCCGCCACGGCGACCGCGGTGGGCACGCGGGTGCTGGCCGGTGGCTGCCTGGACCTGGGCACCGACGGCTTGCCGTTCGCGCCGTTCGCCGCCATGCTCCGGGAACTGGTGCGGAGTATCGGCGTGGACGGCGTGGCCGGGCTGCTGCCGGGTCACGCCACCCGCGAGTTCGCCCGGCTGCTGCCCGAGTTCGGCCAGGCCGCACCCGAGGCGGATGCGGGAGTGGCCCGGGCCCGGCTGTTCGAGCAGGTGCTGACGCTGCTCGAACGGCTGGGCCAGGCCGGGCCGGTGGCGCTGATCATCGAGGATGCCCACTGGGCCGACCCGTCCACCCGCGACCTGATGGCGTTCCTCATCGGCAGCCAGCAGGCGCTGCCGGGCATCCTGATCATCGTCAGCTACCGGTCCGATGAGCTGCACCGCACCCATCCGCTGCGCCCGCTGCTGGCCGAGCTGAGCCGGCTCGCCTGGGTGGAGCGGATGGAGCTGCCGCGGCTGGGCCGGCTGCAGGCCGATGAGCTGGTGGCGACCATCATCGGCCGCGAACCAGAACCAGGGCTGGCCGATGTGGTCTACCGGCGCGCAGAGGGCAACCCGCTCTTCGTGGAGGAGCTGCTGTCCGACGGCACCCTGACCACCGAGTTGCCGGAATCCCTGCGTGACCTGCTGCTGGTGGCCGTGCGGCGGCTGCCGGAGGAGACCCAGGACCTGCTCCGGGCGGCCAGCGCGGGCGGGCAGCGCTCCGGTCATGCGCTGCTGGCCGCGGTGACCGGGCTGGACGGCGATGACCTGGAACGCACGCTGCGGCCAGCGGTCGCGGCCAACGTGCTGACCGCCGGCCGCAGCGGTTACCGGTTCCGGCACGCGCTCATCCGCGAGGCCATCTACGATGACCTGCTGCCTGGTGAGCGCACCCGGCTGCACACCAGGTTCGCCCAGGTCCTGGCCGCCGACGCCGAGCTGGTCGGCTCCGGCCGGGGGCTGATCGAGCAGGCCCATCACTGGTATTACGCGCACGACATGGCCGGCGCGCTGCACAGCGCCTGGCAGGCGGCCCCGGCCGCGGCCCACGCGCTGGCCCACGCCGAGCAGCTCACGCTGCTGGCCCGGGTGCTCGAGCTGTGGGATGCGGTGCCCGACGCCGCGGAGCTGATCGGCGCGAGCCACCTGGACGTCCTGGAGAGGGCCGCGATCGCCGCGGAAGACGCCGACGAGTTCGAGCGGGGCACGGCGTTCGCGACCGCGGCGCTGAAGGAGCTCGACCCCGCCGCCGAGCCGGCCCGGGCCGCGCTGCTCCTGGAGGCCCGCGCCACGCTGGGCAAGCACACTGGCCGCGGCGACCCCGCCGCGGACATGCGCGCCGCGCTGGACCTCGTGCCGCCCGGGCTGGACGACGCCGCGCGGGCCCGGGTGCTGGTCAGCGAGGCCCGCCACGTGGCCGAGCCGGCTGACCCGGCGGCCCGGGCCCGGGCCGAGGAGGCGCTCGTCCTGGCCCAGCAGGCAGGCGCGACCGAGACCCAGGTCCGCGCGCTGTGCCAGCTGGCCAAGGCCGAGACGTATGCCGGCCATGACCCCGAGGCGCTGCGCTGGTTCGCCCGGGCTCGCGCGCTGGCCGTGCAGGCCCGCACGTTCCGGCCGTTGCTTCATGTGGCCGTCAACGAGTCGCACATCCTGGAAGGGCTGGGCGAGCACGAGCGTGCCGCCCAGGTCGCCCGGGATGGCATCGCCAGCGCGGAAGACTACGGGCTGGCCCGCACGACCGGGACGTTCCTGGCCATCAACGTGGCCGAGCCGCTGCTTTCCCTTGGCCGCTGGGATGAGGCCAGCGACGTCATCGAGCACGCGCTGGTGCTGTCGCCGCCGCAGCTGAACCGGCTGGCGCTGCGCATCGTGTCTGGTGTGATCGCGCTGCGCCGTGGCGACCTGGCCGCCGCGCGGGCCATGGCGACCGCCGCGCGGACCATGCTGGGCCGGGCGCGGTACCAGGGACGTCACGAGGGCCAGTACTACCTGCCTATAGTCCAGCTGGAGGCGGAACTGTACGCCGCCGAGGGCAATCAGGCGGAAGCCCTGGGTGCGATCGCGGGCGCCCTTGACCGCTTCGATCTGGTCCGCGATCCGCGCTATGCCTGGCCGCTGCTCACCGCGAGCGCGCTGATCTGCGCGGCCGCCAGCCAGGACCGGGCCCTGGCCGAGCCGGCGCAGCAGGTGCTCGGCCCGCTGCGCACCCTGGCCGGGAAGATGGACACGTCGGGCCCGGTGCGCGAGGCCAACCGGCTTACGTTCGCCGCCGCCGCCGGGCCCGGCCCGGACGGCGCCGGCCCGGCCGCCGCCGAGCGGTCCCTGGTCGGCTGGGACGCCGCCGCCGCGGCCTGGGACGGCGTGGACCAGCCTTACGAGCGGGCCGGCGCCATGCTGCGCGCGGCCGAGGCCGCGCTGACGGCCGGCGACCGCGATGGCGCGGCCCACCGGCTGCGCCGGGCCGCCGGGCTGGCCGAGGCGCTGGGCGCGGACCCGCTGCGGCGCGAGATCAGCGGCCTGGCCCGCGGCGGCCGGATCACGCTGCACGGCAGCCAGGCCGGCCACTCCCCCAGCCTGCACCGGCTCGGGCTCACCGCCCGGGAGTTCGAGGTGCTGCGGCTGGTCGCGGCGGGCCGGTCGAACCGGGAGATCGCGGGCGAGCTGTTCATCTCGGCCAAGACGGCGAGCGTGCACGTGTCGAACATTCTGGCCAAGCTGGGCGTGACCAACCGGGGTGAGGCCGCCGCCACCGCCCACCGGCTGCACCTGTTCGACCCGGGCACGGCTGCTTAGGGCGCAGCACTCAGGAAGCCGCGCAGCGGCGGACGGGTGATCCCAGGGCGGCGGGCGGCCGGTCCTGGCACAATTGGTGCCGCGTCAGGCTGTGCGAGCTGACTTCGGTCACTAGTAGGACTCCGGGAGGAGGCGTCCTGATGCGGACGCGGGCAGAGCCAGGCGGGCCAGCGGGATCAGCCGGCTGCTGGCTGGCGCGGGCTGGGTGGCCGCGATGAGTTCCGCGGCCGCCAACGAAGCCGCCCTGATCTTCAACGCGGCGCTCATCCTGCTGCTGGCCGCGTCGTTGCTGGCGGTTATCCGGATGCCGCCGTGGACCGGCAGCACGGCCGATGACAATTCCGGGCCGCTGCCCGGCCCAGAGCCACCACCGATCGCGTCGGCCGACCCGCGCCCCCCGCGCGTCCGCTACCCGCCGGGGGCGGCCCCGCTGCCGGTCCGCGCGCCCGGGCGGTCCGGCTGGATCGCGCCGGCCGCAGCGGGCCAGGTGCCGCCCCCCGATGGAAGCTGGCGCCCCCGGGTGTCCGGCGGCCCACCGTGGGACCCCGCGCCCCGGCCACCCGGCGTCTAACGGCCAGCCAGGTCGCCGGGACGCAACCGGAACACCTGCAGCCGCAGGTGGTGGTACTTCTCGGTCTCCCCGACCCACTCCATGCCCATCCGGCGGACCATCGCCAGGGCCCGCGCGTTGGCGGGCCGCACCACCGCGATGACCTGCTCGATGCCCTGCTCGAATGCCCACCGGGCCAGGGCCAGGCCGGTCTCGGTGGCGAAGCCGTGCCCCCACTCCCCGGGCAGCAGCTGCCAGCCGATCTCAAACTCCTCGTCCGGCGCGAGCGGGAGCAGCGTCGCCCCGCCGACCAGCCGCCCTTCCTCCTGGGTCTCGATGGCCCACCGGCCGGCCGGGGTGATCATCCGGCCGTCCTCGGCGATCCATTGCTGCAGCACGAGCCGCATCGCGGCCGCGTCCTGCACTTTATCCATCGCCGGTGCGAGCCACCGGGCGACGTCCGCATCGCCGTAGGCGCCCAGCGCGGCCTCGGCATCGCCAGGGGTCCACGGGCGCAGGACAAGACGCTCGGTGAGCATACGAGGGGCCATTCGCCCACCCTAGCCGCGGGCTATGGGGTCAGCTGAACCGCCGGGCACTCGGGTAACGCTGGCCACCATCTACCACGATGTTCGCGCCGGTGACCCAGGACGCCCGGGCCGACAGCAGGAACGCGACCACATCGGCGACCTCCTCCGGGCGGCCCAGCCGGCCGGCCGGGAACTGGGTTTCCAGGAAGGCGGCGAAGTCGCCGGGGTTCTCCTGCCGGAAGGTGTCCCATGAGCCCCCCGGAAACAGGATGGACCCGGGGCTGACCGCGTTGACCCGGATACCGAGCGGCGCCAGCTCCTGGGCCGCGGTCGCAGCCAGCTGGATCTCGGCCGCTTTGGCCGTCGCGTACGCGGTACGCGGCGCCGGGCGTATGCCGGTGATCGAGGAAATGATCACGACCGCGCCGCCCCCCGCCGCCTGCAGGTGACCCAGACTGGCCCGGATCAGTTCCGCTGCATGGCCCGCGTTGAAGGCGAACGTCGCGGTGAATTCGCCGGCCTGGGCGCTGGTCAGGTTGCCGCCGCCGATGGTGCCGCCCGCGTTGGCGACCAGATGGTCCAGGCCGCCCAGGGCGCCGGCGGTGTCATCGACCGCCCGGGCCAGCGCGGCAGTGTCCATGACGTCCGCCACCGTGGTGACCACCGGCACGCCGCGGTCGGCCAGCCGTCCGGCCGCGCTGGCCAGGCCGCCGGCGTCCCGGGCGACGAGCCCGATGGCCGCGCCCTCGGCGGCCAGCGCGTCGGCGACCGAAAATCCGATACCCCTGCTTCCCCCGGTGATCAGCACCCGGCTGCCGCGCAGGCCAAGATCCATCGATAGCTCCTATCTCGGGACGCGTCCAGCTTGTCAGGCCGGCCGCGGCGGTGTGCCGCCGACGCCGGCCACCGGGCCAGCCCCCGCCACCGGGCCAGCGATACCGGGCGGGTGCAGCGCGTGCTCCTGGAGGTCGATGCCGATCCGCAGCACCCGCGCGTCCGCGCCGCGTGGCCCGATTACCGAAACGCCCACCGGCAGGCCGCTGTGGCGGCCGAAGCCGCCCGGCAGGCTGGCCACCGGAAAGCCGGTGACGTTCCACGTCGCGGTCAGCGTGATCAGCTGGTCGCCCTGGCCGGCCGGATGCCCGGATTCGTAGCCGGACCCGCGCTCGGGCGCCGTGATCGGCGTGGTTGGCTCCAGGATGACGTCGATCCCGTGCCCGGTGAACCAGGCCTCCCAGTCCGCGGTGACCTGAGCCCGCCGCTGCTGGGCGGCCAGGTAACCGTGCACGGCGGTGTACGCCCAGCTCTCGTCGATGAACTCGCGCACGCTGGTCCGGTAGCTGGCCGCCATGTCGCGGTAGCGCTCGTGGTAGGCGGCCACCTCGGAGAACAGGATCGTGCTGAAGTCCGTTTCGGCCAGGCCGGCCGCGGCCGGCCGCCGGACGACCCGGGCGCCCAGGTCCCGCGCGGCGGCGGCGGCCTGATCCAGTACCTCGCCCACGTCCGGTCGGACATCAGCGGAGTCCGGCCGGTCGGTCAGCCCGACCGTGACCCCGTCGAGCGGCCGCGCACCAGCGCTCGCCCGCAGCGGGAACGGACCTGGCGGGCCCGGCGGCGGCATCAGCGGCGTGATCTCGGCCCCCCCAGCGGCCATGGTGGCCAGCAGCGCGCTGCAGTCCGCCAGCGAGCGCGCCATCGGCCCGACGTGATCGAGGCTGGCCGCCAGCGGGATGATCCCGCCCAGCGGCACCAGGCCGTGGGTGGCCTTTATCGTGGACACCCCGGACAGCGAAGCGGGGATACGCAGTGATCCCGCCGTGTCGGTGCCGATCGCGGCCGGGACCATGCCGCACGCGAGCGCGGCCGCCGAGCCGCCGCTCGAACCGCCCGCTGAACGGCCCAGCGCGTGCGGGTTCGCCACCTGATCGGTGGTACCGCCCGCGGCGAACTCGTGGGTGTGGGTGTGCCCGACGAGCACCATGCCCGCCCCGGCCAGCCGGGCCCATACCACCGAGTCCGCCGCGGCACGGTGCCCGGCGAGCAGCTGGCTCGACGCGGTGACCGGCAGCCCGGCCACCGCGAGCAGGTCCTTCAGCCCGATGGGGATCCCGCACAGCAGCGGCGCGGCCGCCCCGTCGCGGGCCAGCCGCTCGTCGGCCGCACGCGCCTGGTCCCGTGCGATCTCGGGGTAGAGCCGGGCCCAGGCATTGACCGCCCGGGGGGCTCCGTCGAAGCTCGGCGGCCCGCCGTTGCGTTCCGCGATCCGCCGCTGGCAGGCGGCCAGTAGTTCGGCCGCAGACAGCGCACCGCTGCGCAGCAGCGCCGCGGCGGCCAGCACTCCCAGGTCAGCGGGGTCGGTTACGGCATCGGTGGCAGCGGTCACGACCGATGGTCACCGGTCCGGGCGGCCGGGAGCGCGCCGCTCGTCCAGGAGCCGGGTCACCACCGCGTCATCCAGGCCACTGCCGAACTCGGCCCGGCCCAGGCGCTGCTGCCGGCGTCGCCGGCGAGCCCACCGCTGCTTGCGGGTCAGGCCCATGACCAGCACGGTCACGCCTGCGGCCAGCGGCACCCCGACCAGCAGGCCGGTGGTCAGCCGGTGGACGGGCGTGTCGGCCATGGCGTCAGACGGGTTGCCCGGATCGAAATAGACGGTGATCGCCTTGGCCGACCCGGACCCTGGTACCGGGGCCGAGTAATCCCGGCCCTGGTAGCGGAAGACGACCAGCCCGTCGGTCTCGGTGCCGACGGTGTGGTGGCCGGTCCACAGCACGGCCTCCGGTGACTGGGCCACCAGCGCCGCGGCCACCAGCGCGAAGACGAACAGCACGATGGCCAGGCCCACGGACCAGCCAGCGCCGTCCAGCAACCCCCGGAGACGAGCGCTCATGAGGCCCATTGTCGCCCATCGGCCGGCCGGCTGCCAGCGGGCAGGCCGTCCCAGGGCCGCGGGAATCCGGGCCCGGATGTATCTGCGGCCACCGCCGCTGCTCTGGGTCGGCAAGGGAGTTGCACAGCGAATGGGGGCGCGTGATGTACGACGAGGTGATGTTCCTCGACTGCCCGGCGTACCTGGACCGGAGCGGGGCAGCCAGGTGCGGGCTGCCCGCCGAGGTGGAGCAGCGCTACACGATGCGGTCCACCGACGGGCCACTGGAGAGTGCCCGGATCCGGTGCCCGCGCGGTCACTGGTTCAACGGTCCTATTGAGGCGCTGACCTGGGACAAATCCGGTTCTGCCGCGACGCGGGCGAGCGGCTCGGCCAGCCCGGCCCGGGTCGGCCGCGCAGGCCGCGCGGACGGCGGCCGGCCCTGAGGCCGGGCCCGCGAGCCGACCGGCGGGCGGCCCCGGGGCCGCTTGCGGGGGGTGATCGTGCCGTGGTCGAATATCTCCCCGCCCCAGACTCCGTATGGCTCGCGGCGTTCCACCGCGCCCGCCAGGCACGGGCCGCGCAGGGGGCACGGCCGGCAGTGCGCCTTGGCCAGCTCCAGATCGTCCGGCCGCTCGGAAAACCACAGCTGCGGGTCGCGCTGGCACGGCAGCAGGCCATCGACCGCGTCCCGGGCCAGCGGGCCGCTAGGGGCAATGGGCGGTAGCGGGCTGGGACCGATGGCGGTCATTCGTCCCTCCGGTCGGCGCGGGTGTCGGGCAGCTGACACGCTACGAAGGGCTGGCCGGGCTGGCGTCACCCGAAAGTGCCGTCCCCGGTGGAATCTTGGCCGCCGGGCCGGCCTGCCCGGCTGACCAGCCCAGCCGGCGCGAGAGATTCCACCCTTACCCGCACCTTGGAGTGATGCGCCCGGGCCGGTCCGGTCCGTAGCGTTCCGGTGAACGAACGAGCATCTGCCGCGACCGGAGTTGATACGCCGTGATTGCTGTCCCGCCCGACCACCCCGTCACGCACCCAGCCCGCGCCGCCCGGGACGCGGAACCCGCCACCTCGTGACGGGTGGCCAGGCCGGGCCGGGCCGTTACGAAATCCGGGTCGACGGCGTCCTCGATGACCAGTGGGGGGACTGGTTCGGCGGGCTCCAGCAGGAAACCACCGACGGCCAGACCGTCATGACTGGCGTGCTCCCGGACCAGCCGGCCCTGCATGGCGTGCTGGGCCGGATCCGCGACCTGGGATTGTGCCTGGTCTCGGTGCGCCGGCTGGATTAACCGAGTTCCCGGCTGGGCTAAAGGAGTTCCAGGATGGTCGCGTTGGCCTGGCCACCGCCCTCGCACATGGTCTGCAGCCCGTAGTGGATCCCGTTGTCGCGCATGTGGTGCACGAGCGTGGTCATCAGCCGCGCGCCCGAAGCGCCGAGCGGGTGACCCAGCGCGATCGCGCCGCCGTTGCAGTTCAGCGCCTTCGGGTCGGCGCCCAGATCCGCCAGCCAGGCCAGCGGCACCGGCGCGAACGCCTCGTTGACCTCGAACGCGCCGATCTCGTCGAGGCCCAGGCCACTGCGGGTGAGCGCCTTGCGGGTCGCCGGGATCGGCGCGGTGAGCATGATGACCGGGTCGGCCCCGGCCAGCACCGCGGTGTGCACCCGGGCCAGCGGGGCCAGTCCGAGCTCGGCGGCCCGGTCCGACGTGGTCAGCAGCAGGCCGGCCGCCCCGTCGGAAATCTGGGAGGAGTTGCCCGCCGTGATCACGCCGTCCGGCCGGAACGCGGTGCGCAGCCCGGCCAGCACGTCCACGCTCGTGTCCCGCCGGGCCCCCTCGTCGGCCCGGACCACGCCGCCGCCGGGCAGCGGCACCGGGGCGATCTGCTCCTCGAACCGGCCCGCGTCCTGCGCGGCCACCGCCTTCTCGTGCGAGCCCACCGAGTACTCATCCACCTGGCCGCGGGACAGCCCCCAGCGCTCGGCGACCAGCTCCGCCCCAATGCCCTGGTTCGGCACCACCCCGTCGTAGCGGGCCAGGAACTCCGCGCCGAGCGGGTCGGCGCCCTGCACGGACGAGCCCATCGGCACCCGGGACATGGATTCCACGCCCCCCGCCACCACCACGTCGTAGTGCCCCGCGATCAGGCCGGCCGCGGCGAAGTGCACGGCCTGCTGCGAGGACCCGCACTGGCGGTCCACGGTCACCCCGGTGACCGTTTCCGGCCAGCCCGCGGCCAGCACGGCGGTCCGGGCGATGTCGTAGGTCTGCTCGCCGACCTGGCCGACGCAGCCCCACACCACGTCGTCCACCACGGCCGGGTCGATCCCGGTCCGGGTGACCAGGGCATTGAGCACATGGGCCGACAGCGCGACCGGGTGCAGCCCGGACAGGGCACCATTGCGCTTCCCGACCGGTGTCCGCACGGCCGCCACGATCACTGCATCACGCACGCCGGTCTCCTCCTGCCGTGCCCCCAGCTCTGGCCGGTCCCAGGTCTTGTGGTTGCCCCCAGGGCGCACGATGCCAGGTGTGACCGGGCCTGGCAACCAGTGGCGGTTGACCTTGCCTTGCCTCATTGGTACATTACTCAAGTAATGAACCCCCGAACCGAATCGGGAGGATGCCGGTGCCCGCGCTGGACGAGGGGACGCCGCTGTTCGTGCAGATCGCCGAGCAGCTGGCCGACGACATCGTCGACGGCGTGCTGGCTGAGGGCGCGCGCGTGCCGTCCACCAACGAGCTGGCGGCGTTCTACCGCATCAACCCGGCGACCGCGGCGAAGGGGATCAACTTGCTGGTCGACGAGACGGTGCTGGAGAAGCGCCGCGGTATCGGGATGTTCGTCGCCGATGGCGCCCGGGAGCAGCTGCGGGCCGGCCGCCGTAAGCAATTCGCCGAGCAGTACCTCGAACCGATGCTGACCGAGGCCGCCCGGCTGGGCATCGACACGGACACGCTGGTGTCCCTGATCCAGGGATCCAGCTCGCACAACGGAGGCAGCAAGCCATGACCCCGACGATCTCCACCAGCGCGCTGAGCCGCCGCTACCACGGCCAGGTCGCGCTGGACAACGTCTCGCTGTCGGTCGAGCCGGGCACGGTGACCGGGCTGCTGGGCCGCAACGGCGCGGGCAAGACGACGCTGATGCGGATCATCACCGGTCAGGAGTTCGCGACCAGCGGGACCGTCCAGGTGTTCGGGCAGCCCCCGGCGGAGAACGACGCGGTGCTGCGCCGCCTGGTGTTCGTCCGGGAGGAGCAGGCCTACCCCGACCTTTCCGTGGCCCAGGTGATCCGGGTGGCCTCCTGGTTCTACCCGAACTGGGACCGCGACCTGGCCGGGCAGCTGCTGGCCGACTTCGGGCTGCCGGCGGGCCGGCGGATCAAGAAGCTGTCCCGCGGGATGCGCTCCGCGGTCGGGATCGTCATCGGGCTGGCCGCCCGGGCCGAGCTGACCCTGTTCGACGAGCCGTACGCCGGCCTGGACGCCGTGTCCCGGCAGCTGTTCTACGACCGGCTGCTGGCCGACTTCGCCGAGCACCCGCGCACCGTCGTGCTGTCCACCCATCTCATCGACGAAGCGGCGGACCTGCTGGAGCGCGTGGTGCTGCTCGATCACGGGCGCGTGGTGCTGGACGCGCCCGCCGACGACGTCCGCGGCACCGCGGTGACCGTGAGCGGGCCGGCCACCGCCGTCGACGAATTCGTCGCCGGGTACCCGGTCTGGCACCGGCAGCAGCTCGGCTCGCGCGCCTCGGTCACCATGCCCGGCCCGCTGGACGTGGCCGCCCAGGCCCAGGCCCGGGCGCTGCGCCTGAGCCTGGAACCCCTGTCCCTGCAGCAGCTGCTGGTCCGCGCGTCCGGCAGCTCCGCCGACGAGAAGGTGAGCGCATGAAACCCCTGGTCAACATCGCCCGTTACCACCTGGTCGACCGGGTGACCTACCTGGCGCTGCCCTGGGGGTTCATGATCTTCAGCTTCCTGGTCAACCTGGTCATCGCGAGCATGGTGCCGTCGGCTCCGGGTGGCTACTACACCGGCGGGCTGCTGACGCTGTACTGCTTCCTGTTCGCCTGCGGCGCGCTGAGCATGAGCAGGTCGCTGTCCTTCGGGCTGATGCTCGGGGTCAGCCGCCGCGTCTACTACCTGGGCACCGCGCTGCTGGTGCTGGTGCTGGGCGCCGTGTACGGCCTCGGGATAACCCTGCTGCAGGCGGTCGAGCGGGCCACCGGCGGGTGGGGGCTGGGCGTGAACTTCTTCCGGGTGCCGTGGATCCTGGACGGCCCGTGGTACCAGACCTGGCTGACGGCGTTCGTGCTGCTCGTGCTGTTCTTCCTGTACGGCATGTGGTATGGGCTGGTCTACCGGCGGTGGATGCTGCCTGGGGTGGCCGCGTTCATCGCCGCGCAGATGCTGGTGGGCCTGGTGGCCGCGGTCGCGCTGGCGCTGACGCACAACTGGGCCGCGTTCGGTCACTTCTTCAGCGCCACGCTGAGCCTGCCGCTGCTGCTGGCCGTGCTGGCCGCGCTCGCGGTCCTGCTCGGGCTGGGCGGGTTCACCACGCTGCGCCGGGTCACCATCTGACCGTAAACTGGGCCACTGGCACACATCGGTGGGAGCCGCTGATGGCGACAGCCGTTGACCTGGTAGGTGTCCACGGCACACGGAGTACCTCGCCAGCCTCAACCGGGCCGGCCTCAACCGGGCTGGTCACATCCGGGCTGGTCATGTCCGGCCATGCGGCCGCCGGCAAGCTGGCCACCCGGGTGGCCGCCCGGATCGAAGCGGAGATCGTCCGGCGCGGCTGGCCGGCCGGCCAGTCGCTCGGCTCCGAAGTGGACCTCCGCGAGCAGTACCAGGTGAGCCGGGCGGTGCTGCGCGAGGCGCTGCGGCTCGTGGAGCACCACCATCTGGCCCGGATGCAGCGTGGGCCAGGCGGCGGGCTGCTGGTCGTCACGCCCGATCCCGGGCCCGCCACCCGGGCCAGCGTGATCTACCTGGAGTACCTCGGCGCCAGCGTCGATGACGTGCTGGCCACCCGGCTCCTGCTGGAGCCGCTGGCCGCGGCGCTCGCTGCCGAGCGCATCACGGAGGACGGCATCGCGCTGCTCCGTGGTGCCCTGGCCGCCCAGGCCACCCGGGCCGCCCAGGGCGAGCGCGCCGGAGGGCACCCGCGGCAGATGTGGTCACACGACCCGCTGCACGTGGTGCTGGGCGAGCTGTCCGGCAATCCGGTGCTGCGGCTGTTCATCGACGTCCTGACGAGGCTGACCAGCCGCTACGCACACCAGGCCCGGCAGCTGTCGGCCGGCGAGCTCACCGCCGCCCTGGACGGCTGCCAGCGGTGGCACGCGGCCATCGTGGAAGCGGTCATCGCCGGGGACGCCGCCCGGGCGCAGACCCGGATGACCGACTACCTGGACACGATCGCGGCGTGGCTGCGCGAGCACGCGGCCGGGCCGGGAGCCGGGTACCGCGCGGCGCACGCGCCCGAGTACGGCCTGGCCGATCCGGGCGGGGACGAGCCCAGCCAGCCGGACCAGGCCGGGCCGTCGAAGGCGAAGCTGGCCGAGGTGGTGGCGGACCGGATCTACCAGGACATCGCCCGGCAGGGCTGGCCGGTCGGCGCGGTGCTGGGCTCCGAGGCGGGACTGCTCGCCCAGTACCGGGTCAGCCGGGCGGTGTTCCGCGAGGCGGTGCGGCTGCTGGAATACCACGCGGTGGCCCGGATGCGCCGCGGGCCGGGTGGCGGGCTCATCGTCACCCAGCCGGAACCACAGGCCAGCATCGAAGCGATGGCGCTATACCTGGAGTACAAGCAGGGCACCGGTGAGGATCTGCGGATGGTCCGGGAAGCCATCGAACTCGGGACGGTGGCCGGCGTGCTGGCCAGCCGGGATGACCCGCAGGTGGCCGCGCGGCTGCACGCGGCGGCACGCTGGACCCCGGGCGGCCCGGGCGGGCCGGCCGCCGATCCGGCCGAACCGTTCCACACCGAGCTGGCCCAGCTCGCGGGGAACCCCGTGCTGATGCTGTTCCTGCGCATCCTCGGTGAGCTGTTCTGGCGGCATACCGCCCGCCAGCGCGTCCCGCTGCCACCTGCTGAGGTGGCCCGCCAGGTAGCGCAGACCCACCAGCGCATCCTGGACGCGATCCTGGCCGGTGACGGGTGCCTGGCCCGGCACCGGATACGCCGGCACCTGGCCGCGCTCTCCCCCTGGTGGTACTGAAGCCTGGTGGTACTGAAGACAGCCCAGCCCCCTCAGCCGAGCCGGTGCGCCGGGCTGCTCAGCGGGCACCGGCCGCCAGGAAGGCGTGCGCGATGACCTGGTAGCCGGCCTGGTTGGGGTGGATGTTCGGCCCGCGCGGCCGGGCCGTGCACTCCCAGGTCCACTGGCAGATCGCCGCCACGTTGCGGGGCAGCGGCCCGAGCCCGGGCACGCTCACCTGCGGGCTGAAGCTGGCGGTGTGGAACGCGCTGAACACGTCGGCCACCCGCACGCCGTTGGCCTGGTACACGCGGGTCAGCAGGTGGTTGTAGCCGTCGGTGACCAGCTCGCTGACCCGGGCCAGCAGCCGGCCGCCCAGCCCGCTGCGCCACGCGCCCAGCGCGGGCAGGTAGTAGTTCATCGCGATGATCTGGGTCCCCGGGCTGGCCTGGCGCAGCCTGTGGGTGATCGTGGCCAGGTTGCCGGTGGCCTGCGGGATGAACCGGGCCACGCAGGTGGCCAGCTGAGCCGCGGATGGCCGGCGCATGCACGAACCGGCGTCGTTGGCCCCGATGTCCAGCGTGATCAGCGCCGTGTGACCGCGATGTGCGCGCAGGAAGCCGGCCGCCGCGGCCAGCTGCGACCCGCCCGCGTAGCGGCAGATGCCGCCGTGGATCATGGTCGCGGTGGTCTCCCCGGCGCAGCCCAGCTTGACCAGCCGCAGCCCGGGCCGGGTGCGGTGCAGCATCGCGTAGAGCTGATCCGGGTAGCCGGCCGGGGTGGACACGCTGGCCCCCTGCGGGTTGGGCTGCACCCCCTGGGACAGCGAGTCACCCAGCGCCAGGTAGTAGCTGGCCGGCGGCCGGGGCCGGGCACCCGCCGCCCCGGAGGCGGCCGGGCCCGGGGCCGCTGCCGACGAGCAGCCCACGGTGGCCAGGCAGCAGGCCGCCGCCAGCAGGGTCAGGACGCGGCGCATCCCTCCAGGTTAAGCGGCGGGCCGGCCAGCACAAGCTAGGCGCGGCGCCGGCCGAGCGACGCCTTGGTCGCCCCGGCGTCCATGCCGTGCAGCCGGAGCAGGTTCTCGCCCAGGATCTTCCGCTTGGCCTGCTCGGTCAGCTGCGGGTACCCGTAGCCATCGCACAGGTCCTGCGGGATCTGGAAGTCCATGAACGCGCGCAGCGCCCACTGCGGATGGAAGATCGGCGCTTCCGAGCCGTAAACGATCTTGTCTTCGCCGCACCAGAACAGCAGCTTCCCGATGATCTCGGCGAACATCCGCGGCGCGCGGACCAGGAAGTTGATGGTCGCCGCCAGCGACGCGTACAGGTTCGGGTACCGGATCAGCTGCCAGCACGTCTCGTCCAGGAACGGCAGCCCGACGTGGAAGATCACGAAGTTGATGTCCGGGAAGTTGGCCGCCGCGCCGTCCATGTCCCAGGTCTGGGTGTGCTCGATCGGCTGCGGGCCGAGCGGCACCCCCTTGTGCACGCCGATCAGGTTGACCCCCAGCTCCTGGGCCTTCTCGAAGATCGGGAAGGCGATCTGCGGGTCGTCCATCCGCCACGGGTAGGGCGTGCCGAAGTCATAACGCACGTTGTAGAACTTGAACGCCCGGGCGCCGAACTCGCCGACCTGGCGCTCCATCAGGTCCAGCGCGCGCCGGCCCTCCAGCGGGTTGACCGAGCCCCAGAACAGCGTCCGCTCCGGGTCCCGGCTGGCCAGGTCGGCGCATTCCTGCCACGGCGACAGGCCGTCCCGGAACAGGTCGGTCAGCGGCAGCGGCATCGCGACCAGCATGTCGGTGTCGGACTCGTCGTACACCATCTGCCGGATGTCGCCAATCGTCCACTGCCGCAGGAACTCATCCGGCGGCAGGTGCGGCAGGCCGTCCGGGGTGAGCGCGTTGTGGAACGCGTACAGGTGGTTGCTGAACATCTGGCCGGGCGGGCCGAACGCGTTCTTCGGGTCGAAGTTGAACAGGTGCGCGACGCCGTCGAACACGAACACGTCATCGATCATGGCGATCACCCTCCCCGGGCTGGTGTGCGGCCAGGTACGCGTCGCGGTCGGCGACCTGCGCGGGCGGCGGCAGGAACCGGAGCAGCCGGGTGGCCCGGTCGGACATCCGGTCGGTGCTCCACGCCTCGTCCCAGACGATCTCGACCTCGGCCGCGACCACCCCGGGCTGCGCCTCGATCCGCTCGGTGACCTCGGTGAGCACCCGCGCCGCGAACGGGCACCAGCCGGAGGTCAGCAGCAGCTCGACCCGGACCTGGCCGCCGGCCTGGTGCACGGCGCGGACCAGGCCCATGTCCACGACCGAGATGCCCTTCTCCCGGCAGCACGGGTCATACACGTCGCTGAGCGCGTCCAGCGCCCATTGCGGCACGGCCGGCATGCGGCCATCGTCAGCCCGTGGCCACCCCGGCCGGTACCCCCAAGATTTCACATGCTGAACGGTTCGTTCCTGGCCGCTGACCCGTTCCGCACCGCCGCCGCACGGGGCATGCTGGAAACGTGCGGGCCGCCGGTCACGATGCCGAGCCCGGGGACCTGATCCGCAGCGTGTCCCGGGCCCTGCGGATCATGGAAGAGGTGTCCCGGTCGTCGCGCCCGCTGCCGGTCAAGGTCATCGCCCGGCGCTGCCAGCTGCACGTGTCCACCGCCTACCACCTGGTCCGGACGCTGTGCTACGAGGGCTACCTGATGCGGCTGCCCGGCGGGGACTACGTGGCCGGGCCGGGGGTGGCCGAGCGGTTCCACGAGCTGATGACCTCGCTGCGCCGCCCGCCCCGGGCCCGGGCGGTGCTGCAGCACCTGGCCGCCACCACCCGGCACACCGCCTACCTGGCCTGCATCTCGGGCCAGCGGCTGATGATCGTGGACCTGGCCGAGGGCGACCGCTCGCCGTGGCTGGAGGACCTGCAGCCCGGGCTGGACGCCGCGGCGCACGCCACCGCCCTGGGCAAGGCGCTGCTGGCCACGCTGCCCGGCCCCGACCGGGAGAGCCTGCTCACCGCCCACGGCATGCGGCCGTTCACCCGCAACACGGTCACCGAGCCGGCGGCGATCGAGACCGAGCTGGCCGAGGTCGGCCCGGGCGAGCCGGTCGCCGAGTTCGGGCAGTTCCGCGACGACGTATGCTGCGCCGGCATCGCCGTGCCCGGCGCCGAGCCGGGCACCTGGTGGGCGCTGGGCACCTCGGCCCGCGGCCTCGACCTGCCTGCACCGCTGCTCGGCGAGCTGCAGTGCGCCGCCGCTGACCTCACCGCCGGCCGAGCGGGAACTGTCGGCCCCCTGGGATAGCGTGGCCGGCATGGCAGACACTGGGCGGGTGGTAGCGGCGTACTGGGCGGCCGCCGAGGCCCGGGACTGGGCCGCGTTCGGCGCGCTGGTCAGCGAGGACGTGGTGTATGAGGCCCCGCAGTCCCGGGAGCGGGTCCGCGGCCGTGCGGCGTACCTCGCGTTCAACGAGCAGGGCTTTCCCGGAGCCTGGCACCTGGTGGTCGAGCGGATCGTCAGCGGGGACCGCGACGCGGCGAGCATGGTCGCGTTCACCGACGAATCCGGCACGCAGCACGGGCTGTGCTTCTTCGGCCTCGATGACCAGGGCCGGATCAGCCGGATCACCGACTTCTGGCCGGAGCCCTACGAGCCGCCGCCCAGCCGGGCCCACCTGGCCGACCGATATTGAACAACCGGTAAACGGGTCAGCCACCTCAGCCGTCTCAGGTTATGAGGTGGTTTGCTCGTGTCGTTCCCTGGTGTGCACTCCCCGCTGCGATTGGCCAGCGCGCCGGCGATCACCTGGTCGCGGAGCTTCCCGGCGGTGCCCGCCGAGATCGGGCCGGCCCGGCAGTTCCTGGCTGGCGTCCTGGATGGCTGGCCGACCGCGGAGGACGCTGCGCTCTGCCTGTCTGAGCTGGTCACGAACGCGATCCTGCACAGCCGGTCGGGCCACCCGGGTGGCCGGTTCACCGTGCGGATCCAGCTGACCGGGGGTGAGCTGCGGGTGGAAGTCACCGATGGCGGCGGGCCGTGGGCCTGGACCGCGTACCCGGACGAACAGCACGGGCGCGGGCTGCTGATCGTCGGTTCCCTGGCCCGGTCCTGGGGCCAGGCCGACGGCGGTGACGGCGGGCGGATCGTTTGGTATGAAATGGCGCTGCCGGTCCATGGCGGGTTACCGGCGCGCCGGGCGGTACCGGCGGTGGCCTGGCTAACGGATTGAGGCCGGCGCGCAATACGCTTGCCACATCCTGTATACCGAGTATCATGCTGGACATGATACCGGTAGGTGCAGACCGATGAGCGTCCGCCATGCCCTGCTCGCGCTGCTCAGCGAGGGGCCCAAGTACGGGCTTCAGCTGCGCGAGGAGTTCGAGGCGCGGACCGGCGAGGTATGGCCGCTGAACGTGGGCCAGGTGTACCAGACGCTGCAGCGGCTGGAGCGGGACGGGCTGGTCGAGTCGGACGATGACGGGGATGACGGGGACACGAGCCCCCAGAAGGGGTTCCGGATCACCGAGGACGGCACGGCCGAGCTGGCCGCCTGGCTGCGCACCCCGCCGGACCTGGCCTCGCCGCCCCGCGACGAGCTGGTGATGAAGATCCTCGTGGCGATCCGGATGCCGGGCACGGATCCGCATGAGGTGATCCAGGTGCACCGCCGCTACCTGGTCGAGCTGATGCAGCAGTGGACCCGGATCAAGGAGGACGAGGCCGAATCCGACGTCAGCCTGGCCCTGGTGGTCGACGCCGAGCTGTTCCGGCTGGACGCCGTCATCCGGTGGCTGGACGCCGCCGACGGCCGGCTCAAGCGGGCTGCGGCGGATGGGCCGCCACCGCCGCCGCCCACCGCCCTGCCCAGGCTGCGGCGCCGGGTCGGGGTGCGGCGATGAACGAGGCTGGCCGGACAACACGAGAGGGCACCGCCATGACCGTGCTGGAAATGCGCTCTGTGTCAAAGACGTACGGGACGGGCGCGGCCCAGGTGCACGCGCTGCACGAGGTGAGCCTGTCGGTGCAGGCCGGCACGATGGTGGCGGTGATGGGGCCGAGCGGCTCTGGCAAGTCCACGCTGCTCACGATCGCTGGCAGCCTGGAGGACCCGACCAGCGGGAATGTGCTGGTCGGCGGCATGGAGCTGGCCCGGATGTCACGCAACGACAAGGCCCGGCTGCGCCGCCGCACCGTCGGCTACGTGTTCCAGGACTTCAACCTGCTCCCCGGGCTGACCGCGGCCGAGAACGTCGCCCTGCCGCTGGAACTCGACGGCAGGCCCGCCCGGCGGGCCCGCAGCGCCAGCGCGGCTTCCCTGGCCGCGCTGGGCCTGGCCGACCGGGCGGACCAGTACCCCGACCAGCTGTCCGGCGGCGAGCGGCAGCGGGTGGCGATCGCCCGGGCCATGGTGGGTGAGCGGCGCCTGCTGCTGGCCGACGAGCCGTCCGGCGCGCTGGATTCGGTCAACGCCGAGGAGGTCATGCGCCTGCTGCACAACGCGTGCAAGCGGGGCGTGGCCGCGGTGGTCGTCACCCACGACGCCCAGCTGGCCTCGTGGGCCGACCGGGTGGTGTTCCTGCGCGACGGGCGCGTCGTGGACCAGACCACGCCGGCCCCCGGCCCGGAATCGCTGCTCGGTGCTGGCCCGGGGGGACGGCCCCCCGGAGCCCCCCGCATGGGCCTGGGTCAGTGACCGCCACCCTGCAGGAGCGCGCGGCCGGAACCGGGAACGGGGGCGTTCCGGCCCGCCGGGCGGTGATCCGCTGGGCGTGGCGGATGTTCCGCCGCGAGTGGCGCCAGCAGCTGCTGGTCCTGGCGCTGATCATCGTCGCGGTGGCCGCGACCATCGTGGGCGCGGCGGTAGCCACCAACACCCCGCCGCAGGCCTCCTCGGGCTTCGGTACCGCGCACGACCAGGCCACCTTCCCGGGCGGGCCGAAGGTGGCCGGCCAGATCGCCGCGCTGGCGCACCGCTTCGGCCCGGTCGATGTCATCGAGAACCAGGTCGTGTCCATCCCCGGCTCGATCGACACGTATGACCTGCGCGCGCAGAATCCGCATGGCCCGTTCGGCCAGCCCATGCTCTCGCTGGTGTCCGGGCATTACCCGGCCGGCCCGGGCCAGGTGGCGGTCACCGGCGGCGTGGCGTCCGCGTTCAAGCTGCACACCGGCTCGGTGTGGCACCAGGGCTCCCGGGCTCGCACGGTGACCGGCATTGTGGCCAACCCGCAGAGCCTGCTGGACGAGTTCGCCCTGGTCGCACCGGGCCAGGTCAGCCATCCGTCGCAGGTCACCGTGCTGTTCAACGCACCGGGGGTGGCACCCCACTCGATCGGGCGCAATGTGCAGACGCCGGCCTCGGTACAGGCCAGCAACCCGCTCAACCCGGACACGATCGTGCTCGGCCTGGCCACGGTCGGCATGCTGCTCATCGCGCTGGTCGCGGTGGGTGGCTTCACCGTGCTGGCCCAGCGCCGGCTGCGCTCGCTCGCAATGCTGGGGTCGCTGGGCGCCTCCGACCGCAACATCCGGCTGGTCGTCCGGGCCAACGGCGTGGTGGTCGGGGTGGTCGGCGCGATGGCCGGCGGGCTTCTCGGGCTGGCCGTGTGGCTCGCCTACCGACCCTGGGTCGAGGCCGACGCGCACCACCTGATCCCCCCATTCCAGCTGCCGTGGCTGGTCATCGGCCCGGCCCTGGGCCTGGCCGTCGTCGCCACCTACTTCGCGGCCGCGCGGCCGGCCCGGGCGATCACCAGGGTCCCGCTCGTGGCCGCGCTGTCCGGACGGCCCGCGCCGCCCAGGCAGACCCACCGGTCGGCGCTGCCCGGCGTGGCATCGCTGGTGGTGGCCGTGGCCGCGTTCTGGTACGTGGGCAAGCACGTGGACAACGGCGCGGGGCCCGTCCTCGTCCTCGCGTTCGTCGCGCTGATCGCGGCGGTGATCCTGCTCTGCCCGGTGTGCCTGGCTCTGCTGGGCCGGATGGGCCGGCCGGCCCCGGTCCCGGTCCGGCTGGCCCTGCGCGATCTGGCCCGCTACCGGGCCCGGTCGGGCTCCGCGCTGGCCGCGATCAGCATCGGCGTGCTGGCCGCCATGATGGTCTGCATCCTGTCCGCGCAGCGGTACGGCAACGTCCTCGACTACGCCGGGCCCAACCTGGCGCCGAACCAGGTCATCGTGTACACCCCGGTGGGCGGGCCCGGCAGCGGCCCGGCCGCCCCGCTGACCGGGAGCAAGCTGCGCTCCGCGGCGGCGCAGGCCGGGGCCATCGCGACCGGGCTCGGTTCGCACAGTCTCGTCCAGCTCGATCTGACCAGCGCCTCGCTGACGCACGCCGCGGCCGGGCGCAACTGGGACGGGCCGATCTACGTGGCCACCCCGCAGCTGCTGCACGCGTTCTCGATCAAGGCGCTGAACCCCGGCGCCGACATCGCGACCATGCGGCCCGGGCTATCCGGCGTGTCGCATATGCAGCTCTTCTACGGCGCGCCGCCGGGCAGTTCCGGCAATCCCGGCGCGCCCGGCGGCCCCAGCGGGAACAGCTTCCCGTGCCCGAAGACCAGCTGCCTGGCCAACCCGGTCATCCAGGAGATCGGCGCGCTCCCGTCGGGCACCTCGGCGCCGAATACCGTGATCACCGAGCACGCCGTGCGCACGCTGCACCTCGCCCACGGCCTCAGCGTGGCGGGCTGGCTGATCCAGGCCCCGCACCCGCCCACCGCCGCGCAGATCAGCGACGCCCGGCTCACCGCGGCCAGCGCGGGACTGACGATCGAGACCAAGTCCAGCGCGCCGTCGTCGGCAGAGATCATCGACTGGGCCACGGTGTTCGGGATCGCGCTGGCCCTGGGCATCCTGACGATGAGCGTCGGCCTGATCCGCAGCGAGACGGCCAGCGACCGGCGCACGCTGGCCGCCACCGGGGCGAGCAGCTGGAGCCGCCGGACGATCACCGCGGCCACCGCGGGCGGCCTGGCCCTGCTCGGCGCGCTGCTCGGCACGGTGGCCGCCTACCTCGGCGTCATCGCCTTCTCCTGGGACAACTCCCTCGACGGGCTGGCCGAGCTGTCCAGCGTGCCCACCGCCAGCCTGGTCGACATCCTGGTCGGCCTGCCGCTGGCCGCGGCGCTCACCGGCTGGCTGCTGGCCGGGCGTGAGCCACCGGCCATCGCCCACCAGCCGATCGAGTGACCGGGGTGACGCTCAGGCGTCGCCGTAGACCGGGATCCGGGCGCCGCTGACCGGGGCGGCGTCCGGGCCGATCAGGAACGCGATCACCCTGGCGATCGCGGCCGGGGCGACCGCCCGCGCGGCCAGCCCCGGTGACATCCAGGTCCGGTTGGCCGGCGTGTCGATGACCGACGGCAGCACGCAGTTCACCCGGATGTGCTGCGGCCGCAGCTCCTCGGCCAGCAGCTCGCTGGCCCGGACCACCGCGGCCTTGCTGGTCGCGTGGGCCAGCGGCGCGGACCCGGTCACCGCGGTCTTGGAGCCCACGGTCACGATCGCGCCGCCGCCGGCCGCGGCCATCCGCGGCGCCGCCTGCTGGCAGCACCACAGCATCGATTCGACGTTGGACGCCCACATGCCATCCAGCACGTCCTCGTCCAGGTTGGCGAGGGAACTCGGCCGGAACCCGCCCGCCAGCGCGATCAGCGCGGTCGTCCGGCCGACGGCGTCGGCCTGCTCGAAGGCCTTGCGCACCGCCTCGCGATCGGCCAGTTCCACGGCGACCGGGTGCACCCCGGGCCGGGCCCCGGCCTCGTCGAGCGCGCCACCCGGCCGGTCCAGGGCCGCCACCGCGAGATCCCGGCGGCGCAGCTCGTCCAGCACCGCCCGGCCGAGCGCGCCCGCCGCGCCGGTGACCACCACCAGGTCGCTCATCTGATTCCCCCTGCCCTCGATCCTGCCCCGAGCCTGCTACTTCAGGCCGGTCCCCGCCACCCCCTCGACGATGTAGCGCTGGGCCAGCAGGAACACGAAGACCAGGGGCAGCGCGCCGAGCAACGGCCGACGCCATCTGCAGCGCGAAGCTGACACCCACCCCGCTGACGACGGTACCGAGCCCGGCCGGAATGGTCATCATCGTCTGGCTGGTCGCCGCGAGGAATGGCCACCGGAAATTGTTCCAGGTCCAGACGAACGTGAAGATGGCCACCGCGGCGATGGCCGGCCGGGCCAGCGGCGGCGCGATCCGCCGGTAGGTGGTCCACCAGCTGGCCCCGTCGACCGTGGCCGCCTGGTGGCGCCGCCGCTGGACCCGGTGAACCCGGAACCGACGCCATAGGTCCCGGCGCACCCGGCCGTGACCAGGCCGGCCCCGGGGGCGGCCGCGCCGGTCAGGAAGTTCCTGGGGCTGACCTGCCCGTTCACGTTCAGGCCAGCTGCACCTCGAGCACGGTGAAGGAGTGCGGCGGGAACGTGACGTCGATGACATCCCCGGCCACGTCGCGCTTCGAACTGTGAGCGCTCACCCGGTCGGGCTGCGCGAGGCTGTTGACCGCGTCCGGGCGCTCCCCGGTGACCTCGTGGACCGTCATCGCCCCGCTGGCCTGCGCGCCGTCCAGCCGGATCCGGGTGGCGAGCGCCCGCCCCGGGTCCCGGTTGACCACCGAGACCGCCAGCTGCCGGCCCCCGGTGTCCCGGGACGCGGCCACATCCAGCAGCTGGAACGGCCCGAGATCGGCCACCCGGTGCGGCCAGCGGTCTTCCCCGCGATCGGTGTGCGCGTGGGTGCCGGAATCGGTGGCGGTGTCCACCGCCACGTCCTGGGTCGCGGCCGACATCAGCCGCAGCGGGTGGTAGATGGTCTGCGCGAACATCCCATCGGGCGAGGTGACAATGGGGGCGATGACGTTGACCAGCTGAGCCAGGTTGGCCATCCGCACGGTGGCGCAGCGGCGCACGAATATGTTGAGGTACGTCGCGACGGCCAGCGCGTCGGCCAGATCGTAGCGCTCCTCGAGGCGGCCGTCGTCGGTCCGGTACCAGACGTTCCACTCGTCGTAGGCGATGCCGATGTCCCGCTCGATGTGCTGCACGTACCGGGCCCGGTCGATGAGGGCGCCGGCCACGGCCAGCGCCCGCTCGGCGAAATGCGGCGCGAGGACGTTGGCCCAGTAATCCGGCGACCCGGTGTACAGATGGATGCTGTGGAAGTCCACGAACCGCGCGAGCCCGTCGATGACGGCGCGGTCCCAGTCGTCGACCCCGCTCTGGCCACAGCTGACCAGGGAGATGCTGGGGTCGAGGAACTTGAGCGCCTTGGCCCACTGCCGGGCGTGGGTCACGTAGTCGGCGACGGTCCGCTGGCCGATCTGCCAGTCGCCGTACATCTCGTTGCCGAGCCCCCAGTGCCGCACCCGGTACGGCTCGGGGTGGCCGTTGGCCCGCCGCCGGTTGGCCCAGTAGGTGTCGCCGGTGCCGTTGCAGTACTCCACCCAGGCCAGCGCCTCGTCCAGGGTGCCGGTGCCCATGTTGAGGCACAGCACCGGCTCGGCGCCAGCCGCGGCGCACCAGGCCATGAATTCGTCGGTGCCGAAGCGGTTGGACTCCTCGCTGTGCCAGGCCAGCTCGGGCCGGCGGGGCCGGCCGGCGGCCGGCCCGATGCCGTCCGCCCAGTGATAACCGGATACGAAGTTCCCGCCCGGCCAGCGGATATTGCTGATTCTCAGATCCCGGACGGCGGTCAGCACGTCGCCCCGGAAGCCTTCCGGGCCGGCCAGCGCTGATCCCTCGTCGAACACCCCGCCGTAGATACACCGTCCGAGGTGCTCGGTGAACCCGCCGAAGATCCGGCGGTCCACCGTGCTTACCGGGCGGTTCACCCGCACATCGATCCGGGCCACCGGCCGCTCCCTTCAGAGCGGTCTCGCGGGCCGCTCCCGCCCGGCCCGCTACCCCACTCGCGGCGGCTAAACAACCGGGACCGATGCTTGCCCAGCGCTTGCCGGTGCTTGCCCAGCGGCTGCCATTCCGCCCGGCCGGCGGTTGCCAGCGTGCTCAGCCCGGCGGCTGCCATCTCCCCGCCCGGCGGCTGCCATCTCCCCCGCCCGGCCGGCTGCCATCTCCCCCGCCCGGCCGGCTGCCATCTCCCCCGCCCGGCCGGCTGTTGCCAGCATCGCCGGGCCCGGCAGTTGCGAGTGCGCTCTCCCCGACGTAAGGTAGCGATATATCGGGATCGTATCGTGAGTAAATCGCCAGGAGGATCCGATGCCTGCAGCCTGGTCGGCCGCTGAAGACTTCGACACCAGCCTGTTCGGGCTGTCCCGGTGCATGGACACCCTGGTCAGCCACCTCAAGGACGCCATGCACGGGATGTCCGGGCCGGGCTGGGGCGCGCCGCCCTGGGAGAAGGGCTTCGGGAAGTTCAAGGGCCCGCGGGACTGGGCGGGCGGCTTCGGCGGCCAGCCTGGTGGCTGGTGGCCGGGCCCGCCCGGACCGCCGCCGCGTGGCCCCAAGGCCAGCCGCGGCGACGTGCGCGCGGCCATCCTGGCCCTGCTGCAGGAGGGCCCGCGCAACGGGTACCAGATCATGTCCGAGATCGAGGAGCGCAGCGGCGGCGCCTGGCGGCCGAGCCCCGGCGCGGTGTACCCGGCCCTGCAGCAGCTCGCCGACGAGGGCCTGATCGCCGGCGAGGAGTCGGCTGGGCGGCGCACGTTCACCCTCACCGACGCCGGCCGCCAGTACATCGAGGAGAACCCGCAGCGGGCCCGGGCCGCCTGGGAGGCGATGGCCCCCGACGAGCCAGGTGAGGTGCCCGGCCTGTTCGTGCAGGCGGCGCGGCTCGGCGGCAGCATCGTGCAGCTGGCCCACGCGGGCACGCCCGAGCAGGTCCGCGCGGCCGAGCAGCTGCTCGAAGAGACCCGGCGGAAGATGTACCAGATCCTGGCCAGCGAGGACGCCGCGGCCGGGCCGGACGACGAGTAGCGTCCCGCAGCACTGAAGAAAGCAGGACCAGCAATGGACGACCGCATGCGCGCCTCTGACGCGGACCGGGACCGGGTCACCGACCGGCTGCGGGAGCATTTCGCCGCGGGCCGGCTCACCCAGGCCGAGCTGGACGAGCGGATCACCGCGGCGCTGAGCGCGAAAACACTCGGTGATCTGCGGCGGGTCACCGCGGATCTGCCGGAGCCGGGCATGGCCCCGTGGGCGGCCACGCGGACCGGGGCAGGGCCGCAGCGCACCGGGCCGCCCTTCGTCCTGGCCCGCCGCCGCGGGCCCCGGCTGCTGCCGGTGCTGCTGGTCGTGCTGCTGCTCGCGGTGGTGATCCCGCACGGCGGCTGGGTGCTGCTCGGGGTGGCCAACTTCTTCCTGCTGACGTGGATCTTCGTCGCGCTGGCCGGGGCCCTGGTGGCCGCCTGGTTCCGCCACCGGATGCGCCGCGCCGGGCCGTCCGGCTACAGCGGGCGCCGGCCCGGCCCCTGGCGCTGACGGCCAGGGGGCCCGGCCCCGCGGCCCGGCCCCTACCCGGTGCTCACCGGGTCCACGGCGGGCTGATCCAGGTTCCGTCGGGCAGCACGCCCAGCAGACCAACGCTGGTGGTAACCCACGCGGTCACCGGTTCGCCGGTGAGGTTGTCGGCCGCGAACCGGGAGCCGGCCGGCACCAGGATCACGTCCCCGGCCGACGCGTCCTCGGTGTGGTCATCGATCGTGACCTGGATCGTCCCGCTCAGCACGTAGAGCACCTCCTCACGGGACACGTGGTGCGGCACGCCTGTGGTTTGCCCCGGGATCTCGATGTGCCAGGCGCACAGCTCCCGGCTGCCGTGCGCGGGGCAGGCGTATGAGGTGAAGCTCGTGCCGTGCATGTCGTGCACGGCGGTCTGGTCAGGATGGATGACGGGCACCGATGTCTCCTGTCGCTGGACGCCCCGAATTACCTTACTTGCGCAAGTAACTTGCTTAAATGGTCAAGCTACTTGCGTAATCTGTCAAGCTGGATACATGCACGACGACGACGCCCAGGCACTCGCCTTCGGGCTCCTGGCGGCCAGCCGTGCCCTGGTCGACGGCGTCTCCGCCGGGGTCCAGGCGCGCGGGTTCGGCGATGTGCGGCCAGCGCACGGGTTCGCGTTCAGCCGGCTCTCCGCGGGCGGGGCCACGATCACCCAGCTGGCCGGGCACCTCGACATCACCCGGCAGGCCGCGGCCCAGCTGGTCGACGAGCTGCTGGCCAAGGGCTATGTGCGGCGGCAGCCGCATCCGGAAGACGCCCGGGCCCGGCTGATCACGCTCACCGACAAAGGGTGGGCGTGCACCCGGGCGGCCGAGGCGGCCATCGCGGACACCCTCCGCCCGTGGGCCGCGGCGCTGGGCGAACGGCGCTTCCGCGCGCTCCGCGACGACCTGCTCCGGCTGGCTCCGCACGGCCCGCTGCGGCCCACCTGGTGACCGCGCGGGCTCACCACCTGGTGACTGATCCGGCTCAGCCCGGGTCCGGCCGGCCCGGCACGCGGGGTGGCTGGGCCGGCAGCTGGACCCGCAGCACCGTGCTCCCGGGATGAGAATCGATGGTGATGCTGCCGCCATGGCGCTCCACCACCGTGCGCCGCGCGATGTCCAGGCCGAGACCCGTGCCCTGGCCCGCTCGCTTGGTCGTGTAGAACGGGTCGAACGCCCGCGCCGCGACCTCGGGTGCCATGCCCGGGCCGGTATCGGCGACCTCGATGACGATGCTGCCCGGCTCAGCCCTGGTGACCAGCCGGAGCGTCCCGGTCCCGTCCATCGCGTCCAGCGCGTTGTCGATGAGGCTGGTCCACACCTGGTTGAGCTCGCCCGGATAGGCCCTGATCCGGGGCACCGCAGCCGCGTACTCGCGCACCACGCTGATGCCGGGGAGCTTGTGCCCCACCATCGCCAGGGCGCTCTCAATGCCCTCGGTCACGTCCACCTGCTGCACCGAGGCCCGGTCCATCTGCGAGTAGGACTTGATGGCGGCGACCAGTTCGGAGATGCGCCGGGTGGACTCCTTCATCTCGGCCAGCAGCGCGATGATCGAGAACGTGCTCGCCACCCACTCCAGGCCGGGCTCCAGGGCCGCCTCGGGCAGCACGCCGGCCACCCGGTCGCACCAGGCCAGATCGGCCCCGGCCACGGCGAGCACCGGGGCGATGATCCATTCGCGAGTCACCTCGTGCCGGGCCAGCCACAGCGACAGCGCGTCCTCCAGATCCGCCAGCGCCAGCGGACCGGGCGGCACGGCCGAGCCGATCTCCTGACGCAGCTCATCGAGCGCGGTGAACTGCTGAGGGGTGAGGTCGGCCCGGGCCAGCTGACCCAGCGAGCCGAGCAGCGTCTGGCACGTCTCATCGACCGCGTCCACGGCCCGCGAGGTGGCTGCCGCCGGGTTGTTGATCTCGTGGGCGAAGCCGGCCGCCAGCGTGCCCAGGCTGACCAGGGATTCGCGCTGCCGCGCGGTCGACTCGATGCTCCGCGCGGTGTGGTACAGACCCTGGATCAGGTGCTGGCCGAGCGGGAACCAGGCGTGGATCTTGTCCCGCAGCACTTCGGCGGGCACCCGGAGCAGGCGCCCCGGGACGACGCCCCGGGCGGTGGCGAGATAGACGCCGTGTTCGTCCCAGGCCCGGAATCCCCCGGCCCAGCGGCCCGGCTCATCCATCCGGCCGACGACGGTGTCCTCCCGGCCGACATGGCGCAGCAGATCAACGGCGCCATCCACCAGCACCCACCAGAAGTCAGCCTGCTCGCCCTCGCGGAACAGCTCGAAACCCGGCTCGATGTGCACCTCGGTGCCACCCTCGGCCAGCTCGGCCAGCTGCGCGTCGGTCAGGCCGGCGAACAGGCCGATAGCGCGAAGATCGGCAGCGCGCATAAGGCTGTCGCCGGGTTACTCATGGGGTCAGCCTCCGAGCCGCCGTATCAGCTATCGGATAGGCCGAACAGTATAGCTTTGCCGGTCATGACCAGGGCAGACGGCGGTTGGGTGGACCAGCGGCCGGTACCCGGCCGCGATGGCCGCCACGGCCGACGGCGGGGTGAGCACCTCGACCACGCCGGGCAGGCCGGTGCCGTCCGCCGCGCCGTACCCATCCCATGACCAGGACCGCAGCTGGCCCCCGAAGAGCAGGCCGGTACGGCCGCCCACCCGGACCAGCACCCCGTCGGGCAGGTCTGCGGCTGCCGCCTGGTACGTGCGCTGGTGGCGGCCGCGGTCGACCCGCTCCCGGTGCAGGATCGCGTCCATCTCCGCGGCCCGCGGCCGTACGTCGAGCTGCCGCGCCGCCTGCCAAGCCGCCGCGAAGTGCACGAAGTCCGCGCGGCGGCAGTAGGCGCACGGCCGGTGCCCAGCCGCCAGCGCGGTCGCCTCGTCCAGGAAGAACAGCGCGGTCCACCGGCCCGGCGGCATCGGGTCCCGCCGCCGGCCCCGCCAGTCCAGCACGCAGCAGATCCACATCTTCGACCGCCACCGGGCTGCCCCCAGCTCCCGGCCGCGGCCGTGCAGGCAGCCCCGGTTGCCCATCATCAGGCCACGGCCGGGACCGGCGACGATCTCACCGGTGGGCAGCACCCGGTTCTGCAGCGGCATGGTCCCATCCTGCGCCACGGCACCGACAGCGCGCCGCGGCTCCGGCGTGGGCTCCGCGGCGCCGGGCGCGTGTGCAGCGGTCAGCCCCAGATGTCGGCGGCGACCTTGACGATCAGGTCGAGCTTGGCGACCTGCTCGTCGTAGCTGAGCACGTTGCCCTCGACGGTGGAGGAAAACCCGCACTGCGGGGACAGGCACAGCTGTTCCAGCGGCACATACCGGGCTGCCTCGCCGATCCGCCGTTTGAGGTCATCGGCGTGCTCCAGCGCCCCCGACTTGGTGGTCACCAGGCCCAGCACCACCATCTTGCCCGGCGGCACGAACCGCAGCGGCGCGAAGTCACCCGAGCGCTCATCGTCGTATTCCAGGAAGAACCCATCCACCGCCAGCTCACCAAACAGCGCCTCCGCCACGAAGTCATACCCACCCGACGCCGCCCACGAGGACCGGAAATTACCCCGGCACAAGTGCGTCGTCACCGCCAGCCCATCCGGCCGCCCCGCCAGCGCCGCATTGACCTGCGCGATGTACCGCAAGTGCAGATGCTCGGCGTCCTCCCCCCGCGCGGCGATCGCCGCCCGCTGCACCGGGTCATTGAGGTAGGCCAGGCTCGTGTCATCAAACTGCAGATACGCACACCCCAGCCCGGCCAGCGCCGCCACCTCATCCGCATACGCGGCGGCCAGATCAGCCCAGAACTCCCCGGTATCCGGGTACACCCCCCGGTCGATCGCCGCCGGGCCACCCCGGTAATGCACCATGTTCGGCGACGGAACCGTCAGCTTCGGGACCACCGACCGCCCCGCCACCGACTGCAGATACCGGAAATCATCACCGAAGATCGTGTGATCCATCGAGATCTTGCGGTCCACGTGGATCGCGGCCGGCGTGAACTCGATGTCACCCTGGGCGTTGTGGAACTGCACCGCGATGTTCCCCGGCGCCTTGCCGATACCACCGATCTGGTAGATGAAGTCCATGTGCCAGGACGCCCGGCGGAACTCACCGTCCGTGACCGCCTGCAGGCCCACCCCGGCCTGCATCTTCACCACGCCGGCGATGGCCTCGTCCTCGGCCGCCCGTAGCTGCTCAGCCGGGATCCGCCCAGCGGCGAATGCCGCCCGGTCGGCCAGCAGCCCGGCCGGGCGCAGCAGGCTGCCCACGTGATCGGCCCGGAACGGCGGGCGGGTGCGAGCGGTCATCGGTGGTCCTCCGGTGGATCTGGCCGCGGCGTGGCTTCCTGGAGCGCCCGCGTGACCAGCACCCGGGCCAGATGCGCCCGGTAGGCGGCGGTGGCGTTGATGTCCTCACCCGGGCTGGTGCCGTCGGCGGCCAGCGCCCCCGCCTCGGCCGGGCTCGCCCCGCTGGCCAGCGCCTGTTCCACCGCGGTGGCCCGGACCGGGGTGGACGCCATGTTCACCAGGGCGACCGAGCCGCCCTGCACGGCCACGCCGACGATGGCCCAGTCGATGGCCCGCTTGGTGAACTTCTGGAACGACCAGCCGGCCTGGCCGGCCGCGGGTACCGGCACCCGGATCTCGGTGAGCAGTTCGGCTGGCTCCAGCACCGTCTCGAACAAACCCTGGAAGAACTCGGCCGCCGCGATCTGCCGGGTGCCGGACGGACCGCGGGCCACCAGCACCCCGTCCAGCGCCAGGATCACCGCGGGCAGGTCGGACGCGGGGTCGGCGTGCACCAGCGATCCGCCGATCGTGCCCCGGTGCCGCACCTGCGGGTCGCCGACCTGCCCGGCCGCGTGGGCCAGCAGCGGCACCGAGGACGCCAGCAGCTCGGAGTGCTGCACGTCGTGGTGGCGGGTCAGCGCGCCGATCGCCACGTGCCCGTCCTCGGCGCGAAGGTAACTCAGCTCCCGCAGCGGGCCGAGGTCGATGAGCACCTCGGGCTGGGCCAGCCGCAGCTTCATCAGCGGCAGCAGCGAGTGGCCGCCGGCCAGGAACTTGGCGTCCTCGCCGTACTCCGCGGCCAGCTGCAGCGCCTCGTCGGCCGAGGACACACGCTGGTAGCTGAATGGCGGCGGGATCACGCGGCTCCCCCAGGTTCGGCCATTGCACCCGGCTCCACGGTTTCCTGGCCGGCCGCGGCTCCCTGGCCGGCCGCGGCTTCCTGGCCGGCCGCGGCTTCCTGGCCGGGCGCGGCTCCCTGGCCGGGCGCGGCTCCCTGGCCCGCGGCGGCCAGCACCGCGCGGACGATGTTGTGGTAGCCGGTGCACCGGCACAGGTTGCCTTCCAGCCCGGCCCGGACCTCGGCCTCGCTCGGGTGCGGGTTCTCCCGCAGCAGGGAGACCGCGGCCAGCACCATGCCCGGCGTGCAGAACCCGCACTGCAGCCCGTGCTCGGCGCGGAACGCCCGCTGCACCGGGTGCAGCTCGCCATCCGGCCCGGCCAGCCCTTCCGCGGTGACCAGCTGATGGCCGTCCGCCTGGGCGGCCAGCACGGTGCAGGATTTCACCGACTCGCCATCGAGCAGCACCGTGCAGGCCCCGCAGGACGACGTGTCGCAGCCCACGTTGGTGGCGGTCAGCCCGGCCACCTCGCGCAGGAAGTGCACCAGCAGCAGCCGGTCCTCGACCTCACCCGACGCCTCGGCGCCGTTCACGGTCATGGTCACCTTCACGCGCTCGCCCTCGCTTCGCTGATCGCGGTCCACACCCGCAGCGGGGTGGCTGGCATGTCGATATGCCGGACGCCCAGGTGAGCCACGGCGTCGACCACGGCGCTGAGCGCCGCGGGGGTGGCACCGATCGTGCCCGCCTCCCCGATGCCCTTGACCCCGAGCGGGTTCACCTTGGTCGGCGTCTGGCTGTCGAGCAGCTCGAAGGACGGCAGCTCGGTCGCGGTGATCGCCGCGTAGTCGGCCAGCGTGCTGGTCAGCGGGTTGCCGTCGGCGTCGTAGAGCACCTCTTCGAGCAGTGCCTGGGCCACTCCCTGGGCGATGCCGCCGTGCCGCTGGCCCTCGGCCAGCACCGGGTTGAGCACCAGCCCGGCGTCATCCACCGTGATGTGCCGCCGCAGCGTCACCTTGCCGGTCTCCGTGTCCACCTCGACCACCGCGATGTGCGTGCCGAACGGGAACGTCGGGCTGGACGGCCGGAAGTCGACCTCGGCGGACAGCCCGCCCGGCCCGGCCCGCCCGGCCAGCGCGGCCCAGCCCAGGGCGGTCTCCGGGTCGCCGCGGACCTGCCAGCTGCCCCGGCTGACGTCGAATTCCAGGTCCGCCTCGCTGGCCTCGATCATGCCCGCGGCCAGTTCGCGCGCCTGCTCCTTGACCTCGACCGCCGCCTGGTGCACCGCGCTGCCGCCGAGCTGCAAGGACCGGGAGCCGTACGTGCCCACCCCGTTTGGCACCGCGTCGGTGTCGCCGTGCACCACCGTGATCTGGTCCATCGGGATGCCCAGTTCCGCGTTGACCAGCATGGCGAACGCGGTGTCGTGCCCCTGGCCATGGGGCGAGCTGCCGGTGTATACGGTGGCCGCGCCGGAGGGGGCGACCACCAGCCGGGACGTTTCGCCGCCGGTGTAGTCCCCGGCCGTGATCTCCACGTAGCAGGACACCCCGATGCCGAGCTGCACCGGGCCGCCGCGGTCGCGGCGCCGGGCCTGCTCCGCGCGCAGCTCGCCGTATCCCGCGGCGGCCAGCACCTTGTCCAGCGCCGCGGCGTACTCGCCGCTGTCGTAGACCGCGCCGCTGGGCGTGGTATACGGGAACGCCCCCGGCGGCACCAGGTTCTGCCGGCGCACCTCGGCCGGGTCCATCCCGATCTCCGCGGCGAACAGGTCGACCGCGCGCTCGATCGCCGCGGTCGCCTCGGGCCGGCCAGCCCCCCGGTAGGCGGAGATCGGCGTGGTGCTGGTCAGCACGGCCCGGGACGTGGCCGCCACGGCCGGGATGTCGTACACGCCGCTGGCCATCAGCCGGGTGAGCTCGGCCAGGAACATGCCGAACCGGGGGTAGGCCCCGCAGTCCTGCACGATGTCCAGGTGGTAGGCGAGGATGCGGCCGTCCCGCGTCCCGCCGATCTTGATCGTCTGCAGCTGGCCCCGGCCGTGCACCATGCCGGTCAGGTTCTCGTTCCGGGTCTCGACCCAGCGCAGCGGCCGGCCGAGCCGCTTGGCCGCCCAGGCCACCGCGATCGTGTCCCGCTCGGTGGCGATCTTCGCGCCGAACCCGCCGCCGACGTCCGGGGCGACGACCCGGACGTCGGCCGCGGCCAGGCCCAGCGCCCCGGCCACGGCGTCCCGCGCCAGCTGTGCGTTCTGCGTGCTGGCCCACAGCGTGAGACGGCCATCGGCCCAGCGGGCCGCGCCCGCCCGCACCTCCAGCGGCACCGGGGCCAGCCGCTGATTGCCGATCGTCCGCCCGATCACCACATCGCAGTCCCGGAAGGCGTCCTCCGCAGGCGGCTCCCCGCCCGTCGCGACCACGTTGGAGCCGGTCCCGTCGAACAGCAGCGTGCCGCCGTCCAGCGCGTCGGTGATGCTGGGCACCGCGGGCAATGGCTGGTAGTCCACGCTGACCAGCTCGGCTGCGTCGGCGCCCTGATAGCCGTCCTCGGTGACGACGATCGCGACCGCCTCGCCCACATACCGGACGCGGCCGCTGGCCAGCAGCGGCTCGGTGGCCGCGCCGCCTTCCCCCGGCGGGAGATCATCCAGGTCGGCGGCGGTCAGCACGGCGACCACCCCCGGCGCCTCCCGGGCCGCCGCGGCGTCGATGCCGGTGATCCGGGCGTGCGCCACCGGGCTGCGCACGAACGTGACCCGGGCCGCCCCGGCCAGCTCGGGCAGCCGCAGGTCGTCGGTATAGGTGCCGCCCGCGGTCAGCAGCCGCGGGTCCTCCGTCCGCACGACCCGGGTGCCCAGGATGCTCATCCGACCTCCATCAGCTCAGCCCGCCCGCAGCCCCCGCCCCAGTGACCGGCTACCCGACGCGGGGTCACCGGCCACCGGACGGCGTATGGCACGGTAATTCTGGAAATATGGTGGCATAACCGTCCAGCAGGCCCTCAGCCGCGGCCAGGTCGGCGTCCAACGGGCGGTCGGCGGTCCGCGGGTCGAGCACCGCGTCGGCGGCGTCGAACGCGGCCCGCAGCGGCCCGCCCTCCGGCGCCCGGCGCTGCATCCGCAGCACCCGTACCGCGGCGACCAGCTCGCAGTCCAGCACGGCCCGGTAGGCGATGACCGCCTCGGTGCTGGCCCGGGCCGACTGGGTGGAGAACCCGGCGTGCTCTTCGACCCCGCGGGACAGCACCGCGTTGCCCAGCGCGGCCGGGGCCGCGGACCTGCGGATGTCCGCCACGGCCGACTGCGCCACGTACTCCAGGATCATGATCCCGGAGCTGGCCGGGGTGTCCGCGGCGAACGCCTCCAGGCCGGTGAAGGACGGCTCGACCAGCGTGCCCAGCCGGGCCGCGGACAGCGCCGCCGTCTGGAACAGGGCCGCGCGGACCGCGTCCAGCGCCAGCCCCGGGTAGCCGGCGTGAAAGTTGCCGTTGTGCCACACCGCGTGACCGGGCGCATCGACCAGCGGGTTCTCGCTGGCCGCGTTGAGCTCGGTGGTGATCACCTGCTCGGCGTGGCCGAGCGAGTCGCTGACCGGCCCGTGCACCTGGGGGAACGCCCGGTAGCCGTAGGAGTCCTGGATCCGGGCCGCGGCGTGCTCACCGGGACGGACCAGGGCGCGGACGCCGGCCGCCACCCGCCGCTGGCCCGGCAGCCGGCCGCGGTGCACGGCGGGCGCGTATGGCTCCAGCGAGCCGCGCACCGCGAGCAGCGACAGCGCCGCGATCACCACCGCCGCGCTGGCCAGGCTGGTCAGCTCGGCGCAGGCGACCGCCGCCTCACCCAGGGTGGCCGCGTTGCTGCTCATGAAGCCGGGCGCCTCGGCCGGGCGCAGCGGGAACCGGGGCGGCGCGCCGCTGCCGGTCCGCCATTCCCGCTCCCCGAGCAGGCACAACCCGGTCGAGGCGAGTGCGGTCAGGTCGCCGGTGCCGATCGCCCCATACAGCGGCACCGGCGGGGTGAACCCCCGGTTGATGGCGTCGGCCAGCACCGGCAGCACGGCCGGATCGACCCCGCTGCCGCCCGCCCCGAGCTGGTTCAGCCGGGTGACCAGCATGGCCCGGCCCAGCTCCGGGGCGAGCAGCGGACCGGCGCCGGCGGCGTGGCTGCGGACCAGCCGCAGCCCGTGCTCGGCGCGGTCGGCGTCGGCCAGGCCGACGTTGCGGTTCGCGCCCACCCCGGTGGTCCGGCCGTACACCGGGCGCTGCCCGGTCACCTCCTGGATCACCTGCCAGGCGGCCCGCGCGGCCCGCTCGGCGGCGGGCGCCACGGTGACCTCGGCCGTGCCCCGGGCGACCGCGGCAACCTCAGTGCAGGTCAGCGACGATCCGGTGATCTCGACGCTCTGCCGCATCCTGCCTCCTTGGCTGAGCAGGGATGATACGTGACCCGGGCATATCGGAGCCCGCTGATCGCTACGATCATGCGCTGTTGGAGGTGGCGTGATGCCAGCCCGCGGACCCAGCCGCTCACTCGTGGCCAGCGCGCTGTTCGCCGTTGTCAGCCTGGCGGCAGCGATCTTCCTCGTCGTCCACCTGCCCGGCCGGCCCAGCCAGACCGCCGATGCCACCGCGGCCAGCCACCCGGCACCAGGCCCGAGTGGCCCGCGGCCGCTGGCCACCAGCTATCACCGGGCCGCCACCGCGGCCGCCGTGCCGAGCGCGGCCACCCCCGCCCAGCATCGCACCCGGCCCGGCGCCAGCCAGAGGCGGCCGCGGAGCACCCCGGGCGCACCCAGCCCCGCATCGGCGCCTCCGGCCTCCGGGGGCGGCGGCACGTCCGCCGCGGCCCAGCAGGTGCTGGCGCTGATCAACCAGGCCCGGGCGCAGGCCGGGCTGCCCGGCTACACGATCCTTTCCGGCCTGGACACCAGCGCCGCCCGGCACAACGCGGTGATGGCGGGCGGCTGCGGCCTGTCCCACCAGTGCCCCGGTGAGCCCGCGCTGGGTGACCGGGAAACGGCGGCGGGCGTGCACTGGACCGCGGCCGGCGAGAACATCGGCGAAGGCGGCCCGGTGGCCGATACGCCGTCGGCCATCGCCCAGCTGGCGACCGGGCTGACGCAGAGCATGCTGGCCGAGAAGCCGCCGGACGACGGCCACCGGCTGAACATCCTGAGCGCCTCGTTCACCCACGTCGGCATCGCGGTCGTCCGGGACGGTTCCGGCACCGTCTGGCTCACCCAGGACTTCTCGAACTAGCGGGCTCACCCAGGACTCCCCGGACTGGGCCGGCCCGCCCGGACCAGTGCGAAATACCCGGACGTGGTTGAGCGTTGCACTACCTGGCCCCGGTCGAACAGACTGCCGACCTTAGCCGCTCTGAACAGGTCAAATGCCTGTCCGCCGACCGCGAACAGAGAGCGGAAACAAATCTGGGCCGCGCCTGATTGAAGGTGAAATCAGGTAATTCTGAGGAGCGAACTGATGAGCGAGACACTCTCCCTGCCGGTTCTGCCGCTGGACGACACCGTTGTGCTGCCCACGATGGTGGTCCCGCTTGACACCTCCGGCTCGGAGGTGCGGGCGGCCATCGACGCAGCACAGATGTCGGCCGCCGCACCCGGCTCGGCTGACATTAAGCCCCAGGTGCTGCTGGTGCCGCGGCTGGACGGCAAGTACTCGGCGCTCGGCACGCTCGGCGTGGTCGAGCAGACCGGACGTACCCCCAGTGGGGAGCCCGCCGCGGTCATCCGCGGGCTGGCCCGGGTGCGTATCGGCGTCGGCACGACCGGCCCGGGCGCGGCGCTGTGGGTCGAGGGCACCGTGCTGGACGAGCCGCCCGCGACCCCGCGGGCCCAGGAGCTGGCCCGTGAGTACCGTGGGCTGGCCGCCACCATCCTGCAGAAGCGCGGTGCGTGGCAGGTGGTTGACGTGCTGCAGCGGATCACCGACCCATCGGCGCTGGCCGACAGCGCTGGCTACGCCGGCTACCTGACCCTGGAGCAGCGCCAGCAGCTGCTGGAGACCCTCGACCCGGAGCACCGCCTCGAGCTGCTCACCGGGTGGGCCCGCGACCAGCTCGCCGAGCTGGATGTCGCGGAGACCATCCAGAACGACGTGCGCGAGGGCATGGAGAAGCAGCAGCGCGAGTTCCTGCTCCGCCAGCAGCTGGCCGCCATCCGCAAGGAACTGGCCGAGCTGGACGGCGAGCCGGGCACCGAGGAAGACGACTACAAGGCCCGGATCGAAAAGGCCAACCTGCCCGAGAAGGTGCACGAGGCCGCGATGAAGGAAGCGGCCAAGCTGGAGCGGGCCAACGACGCCTCACCCGAGGGCAGCTGGATCCGCACCTGGCTGGACACGGTGCTGGAAATCCCGTGGAACGAGACCACCGACGACGCCTACGACATCGCCGGGGCCCGCGCCATCCTGGACGCGGACCACGCCGGGCTGGATGACGTCAAGGAGCGGATCATCGAGTACCTGGCGGTGCGCAAGCGCCGCGCGGACAAGGGCCTGACCCTGGTCGGCGGCCGCCGCAGCGGCGCGGTGCTGGCGCTGGCTGGCCCGCCCGGGGTTGGCAAGACCTCGCTGGGCGAGTCGGTGGCCCGCGCCATGGGCCGCAAGTTCGCCCGGGTGGCCCTCGGCGGCGTCCGGGACGAGGCGGAGATCCGCGGTCACCGGCGCACCTACGTGGGCGCGCTGCCCGGCCGCATCGTCCGGGCCATCCGCGAGGCCGGCTCGATGAACCCGGTGATTCTGCTGGACGAGGTGGACAAGCTGGGTGCGGACTACCGCGGCGACCCGACCGCGGCGCTGCTGGAGGTCCTGGACCCGGCGCAGAACCACACGTTCCGCGACCACTACCTGGAGGTCGAGCTGGACCTCTCGGACGTGCTGTTCATCGCCACCGCCAACATGCTGGAGACGATCCCCGGCCCGCTGCTGGACCGGATGGAGCTGATCCAGCTGGATGGCTACACCGAGGACGAGAAGGTCATCATCGCCCAGGGTCACCTGCTGCCGCGGCAGCTGGAGCGGGCTGGCCTGGAGGCGGCGGACGTGACCGTCACCGACGATGCCCTGCACGTGCTGGCGAGTGAGTACACCCGCGAGGCCGGGGTGCGCGCGCTGGAGCGGACCATCGCCAAGGTGCTGCGCAAGGTCGCCGCGCAGGTGGCCACCGGCGAGGTGACCCTGCCGGTCACCGTGGACCGGGCCGACCTGCACGGCTACCTGGGCCACCCGCGGCACACGCCGGAATCGGCGGAGCGCACCGCGGTGCCCGGCGTGGCCACTGGCCTGGCTGTCACCGGTACCGGCGGCGACGTGCTGTTCATCGAGGCCTCCCTGGCCGACGCGGAGACTGGCACCACGGGTGTCACGCTCACCGGGCAGCTGGGGGACGTGATGAAGGAGTCGGCCCAGATCGCGCTCTCCTACCTGCGCTCGCACGGCGCGGAGCTGGAGCTGCCGGTCGGTGACCTGAAGGAGCGCGGCGTCCACGTGCACGTGCCCGCGGGTGCGGTGCCCAAGGACGGCCCGAGCGCCGGGGTCACCATGACCACCGCGCTGGCCTCGCTGCTGTCCGGCCGGCTGGTCCGCTCGGACGTGGCGATGACTGGTGAGGTGTCGCTGACCGGGCGGGTGCTGCCGATCGGCGGGGTGAAGCAGAAGCTGCTCGCCGCTCACCGGGCCGGCATCACCACCGTGCTCATTCCGCAGCGGAACGAGCCGGACCTGGAGGACGTGCCGGAGAACGTGCTCAGCCAGCTGTCGGTGCATCCCGTCAGCGACGTCCGCGAGGTGCTCGGCCTGGCCCTGGAGCCGGCCACGCAGCACGCGGCCGTGGCCGCCTGAGCCACGAACCCGGCGCGGGGACGCCGAGTACGCTCAGCGCATGCGCGTTGAGTTGCTCGGCGTCCCCTCAGCTGCCGGGACGCACGGCCCGGGGCAGGAGGAGGCGCCCAGCTGGCTGCGCGACGCAGGCCTGCTCACCGGCCTGGCTGCCCGCGGCGTCCGGGTGCGCGACCACGGGGACCTGCCGCCGGTCCCGTTCCGCCCAGATCCCGCGCACCGTCACAAGCAGAACGTCGACCGGGTGTGCGAGGTGGCCCAGGAGGTGGCCAGCCGGATGGCCGCGCTGCTCGGTCCCGGCCGGGGCATCCCGCTGATCCTCGGCGGGGACTGCACGATCACCCTGGGTGTACTGGCCGGGTACCTGGCCCGGCATCCGGACGTGGGCCTGCTCTATTTCGACGGGGACATCGACGTGTCCACGCCGGCCACCACCACCTCGGGCGTCCTGGACACGATGGGCATGGCCACGCTGCTCGGCTCCGGCGCGGCCGAGCTGGCCCGGATCGGGCCGCGCTTCCCGCTGATGCCAGGGGAGCGGGTTGCGGCGTTCGGCTTCGATTTCGCCGAGGCCCCCGAGAAGTCCCGGTCTTGGCTTTCTGAACGAAAAGTAGCCCTGTACCCGGCTACCGGCATGGTCGATGCCCCGGCCGCGGCCCTCGACGCGATGACCTACCTGGCTGGTCACAGCCAGCCGGTGCTGGTGCATTTCGACGTCGATGTCATCGACTCGACCGAGTTCCCGCTGGCTGACTTCCCGCACTTCAATCAGGGCCTCGGCTACGCCAGCGCGATGGACTGCCTGCGGGTGTTCTGCTCGCACGAGGCGTTCGGCGGCCTGGTCATCACCGAGGTCAACCCGCACCGGGACCCGGACGGCGCCCTGGCCGCCCGGCTGGTCGCGGACCTGGCCGCGATCCTCGGCGGGCCCTGACCGGGCCGCCGGGCTGGGGTGTACCGGGCGCGGCCTAGACCCGGATCTCCGCTTGCAGGCGGCGGGCGTTCCCCCCGGTGATGAGCTCGCGGGCCGCTTCCGTGAGCCCGTCCGCGACCAGCCCGTCCAGCAGCTGGGTCACCGTCAGCGCCGTGTTCGGCGCGTCCGAGCCGTACAGCACCTTGCCCGCCAGCGCGGCCAGCTGCCCGGGCGGAACCTGGGGCCGCTCATCGATCACCGGGGTGAGGTCGGCATGCACCCCCGGATGCTCGGCCACCAGCCGAAGGGCTGCCCCAGTGGCCGGGTGCGCGCAGTGCGCGATGATCACCCGGGCCGCGGGGTGGCGCCGGGCCACCCGCTCGACCGGCGCCAGCTCGGCCGCATCGGTCACCCCGCGCGGCGCGTGCCCGGCGTGCAGCACGACCGGCAGGGCCACCGCGGACACGTACTCCCAGACCGGGTCCAGCCGCCGGTCGTCGGGCTGGAAGTCACCCACCGAGCAGTGCAGCTTCAGCACCCGCAGGCCCATGTCCTCCACCGCGCCGCGCAGCACGGTTAGCGGCTGGTCCTCGCCAGGATGCACGGTGCAGCCACCGATCAGCCGGAGCGGCCCGTCCCGCTGCCCGGCGACCAGGCTGGCCACCGACTTGTTCAGCTCCTCGGCCGAGCCGGGACGGCGCACATAGGGCAGCGTCCACGCCTCGGTGACGCCCTCGGCGGCCAGCCGGGCGCACACCTCGCCGGGGTCAGCCGGGTACCCGAAGCCGCGGCTGTCGAAGCCGCCGCGGTCGAAGAAGGTCCGGATCGCGGCCTGCAGCCGCGGCGGCAGCAGGTGAACGTGAGCGTCAACTACGTCTCGGTGCACTAGTCCCTTTTACCCGGCCGGCAATCCAGCCCACTCACCCGGCCCGCACGCTGGCTCGCTCACCCGGCCCGCAATCCTGCTCGTCACCCGGTCCGCAACCGGCTCGCTAACCCCGGCTGCCACCCGGCTCGGCTGACAGCCCCACACCGGCGGTCAGCGGCCCGCATCAGAGGGTCGCTCATAAATTCGAAATGTGGGTGACACGAGCGCATGCTGTCGCTAGTATTGTCGAGTCAGTTGCCGGTCCCCCACCGGGGCGGGAGGTGTCAGGTGCCAGCAGACCCCCCGCGCCCCCTCCCGCCCCCCGGGGGCTTGGCCGCCACCAGCCTCGTACAGGTCGCTACCGCCAGCTTCAAGCAGACCAACGCCGCCAGCCTCGTGCAGACCAACGACTGGGACGACGCGCTGGCCTGGGAGATGGCCGCGTTCCCGGCGCAAGACGATCCCACTGACAGGTATCTGGATGCCGCGGATCTCGACGCGGCGTTCGCCGAGGACTTAGATCCCGCGTGGGTTGACGACTGGCCCCCCGACGGCAACCACGACCGGCCTGCTGGGAACAACCCCGGCCAGCCCACCCAGAACAACCACGACCACCCCGGCCAGCCTGCCCACAACAACCACGACCACCCCGGCCAGCCTGCCCACAACAACCACGACCAGCCCGGCCAGCCTGCCCACAACAACCACGACCAGCCCCCCGACGGCCACCCCGGCCAGCCTGCCCACAACAACCACGACCAGCCCGGCCAGCCTGCCCACAACAACCACGACCAGCCCCCCGACGCTAACGACACGGCCATCCAGGCTGGCTTCAGGCAAGGCGGGACGGCGGACACCATGCCTCCTGGGCCGGAACTGGCGAGCCTCGTTGACCGGGTCTGGCAGGCGGGTGTGGACCGGCTGGACGACGACGAGCGTATTGGGTTCTTGCAGGCCGCCCACCGGTTAGCCGGATGGGCCGCGGCGATGCGGCTGTCGGCCATCGGCGAGCACCGCGCCCGGCGGGTCGCCGAGGCACGGGCGAGCGGCGACTGGCGTCCCGCCGAGCATGTCAACGACGAGGTCGCCATCGCGCTCACGCTGACCAAGCGCGGCGCCGACCGGGTCCTCAGCCTGGCCGTGGCCCTCGGCCGCCTCCCACTAACCCGGGCTGCGCTGACCAGCGGGGCCATTGACGAACGCCGCGCCGAGGTGATCGCCGACGAACTGAGCGGCCTGGATGACGAGCACGCCGCCGCCGTCGAGGCGCTGCTCATCCGCAAGGCGCCGGGGCAGACGAGCGGCGGGCTGTGGGCAGCAGCCCGCCGGGCGGTCATCGCCGCCGATCCGAGCGCGGCGCGGCGACGTAAGGCCAGGGCGCTCAAGGACGCCCGGGTGGCGGCGTTCGCCGAGTCTTCAGGGACGGCCGCGCTGGCCGGGCGGGACCTGCCGCCCGCCGAGGTGCTGGCCGCCGACCGGCATCTGACCGCCCTGGCCATCGACATGCGCAAGGCCGGGGCCGAGGGCACGATGGACGAGTTGCGCGCCCGCGCCTACCTGCATCTGCTGGCCGGCCAGCCCGCAGAGACCCTTTCCGGTGTGGCTGCTGGTGACCCGCGCGCCACTCAGCCGCGGGCCGCCAGCCCTCCCGGGACCGGGCAGTCACCCTCCGGACCGCCGCTTCCGGCGCTGCGCGGCAGCGTGCACCTCACCATGCCGCTGGCAACGTGGCTGGGCTGGTCGGAGCAGCCAGGAGAGGTCGCCGGGTTCGGGCCACTGGACGCCGCCGACTCGCTGCGCATCGCTGAACTGCTCGCCTCGAAGCCGGCCAACCGGTGGTGCATCTCCCTCACCGACCAGGCCGGACGGCCGATTGCGCACGGCTGCGCCCGGGCGAGTCCCGCCGCGGGACCTCAGCACGAGGACCGCCGGAGGGCACGCGGCAACCACCGGGGTGCCTGGCGCTGGATCCAGCGGATGAAGATCACACCGCTCGAAACCCGGGACTGCACTCATCCCCGGGAAGGCCGCAGCTACCAGCCGGGCCCGCGACTGCGGCACCTCAGCCAGATCCGCAACGCCACCTGCATCGCCCCGGGATGCCGAAGGAGCGCAACCCGGTGCGATCTGGACCACACCATCCCATATCACGCCGGCGGGAGAACATGTGAATGCAACCTGGGCCCGCTATGCCGCCGGGACCACCAGTGCAAGCAGCTTCCTGGCTGGTCCCTGGCCCAGCCGAGCCCAGGCAGCTTCACCTGGGTCACCCCCAGCGGCCGGAGCTATCCGGTGCACCCGACCGAGTACTCCACCTGACCCCGGGTCGGTCGACCTGGCTCAGGTCTTGGCCCCCCCGGGGATGACCACCACGGGCACATGGGAATGATGGACAACCTGGTTGCTCACCGAGCCCAGGCGCAGATGGCCGAAGCCGCCCTCACCGCGGGCCCCGACGACCAGAATGTCCGCATCCTCGGCCGCTTTGATGAGTTCCTCAGCGGGTGACCCGCTGAGTGAGCGGACCGCCACCGACGGGGGTTGCGGCCCGCTCATCTGGCTGGCCACCTTGTCGGCGCTTTCCTGCGCCGCGGCCCGGGCGTTTTCCTCGTCGGACTTGTCCTGTGGGTAGCTGATCGGGGCGCGGGTCCACGCGCTCAGTGCGACCGGGTGCACGGCGAGGACAGTGAGCGGGACCTGGCGCAGCGCTGCCTCCCTCATCGCCCACTCAAGCGAACGCTGGGACTGCTCTGATCCGTCGACTCCAACGACAATTCCAGGCACCGTTGCCTCCTGATACCGCTCGGGCCGGCGTAGCAGAGACACCGGCCGCCCGGGTCTTGACAGGTATGACGTTAAGCCGTCTGGCCTTGATCGGCTAGTGGCAACGCCTCGTCGGCTAGCTGGCCGCGCAGCGGCATCCGGCGGACCGGCTCCCGGCCTGGTGGCTGGGACGGGCGTGGCTGGCTGGGCAACGCCGGGATCGGCCGTTCCTGCGGCTCGCTGGACACCTTCAGCGGCTCCCCGTGGTGCATGATCTCCAGCGGCGGCCCGTCGTCATCCACCAGGTAACTGGCCCGGTCCGGCAGCACCGAGACGCGCAGGGAGCGGCCGCGCAAGTTGACGGTGAAGGTGAGCCGGGTCAGCGCGGGCGGCAGCTGCGGTGCGAAACTGGGCAGCTCGCCAGGCCGCTGGCGCATCCCGCCGAAGCCGCTGACCAGCGCCATCCACGCCCCGGCCAGGGCGGCCAGATGGACCCCGTCCCTCGTGTTGTGCTCCAGATCGGCCATGTCCATCAGCGCGGTCTCGGCCAGGTAGTCGTAGGCCAGTTCCAGGTGGCCGGTCTCCGCGGCGATCACGGCCTGGGAGCACGCCGAAAGCGAGGAGTCCCGCACGGTGATCGCCTCGTAGTAGGCAAAGTTCCGGGCCTTCTGCTCCGCCGTGAAGGCGTCCGGGCAGATCTGCATGGCCAGCACGAGGTCGGCCTGCTTGACCACCTGCTTGCGGTACAGATCGAAGTACGGGAAGTGGGCCAGCAGCGGATACTGGTCCAGGCTGGTTCCAGCGAAGTCCCAGACCTGATGGTTGGTGAATCCCTCGGCCTGCGGGTGCACGCGCAGTTTTTCGTCGTAGGGCACCAGCATCTGATCCGCGGCCGCCTTCCACTTCATCACCTCGTCGGCGGAAACGCCCAGTTCCCGGGCCCGGTCGGGATGGGCCATCGAGGACCTGGCGGCAGCGCGCATGTTGTGCTGCGCCATCAGATTGGTGAACACGTTGTTGTCAGCGATCGCGCTGTACTCGTCGGGCCCGGTGACTCCGTCGATCCGGAATTTCCCGGCCTCGTCGTGATGGCCGAGCGAGAGCCACAGCCGGGCCGTGTGAACCAGCAGATCCAGCCCGGTAGCCGCGTCGAACTCGTCGTCGCCGGTCGCCTCCACGTAACGGGTCACCGCCGCCGCGATATCCGCGTTCACGTGAAACGCCGCGGTGCCGGCCGGCCAGTAGGCCGAGGACTCTGCCCCGTTGATGGTGCGCCACGGGAAGGTGGCGCCACGCAGTCCCAGCGTGCTGGCCCGTTCGATCGCCGCGGACAGCGTGCTGTGCCGCCAGCGGAGCACGCTCGCCGCGGCGTCCGGGATGGTATAGGTGAGGACCGGCAGTACGAACGTTTCGGTGTCCCAGAACGTGTGGCCGTCGTAGCCGGTGCCGGACAGCCCCTTGGCCGGGATGGGCCGCCGCTCGGCCCGGGCGCCCGCCTGCAGCACGTGGAACATGCCAAACCGGACCGCCTGCTGGATCTCGTCGTCGCCTTCCAGCTCGACATCAGCCCGGCCCCAGAAGTCATCCAGGTAGCCCCGCTGCTCGGCGACGAGGCCGTCCCAGCCGGTGGCCACGGCCACCGAGAGCGCGCCCTCGACCTGGTCTTGCAGCGCGGGCCGGGAGCGGGTACCGGACCAGCCATACCCGACGTACTTATCCAGCCGCAGCACCTGGCCGGGGGCTATCCGGCCGCCGATCGTCAGCCGGGCCAGGTCCGGCCGGGTCTCATACGACTGGTACATTTCGGCGCCGGAGTGCAGCCGGTGGTCCATGGCCGCCTGCAGGGAAAGTCCGCTGCGCTTGGTCCGGTGCATCAGCCCGGCCCGCTCACCGACATAACCGTGCTGGACCGCCTCCAGCGGTGCTTCCAGGGCGCTGGCCACCCGGGGATCGGGGCTGGCCGAGGGCAGTTCCTCGTTGGCGACCAGTTCCGACTGCAGCACCACGCGGACCGGGCCGTCCAGCGACTCGACCTGGTACCGGATGGCGGCAATGGAGCGCTGGGTGAGGGAGACCATCCGGGTCGAGGTGACCCGCACCGTCCGGCCCGCGGGCGACACCCACTCGGCCTGCCGGCTCAGCGTGCCGGCCCGGAAGTCCAGCACCCGCTCGTGCCGAAGCAGCTGGCCGTAGCGGATGTCGAACGGCTCGTCGTCGACCAGCAGCCGGATCAGCTTCCCGTTGGTGACGTTGATCATCGTCTGGCCTGACTCGGGGTACCCGAAACCAGCCTCCGCGTACGGCAGCGGGCGCAGCTCGAACAGGCCGTTCAGGTAGGAACCAGGCAGCCCGTGCGGCTCACCTTCATCCAGGTTGGCCCGCCAGCCGATGTGCCCGTTGGCCAGCGCGAAGATCGATTCGGTCTGGGCCAGCATGTCGCGGTGCAGTGTGCTCTCCCGCAGGCACCACGGCTCGACCGGGAACGCGGGGTGCTGGATCATGCCTCATCCAGCAGCTCAGCCAGGTCCTTCACCACGACATCAGCCCCTGCCTCCCGCAATTCGTCGGCCTGCCCGACCCGGTCCACGCCCACCACCCAGCCGAAGCGGCCTGCCCGGCCAGCTTGCACCCCAGCCTGGGCATCCTCGTACACCACCCCCTCGCTGGGCGGCACGCCGAGGGCCCGGGCCCCGGCCAGGTAGCTGTCGGGTGCGGGCTTGCCGGCCAGGTGATCCCGCTTGGCCACAATGCCGTCCACGATCACGTCGAACTCGTCGCCGAGACCGGCACTAGCGAGGACCTGCCTGCAATTGGCGCTGGCCGAGACCACGGCCCGGGCCAGCCCGGCGTGCTTGACCGCGCGCAGGTAGCGGACCGAGCCCGGATAGACCGCCACGCCGTCATCGGCGATCTTGCGCAGCACGATCTGGTTCTTCAGGGCGGACAGCCCGGCGATCGTCTCCGCCCCGAACGGGTCGGCGTCGCTTCCCTCGGGGAGCTCGATTCCGCGAGAGTGCAGAAAGGTGCGCGTACCGTCCGCTCGCGATCGCCCGTCCACGTACTTGTCGTACTCGGTGCCCGAGTCGAACGGGACGAACGGCTGGCCGTGTTCTGCCGCCCACTTGCGCAGAAAGTTGTCGAACATTTCCTTCCAGGCGGCCGCGTGTACCGCGGCGGTCTGGGTGAGCACGCCGTCAAGGTCGAACAGGCAGGCGCGGATCTGGTCGGGTATTCCCAGCACCCTGCCAGCTTAAGATCTTGCGGCCGATCGCGGGAGAAACAGTCAAGTGAACGCGAGCCGGCCGGCGCCGGGCCGGCCGGCCACGCCCCGTAGCGTTGCAGGCGTGACTCCAGCGCAGCAACCCGGGCCCGCCGCCGAGGCAGCCGAGGCGGCCGAGCCGGCCGAGCCGGCCGAGGCGGCCGAGCCGGCCGAGGCGGCCGAGGCGGCCGAGGCGGCCGAGGCAGCTGAGCCGGCCGAGATCCTGCCAGCCATCCCCGCCTCGGCAGGTGCGCTGATCTTCGATCGGGCGGGCCGGCTGCTTATCCTGAAACCTACCTATAAGTCCGGGTGGACCATTCCCGGCGGGGTGATGGAAGCCGACGGGGAGACGCCCTGGGCCGCCTGCCGCCGGGAGGTCCACGAGGAATGCGGTCTGGAGGTCCGGCAGGGCCGGCTGGCCTGCGTGGACTTCCGGCCGTCCCGGCCGGGCAAGCCCGGCGGCCTGCGATTCCTGTTCGACTGCGGCGCGCTCCCTGACGACGCACTGGCCGCGATCGTGCTGCAGCCCGAGGAGATCTCGGCTCATCAGCTCGTCCCGGTGCGGGCCGCGCTGCAGCTGCTGCGCAAGCCGATCCGGCGGCGGGTCAGGGCGGCCTGGCGGGCCACCGCCACCTGCTATCTGGAGAACGGCCGGCCCGTACCCGGGGTCAGCCAGTAGCTCCGTCCCGGCCGCTATCCAGGGACCGAGGCCACCGGGCCGTGGGCGTGGGCGAGCACCGAGTGGGTGACCGAGCGGATGCCCCGGGCGTGCGGGCCGCCGGTTGGGTGCCTGCCGAGCACGACGAGATCGGCCTGGGCCGACGCCTCGGTCAGCACCCGGCCCGGGTGCTCGTGCACCACTTTGACTAGCGCCTCCACCTCGGGGTGCTTGTCCCGCCAGGGGGCCAGCAGGCCGTCCAGCTCGCTCTGTGTTTCGGATTCCACCTCAGCCAGCCCAGCCCCGGACCAGGCGTGCACGGCGAGCAGCCGGGCCTTGCGCAACGCGGCCTCCTGGAACGCGAAGTCCAGGGCGGGAGTGATCTGGTCCGGGTCATGCACGCCGACCACGACCTCGCGGGGCCCGGTGGTGGCCCGTTCCCGCACCACGACGACGGGACAGGACGCGTGGGTCGCCACGTACCGGCTCACCGAGCCGAGGACCAGCGCACCGAAGCCGCCCGCCCCGCGGGAGCCGACCACCAGCATCAGCGCATCCTTGCCCGCCTCGACGAGTTCCTGAGCGGGCGATCCAGCCCGCAGGTGGGTCTCGACCGCCAGGCCGGGGGCGGCTCGCTCCGCCTCCTGAGCCGCCGCGGCGAGGGCCTGGCTCAATGCCGTCTCGACCGTTCCGGTCACGCTCTGCAACCCCCCGGGGTTGACGGCCATCCGGGGTGGAAGCGAGGGGACCGCCAGAAGCTGCAGTGCCGTGCCCCTCAGGACGGCCTCCCGCGCAGCCCATTGCACCGCACGTACCGACGCAGATGAACCATCCGTCCCGGCGATCACTGGCTTCGCTGCCATGTCGTCCTCCTCATGCGGCTTGCCCCAGTCATACCCAGCCTGGTGGGTGATGCGCTAGGGCCCAGGCCCCATGGGTGCTTCGCAGGCGCATGGCCGGGCCATCTGATAATCCCGGCAACTGGGTCAAGAGCCCGGGAAACGGCCCCAGTGCGGCGGATAGGCACCACCAGCGGACCAGTCAGCCGAGCAAGGACCGGCGGTGCCGCCAGGCCAGCCGGAGCAGCGCGGCGCCTGCGGTCTGCGTGGGCTCGCGGCCACCGGCAAACCGCTCCACGGCTTCCGCGGTGAACGGGATCGCCGCCGACCCGTTCTCGGTGACCACCCGGCCTTCCGCGTTCCTGGTCACCTGGCCG
>Ga0335078_10000472_pt1 | contig 62213 bp, 51 predicted proteins | sample Lox_Sample_32_FD_206711 | JGI IMG/M metagenome (GOLD analysis project Ga0335078, IMG submission 206711) | Soil microbial communities from Loxahatchee National Wildlife Refuge, Florida, United States - Lox_Sample_3.2 | ecosystem: Environmental > Terrestrial > Soil > Wetlands | place: USA... | reverse complement strand
TGCCCGTGCCTTTGGCGAAGAGGATTTCGCGGACAGGATGAATCGCGAAAGCGAAATTCTGAGGGAAAACTTCGAGCGCGAGTTTTGGGATGAAGAACTTGGGACATATGCGCTCGCTTTGGATGGCGCGAAAAACAAGTGCCGAGTGAAGACGTCAAATCCGGGGCATTGCCTTTTCTCGGGAATTGCCAGCGCCGAACATGCAGCTCGCGTTGCGGATTCCTTGATCGGTGACGAGCTTTTCTCCGGATGGGGCGTTCGGACGCTCGGAGGCAACGAAGTTCGCTATAACCCCATGGCTTACCACAACGGCTCGGTTTGGCCTCACGATAATGCGATCGCCGCCCGAGGCCTAGCGCGTTACGGGTTTCACGAAAAAGCGATGACGATTTTTTCGACGCTGCTGGGAGTTACCGATTTCGTCGAACTGCGCCGCCTGCCGGAACTATTTTGCGGATTCCATCACCGCCAGCGCTCCGAAGGCCCCACGATGTACCCCGTCGCCTGTTCCCCGCAAGCATGGTCGGCCGGCGCGTTGTACCTGCTGCTCGAAGCTGCTCTCGGAATCGACTTTCATGCGAACGACAATTCCCTTCATTTCACATCGCACGCACTGCCTGAATTTCTTGGCGGTCTCACCATAACCGGCCTGCAGCTCAACGATTCGCTAGTTGACGTCAGAGTTTCGCACGACCGGGGAAAAAGCCGGCCGGAAATTGCTCAGCAGACCGGAAACGTAAGACTGCACATCGATTCCGGAGCTGCGACGAGCAGGCTACGAGATTGACGCCGTAAAGGACACAAAACCTTGCTCGTATAGTTTCCACGAAATCCAAGCGAGGAATCAACAGAATGCGCCTCTGACTTCTGAGGCAGTCTGTTGCATCCGCCGAGGACCGATGGAAATGCCGCGAGCGCTTGGACGCTCAGATCCCAGGGCGGTTGATCAACGGCCTTGCCCAAGTCCAAGTTAGGCTTCCGAAAATCTCAATTATCCAAATTCGTCGAAGTGTGCAGTTTTGAACAGACGAGGCATACATTCCGGCTGTAAGGTTTTGGGGTTCATGCAACAACCCGGAGCCTGCAACGGCAAGGAGCGAAACAGCGATGCCTCAATGCGCGCGGTACGAAATTTTTGTGCGGTTTCGGGCCGGTGATCTTGTGTGTCTCGAGGCCGCTGAAAGTATCGAATACGCCACCCAACGGATGATGGAACTGGCTTCTACTAAGCCTGCCGACTACGCCCTGTTTGACATCACGAAGTCGGCATTCGTGAAGCCTCCCCTTGATGATTGTCCGGTCTCAAAACACGCCCAAGATCGCGGCTCGCTTCTTCACTAGTTACGAGAGCTAACTCCCTAATGAGTGGTATAACGGGACAAGCCCTGCCAATGCCCACTTGCAGGAATGGATCTTCACCTTTTCGAATGAACTGGCAGTAGATTCGCGGTGACTGGAGGAGAAAATGTCGACTGCACCCAAAGTGATCGCACCTAAGGACGGCCAGCATGTGACAAGCACCCAACACGAGGGAGTTTTTGAAATTGTTTACGTCAACGCACTCACGCAGACAGCAAACATCAGATTGGTTGATGGAAGCGGTCATGTCGTGCCCAATGTCCCGTGGACTGCATTGAAGGGTCTGGACAAGTAGTAGCGTGACTGCCCTACCCGACGCGTAACTTTGTGCTTGCCAAAGGCTAATTAACCTCTTGGCAGATACGATAGGATCCCAAACTTTAAAAACCCATCATCCATGGCAACTTGCTTTGCTAAACCGTTGTAGCGGCTAAAACCGGTACCGGGGGTTCGAATCCCCCCTCTCCGCCATTCCCTTTTGAACAAAGCCCGTAGCAATGAATCTACCGATCCGAACTAAGACTCCTTTACATCCGGAAACCGGGGCTCTCAGTGGCATCGATGGGGGCCTCACGTCCATTACTTGATGTCCGGCTTGCACCTGTTAATCGGGCATGTTCCTGCAGCCTGTGGTTCTTTCGGTTGTCAGGGAGTGCCGGATCACTGGGAGCTTGTGGGATGAGTTTGCAGGAACTGGTGGACGTCGGGCATGCCGGGCGAGGCGGCATTTGGCGTACGGGAGGTTCCCGCGTGGGCTTGATCCATCGGCGGGTGCACGAACTGCCCGTCGGCGGGCTTATCGCTCAAGACGAGCCAGCCGTTGCCGTGGCGTTGCAAGGAATAAATCATAGCCATCGACGCGCCGCCTTGTTTTACGCGGAAGGTAGCGTCAGCCTGGGCCTGATCGCCATTTACGGTGACAGATTCAACGGTCATATCGAATGCAGATAAGTTGATCCCTTTGTCGTTTCGCACGTGAGCTTCGACAGCTTGACGGACAGCATCATCATCCGAGTTCGGCGTTGAACTTGGGGCGGCTGCGGCGGGGCTTCCCGTCGTGTTTGGCGGCATTTGCGACGCGTTTGGCGTCGTTTGATCGTTCCTGCCGCAACCGATTGCGATCGCCGCTATGGCCGCAACCACAATGAGCGAGAAACTTGTCTTCATGCTCCACTCCTGAAACGAAAAACTTGTTAGGCGGGCTCCGAAACCGCCGCGGGTTCGAGTCTGGTGCGGATTGCTAGTTCCGCCTCACCGCTAGCTTCGTTCGTAACGTCGGGCATTCCGAAACCGATGCCGATTTTCTTCAGGAACGCCGTCGGGGGTTCACCTCTAATCGTTCGGAATCTGCTGCTGCGCTCCATTCACGTCGATTACTACCGAGGTCGGCTTGAATTCGCCGGCACCGATTTGTGGTCGTAACGGTGAAGGTGCCGTCGTCCCCGCGCTTCACACCTTCAACTTTTTCACCCATGCGCTCGAATGTATAGGTCGATGGAGGAGCACTTGGTGTACAAGCGCTGAAACTCAGCGAGCAGCTGATTCAGAGAAACCAAGGAAGCTCCCCATGCAGAGTATGTATTACATCGGGTTGGATGTTCACAAGAGGATGATCAGCTACGGAAAGACTGCGCAGCCGTGGAGGGCGGGGATGGAAGCGACCGTTTTCACGGGCTGGATCTACGATGCCGCGGCTCTGAAGGTGGCACATCCGCTGATGCTACGGGCCATCGCAGCAGCGAAAAAGAATGCTGGCACCCATTTCATTCAGTAAATAGTTAGAATCAGGAATCAGGCCTGCAACGCTTGGATGGAGTCTTCTTCAAGTCCTGTAGCTTTTGTTAGTCTTCGCCGTCGTCTGGGGAGATTTCGCTCTCGGGGCGTTCGTGGGTGCGGACTTCGCCCTGATCGGCATCAGGCGTATTTTCGACCGCGTCCACGACTTCAGCCTCGAACGATTGGCCTTCTTCGAGCAATTCCTCTACGCTCTCGGCGTTGGATTCTTCTACTTCCGACAAGCCTTGCAGATCACCGGATTGTCCACCAGCTTCTTCCCCCAGGCCCCGGCGCGGACGTTCGCGCGCGCCGCGCATGATGCCGGAACCCAAAGATGAAGACTCCGGGCCTGAGGAGATTTCGCGGCGGACCACTCGCTTTGTCGGCGCCTTTTTTTGCTTCTTCGCGGCTTTCGCCTTAGGGCGCGGGGCGGCTTTCTTCTTGCGTGCGGATTTTTTCTTCGGTTTCTTCGCTGTTTTTTTCTTCGGCATGATGCCTCACATTATGATCGGGAACGGCCTCGCGCGCCACTCCTACCCAGGAGCGCGAAGTGCCCGACTCGTCGATTAAATGCTACCCTCTCGGCGGCCTTAAAAACTATCTGACATATCCACATGCCACGACTCGCCACACAGATTCTTGAATTCGTCTTATTGACCGCGACATCGATTTTCTTTCTCGTGGATCCGTTTGCCGTCGTGCCGATGTTTTTGGCCATCACGAACGATGTCGATCAAACGATGCGCCGCAACATGGCGCGGCGATCGGCGGAAACGTGCGCGATCGTGCTTTGTTCGTTCGCAGCCGCAGGCAGCCTTATCTTCAAAGCATTCGGCATCACGCTTCCGGCATTCAAAATCGCGGGCGGCATCATTCTTCTTCAGATCGGACTCGACATGCTGCAAGCCCGCCAGTCCGCCACGAAAGCGACTATCGAGGAACAGCAAGAAGGCGCGGAGAAAGAAGACGCGAGCATCATTCCGCTCGGGATGCCGATGCTCGCCGGGCCGGGTGCTATTTCGACGGTCATGGTTCTCGTCGGTGAAGCCCACTCAATCTGGCAACACGTTGTGGTGTACGCCGTGATCCTGTGCACGTCCTACGTCTCCTATCTGATCCTTTCCGGCGCGGATCGCGTCCGGCGCTACCTCGGCGAAACTGGAATTCGCATCATGATGCGGCTCATGGGGCTGCTCCTGGTGGCTTTGGCGGTGCAGTTTGTGGCGAACGGCATGACGGATTTCGGCTGGATCAAGCACTGAGCCGATCAACCCGCACCCACGTTCTAGAACCACTCGCGCCCCGCCGGTGACAGCTAAACATGAGAATTTGCGCATAGCGTAGTGAGGGGACATACCCTAGTCCGATTGACATTCAAGCGCTCGCAGGACTATGCTCGCGGCCCTATCGGGTGTTCCTCCGAGTCCCGGTGTGTCCCCGGGGCCTCAAATTAGGATATTCACAGCCGCGAAGTAGAAAAGCGTCAGGAGGCTACGATGAAGTGGGCGTTCCCGAGCAAGCTCTCTCCTATGCCGTCTGCCATTCTGTTTCTCTTCCTAATTGCCCTCATAGCGCCGGCCGCCGTGCATGCGCAGAAGCACAACGGCGGAGGTGGCGGGTCGGCTCCTCCACCGCACCCCAGTGGTGGAGGCGGTGGCGGCAACGCTGGAGGCGGCGGCAATCACGGCGGCGGCTCGACCGGTGGCAACAACTCCTACGGCGGGAATCACGCCGGTTCCACGGGCGGATCCAACGGTACCATGGGCGGCAGCCACAACTCGTCCAATCCCTATGGCTCTTACGGTGGCGGCAATAAAGGTGGAGCGACGGGCGGCACCGAAGCCGGTAAGTCTTCGAATCCTTACGGCGGCGCCTCTGGTGGCAACAAGAGCACAAGCATGTACGGTTCGTACGGCAGCAAGACGCCGTCAACCGGGGGCGAGGGCGGCGCGGCCGGCACTGGCGGCGGAAATAAGGGCGGAACGAGCATGTACGGTTCCGCCGGAAATCGCGGCGGTACCGGCACCAGCGGCTTGAATGGTGGGACCAAGGGTGGAACAAGTTCCTTCGGAGGAAACTCCAAAAGCGGCACGAATTCCTTCGGCTCGAGCGGCAAAGGTGGCGCCAACGCGAACAACAATGCAAGAGGCGGAGTCGGCGGAGCAAACGGAACACACGGTGGGAACACCTCCCTTTCCGGACGTGGCGGCAGCACCGCAGGCGGCAAAGGCGGCTTCGGAGAAAAAGGCGGCAACAGTTTCGCGGGTAAGTCCGGACCACCTCCGGGGGGCAAATCCATCACGCGTTCGAACGGTGATCGCGTTGACTTCAATCGCTCCGGCACTCGGACGTCGCTCGCCACCAAAGGCGGAAACGTCGCGCACTTCGATTCTCACGGCCGGGTGAATTCGATTCAAAGCCACGGCATGATGATCAATCATGCGGGACGCGGCCGCACCGTCGTCAGCGAACGCGCCGATCACTCGCGCCTCGTCAGCATGGGACGCGGTCGCGGCTATTCGGAACGCGGCTTCCGGCGCGGCGGGCATGAATTCCGGTCGCGCACCTACTATTATCACGGACGCGCCTACGCGCGGGCGTATCGCGGCTACTACTGGCACGGTTATGGCTATTATCGCTACGCGCCGGCTTATTGGTATTCGCCCGGCTTCTACGGCTGGGCCTACAACCCCTGGGCGACCCCTGTGGCGTATGGGTGGGGCTGGGGCGGCGCGCCGTGGTACGGTTACTACGGATACTATTTCCAGCCGTATCCGGTTTACCCGAGCGCGGCGTTCTGGATCACAGACTACGCTCTGGCACAGAGTCTGCAGGCTGCATACGACGCTGGTCAGGATAGCGCCCGGCTCGGCGGAGGCGAACTCGTTCTCGCCGCGGCGAACCAGTCGGTGGTGCTCACAGCCGACACTAAAAAGGCCATCGCAGAGGAAATCGCCGCAATCATCGCCGCGGAGAAGGATTCGGCAGCGAATTCGAATGCCGATTCCGGCAACGGCGACGTGCCGCCCGATGCGCTCGATCCCAAGCATCGCGTTTTCGTCGTCTCTTCGGCGCTCAGCGAACAAACAGCCGACGGTACATCCTGCAGCCTGGGCCAGGGCGATGTGATCACGCGCGTGGACGACACACCGGATGCGGATCACAACGTCAAAGTCTCCGTGACTGCGTCGCAGAAAGACGACTGCTCGCAGGGATCGCAGGTCTCCGTTTCCATGGATGACCTGCAGGAAATGCACAATCACCTGCGCGAACAGGTGGATGACGGCCTCTCCGCCCTTTCGAAGAATCAGGGGAAAGGCGGAATCCCAACAGGTCCAGCCGGCAGTCCGCGACAGAACCCTGACGGGCAGGCGCAGGCGGATCCCAACGTTGGAAACGATCTGCAGCAGCAACAGTCTTCCGCCGATCAGGCTGAGAAAGACGTGCAGCAATCCGCCGGCGCCGACAACGGCGCATAGAAACGGCACTTGTTGGCTGTGTTGACACATATAACGATCGACCAGTAAGATTTCTGCCCATTGCGGGCGGTCGATCGATCTAGCGGGGTCCTGGGAGAAAGAAAGCGATGAAGAAAGCGCTGTTCGCGATGTTTGTTTTGGGCACGTTTCTATTCGTCTCTTCGCAAGCACAACAGGCGCCGCCTCCGGCGGGCGCTCCGACCACGGCATCCGCCGCGCCGGGAGCGACTCCTGGAGCGCCGGGCACGGTGCCGCAGGGACGCAAGAAGCGCGTGGCGGTGTTCGATTTCGACTTTGCGGCCGTTCCGCCCGCCAACGTTGCTGCGCTGGGCGCAAACGTTGACATCGGAAGGGGCATCACCGACTTGCTCGTGAAGTATCTCGTTCAAGATGGCACTTATTCCGTGATCGAGCGCAATGCCCTCGACAAAATCATGGCCGAGCAGAATTTCTCGAATAGTGATCGAGCAAATCCAAACTCCGCCGCGAAGATCGGCAAGATCCTCGGCGTGGACGCGATGATCGTCGGCAGCGTCACCACGTTCGGCAACGAAACAAAGAATACAGGCGTGGGCGGCGCGGGCGGCGGCTTCGGGCCCTTCGGCATGGGCGGGTTCAAGCACACCAACAGCAAAGCAATCGTGAACATTGACGCGCGCATCGTCGATATCGATACGGCTGAAATTTTGGGCGTCGCCGAAGGGCACGGCGAATCCTCGCGGTCGAGCACATCGATCACAGGTGGCGGTGGCAGTTGGCGCGGATTCGGCGCGGGCAATGTCGATTTCGGATCGAGCGACTTCCAGGAAACGATCATCGGCGAAGCCACAAAGGCGGCCGTCGAACAAATGAGCTCCGGCCTGATTGCGGACAATACGAAATTGTCCGCGCGCACAATCGTCGTATCCGGCTTAGTCGCGGCTGTTGACGGTGGCCAGATCGTGCTCAACGTCGGCGCCAAGGCGGGATTGAAGATCGGCGATCAGTTAAACGTGGAACGCGTAACGAAGGAAATCAAGGATCCATCGACGGGTCAGGTGATCCGCCGCTTGGCGACTCCTGTAGGCGTTGTCCGGGTCACGGATGTGGACGACATCTCGGCCGTTTGCGCTGCCGTTTCCGGTGCGGGCTTCAAAGTCGGCGACGCGGTAAAAACCGTCACGCAGTAGCGCAACGAGAACGCAGTGCGAATCAGTCGAACGGCAGTCCTACGTAATTTTCCGCAAGGGTCTGGGCGGCGGCGCGCGAACTTGTGACGTAATCCAGTTCCGCGAGCTGTCGCCTGCGATCAAACGCATTGTCCGTATCAAACAAGTGCAGCATCGAAGTCATCCACCACGAAAATCTCTGCGCCTTCCAGACCCGCCGCAAAGCCTTTTCCGAATAGCCGTCGAGCAGATCGCGGCGTCCGGATGCGTAATACTCCTGCAGTGCCTTTGCTAACACGACCACATCCCCCGCAGCGAGATTCAGTCCCTTGGCGCCCGTGGGCGGAACGATGTGCGCCGCGTCGCCCGCCAGAAACAGCTTCCCGTGTTGCATCGGCTCGACTACGAAGCTGCGCATCCCTGTCACACCCTTTTGAAAAATCTCGCCCTCGGCAAGTCTCCATTTCGGATCCGACGAGGCAAGCCGCAGCTGCAATTCGCTCCAGATCCGGTGGTCTGGCCATTCGTTGATGTCCTCTTCCGGCTTGCACTGGAGGTAAAGGCGGCTGATCTGTGGCGTGCGCATCGTCAGCAGCGCGAAGCCACGATCGTGAAGCGCATAGATCAGCTCGTCGGACGAAGGCGCCACTTCCGCCAGAATTCCCAGCCACCCGAACGGGTAGACTCGATCATAAAACGTCAGAGCCCCCGCCGGGATCGAGGGCCTGCACACGCCGTGAAAACCGTCGCAGCCGGCGATGAAGTCGCATTCGATTTCCTGCGCCTCGCCATTTGCGCGGAAACGAATCTTCGGCTTTGCTTTCGCTTCGGCATCGCCGAAATCGTGGACGCTCGCGTCCTCGGCTTCGAAGAAAATCCGCCCGCCCGCTGCCGCGCGCGCGTCGAAAAGATCCGCTACGACTTTGTTCTGCGGATAGACGATGATGCAGCGTCCGTTCACCAGCTCATCGAAATCGAACCGGTGCGTGCGCCCCGCGAACCGGAACATCACGCCGTGGTGATACATCCCCTCGCGCTTCAGCCGGTCGCCGATCCCGGTCTCGATCATCAGGTCCGCCGTACCCTGTTCGAGCACGCCCGCACGCACGCGCTCTTCCGCATACTGTCGCGTGTGCCGCTCCACCACGATCGAATCGATGCCCTGCAAGTGCAGCAGATGCGAAAGCAGGAGGCCGGCAGGCCCCGCGCCGACAATTCCCACTTGTGTTCGTATCGCCAAAGGATCCACCCCCTCGCGCGTGAGGCGTCATTTTACATTCAACTTGCAATGCCGCACGATCAAACTAGAATGCTCGCACTTGCCGGGAAAGTTGCCGGGCCGCTTTTGGACGAGCCCGGCCTACGATTCTGCCGATTTGGGCGGCGGGACCGGAAAAACGCGCAGTTCGAAGATCGGGGTTGCGCGTCCTGCAGAATGATTGTTCGGGAGGCAACGCATGCCAACTGGGCGAGGTTTCTACGGCTGGAAACTTGTAGGCGCGCTCGCCTCGATCGACTTTCTCAATCTGGGCTTTCCGTTCTACATCGGCGCGATCATCAATCCGTACATGCTGCGACATATTCCCATGAGCCGCGGCATGTTCGGATTCGGCTCCACGCTCGTGAATCTTTTTGTCGGGGTGCCATCCACGCTCGTGGCCATTTCCATCGTCAAACGCAGCATTCGTTCCACATATGTCATTGGCTCCGCGCTCATCTTCATCGGCTCGCTGTTCCTGGCGTTCGCCACCACGAAACCCTGGCACTTTCTGCTGGCGTACGGCGTGATCGTTGGCTGCGGTATCTGTTTCGGCGACATCATCTGCGGCAGTACTGCAGCTGCGCGATGGTTTGAACGCTATCGCGGGCGCGCCGTCGGTTTGATCCTAAGCGGCTCTGGCGTTTGCGGACTGATGGCGCCGCTGATGGACAAATTCCTGAGCGCGCACAATGGCAACTGGCGCCTGGGTTGGCAGATCGGCGCGGCGTGCGCAGTACTGTCCGCCATCATCGCTCTGCTCTTCGTGCGCGAACGCCCAGAGGATCTGGGCCAGTTGCCCGATGGCGGCAAGGAGCTGGAAGCGTCCGCCGCGCAGAGCCACGCGCCCAGCAAGCTCATCACCGGTTATGAATGGACCGCGGGCGAAGCGTATCGAACTGCGAGCTATTGGCTCGTCGTCGTGGCAGGCCTTGCCGCGCAGTTTCCATTCTTTCTTTTCGTGCCGCATTGGTTCCTCTATTTGACGAACACAGGAATCCCGTCCGGCGCGGCGGCCTTTTCGCTGAGCCTGATGCCAGTTTCGTGCATCGTCGGGCGGCTCATCGGCGGCTGGTTGATGGATACGATCAACGCGCGCGTCGCATTTCTGATCGGGCTGCTGTGCTATGTGGTCGGATCGCTCGCGGCCCTGCGCGCCGGACCGGGCGAACTGCTCGAAACCGACTCCGCCGCAGTTCTCTACGGCCTGGCCATCGGGTGGACGTTCACCTGTATGACCACCTGCGTTGCGCACTATTACGGCCCCGGCGCATTTCCGAAGCTTGCTGGCACGTTACTATTCTGGACCTCCGGCGGCGCATCGCCGGCAGCATGGGTCGGCGGGAAGATCTATGACATGTACGGCGGTTACGCGCGCGCGTGGGAACTGAATATCATCATCACGGTGGTCGGCATCCTCGCCATCCTATTCGCCGCGATGCCGCGCCCCAGCAGAGAAACGAGCGCGGTGATCGCACGGGCCGCGTAAGTCGAAATCGCCATGGAGACCTCAGTGCCTGACCACAAAAGCTTCTACGGATGGAAACTCGTCGCCGTTCTTTTCACCCTCGATTTCATCAATATGGGTTTTCCGTATTACGGCGGCACCATCATCAACAGCTACATGATTCATTCCATCGTGATGAAGCGAAGCACTCTCGGCCTGGGCTTTACTATTCTGAATCTCTTCGTCGGATTGGCTGCGCTCGTTGTCGCCTCGGCAATTGTGAAGTGGGGAATCCGCAAGACGTTCATGATCGGCTCGTTGATCATCGGCTGTAGCGCCCTGTTCCTGGGCTTCGTTGCGTCGAAGCCCATTCACTATCTGATCGCGTTCGGTGTGGTCAACGGGACCGGCATGAGCTTCGCGACGCTGGTGCCGGCAGCGACCGGCGTTACGCGATGGTTTCGCCGCTACCGCGGCGTCATGATGGGCTTGACGCTCTCCGCCTCCGGAATTTCCGGATTTGCGCTTTCGCCGCTGCTCGACAAGCTGATTCGCGAAGGCGGCGGCAATTGGCAAGTCGGCTGGAGAATCGTCGCCGGCGCGATGGTCCTCTCCGGATTGATCGCATTTCTTTTCGTGCGAGAAAGCCCCGAATCAATGGGGCAAACAGTGGACGGATTGCCCGAAGAGCAGCAGGCACAGCTCTCGCGCACCGATACCCTGGCGACAAAACACGAATGGACCGCTGGCGAGGCGTTGAGTACTTCGGCCTATTGGCTCGTCGCCATCGCGGGGATCGCGGCAACTTTTCCGTATTTTCTTTTCATCGCGCATTGGGTCGAACATCTCACGGGTGTCGGGATCACCCCGGCCAAGGCTTCGTGGGGAATCAGCCTGCTGACCTTCGGCACGCTCGGCGGGCGCTTGTTCGGCGGCTTTCTCATGGATTATCTCAACGCCCGTCTCGTATTCGTGTTGGGCGCGATTCTTTATTTCATCAGTTCGTATCTGGCTTTCACGTCGCGCGCGGACGCGTTAGTCCTCGCGTACATTGCTTCCGCGCTGCAGGGCATCGCCTACGGCTGGACCTACAGCTGCACGAACACGATGATCGGTCACTACTACGGTCGGAAGGCATATCCGAGGTTGAGCGGCATGTTCATTTTCCTCACGTCGGCCATCGCCTCGCCTGCCGGGCTGGTCGGTGGCATGATCTTCGATCGATACGGGAGCTACGTGAAATCGTTCGAATTGGACGCGGTGCTCGCGGCGATCGGCATCTTCGCAATCTTGTTCGCGTCAATGCCTGCCGCACCCGAAAGAGCGGCCAACGCGATTGCGCAGCCAGAGTTGGCATGAGCTGGCGGTTCGATCTTAGGTAGCCCACCTCGTTCCGCAGGGGTGAGACTTTTGGCTTTCTCAGGAGACCTCGAATGATCCGACGCCGTGATTTCGTCAAATCATCTTTGCTCGGCGCCGCTACTCTCGCTTCGCCACTCGCCCGAACCGTCTTCGCCGGGGGGGAACCGGCCGCCGACACCAAATACGGCAAAGTCCGTGGCACATTCACCGACGGCGTTTACATCTTTAAAGGCATCCACTATGGAGCTAGCACCGAAGGTTCGGCCCGTTTCATTCCGCCTCAGCCGCCGAAGCCGTGGTCCGACGTTTTCAACGCGCAGCAATACGGCGATATGGCTCCGCAGAATCTTTCCGCTGCTGTCGGCTCAGACATCCGCGTCGCCATGGGCGACATCTTCGGCCCCGGCAAGGTCAGCGAAGATTGCCTCGTCCTGAATGTGTGGACGCCGGGCATTGCGCGCGGGAAAAGGCCCGTCATGGTCTGGCTGCACGGCGGCGGATACACCGGCGGCTCCGATGGCGCGCCCACTTACGACGGCACACACCTTGCGCACAAGCAGGACGTCGTCGTCGTCGGAATCAACCACCGTCTCAACGTTTTCGGCTACCTCTATCTCGGCAAGCTCAGCGAAAAGTATGCGGACTCGGGCAACGTGGGCATGCTTGATTGCGTTCTCGCGCTCGAATGGGTACGCGACAACATCGCGCATTTCGGCGGCGATCCGGCGAACGTCACGATCTTCGGCGAGTCCGGCGGGGGAGGAAAAGTCAGCGTGCTGATGGCCATGCCGCCCGCAAAAGGCCTATTCCACAAAGCGATTGTTGAGAGCGGCTCGACGCTGCGCGTGAGCACTGTCGAGGAAGGCGATGCCGTCGCGCGCAAGTTTCTCGCGCAGCTGAAAATTTCAGCAGATCGCGTCGACGATCTGCAGAAAGTTCCGATGGACGACATGCTGGCCGCCATGCGCGCCATGACTGGCCCGAATTCGATCCGGCTGGGCCCTGTCGTCGATGGCCGCTCGCTTCCGCGCCAGCCGTTCGATCCCGATGCGCCCGCGCAATCCGCGAATATTCCGATGTTGATCGGCACCAACGGCACCGAATCCACGGCGCTGCTCGGCATTGCCGATAGCTCGCTCTTCTCGCTTGACGAAGCCACCATGCACGCGAAACTAAAATCGTATCTGCGCCTCACCGACGACGCGCCGCTCGATTCGCTAGTCGCCGTCTACCGCAAGGCGCAGCCAAACGCGTCGCCGAGTGATCTTTATTTCGCGATCACGACCGACCGCATGATGCGCATGAACGCGATCACGCAGGCAGAGCGCAAAGCCGCGCAGAATGCAGCACCCGCGTACATGTACATTTTCGACTGGCGCAGCCCCGTTCTCGGCGGCAAGCTAGGTTCACCGCATGGCATCGAGCTGGCTTTCGTCTTTGACAATACCGACAAGACTACGGGCATGAACGGCACTGGCGCCGACCTCGTGCCGCTCGCGGAAAAAGTCAGCGCAGCGTGGGCCACCTTCGCCCGGACCGGCAAGCCGGATCATTCCGGCCTCCCGCCTTGGCCCGCTTACGACACGAAAACGCGCGCCACGATGATCTTCAACGATGAATGCAAAATCGTCGGTGATCCCGGCCGCGACCAGCGCCTCGCCATCACCGCGCTGCCTACTACAACCTGAAATCTCTTGATGTCGCGGCTTCCGCTTTGTGGCGAAAGGAGAGTTTCATGGTTTTTCGGGGGGGCCGTTTTTCTCTTACGTCCCGAAGGTTGCATGACCCAGCAAGGGCGACGGAAGGGCCCAAGGCCCAAAGAAGATTCTCGCCATGTCCGATGAGGAGTCGATGTTTTGGACGCTTTCCGGTCACTTACTGACTACAGCTGAATCTTCGAGAAGAAGTAGCTGCCGATCGCGAGCAGCAGTGCGGTCAGCGCTGTCACCACGACGAGATCCGTCGTCAGCCCGAAAGCAAATTGATTGATCAGAGCGCCGCGCAAGCCATCCACGCCGTAGCTCAACGGATTCAGCCGCAGCAGAATCGACAGCACGCGCGGCAACCCGTTCATCGCGAAAATCGCGCCCGAAAAAAAGAAGATCGGCATGATCAGGAAGTTCATGATCAGCGGAAATCCTTGCATGTCCTGGAGGACTGAGCCGAACACCGTCCCGATGCCCGCAAAAAAAAGCGCGATCATGAACATGAAGAAAATGCTCAGTGGCAGATAGGGCGAGCTGACGACCCGAAATCCGGCGATCAGGCAGATCACGAAAACGATCAGTCCTTGCGCAAAAGCCACGATCGCGCCGCCCAGCATCCGGCCGAAGACGATTTCCGTGCGCGACACCGGCGCGACCAGCGTTTCCTTCAAGAAGCCGAACTGCCGATCCCACAGAATTTCAATCCCCGAGAAAACGGCGTTGAAGAGAATCGCCATGGAGACGATTCCCGGCGAAAGAAAATTAATGTAATTTCCCTGTCCCGCGCGGGCGAACATCGCCTTCAGCCCAAATCCGAGTGCAACGAGGAATAAGATCGGCTGCCCCAGCGAGCCGATGATGCGAGCAGGTGACCGCACGTACCTTTTCAATTGCCGCACGCACAAAATGTAGATTGCTTTCATCGCCGTCCACTCCCTCTCCACGCGCGGCCCATCATGCGCATGCGGTCGGTTGCGTTTGCTTCCTCTTCTCGAATAGCGTGCCCGGTCAGCGCGATGAACGCATCCTCCAGATTCGCGCACTTCGTGCGTTCTTTCAGCTCCGCGGGCGACGCTTGCGCCACGATCTTCCCGTGATCGATCACGGCCACGTCGTTCGCCACACGATCGGCTTCGTCCATGTAGTGCGTGGTGAAAAACACGGTGACGCCTTCTTCTTTGCTCAGCTGCTGGATGTAGCTCCAAATGTGATTGCGCGTTTGCGGGTCGAGGCCGATCGTTGGCTCGTCGAGGAACAAAATCCTCGGCGTGTGCAGCAGCGCTCGCGCCACTTCAAGGCGCCGCTTCATCCCGCCCGAAAATGTTTTCACAAAATCCTTCTTGCGCTCGCCTAGCCCCACAAAATCGACGAGCATGTTGATGCGCTTCGCGCGCTCGCTGTGCGGCACGCCATACAGAACGCCGTGCAAATCCAAGTTTTCATACGCCGTCAGTTCGTCGTCAAGGCTCGGATCCTGAAAGACGATGCCGAAGGACCGCCGCACCTGCTTCTGCTCGCGCGTGGGGTCGTGGCCGTTCACGCGAATCGAGCCGCTCGTGGGATCAAGCACCGTAGTCAGCATTTTGATCGTGGTCGTTTTCCCTGCGCCGTTGGGGCCGAGGAAACCGAAGATCACACCCTCGGGCACGTGGAACGACACGTGGTTCACCGCGCAAAAATCTCCATAGTTCTTCACAAGGTCCTGGACTACGATCATGTCTGGCATTTTGATTTTTCCGTGCTCGGCTGACTTGCCTTCCGAGCGGGCGCAACAGCATACGATGGCGCGGCCCGTCCGGCAATTGGTTATAACGCGTGGCGAGGAAGAAAGTTACGCGGAACTGAAATTCAAGAGTACCTAATCTCAGGATAGTGGTTTGCGGAGGAAAAATCAAACCGTGACGACTGTACGCGAAGCGACGTACCGGGTGCTGCGCGATGTCGGGATGACCAAGATTTTCGGCAATCCCGGGTCGAGCGAATTGCCGTTCCTCAAGGACATGCCGCCCGAATTCGAATACATCCTCGGATTGCACGAACGCACGGCCGCCGGCATGGCCCTCGGCTACTCGCTCGGACGCAACGGCGCCGCCTTCGTGAACCTGCATTCGATCGCGAGTGCGGGCAACGGCCTCTCGGCCATCATCGACGCCTACCAGATGCGCGCGCCCTTGGTCGTCACCACCGGCCAGCAGGATCGCCGCCAGATCATGGCTGAGCCTTTTCTCGTCAGCCGCGCCGTTGACGTGGTGAAGCCCTACGTGAAATGGGCGTGCGAGCCTCTGCGCGCGGAAGATGTGCCCGCCGCGATCGCGCGCGGTTATCACCTCGCGATGCAGCCGCCGCGTGGCCCCGTCTTCATCTCGATTCCGATGGACGACTGGAACAAGCCGTGCCAGCCCGTGATCGCGCGGCGCGTGAGCCAAACCGTTGAGCCCGATCCGGCCGCGCTCGATGAAATCGCCAGCGCGATCGATCTGAGTAAGAGACTTGCGCTAATTGCCGGCGCGCAAATCGAAGAAGACGGCGCGTGGCACGACGTGATCGCGCTCGCGGAGCGTCTCAACGCCGATGTATACGGCGAGCCGATCGCTTCGCGCTGGGCATTTCCTCGCACGCATCGCCTTTTCAGCGGCGCTCTGCTGCCCGCGCAAAAGCCGCTCTCCGATCAGCTCGCAAGCTACGACACGGTGATTGTCCTCGGCGCGCCCGTGTTTCTCTACTACGCGTTCGTCCCTGGTAATCCGATTGCGCCCGGAACCAAGCTCTTTCAAGTCACGAATTCACCGCAGGACGCTTCCACGGCTCTCGCGGGGAATAGCGTCGTCGGAAACATCGCGGCCGCCGCGAAATATCTCGCGTCTCGCGTGAAGCCAGCCGATCGCGCGGTCGCGAAACGCGAAGCGCCGCCCGAGCCAAAAGCCGAGCATCCGATGACGACCGCGTTTCTCTTCCACACGCTCAACAAGCTCCTGCCGCGCGATGCGATCCTCGCCGAAGAGTGCCCCTCATCGAAAGGGGATCTCGATCGCTACCTGAAGCTCGACGAACCCAGCTCGTTCTATTCTGTGCGCACTGGAATTCTTGGCTTCGCCGTGCCGGCCGCGGTCGGGCTGCAGCTCGCGCATCCGAAGCGCCGCGTGGTTTGTCCCGTTGGCGATGGCTCGCTGCAGTATTCCGTTCAGGCGCTGTGGTCCGCCGTGCAGCACCAAGCGCCGGTGATTTTCGTCGTCGTGCAGAATGGCAATTACTCGGCGCTCAAAGGCTTTCGCGATTTCACGAAGGTCGGCACAAACGTTCCCGGCATCGACATCCCCGGAATCAACGCCGCGCTCATCGCGCAGGGCTACGGCATGAAAGCGCGCGAAGTCGATCGCGCCGAAGATCTCGCCCCAGCTCTCAGGTGCGCCTTCGATTCAAAGGAGCCGCATTTGATCGGCGTGAATGTCCAACCGGGCGGGCAAAAAACGATGGGCATGGACCAATCCGTGAACCCGCCGAACTACGGCTAACCATACATCGTGATCCGGAGCGCAGGGCGGGCGTCACGGCGGCCCGGAGTTGAAGGATCTCTCGTCGTGATAACGCTTCAGCTCGCGAGCGCCTTGCGCATCCGTTCGAATGTCACCGAAAGCTCTTCCGGTTCGACGCGCGTTTCTCCCGTCACGGTCATGAAATTCGCGTCGCCCGCCCAGCGCGGCAACACATGCAAATGAATGTGCCCGGTGACTCCAGCACCGGCTGCGCGGCCCAGATTCATTCCAAGGTTGTAGCCCTGCGGATGGTAGACATTCCCAAGAGCGATCTGCAGCCGCTGTGCCATCTGCATCATTTCCGCGAGCGTGTCGCCATCCGCATCAGCCAGCGCGCCCACGTGCTTGTATGGCACCACCATCGCGTGACCGCTCGTGTACGGAAATTTGTTCAGGATGACGAAGTTTTTCTTGCCGCGCTCGACGATGAGCATGCCGGGATCATCGTTTGCTTCCAGTGCGTCGCAGAAAATGCAGCGGTCGTCTTTCGTGGCATCGGCGACGTAGCGATAACGCCACGGCGTCCAGATGTAATCCATCCGAGCTTAGTCTCCCGCGCCGGGTGCGGAAGAACCATTTCCCTGTGGGTTGTTGACGTAGTCCTTCAATTCCTTGCTAGGCTTAAAGAACGGGATCTTTTTCGGCGGCACTTCTACTTTCGCGCCGGTCTTCGGGTTGCGGCCGGTGCGCCCGCGTCGCTGGCGCGTGCGGAAGCTGCCGAAGCCGCGAATCTCGATCTTGTCGTCGGCTTGCAAAGCCGTGATGATGCTCTCAAAAATCGTTTCGACCACCGCCTCGGATTCCTTGCGCGGCAGTTCCGTAACCCGCGTCACTTCCTCGACGAGGTCCGCCTTCGTCATTGTGTGTTCCAGGTTTTCCTGCTCTCCCGCTGCCATGGCTGGCAAGCCTCCTCTCAGGGACGGCTGGTGGTCAAACGTCGGTGCCGGGGATGTGCGCCAGCACCATCCTTGTTATCATCAATTTAGAGCTAGGTAAACGCCTTTTCGCCGCCCGAGTCAATTCTGCCGGGACGATTGGGCTTACGACGATTGCCGCTTGGCCATGATCGCGTCGCCGATCGTCGCCGTCGGAGACGACTTCGACGACCGGAACACGTGCATCTCTTCCCGTTCCGCCTGTTTTTGCGCGGCCCGGTAGCTCAGGCTGATCTTGTGCTGCTCCGGCTCGAGTCGCAGGATTTTGAAGTCGTATTCCTGCCCGGGCGTGAGAACGGACGTCACGCGCGCGTCGCGCGCGACTTTCACCTTGTCTCGCTCGCCCTTGGACTTGCGCTCTTCGATCTCCGAGATGTGGCACAGGCCTTCGATTCCGTCTGCCAGCTCCACGAACGCGCCGAAATCCGTCGCGCGCGCCACTTTGCCTTTCACAACATCGCCGATTTTGTTGGAGGTGAACCAATTCGCCCAAATGTCGTTTACCTGCTTGATGCCAAGCGATAAACGCCGGTTCTGCGAATCGACTTTCAGAACCTTGGCCTCCACCTTGTCGCCCTTCTTGAATTTTTCGCTTGGATGCTTCACGCGCTCCGTCCAGCTCATATCGCTGATGTGAATCAGCCCTTCCATGCCCTCTTCAAGCTCCACGAACGCGCCGAAATCCGCGAGATTGCGAATGCGGCCATTGACAACCGTTCCCACCGGATACTTCTCGGCCGCCGCTTCCCACGGATCGGGCAGTGTCTGCTTCAGGCCGAGCGAAATGCGCCGCTGGTCCGTCTTCACTTCGAGCACGGCGACTTCGACTTCGTCACCGAGCTTCACGATTTTCGATGGATGCTTCACGTGCTTCGACCAGCTCATTTCGCTCACGTGAATCAAGCCTTCGACGCCCGGCTCGATCTGCACGAACGCACCGTAATCCGTCACGCCGACGATTTTGCCGTTCACGCGCGTGCCGGTCGGGAACCGCTCAGGCACCGTGGCCCAAGGGTCGGGGAGCAATTGCTTGCGACCCAATGAAATACGCTGTTTTTCCTTGTCGAATTTCAGGATCTGAACCTGAATTTCCTCGCCCGGTTGAACCACCGTCGATGGATGCGGCGCGCGGCCCCACACCAGATCGCTCACGTGCAGCAATCCGTCCAATCCGCCGAGATCCACGAACACGCCGTAATCGGTGATATTCTTCACCTTCCCGGTGACGGTCATTCCTTGTTCGAGGGTGGACGCGAGCGAATCGCGCTTTGCCTTCTGCACGTCCTCGAGAATCGCCCGCCGGCTCACCACTACATTGCCGCGCTTGCGGTTCAGCTTGAGGACGCGAACCTCAATTTCCTTGTCTTTCCAGGCTTCGAGATCGTGCACCGGCCGCAATTCAATCTGCGACGCGGGTAAAAATGCGCGCACGCCGATATCGATGACGAGCCCGCCCTTGATGCGCTCCGTGACCTTGCCCGTGATATTCGAATGCTCCCGGTACGACTTCTCGATTCGCTCCCAGACGCGCCGGCGATGCGCGCGTTGATAGGAAAGGATGACGTAGCCTTCTTTTTCCTCGTGGGTCCTCTCGACCTCGATCGTCTGCCCTTCGCCGAATTCGATTGGGGTTCCCGCGTCCAGAAATTCCTGCGCGGGGATCAAGCCCTCGAACTTGCCGCCCACATCCACGACCACCCCGGCTTCGGTGACTGCTAGGACGCGCCCCTCAAAAATTTCGCCTTCGGCAGCTGCTTGCGGCGTCGAGAACTGGTCGAGCAGTTGATCCATGGTCTCAGACGATTCCACGGAATCACTCGCACCATCACTAGCAGCGGGCGCCTCGCTCGACGACGTTTCGGCGGGAGCCGCGTTTTCAATCGCCACAGGGGCGGGATCGGACGACGTATTCACCGGTTGCGGCACGGTTTGAACAACCTCCGGCGCGCGGGCCACGGCTGCTGCCGCTCCTCCCGCTTGCGCCACTACCGCGGGAGACGCCGCCGCGGCTTCGATCGCTGGCGCTGCCACCTCGGTTTCGATGGCGGATGGTTGTAGGTTGTTGTCGTTGTCCGGTGACATCAGAAGCGGCCTCCGTGCGGATTCGTTCCCGGTCTGCCGAGCGCGTGGCTTCGGTCACTCTACCCAAAGGGGGGCTAGAGCAAGAAGGGGGTAGGTCGCCTCGCTCGACGTCCTACCGCGAAAATGATACGCGCGGGGTTTGAGAGTTGTCAACAAAACCCCGTGTAATCTCTTTGAAAAGCTTGCAACTCGTTTGGCGTGTGTGATTCACCGATATGGTACATTTGCCAGCCGATGCGGATCTTCGTCCTGGGAGCTGGCGGAACAGGCTCCCTGCTGGCACAAATCCTCGAGCGCCAGGGCCACGCCGTCTGGTGCGGCGACCGCGATATCGACCGCGCCCGCCGTTTTCTGGGAAAGAAAAGCGAAATCAAGATTGTTGAGACCAATGCCCGCAACCTTTGGTCGATTGTCCGCGCGGCTCGCGGCGCAAATCTGATCATTAACGCCCTTCCGGCGGTCTTCAACAGCATCATCATGCGTTCGGCCCTGCGGTTGAGAGCGCATTACCTCGACCTCAATTCGCATCTGACGCGGCATCCCTTTCGGCCGGAGCAATTTCGCTTCGAAAAGCAGTTCGTTGCCAAGAATCGCGTGGCCCTCATCTGCGCTGGCGTGGCTCCCGGCCTGACGAATCTCTTGGCCGAGCGCGCGGCGGGGATGCTGGATTCGGTCGAGTCCATTCAGATTCGGCTATTCGAGAGCACCGAGAGCAAGGATCCGATCTCCACCTGGTCTGCCGATGTCGCCTACGACGAAGCCGTCTCGCTGCCCCGCGTGTATCGCAATGGAAAATTTGCATTCGCGAAACGATTTGAGGATCGCGAGAAATTTCGTTTCCCGGCGCCCATCGGCGAGGTGCCGGTTTATCTGGCGGCGCAAGATGAAGTTTGTCTGCTGCCCTACGTGCTAAAGGTTCGAGAAGTCGACGCAAAGATTGGCGGCAACGACATCGACCGTTTGCGGCGCTGGTACAGGCAAGGCCGTCTGAGCCGCTCGGCGGGAATCATTCGCAAGCGTTTTCCGGAAACGCTCACTCCGCGCCGCGTGGCAAAACTCATCCGCACGGGCGTGCTCGAAAACGCGCGCTTCGCGGCCGCCGTTCTTGTTCGTGGAGTGAAAAATGATCAGCCGATGCTGATTCGGTGGGACGCGAGCTTTCCATCGCTTTACACAATTCGCCAACGGGGAATGTATTCGACACCGATTGCCTACGCCACGGCGCATCTAGCCGCAATTTTTGTGAAGCATTTCCCGCGCGATTCTTCGGGCGTCCTCGGGCCGGGCGCTCTGTCGCCGGAATCGCGCCGCGCCCTCATCGCGGATGTGCGCTCCCGCGATTTCCGCATCTCCATGAAGACCACACGCCTTAAGAGAAACGACGAGGAGGATGAATTCTAGTTCGCGCAACTCGATCGTGCTCGCGCGAGCCAGCTAATGCTTGGCAACCTGCTCGATCCTGCTCAGCAATTTTCTTGCTCCGGCTCGAACACCGCAACGTCGCCAGCGTCGCGCTATCATCTGTCTCCTCCGGCGGAGATTCTACTCTGTTTGACCGCGTGCGATGCCAGCCGTTATAATTGGTGCTTCAAGCGAGTTCCGCAGGGAATCTCCAAGAGAATAAATCGGGAGCTGGTCATGATTAAGGCAACACTTCTGCGCTCGGGGATGATCATCAAGCACGAGGGCGATCTCTACGCCATCTACAATGTCGATCACCGCACGCCCGGCAACAAGCGCGCGGCCATGCAGACGAAGATGCGCAATCTACGCACGGGCGCGATGATCGACTACCGGTTCCGCGCGGAAGATTTCATCGACAAAGTGACTGTGGATGAAGTCGAGTTCGAATATCTCTACAGCGATGGCGACGGCCATCACTTCATGAACAATGAAAATTACGAACAGATTTCGTTGCAGAGCGATGTCGTCGGCGACGCGAAAGACTATTTGATCCCCAACATGCCGGTGAAAATCGAATATCACGACGGCAAAGCAATCGGCGTTCTGCTGCCTGACACGGTCGATCTCACCGTTGTCGAAACCGAGCCCAGTATTCAGAAGGCCACCGCCAGTGCCGTGATGAAGCCTGCAAAACTCGAAACAGGTCTCGTGATCAACGTGCCGCCCTTCGTCGGCGAAGGCGACAAAGTCAAAGTCGATACCTCCGAAGCGCGCTACATCCAGCGCGTCCAGTAATCGCCAGGTCGCGTCAGGGGTTCGGGCGGCATAGCAATCGGTATTACTTGAAGTGAAATGACCCGCGCGATACCTTATCTGCTGAACGCCATTCAAAGCACGGAGCTAACGGAGAGCACCGAATGCCTGTCTGCCCGGGTTGCGGCAAGAAGTTCAGCGGGTTTTCCTTTGGGTCGAACCCTGCGACCGAGTGTCGCGACTGTCGAAAAGCGCGAGCCGCAGCTGACCAGACAGCTGCAACGAATCAGGCAGCCGCAACGGGTTCTACGACGGCCTTGCAGCGCGCTCCGCTCCCCGTAGTTACCCTGACCATAATTGGTCTAAATGCGCTCGTGTACGTGGCGATGGGCCTCTCCGGCGCCTCGTGGGAAAGTCCGAGCATTCGCGATGCACTGCGCTGGGGCGCCGATTTTGGCCCCCTCACCCTCAGCACGCAACCATGGCGCCTGCTGACGAGTACTTTCGTTCACTTCGGTTTTGCGCACATCTTTTTCAACATGTGGTGCCTGCTGAACCTGGGCCGGTCGCTTGAGTTCTTGATGGGTCGACGGACGTTTGTCGCAACGTATCTCGCGAGCGGCCTCGCAGCAAGTATGGTGAGTGTCGCCTACGATCCGTGGCGAGTGAGCGCCGGTGCTTCCGGTGCAATTTTTGGTGTGGCCGGCGCGTTCGCCTATTACATGTACGTCCGGAAAATACCGAGCATTCCGGGGACGGTGCGTCAGACGCGCGGAAGCTTGGCGATTTTCATCTTGTACAATCTCGCCAGCGGAGCCGCGCACTCCGGCATTGATAATTCCGCGCATCTGGGCGGCTTGGTCGCCGGTTTGATTTTGGGCGCGGCGATCCCCCCTATTGTCACGATCCGAAAACCGCAATTTGGAGCCGCTCCAAGCGTACTTCAGCCCGTTCAAGTCGTGGATGTTGCCTCGGAGGAAGAAGTCGGTGCAGCCAGAATGGCGATGCGAGTGCTCATGGGCGCGCTCGCGGTGCTGGTGATCGCTCTCGCACTTGTTCACGCACAACGCGCCGAGGTGGCCGCCTATGGTCGAGCGATCGGCTTCGTCCGCTCCGGTCAGGCCGATCAGGCCATCAAACAGCTACAGGACAGCGTGAAGGGCCATCCTGATCAGTTCTTCTCACAGGTCATGCTCGGGCAGTTGTTGCTGGACGAAGGAAACGCCGCGCAAGCTGTCGGACCTCTCGAACAAGCATTGAAACTTGATCCGCGCGATGAAGAGATTCAGCACAATCTCGCTCTTGCTTATCTGGGCGCCGGAGAGCCGTCAAGGGCTGAAGACGAAATCGGTAACGTCTTCTTCGCGGAGAAGAAGGCGCCGGCGGCCGTCTATTTTATTCGCGGAGTCGCGGAAGGCGAATGCTCGAATCTCGATTCTGCCGTAGCCGACCTGAGAGCTTCTCTCCAGGCCTACCCCGGTTGGCCGGAAGCGAAAGCGGCTCTCGCGCATTTCGAAGGCGAACGGCAAGCCGATCCTCCGGCCAAAGCGCCCAATGCCCGGGCGATCAGTACGGAGGGAATCGAATCTGCAGATACCGCATCCCGGCCGCTAATCGCGATCCCGTATGCGCAATTGGTCATGAAGTCTTCCGAATGGCCGCTATATCCATGAAGTGATCTCTGAGCTGGCGTATCCTGTCGTCAGCGAACATGAGAATCTTCTCCTTGTTGATCTTGGTGATTTCATCCGCGTTCTTTGCCTCGGATGCGAAGGGGCCCACTGCTCAGGCACAAGAACAGGCGGCTGCGCCCAAGCAAACGCAAACCGACGCGCGGCCGCTGCCGGATATTTCTACGCTCTTGCGCGACGTCGCCAAGAATCAGAACGCGCTCGAAGAGCTTCGCAAGCTCTACACCGCGGCTCTGGCCGAAGAGCAAGACAAAGTCGATTCAAACGGCAACGTGAAGTCGCGCGAACTGCGGGACTATGACGTCTTCTACGTCGGCCACGACGAACTCCGGCACCTCCTCGCGAAAGATGGCAAGCCGCTCGAGGGCGACGAAAAACGCAGCGAGGACGAAAAGTTCAACAAGGAATTCGACAAGCTGAGAAAGAAGCAGGCCGAACTCGCTGCCGATCCGAAGAAGCAAGCAAAAGAAGAGGAAGAGGATGAAGCGCGGCTTTCGGATTTTCTGCGCTCGGAGCTCTTCACGAATCCGCGGCGCACAACTCTGAACGGCGAAGATGTGATCGCGTTCGACGTTGCCGCGAACCCAAACTACAAAGCGCAAAAAGAAATCGATCGCATCATTCAGAAACTCATCGGCACGATGTGGGTCGACGAGCAGGATCGCGAAGTCGCGCGACTCGAAGCGCATTTCGCGGAATCGGCGCACGTCGGAGGCGGCGTGCTCGCCTCTCTGGCGAAAGGATCGAGCTTCGTTTTCGAGCAGCAGAAAATCAACGGCGAAGTCTGGCTGCCCTCGTACGCCGAAGTCCATATCGCCGGCCGAATTCTGATCGTCAAGCTCAAACAGAATTTCATCGACCGTTACAGCGACTACAAGAAATTCCGCACGGGCGGCGCTGTGATCGGCACGCTCGGCCCGCCGCCCAACAACTAATTCTGAACCTGCTGACTTCGACTATTCACCGCTGCTGGCTTGCATGCGGCTTTCTGTGAGTGCGGGCAGCTTCGTCTGGAAGACGCGGCTGAAAATCGCATCCACGGCGCGAAGCTGGCGGGTGAGCGAAAATGTGTGGGCCAGGGCTTTGTCGTCGAGGTATTTGCGAATATTTGAATCAGCGCTGACGCGATCCTTAAAGCTGGATTCGGATTCCCACGCGGCCATGGCATGGCCTTGCACCCACCTGTAGGAATCTTCGCGTGGCGCACCGTGTTCGACCAAATCCTGCAAAAGCTGACCTGAAAAGACGAGCCCCTGCGTCGCGTCGAGGTTGCGGCGCATGCGCTCGGGAAAAACTTTCATATGGGCGACAATCTCCGTCGCGCGATGAAGCATGTAATCCACGAGGATCGTGGAATCGGGGAGAATCACGCGCTCGACGGAGCTGTGCGAAATATCTCGCTCGTGCCATAACGCGACGTTTTCTGCGGCCGCGAGAGAATTCGCGCGCACGACGCGGGCGAGACCGCAAATCTGTTCGCTCGAAACGGGATTGCGCTTGTGTGGCATCGCGGAGCTGCCCCGCTGCTCGCCGCCGAACGGCTCCTCCACTTCGCGCACTTCAGTCCGCTGCAAGTGGCGGATTTCGAGCGCGACGCGTTCGAGCGAAGCGGCGACGATGGCGAGAGTCGCGAGATACTGAGCGTGGCGATCGCGTTCGATCACCTGCGACGTGATCGGCGCAGCGGCGAGGCCGAGGCGCTGGCAAATTTTCTGTTCGACTTCGGGACCGAGATGCGTGCAGGTGCCGACGGCTCCGGAAATCTTCCCGATCGCCATTTCGCGCGCCGCGGCTTCAAATCGCGCCGCATCGCGGCGGATCTGGTCATACCAATTCGCGACTTTGAGTCCGAAGGTGATCGGCTCGGCGTGAATGCCGTGCGTGCGACCGATTTCGGGCGTGTCCTTGAATTCCCACGCGCGCTTTTCGAGCACTTCGCCAAATCTCTTGATCGCTTTTTCGATCAGATGCGAAGCGTCGCGGATAAGCAGAGCCTGCGCGGTATCGACCACATCATTAGAGGTGAGGCCGTAATGCAGCCAACGCGCCGCTTCGGGATCGTCGATGGTTTCCTGCACGGCGATCGTGAATGCGATCACGTCATGGCGGACTTTGGCCTCGATTTCGTTGATGCGGTGCACGTTGATACGCGCGCGCTCGCGCAACTTAGCTGCGGCTTCGCGCGGGACGACGCCCGCTTCGGCTAGCGTTTCTGCCGCCGCCAGTTCGACGTCGAGCCACTTCTGGAATTTATTTTCCTCGTTCCAGACGCGGCCCATTTCCGAACGTGTGTAACGCGCGATCAATGTGTGCTCCTTACCATGCGGGTGACGGCGGCGAACTCCTGCGTTCCATCATACCGCGATTTACCAGGCGCGATCTGCCACAAGACGCCTTGAGTTTTGTCGATTGCGCCGTGACTCGGCGCTCTATTTTCAGTCATGTGCGTTCCTTTCGAATGGGCTCGGCTGCCGAAGAGAAGCCCCTCGGCTCAGTGCGCTCGCCGATACAAGAGAGATCCCTCGCAAGCTCGGGACTTCGCCTGCGGACTCGGACCCGAAGCGGGTCTGAAGGCCGCCGCTACGAAGGCAAAAGCAGATTCCGGCCTGCGGCGGGCAGGCCTCACCGTCATCCCCCACGAGAAACATCGGGACTGGGTTCCGGATGACGACATCAAAAGAGCGCGACGGGATTTAGGCGGAGACGCGGACGGCGGATTGGGCGGCGGGCTGATGAGAGAGGGTCGCGACGATCGAGCGGAGGATGACGAGGCCGTCGGCCGAGCCGAGGCCGGATTCGACGGCGCGCTCTGGGTGAGGCATCAGGCCGGCGACGTTGCGTTCGCGATTGCAGATTCCGGCAATGGCCGCGAGCGAGCCATTCGGATTCGCTTCGAAATCATCGAGGCCGGCGTCGCGTCCATCGGGATGCACGTAGCGGAAAAGGATTTGGTTGTTGCGCTCGAGTTCCGCAAGCGTGGTCGCGTCGCAGAAATAATTCCCTTCCATGTGGGCAATCGGCATTTTCAGAACTTGCCCGCGTTTCGCTGCGCACGTAAACGGTGTATCGGTGTGTTCGACGCGAACGTGCACCTGCCGGCAGAGGAAACGCAAGCGCTGGTTGCGCAGCATGGCTCCAGGCAGCAGGCCGGCTTCGAGAAGAATCTGAAAGCCATTGCAAATGCCGAGAACGATTCCGCCGGAGCGCGCGAAGCGGCTGACGGATTTCATCACGGGAGAAAAACGCGCGATCGCGCCGGTGCGCAGATAGTCGCCGTAAGAAAAGCCGCCGGGAAGAATGATTGCGTCCAAGCCAGGGAGATTCTCGGATTGATGCCAGATGAGTTCGACGGGCTGGCCAATGACCGAGCCGATGGCGTAGCAGGCGTCGTCATCACAATTCGATCCGGGGAATTGCACGACGCCGAATTTCATGGGAGAAATCTTAACATAAGCAGAGAGTCGCCATCAGGTGACGAGGCTAAGAAGGCGGCAGAAACGCCCGCGCTGCAAGAGAACCGTAAAAGGGGCCTAGGGGGAGCGCGGTCGCCCGCTCGCCCCTGCCACACCACCCGACATGCGGGTCCGCATCCGGCGGTTCGGAGGGTTACGCGGGCGCATCGAACAGATGAGGAAGGCCAAGCGAGGCGAAGTAAGCATTGGGTAAGGCAACGGCCAGCGGGGTGCCTTCTTCCGCCGGACTCACCAGCCCGTTCTCCAGCACACCCGCTTTCAAGAATGCTCCGATCAATCGGAGGCCCTCTTGTCGGTGACCCGTCGAGAAAGTGCGGCCATCAGCCGGTCGTGGTTGACCCGATCAAAGAACTTCTCAAGATCGAGGTCTACCATCCAGCGATAGCCAGCGGTGATGTACTGCTGTGCCTTGGCCGCTGATGCGCCGAGCGTTTCGGTCCGAACCCGTGACTGTGCTCGGAGAATGTTGGGTCCCATCTGCTCGGCACACAAGGAAACGGCCGGAATCTTTCGCTCCCGGCCGCTCCACCGCGGGTATGAAGTTATGTATGAAACTTACCGGCGCCCGCCGCCACCGTGGAAGCCACCGCCGCCACCATGGAAGCCGCCACCGCCATGAACCGCTGCGCCACCATGAAATCCACCGCCGCCATGGAAGCCACCGACCGGTCCGCGAGGTGCAACGTAGCCATGACCGCCGAAGCCCGGATGGCCGTAGTATCCACCGCGACCATAGAAGCCGTGGCCCCAGTATCCGGGATGACCCCAGTAGCCGTGGAACCACGGGCCGGCGCCGATGAAGACACCGTTCACGAACCAATCAGGTCCGTAGTAACCGTAGGGAGCGCAGGCGTACGGGTAATACGAGTAGTAGCCGTAGGCGCAGACCGGCGCAGGGCCGACGTAACCGGGGGCTACTCCGACACCGATGCCGACGGAAACCTGAGCGTGAGCTGGGGCCGCAGGAATCAAGAAGAGCATTCCGAAGATCGCCAGAATTCCAAGATGTTTTGCGTATTTCATTTTCAGACTCCCTGAGATCCTGAATCGATCTCAAAACCTTGCGTCGCTTCTTCGCGACTACGCCTCCATAAGGGCAAGGCCTGTGCCAAACCCGATCATGCGACCCGGACACCGGGTAAATGTCAATTTTATAGTGGCTTACCAGGTGGTCCTGTAACCATGAGGAAGAGGGGATCGATTTTGTGCAGGTGGTGGTTTTCAAGCAGGCACCGGCTTGGATCAACCAAAACCGGGTGTGAGATGGCCTCGTCCAGAACGGAGCTGCCAGGGCAGCGGGAACAAAAAATCGACACGGATGAATGGGTCCGGATGTTGTAGAAATGCAACAGGCGTTTGCAGGCTCCGAGATTAGCCTCTTGTAATCAGTTGAAAATAAAGCTGGATTTTTAGCTTTTTGAGGAATACAAAGTGCGGGACAATAAATGTCTCCGCATGGCGTATCAGCTCACAATTCAGCGGCCGGTGGAAATCGAAGGTATCGGCCTGCATACGGCGGTGAACTCGCACGTTCGATTGGTGCCGGCCCCGGCTGATACGGGCGTCGTTTTTCGGCGCACCGATCTGGACGGTTTCGAGATAGCCGCGCATGCGGGCAACGTGGCACGGGTCAGCTACGCGACGAGCTTGATGCGGCAAAGCGTCTTGATCTCAACGACCGAGCACTTGCTGGCGGCGCTCTACTGCTGCGGAATCGACAACCTCTACGTCGAGCTCGATGCGTTGGAACTGCCGATTCTTGATGGCTCGGCGAAGCCGTTCATCGATTTACTCGCGGAGGCGGGGACGAGGCGACTGCGAAGGAAGCGGCGATACATCCGCGTACTGAAGCCGCTGGAGTTTTCAGATGGCGATCGACGGATCGGGATCTACCCAGCCGATGAATTCAGCATTCATTGCTTCGTGGACTACCAACACCCCGCAGCGGGACCGCAGACGGTCGAGATGAATGTGAATTCCGAGACTTTCAGCCGCGAGTTAGCGCCGGCGCGGACGTTTACGTTCGTGAAAGAGCTGTTGGCGCTGCAGAAGATGGGATTGATCCGCGGGGGATCGCTCGCGAATGCGATCGTGATGGACGATCAGGCGATTTTGAATGGCCCGCTGCGCTTTGAGGACGAGTTCGGGCGGCACAAGGCGCTCGATTTGATCGGGGACATGGCATTGATCGGGCGGCCCCTGCTGGCGCGCATTGTGGCACATAAGGCGGGTCATGCGCTGCACACCCAATTGGTGAATCGGCTGCTAGCGGACCGCTCGCTGTGGGAAGAGACGACGGCGGAACATTCGGCCGCCGCCACGGAAGGCGCTAACGAGAAGGTTTCATCGCGGGCACACCTCGAAGCTGACTAGAAACTATCCGATTCACCTAGCGGTCGGCTGTTGGCCCCAGCGATTCCATTTGGACTGACCCGGATCACAGCCGTCTCGTCTACGTAGAAACTGCGAATTCCCGTAGTTCCCCTTCTCATCGGGTACGCCTCGATGTAAAAACGCTGCGAGCCGGCAATCGGGCACCGGCCGCTTTTAGCGTCGCTCCAAATCACCTGTTCTCCGCTCGGAACATACTCGATGAGATATCCGTCTTTTTGACCTTTGGTCAGTTCGTTGCCAATAAGATGGGCGTGTTCGCAGGTCGGATTGTCGCCTGCATCGCCAGCCAGAACCGAAAGACTGGGCGGAAAGCCGTTCGAATATTTCGCGTTATATTCGATGGCCGCGCCAGCGATCGTACGTAGGCGGACAATGGCTTCCGCCTCGTTGGCAACAACTCTGGCCCGGATGAGATTCGGTATCGCGATGGCGGCAACGATCAAGATGAAAGGGATGAAGAGGACGCCGCCGTAACCCAAGACCAATCCAGCGGTTGCCATTCCTCGGCCTTTCAGACGGCCAAGCGAGCGATTGATTTCGGAAATCGATAGATGCCCGAGGATGATGGCCGCGACAGCTGCGGGAAAGATGAAAAAGCAAATTCCGCAGATGAGGCTGGCGATGGCTTTGCCGCTGGTCTCGGGTTCGCCGATCGATGGCGGCGCGAGACCTGGAACCGGAGGCTGACCGGGGTAGCTCGGCGAGACTTGGAGCGACGAGCCGCAACTGAGGCAGAAACGGCCTGAGTCGGGATTATTGGTTCCGCACTTCGAACAAAACATGGCCGCACCTCGCTCGAGACCACCCTGCGCTGCATTCAGTGCGATTTAATTTCTTGGTTACCTTGTACGAGGAGAAATGTCAACCAAATCGCGATTGCCAAAGTTCGGTGCGAAAGCGACAATCACGTTAGCCGTAAACGATGCCTGCCGCCGATACATCCATCATCATTCTCGCCGCGGGAAAGGGGACGCGCATGCGCTCCGACCTCGCGAAGGTTTTGCACCGAGCCGGAGGACGGCCGCTGTTCGAGCATGTGGTGCGGGCGTGCAAGCCGCTCAAGCCAGCACAAATATTGGCGGTTGTGGGTCATCAGGCGGAAGACGTTGGAGCGCTCGGCAAAGAATTGGGCGCGCAGACCCTGGTGCAGCAGCCGCAGCGCGGGACGGGGCACGCGATGCAAATCGCGCGGCGCGGGATCCGAAAGAGCGCGAAGCTTGCGCTTGTTCTGCCGGGGGATGCGCCGCTATTGCGCACGGAGACGTTGGCGGCTTTGCTAGAAACGCATCGTCGCGGTGAGGCGGCGGCGACGATTCTGAGCGCGGAGATGGCAAATCCTGCGGGATATGGCCGCATCGTGCGAGACTCCCAAGGACGAGTCCTCGGGATTGTCGAAGACAAGGCCGCGACGCCGGAGCAACGCGCGATTCGAGAAGTGAATTCGAGCATTTATTGCTTCACGCTCGAGAAACTTTGGCCATGCCTCGCGGCGCTGCGACCGGATAACGTTCATCGCGAGCTTTATCTCACGGATGCGATCGCGATGCTGCGGCAACGAGACGAGCGCGTGCTCGCGGTCGTCGCGCCGGACGCAAACGAGATTATGGGCTGCAATACGCGGGCGCATATCGCCGATGCCGATCGCGTGTTTCGCGCCCGCAAGGCGACTGAGTTGATGCAATGGGGCGTGACGATGTTTCTGCCGGAGACAATTACCATTGATCCTGATGTGACTGTGGGCGTCGACACGACGATCGAGCCGGGCGCGCAACTGCTGGGAAACACGAAGATCGGCGAGCGATGCTCGATTGGCGCGAACAGCGTACTTTTCGACATGCGCGTGGATGACGGCGCGAAGATATTTCCGCATTGCCATTTGGTTTCGTCGCGAATCGGGGAAGAGGCGCAGGTGGGGCCTTTCGCGCGGCTGCGGCCGGGTTCGGATGTGCGCGCGCAGGCGCATGTGGGCACGTTCGTCGAGATGAAGAAGACGACGTTGCATGAAGGCGCGAAGGCGCCGCATCTGAGTTATCTCGGCGACGCGACGATTGGCGCGAAGACGAACGTGGGCGCCGGCACGATCACGTGCAACTACGATGGCTTCGCGAAGTACGAGACGAAAATCGGGAGCGGCGTTTTCATCGGGAGCGATACGGCGCTCGTCGCGCCGGTGCGGGTGGGAGATGGGGCTTATATCGCCGCGGGATCGGTGATCACGGAGAATGTGCCGCCGGATGCGCTTGCGGTCGCGCGCGGACGGCAAGCGAATAAGCCGGGCTGGGCGCGAGCACGGCGGCGCGCGCTTCGGTCGGGAAAGAAGAAACCTACGAAAAGGCGCGGCAAGAAACGTTAGCCGGAGGGCAAGACCTCCATTTGTGACCCTGCTGCGCTTCGGAGTAAAATTTAATTAATGGCGAGTCCATTCAACATTTTGCCGGATGGCGCGGCACCGCCGCCTGCGAGGCATGCGCGGCCGCCCTGGCTGAAGGTGCGTTTTCGCGGCGGGTCGAACTTCCGCGAGCTCGACGGAATTATGCGCACGCTGGGGCTGCACACGGTGTGCGAGAGCGCGCGATGTCCGAATATGGGCGAGTGCTGGGAGCACCGCACGGCGACGTTCATGATTTTGGGAAACATCTGCACCCGGGCGTGCGGATTTTGCGCTGTGCCAAGCGGCAGGCCGCTCGGGCCTCCGGACGAAGATGAACCACGGCGCGTGGCGGAAGCTGTCGAGCGCATGGGGCTGCGCTACGCGGTGGTTACGTCAGTGAATCGCGACGATCAGCCCGATGGTGGCTCTAAGATTTTCGCTCGAACGATTGAGGAAATTCGGCGGCGCGTGCCGGGATGCAGGGTTGAGGTGCTGATCCCGGATTTCCGCGGGAACCGGGAGGCGCTGGAAACGCTGATGGCGGCCTGCCCCGACGTGCTGAATCACAATATGGAGACGGTGCCGCGGCTTTACCGGCGCGTGCGCAAAGGAGCGGTGTACGAACGATCGCTCGAATTGCTGCGAAGAGCGCGAGAGATTTCTCCCGACACTCCTACCAAGACCGGAATGATGCTCGGTCTTGGTGAAACGCGGGATGAGGTGGTGAGCGCGATGAAGGAAATCGCGGCGCAGGGCACGCACATCCTGACTCTCGGACAATATATGCAGCCGACGCCGGAGCATCTGCCGATCGAGCGATATGTACATCCCGATGAGTTCGCGGAGTTCAAGCAGCTCGGTGAAAAAATGGGATTCAAACACGTCGAGTCAGGCCCACTAGTGCGTTCCTCTTATCACGCCTTCGAACAAGAGGAAGCCGCGCGTTCTTAATCAGCCGCATCCTCCTTGCTTCACACCCCAGAGGTCTCGGCGCCCCCCACGCGAAGCAGAAGTCCCGATCCGGAATGAATGGTGACTTGACCGCTACTCGAGGTGAAATCGATTTCGCCGGTGGGGTCGGTGCGTCCCGTGTGATGAATCAGGAGATGCGGGAAACCGTAGGCTCCGCAAGCGTCGGAAGAGAACACCCAGAGCGCCTGCGGGGAATCATTCGCGTTGATCGCGCCGCGGCAGCCTCGATCCGGGTTTGAGGTTAGACGGCTAAGGACACCGCCAGGGACGGGAATACCGACCTCGCCGTTGAAGCTATCTACTGGACCACCGCCACGATAGACGGTATCGCCACCAATCTGTTCGGTGATCCAAGCATTCTCGGGTGTGCCGCGATCGGCGCCTTGAATTGGAATTTGCGCTTGATCGACGGCGACAAAGGATGCGATCGCGCGCAGGTTGGTCATAATCGGTGCTGTACCTTTCGCGGTTTGCAACTTGTCAAAGCGAACGGCGATGCTGGCGCCAGCTTTCGAGGCTGGCGTGACATTCACAATATGCCCGATCACTTTCGCGCCAGCGTGAATCTTCGAACCGTCCGGCAGCGGAACATCCTCCATAACGCGCGCGGTGATGATTTGACCAGGGTGGCTGCTCGCGGAAGAGAGCGTCGAATTCAAGCGAATCGGCAGCACTGTGCCGGCGGGAATGGATTGCGTGGCGGAGAGCGCCGTTGCGAACGTGAGGAACATCAAAGCGAGGAAAGCAGCGCCTCTTGCAGAAAACTTCATGGTGGGTAACCTCCTTGAAGACAGTGACAACGAATCCGCTGGGGCCTACTACGTTAGATGTGGACTCGGATGATAAAGGTGACAGAAGAAATTTTGGGAGATAAGAGCACGTCCCTCGCTGACGGGATGAAAATGTGGGCGGGGCATTCGTCAGGAAGAAAAGCATCGGACTGAAGAATCCCATAACGCTGAGACCAAGCGCCAATCCAAGAGGGATTCTTCGACTTCGTGGCCGGACCTGCCTGCGGCAGGAAAAGCAAAACCTCCGGCCCCTACGCTCAGAATGACGACTTGTTACTGTTCGCCAGTCTCGGAGGATTTCTCCCGCACTAGTGGGTGACGGTAGTGAAGCGGCCGTTGACGACGGGATCGCGCTCGTTTTCTTCGCAATCGGCTTCTTCAATCATGCGATCGAAATCGGTGACGCGCACATAGGTGATGACGGAATGGATCGGCTTGGTCAGTGCGATGGGGTCTTCGACGGTGTAATCGATCTGCATCTGGTCATGATCGACCATGCGAATGCGCTCGGTGAATTGGAGCTGATCGCTCATCGGCGCGAAGAAGCCTGTGAGCTCGCCGATGTAAATGCGCCGCCGGGTCGCGATCGTATCCACCACGAGCGTTTCGCCCTCCCAGTGGCCGATGGAATCGCCCATCAGAGTCGGCCACAGCAAGTCTTTCGAGGGATGCGAGCGACCGTCCGTGTAGATGTGCCGCACGGCGCCTACCGTGCTGATGAACGTAGTTTCTTCGGGCGTCACGCGCCACTCGAACATTCCCGGAGTGGCTGTCGCGGGAAACGGAGGCGAGCCACAGAGCGGCTGGTGCGTGGAGGGGGGATGATTCGGATCGGCGGCGATGGCAGCTTGGATGGACTTCTTGATCTCGTCGTATTTCGCCTGATATTCCGGAGTGAACGACGGCCGCATGGACTCGGCGCGCGCCTTCATTCTTTTCAGGGCATCCTCGCTGAACTGCTGGCCGTCCGCCTGGCCGACGAAAGCGTCTGATTCCCACATGCCGGACCAATCCGGCAACTTGGCGAAGGCCGCGACGCGCGTTTTCGAATTCAAGTTTTGCGCGCGAGTAAACGGCACGCATGTGAACAAAACAAGAGCTGCGATGAGCGCTGATTTGAGGTTCATGGCGCCCTGCTTCCTGGAGCGGCCGGGTGGCCGATGATCTTTCCATCCGGACCGGTGACCGAAACGACCAAGCCTCCGGGCTGCCCGTCACGCAGTGGATTCGCGATGATGGTGACCTTGTCACCCGGATTCAGGCTTCCTGGCTTCCATCCTTTGCGCATCAATTCGACGGGCGCACCCATCTCGATTCCCCACTCAGCGGCAGCGGCTTGCGGATTTGTGGGATCGGGCACGAGCACTTGAATCCAGCAATGCGGATTCGTCCATTGAAAATCCTTCACGGTGCCGACGAGAATGATTTGTTTCGTCTGATCGAACATGGCCCGCGAGTGATGAGCGCATGCGGGAGCCGCGATCATGAGAGAGCAGGTGCAGAGAAGTGCCGCGATCAAGAGATTGTGTCGTTTGGGCATGGTGATGGGTCCGTGTGGCGTTGCTCGAAAGACTATTCCGGGAGCGTCGAGACTGTCAACTTAGTGAACGCCGGCCAGCATGAGGTCTGCGAGCTGGCGAGCACGGTCGGCGCAGGCGGAGTCTAAAGTAGGAGTGCTTTCCGCGGCATGCAAATATTCGGCTGCTTTCAAATTGCGGCCCAGCTCCGAATTGAAATTGCCGAGCAACAGAAGAAAGACGGGATTATGCGGGTAGCGGTCGGCGAGAGGTTCTGCGATTTGCACAGCTTCTTGGTAATGCTGGTCGTAGGTGCGTAAATTCTTGGCGAGATAGAAGCGCGTGTCGGTGGCGAGAAAAGCGGCCTTTTCCATACCGATGCGCATTCGCTTGATTCCGTCTTCCTTGTCTCCGCCCGGAATTCCCATAAAAAAGCGGAGCATCTTGGCGATCGAGGAAAGCGTGTCGATGTAATAGTTGTAAAGGCCGAGGATCGCTGTGGCATCGGCATTGTCGGGATCAAGCTCGAGGGCGCGAAGCACTTCGGTGCGCGCAGCAACTCCGGCATGGGCGATGGCGCGGCGCTCTTCGCGTAGACTGTATAAACGAGCTTTCAGAGCGAAACCGATCGCCACGTAAACGTGCTGTTCGGCCGTCTCGGACTTTGCGAGTTGAGCGCGGGCGAGATCGATGGCTTTGTCCGCGAGGGTGAAGTACGCGTCGTCTTCGGGTTTCTTCGGGCGTTTCCACGCGTCGAGCATTCCCCACTTGATTTCGCAGGCGAGGCAGTACGTCTTCCACCAGACGGCTTCGTCCTCGAGGAGAAAACCAACGGGGCTTTCCGGCTGAGACTTTTCAATCGACCGAGCCGTCGCGATGGCCGCGTCGGGATCGCCGCTATAAATCTGGTCCAGGGTGCGTGCGGCATCCGGGGAGAGCTGGATGCCGCCGGCATGCGCGTTAGAAGTGGCAAGAATGGCGACGGGCAAGAATGCCAGGATCTTAATCGCAATTGAGATGCGCCGCCTCATTTCACCCTTTTGATCCAGCCGAACAGCCACGCCACAGTGACGTACATCGTAAAGCATTCCATGGCGAATGGGATAAAGCCCAAGAAGCCGGGTGCGGGCATTTCGAAGATTTTCTTGTCCTGGAACATGGGGAATGTGTAGTGCCATTTCGCCGAAGCCCAGTTGTTCCAGAATTCCCAAAGCCAGCCGCAGATCCAGCCCGAGAAAGCGAATCCGTAAAGACGCCGCGCAAAACCTTCAGACAGGTCGCCAAGAAAAGATGGTAGGGCCAGCCAGCGATTCAGCGGATCGAGCAGCAGCACAAATCCGATCCAGACAAGGACGAACAGATACGCGCCGATGTGCTCGGGCAACACGATGGGCAGAATCAAGGAGATGGCACCGCAGAAGATCAGCACGATTTCCCACATGCGCGAGATTTTCCACGGCTCGATCGGCACAGCAGGGAGCAGCGCCATGACAAGGTCGGATGTCTCAAAAATTGCCGGAGTGATCGTCGCGAAGGACCAGCCGTATCCGATTCCTGCCAGCAGCCAATCGTGCGGCACGCCGACGTATGTCCAGTTGCGAAGGCGGAGATTGTAGGCTTCGAAGACGAGCCACAGCGGTATCGAGATGAGAGCCATGCGGATGAATACGATGGGAGCGTCGCGGAGCCGGGAGCGACCGGTGAGCGCGAAAACGGCGGCATCCGCAGTCAGGATGTAGGCGCTCCAAGTGATCGGCGTGAAATATGTGGAGACAGGCTCGACGTGGCGAAAGAGCAGAAATTCGGCGCCGACGAGAGCGGCGAGGCCAAGGTAACCGTGCGGCGGGAAAGCCCTTCGGCGGCGCGTGCGGAAAAATCCAATGATGAGAGCGGCGACGGTTGCTGCCGTGATCGCGATTCCAATCGCCAACCGTAGCGGGGGCATGCGCGCGAGTTGATCCTCGTTCGTCCCGGGTATGGTAGCGCAGTTCGCCGGAGTTTTCGGGCGGCGGCGCGCGGTTTCTTGCTATCCTCTGCGTGCCTAAAACGGCGGAAACATTGAGCCAAACGGAAAAACTGGAACGCGGGCTCGGATTGGTCGAGGCGACCTCGCTCAACATGACGTTTATGGTGGGCATTGGGCCGTTCGTGGTGATTCCGCTGGTCGTTCAGGCGATGGGCGGGGCGGGAAGCCTTTTGGCGTGGGCGGCGGGCGGGTTGCTGGCGCTCTTCGACGGCTGTATTTGGGCGGAACTGGGAGCGGCCATGCCGCAGGCGGGCGGGAGCTACGTCTACTTGCGCGAGGCCTATGGGCCGAAGAGCTGGGGGAAACTGATTTCGTTTCTGTTCATCTGGCAGACGCTGTTTCAAGGGCCGCTGAGCGTGGCTTCGGGTGCGCTGGGTTTTGCCGACTATTCGACGTATCTGGCGACGAGGTCCAGCCGGGTGGCGGTGGTGGTTGGCGCGCTTGGCTCGCACAGCAAAAATGTGATCGCAGGCGCGATTGTGGCGCTGGTGGTTGTCCTGCTGTATCGCAAGATCGGGCAGATTGGCCGGATTTCGGTGGCCTTCAGCGCAATCGTAATTGCAACGATTCTCTGGATCGTCTTGAGCGGAGCGAACCATCTCGATGCCCGGCGCGTGTTCGACACAACGGGCGAGAATTGGAACCTTTCGTGGCTCCTTCTCGTCGGTTTAGGACACGGCACCGTGCAGACGATTTACAGTTACTTGGGTTACTACAATGTGTGCAATCTGGGCGGCGAGATGAAGGACCCGGAAAAGAATATCCCCCAGGCGATCTTCATTTCGATTCTCGGAATCAGCGGGCTGTATTTGGCGATGCAGACTAGCATTTTGAGCGTGATTCCGTGGCGCGAGGCGGCGAAATCGAGCTACATCGCGAGCACGTTCATCGAAAGACTGCACGGCAGCAATTGGGCGACGTTCGCCACGGTGCTGATTCTGATCACGGCGCTCGGATCGGTGTTTGCGGCGATGCTTGGGTACTCGCGCGTGCCGTATGCGGCGGCGGCGGACGGCAACTTCATCGACATATTCGCGCGCGTGCATCCGACGAAGCATTTTCCCTACGTTTCGCTGCTGGCGCTGGGCGGCGCCGCGCTGGTTTTCTGCCTCGCGCTGAAGCTGGCACAGGCGATTCGCGCCATCCTGGCGATGCGATGCATCATCCAATTCATCGGCCAGGGGATAGGGCTCGTCCTGCTGCGCAAGCGATGGGGGAGTGAGCGGCTGCCGTTCCGCATGTGGCTGTATCCGTTGCCGGTGATGATCGCAATTGTCGGCTGGGCCGGAATTTTTCTTGCCACGGGCCCGAAACCGATGCTGGCTTCTCTGATCGCGGCAAGCGCAGGTATTGTTGTGTATTTGGGTCGCGCGTGCTGGCTGCGCCAGTGGCCCTTCGAGGAGATACCCTGATGAAACGATGGATGCTGGCTGTGTCTGGAGCTGCGGCGCTGGCAGCGGCGGCGGGTCTTCTGCCGGTGCGGCACGTGGCGGCGCAGTCGCTGCCCGATACGGTTGAGGCAATCTACAAAGCACGGGTCACCACGCGAATTCTTTTCATCACGGCACATCCTGACGACGAAACGGCGAGTTTGCTTTCCTATCTTTCGCGCGGGCTCAACGCGGACGTGGCACTGCTGACGATCACGCGCGGTCAAGGCGGGCAAAACGCGATCGGGCCCGAGCAAGATGGGCCGCTCGGTGTTGTGCGAACAACCGAGCTCCTCGCCGCGGACAGCCATTACGGCGTGCATCAGTTTTTTACGCGTGCGGTCGATACAGGATTCTCGAAGAGTCCTGTGCGGACGATGAAGATTTGGGGCGACCAGATCCCGATGGAGGACATGGTGCGCGTGATTCGGATGTACCGGCCCAATGTGGTGATCAATGGATGGGGTGGCGTGAAGTTCGGCCACGGACAGCATCAGGCGAGTGGAATCTACACTCCACAAGCTGTGGTCGCAGCAGCCGACCCCACGAAATTCCCAGACCAGATCGCGGAGGGGCTGCCCGCATGGAAGGTGGGGTTGGAGCTGCGGCCAGCTTCGTTCGGATTTGGCCCGGCCGCCACGACGACGCCTCCGGATGGAGTGCAGTTTGCGGTGAACGACGTTTCGTCACTGTGGGGCAAGAGCTACGTTGAAATGGGAATGGAAGGACATGAGCAGCATCGATCGCAGGGCACGCCGTCGCTTTTTGGCAATCCGTATTTTCGCCGCCCTGTCACACTGATCACCGAACACGGGCAGGAACCAGGCGGCACGTTCAATCCGAGGCTGCTGAGCGAATCGATTACGACGCTGGCGGATCGGTTTCCTTCGATGCATGAAGCGCTCTTATCTGCTCTTCGCAAAACCGATGAGGACCTTGCTCAGGCCGCGAAATCGGCGCTCGACCTGGATCGTTCGCAGGCTGCGGATTCGCTTGCCGACGCCGGACAAACTCTCGGCGCCTTGCGTGCTGCGATTGCCGGAGTGGGAGGAGCCGACAGTGCCGCCGCGCTATTCGAACTCGATCAGGTGAAAAAGCGAGTCGACGCCGCGTTGACCAACGACATCGCGCTGCCGGTCGATACCCAGGCAAACAAGCACGAATTGGTGGCCGGCGAGAACTTCTTGGTGAGCGTCAATTTTCTCGATAAGCCCGCGGTCCCCGTGAGATGGACGGTCGATCAGGCGAGCCTGCACCTGCCCGAGGGATGGACCGCGACGCTCGATGCGGCGAAGCCGAGCGGCAACAACAGTTTCAAATTTCAAGTGAGCATTCCGGCGGACGCGAAAACGCCCCGTTCGCCCGCCGATGCCGTCCTGCCGTTTCCGCCGCCTCTCGTGACGCTCGAGTTGCGTTTGAGTGTCGATGGATATGATTTCGCCACACAGAAAACGGTCGAGTCGTCCGAAGCAAAAACAACCGGCATCGAAACCTATCAGCTCGAACTCGTGCCTGCGGTGACGCTCACGGTGGAACCAACGCAAGTGATGATGCCTGTAAAGCGAGAGGCCGCCCCGGTCGATCTGCTGGCGCGCGTGCGATATCACGGCGATAAGCCGGCCGGTGTGTCCGTGGGAATCGAGGCGCCGAAGGGGTGGAACGTCGCGCCGGTGGCAGCCCTCGATTTCAAGGCGGCGGGAGATCAACTCGTGCGCTACACGGTGAAAGCGCCGGGGCAGGCCCCGCTCGGGGCCTACGATCTGCATCCGTTCGCGAAAATCGACGGGGAAGAGTTTCACACTTCGCTCGAGCCCATTCCGACGCTGCCGACGCGAGACTGGAGCGAACCGGCCGCATCCACCGTGCATATTTTGAATCTGGATGTCCCGACGAATCTTCAGGTCGGTTACATCGCGGCGGAAACCGATCCGATTCCGGAGCTTTTGCGGCACCTCGGGATTCGGGTGGACATGCTGGATGAAGTCGCGCTGGCGTTCGGCGATCTCAGCCGATACGACGCGATCGTCGTCGGAATCCGGGCGTATGAGCTGCGGCCCGATGCGATGGCGGCGAATCCGCGACTCCTCGATTACGTGAAGAATGGCGGAACGCTGCTCGTCGAATACGAGCGAGACTTCGCATGGAACGCGCTGCACCCCGCGCCGTTCAAGGCAGAGATGGCGGCGAATGCGGTGCGCGTCACCGACGCGAATTCGCCCGTGCGATTCTTGGCGCCGGAGAGTCCGCTGCTGAACTCTCCGAACAAAATCACGATGGCCGATTTCGAAGGTTGGAGCCAGGAACGCGGACTGTATTTCTGGAGCACGTGGGATTCGCAATTTCATCCCGTGCTCGGACTGACCGATCCCGACGAGCCGGAAGCGACGGGCGGTTTGGTCTACGCGAAGGATGGCAAGGGCATGTACATCTACACGGGCCTGTCGTTTTTTCGCGAGCTACCCGATGGAGTTCCTGGCGCCTATCGCTTGTTCGTCAACTTGCTCAGTCAGACGCGGCACGCGGGTTCGCAGACTCGCGCGGCATCGCCGCAAACAAAATCAGAGTAGGCAGCCTTCGAGAACTTCCAGGCCACTTTCGGTGTGTGCTCTGTTGCGCACATCGCGCGATTCCCGCCGATTGACGTTTTTCTCCTCGTGCTATGCTGCCGGTCGATTCAGGAGGTGCGAGGAAATGAGTGCACAATCATTCTTTTTCGGCACGGCACGCGGATGCGCGCTATTGATCGCGATTCTCGTGGTGACGACGTCATCCTTTGCTGGCGGGCAAAAAAACAAAAAGAAGAACGATACGCCGCCTCCGGATCAATCCACACCGCTTGTCCCTCAGTCGGACAATGCGCAGATCGAACAGAACATCGGCGAGATGCTGGGTGCTTTTCAACTCGGCGAGACCGAAGTGATGCACAAATACTACTCAGACGATGCGACTTTCGTGAGCGGCGGATACGATCCGCCGATCGTCGGATGGAAGAACTATGCGGCGCAATATGATCGCCAACGGACTGCCTTTCAGAATGTGCAATTGATTCGCCGCAACACGCTGATCGTCGCGCGCACAGATATGGCGTGGGCGACGTATCAATGGGAATTCGATTCGACGGCGAACGGGCAGGCCTATTCGCTCCGAGGGCACACCACGCTCGTCTTCAATAAGATCAACGGGAACTGGCTGATCGTCCACAACCACACATCAAGCATCTACGAGCCGAATGAATCGCCTGCCGCTCAGATGAGTTCGGCTACAGCACCAGCGACAACATCGGTCGCTGCTGCGACCAGGCCCTAAACCAACGGCCGGATATCAGAAGCTTCGATAGCTCTGATAGGCCCACATTCCCACAACGACCGCGAGCATCACTCCGGAAAGGGTGGCCAGAGCGATGATGGGCGGCCCAAGCTTTTGTATCTTGGCCACGATCTGCCGCTGCTCTTGAGCCATCGATTCACCCGCGGCGTCCAGAAAGATTTGGTCCTCTTCGCGCCTGCTCAACATGCTTCGATAAATCATCGTGCAGATGAGCAGAACTGTGACGACCCCCCATGCAATGAAGAGTATCTGAATCGTTCCCATGGATCCCTCCCTGCCCGCGGGTCGTGGGGACTGCAGCCGATGGAGGACCGGCCCGTGCGGGCGCTTCTGGGTCGATTTTGGGCGGATTATAGCACCGATCGAGATAGGCGGCGTCAAGCGGGATGATGGAAGGATTACGTTTGACCGAGCCTACGGGTAGATGGAATTAGGAGGCGTGGGGTTATCGTAATCGCGGCCGTATTTGTTCTTGTGTGCCATATGCCGCTCGGGGTTTGCGCGGAGGGAAATTGTGCCGAGCAAGTGGAGGGCGTCCGAAATCGTCACGGTGCGGGTGAGGGATTTCAAATCGTCGGGCAAAGAACGCTCGTTCCACACATGTAGTTCGTAAACGCCGGACGGCACATGGGGAATCGAGATTTGGCCAGCGCGGTCAGAAATTGCATAGAACGGCGTTTTTAGAACAACGACCACCGCGCTCATTTCAGGATGAATATTGCAGAACAAATAGCAGATCCCCGGCTTATCGAAGAGCACGGAACGACTGCTGCCCGCTTCGTACAAGCCGAGATCGAATCGTTTCCCTTCGAACAAAGAGAAGACATTGTGAAAGAAAGGATCGGCGTTTGGAAATTGGACCATCGACCCGGCCTGAACGACCAACAAATGCGGAACAAAGGTCTTGTGTCTTTGGAGGAGCTGCAGTCCTTTTTGCGGAGGAGGCTGAGGAATAGGCGCTGTGGTGAGTGGAACCAACCACACAAGGGTCTCGGATGCATCAGCGACTGGCTTGGGGGACGGGGCGCTCGCCAGGTGAATTTGTCCTGTTACCGTGGAATCTGCACGCGCGCAGAACGCTGCAAAAAGAAGCAGCAGGATCGGCTGCGCAATCGCGCGAGAGCGCATTTAGAAAAGGACTCCCAGGTTCATGCTGACGTGATCGGCCGAGCTGGCGCTGCTAGGGAGCGTGAATGTCTTGAGGTGCAGATATTCGACGGAGAAAAGCAGATCCGAACGCGGGCGGTAGATGAAATTTGCGAGTGAGCTCTGATTGCGCGTCAGTGAAAGATTCGGATAGATTTGCTGCCACTCCGCTGCGAGCCAGAGCTCTGAAGCAAAGGGATTGTCTTGTCCGAATGCGCCATTAAATTCCAGCTTGTCGGTCGCGCGAAACTTCAGCTGTCCCCAACCACCCATCGAATCCAAGCCGCGGACGACCGTGGCTGGATTCGCCACGGTGCCAAGGAAAAGTGCGCTTTCTCCGAGCCCTCCGCCCAGACCTCCAACCGCACGGCCGCGATAGAACTCGCCAGACAAATCGAATCTCGGCGCGAGCGGAAAATTCCAGTCGGTCGTGCTCGCCCAGGCATTGACGTTGCGGTCAAAGCCCCAATTCTGTCGGCCGTAGTAACCGCCCTGGCCGATGGTGAGTGAGCGGCCAAAAATCTGGTGCGACCAGGCGATTCGTCCAGCGTAAGCCGGCTGGCCGGAGAGCTCGCCGGCCTGAGGCTGCCGATCGTAGGTTGCGGCAGGCGCTTCTCCGGAAAGGGAAGCGAGCACTCCACCTTGCAAGAGCAATTGTGAGGAATCGGAAAGCGCTATGCGATGCTCGATGCGGGCTTGAGGTGTCCAACTCCAGAGTTCTCCGGAGTAAGAGAGCGCCGGCCGAGCAATGGATGCGATGGAGGACGGCGCGAGCGGTGAGATGAAGAGCGTGTCCTGTCCCGCAACGATCGAAGTGTTGCCCCAGTCGAAGCGTGCTGAGCCGGTCCGCAATCGAACCAAGCCAAATTCGATGCCGTTCGGTGCGTTCGGGAAGCCGCCCGCAAAATCGAATTGGATATTGGCACTCGTCTTCGCGCCTAGAACATCGGGACCAAACACTTCGAATCCGAGTTCCGATTGGCGGAAACTGCCACCAAGAGAATTGCCGGACTGGCCAGCGACCGGTGCCGCAGCGAACTCGGGAAAATCCTGGTTATCGACCGAGCCGACGTTGTTGTAGAGATTAAAAAGCGCGATGCCGGAGAAACGCACGCGATACTTCGAGGCGCTCTCCACTTTTGTTTGATATTGATCGTCGACTTTGTCAGTCAGTAGAGCCTGATCTTCTTCGACTTTTGAGAGACGTTGCTCGATGCTGGATACACCGGGCGGTGGATTCGAACTGGGCTTATTCGGCGATGCCGCCTGGGCCTGGGGGTGCTCAGACTCCAACTCGCGGCGCAATTCGAGTGTTTCGGCGCGTGATTTCTCTACTTCATCGCGCATACTGACAACGAGCGACTTGAGCTCGGCGACCTGCGCCTGCAGATCGTGCAGCGAATCATTCACCGACTCGCCGTTGCCGGACGGACGGACGGACTGATTTTGAGATTGAGCTTGAGTCGACGGAATCGTTGCAACAGCGGCAAGCAGCAGAGTCGCAAGCGTGCGCAGAAAAAGCCGCCTCGACATGATTACCCTCCTGGACACGATTCAGACGAAAAGTAGCCTTGGCGGGAGCTCCCTCAGAAGATGAAATGGCTGACCGCGAGCCTTTCATCCATCCTGGGCAGCGCGGGCTGGGGCGTTCTCTGGCGCGGAATCCGGCGATCGCTGAATGGGCAGTATGATCCTGAAAACAGTCGATTCCGCGGAAGTGCGCTCCACGACGATTTCTCCGCCATGGTCTTGCAGAATCTTCTGGACGACCGTCAGGCCCAGGCCCGTGCCGTTTTCTTTGCCGAAACTGATGAAGGGCTGGAAGAGTTTATCGCGAATCTGCCCCGGGATGCCGGGCCCGCTATCGGCGACACGAATCTGGAAGTGATCGCGGGTCTCGCGCACGCTGATCTCGACCTTGCCGGCTGCAGGCAGAATTGCTTCGCACGCATTCAGAACCAAATTGTAGAAGACGCGTTCGATTTTTTTGGCATCGAACCAGCCCTCTCCCGACCCTTCGCATGAAAGCGCGATTTGCACTCGTCCGAATTCGGAGCGGGTGCGGACGACTTGAATCGCGCGCTCGATCGTCTTCCGAAGGCTGCCGTACACCAATCGCATCTGGCTGCGCGCCCGAGAGAACTCGAGGAGCGACTCGACCAGATCCGTCATTTGCTCGATTGCAAGGCGAATTTCTTTGTAAAGGTCTTCCCGCTGGCGGTGGTCGAGGCTGTCTGCAGAGAGAAATTCGGCGTTGGCCATGATCGCCGTCATCGGATGACGCAAATCATGCGAGATGGAGCTGGCCATTCGTCCGATTGTCGCGAGACGTTCGGAGTCCACCAGCTGTTGCTGAGCACGTTGGATCGTGGCGCGCATTTTGTCGAAGGCGTTCGTTACTTCAGCTACTTCATCACCGCCGCGCGGCTCGAGCAGATACTGGAAGTCGCCCTGTTCGAGAGCGCGAACGCCGCCGACAAGATCCGCCAGCGGGCGCGTAAACGTATCGGAGATCAGAAACACCGAAATCGCACCGGCGAGAAGGGCGATCAGCCCCACGACGAGGAGGCGGCGATTGAGACGGTCAAGAAACATCGTGGCTTGATCGAACGACTTCAGCACGCGCAGTGAAACGACCGGCGATGACCCGGGATCGAGCTCGATCGAGGTGGTCAGATAACGCTCGCCGCCGACTTGGATTTCCTCGGGATCGGACGACGGCTCGTCTTGCTGATTCCGCAGAAACTGCGTGAAGGCATTCTCCTGCGCGGGTGTAAGGGTGCTGACGACCAGCGCCTGGCCATAACAAAACGCAACTTCGCTGGCGGCGATTCGGCTCACTTCCTTCGCGGCGCTGTCGTCGATTTCGTGTCCCAGGGCGACCACACCGAGCGGACTGTTTTGTTCCGCAGAGCCGAAAAAGACCGGTTGCAGGAAAACTTCATATAAGTGGCCGCCACCGAACCACCAATAAGGCGCGTCGCCGCGCTTGGTCGAGCGGGCAAGCAGCTCCTGAGTTTCGGCGCGTGTGAGGCCCTCCTTTGAAACCTGATAGGCGACGATCCGGTCCGTTCGATCGGCGAGCACAAAGAGGTCGCTGCCAGCGAGGCGCCAGAGATCGGCGGACGAATCCTGGATCGTCGCCGCATCCTGCGTGGTCATCAGCGCTTTCAAATTCGGCAAGTTCGCGAGCAGTTCCGCGGAATGCGTGAGCGTGCTTTCGCCCTGCCGCTGAAAATTTTGAAAGGTGCTGACGGAATTGCGCAGATCAGCGAGGATCGCTTTGCGCGTCTGCAATTCGACTGTGCCGCGAACGATCAAAAGCGTTGCGGCAAGGAACGCAACGAGCAGAATCAGGAGAGAAAGCAGAAACTTCGTGCGTAAGCGAATTCCACGCATCCATGCCGCCGATCCGTTCATTCGTGAACGCCCCTCTGTGTGCCGATGATAGAGCCTAAGGGACGAACTTGTAGCCCGCGCCGTGAACCGTCTTGAAGTGAACGGGCTCGGAGGGTTGAGGCTCGAGTTTTTGACGCAGCCTCAGGATGTGATTGTCCACGGTTCTGGTGGAGGGGTAATTTTGATAACCCCAGACTTCGTTCAATAGTTCATCGCGCGAAACCACGCGCCCTTGATTCTGGACAAAAAACTTCAAGGCCTTGAATTCCTGCGCGGTCAACGCGACGGGCTCGCCGGAACGTGTGATCTCCATCTTGGCGAAGTCCACGCGGACGTCGCCGAAGGCAAACGTTTTTCCCGCCGGCGAATGATAAACGCGGCGCAGCGCGGAGCGCGCGCGCGCCAGCAGTTCGCGAGGGCTGAATGGCTTTGTGACGTAGTCGTCCGCGCCGAGTTCGAGTAGCAGAACTTTATCCGAGACGTCGGTTTTTGCGCTCAGCACGATGATCGGAAGATGAGGCGCGTGTTCCTTGATTTCGCGACACACATCGCGTCCCGGCACTCCCGGAAGACGCAGATCAAGAACGACCAGAGAAGGCTGAACGGCGCGAAATGATTCGAGGCCGGCGTTGCCGTCACCGGCGACCTGCACGGAGTAGTCCTCGGATTCGAAAAGTCGCCGCAGCGCCTTTTGAATGGCGCGATCGTCTTCGATCACGAGGATGCGTTCGTTTGATTTCACCATCGCCGGGCTAGCCATGCCGGGCTCTCCTCCATCGCCAAAGCCAGTTGGAACCCAATCGGGGAAAGCGCGTTTGCATACTCCGATGTATTCGGTGCCGCCCCGAGATGCCTCACGTGCAGCGATGATAACAGCGGCGGTGGCGGAACGATCGTTCGTGACAATGTTTTTACATTTTCCCGATATGCCGATGACACATCGTCTCGGGGGCGCTGCTAGGTTTGCATGCGACGCGCGGGACATGAGCCGATGGTAAGCCGTCCCGCATGGATTTCACGGATGTCTCCTTGGCGGAACCGGCGACGCGCAGATTCGTCGGGAATGCAAAGGGGCCGCCGCGCTAATGCAAATAGCCCTGCAGGCGTGGCGAGCGGCGGCCAAATCTCCAATGCCCCGCGAGGTTTGGCTGCCGCCGAATTCCGATTTGGGACTCCTAGAACGCACGCGTTCGGAATCAGTTCTTCACCACTTCGCGGGATCTTGCAGCAGTCCTCAGTGCCCACCAACACTCGACGGCAGAGGCGCCCTGAAAACCTCTGCCGTTTTCTTTACTAAGAGAAGCGATTAGGCCTACGTACATGATTCGCCCTATGACTCTTTCGTGCTTCGCCTCTGAACGCCCGCTCGAATGTTAGAGCCTGATCGCATCCAATCGAAGGTCGGAGTCTGGGGGCCCTATGGGCTGGCGAGAATGGAAGCGGCTGAGCCAGCGTCCAAACAACCTGTTTCTGGTCACGTCACTCGCGCTCGTCTACCTGGCCGCAGGCAAGCTGGGACTGAGCATGGCGTTCGGGCGGCCCGGGTCGGTTGTGATCTGGCCGTCGACCGGTATGGCCATCGCGGCCTTGCTCATTTTCGGCAATCGCGTTTGGCCTGGCATCGCTCTCGGCACTCTGTCTCTGCGGCTGCTCACGCACGCTCCGATTTTTGCGTCGCTCGGAATTGCGGCGGGGAACACAGTCGAGGCGCTCGCGGGCGCTTATTTGGTTTTGCGATTCGCGAATGGCATGCGGTGCTTCGAGCGCGCGCAGGACACATTCAAGTTTGCCCTCGGCGGCGTAGTTGCGGCTGCGGTGGGAGCCACGATCGGCATCGTCTCGCTCGGAGTGACCAGCGTCATCAAGTGGGTGTATTTCAAGGATGTTTGGTTGTCGTGGTGGCTGGGGCACGCGGCTGGCGCCGTGGTGATCGGCCCGATTCTCATCTTGTGGAGTCTGCACGCGCAAGAGCGCCTGAACTGGGCCAAGCTCGGCGAACTTACGATCTTACTCACGTCGATGCTGGTGGTCGGCCAGATTATTTTCGGACCGCTGCTGCACATGCGAAGCTATCCGCTCGAGTACGTCTGCATTCCCTTTCTCGTCTGGGCGGCGTTTCGATTCGGGCCGCGCGAGGCCGCGACAGCGACGCTCGTTCTTGCAGGTTTGGCGTTCCGGGGCACAGTCCGGGGATTTGGACCATTCGCTTTGGGAACCAGAACAGAATCGCTTCTCTTCCTCCAAACGTTCATCGGGATCGTGGCGGTGATGACCTTGGCCCTCGCGGTGACGACCGCAGAGAGAATGCGGGCCGAACAGCAGATTCGCAGTCTCGCGGTCACGGACCCGCTCACGGGCCTCGCGAATTATCGGAAGCTCATCGACGTGCTCGATTTCGAGATCAGACGATTCAGTCGCACGGGCAGGCCGTTCAGTATCCTTCTGCTCGATATGGACGGGCTAAAGGCCATCAATGATCTTCACGGTCATCTTATCGGCAGCCGCGCACTGAGAAGGATGGGCGACATTCTGCGCGTGTATTGCCGGGATATCGACACAGCAGCTCGCTACGGTGGCGACGAGTTTGTGCTCGTGATTCCCGAGACCGGGCGAAAAGAGGCGCAGCAGGTCGCCAGTCGAATCCGCGAGCGCGTGTCGGGCGATGCAGAGACCCCGAAAATTTCGGTGAGCATCGGCTCGGCGGTGTATCCGCGCGACGGCGAGACTCGCGACGCGTTGCTCGAGTCAGCGGATCGAGCCCTTTACGAAATGAAGCGAAAGTCCAGCCAGCAATGGCAACCTGCGAGAAAAGATGGCGCGGCGTTGTAGCTGGCTCTTCGACTATTTTCCGGCTGCCATCTCCGGGGGGCTGTCGCCGTATCCGAAAGCGCCGCGCGCCGACGTGGGACGCCGGCGAGTTTCGATGCCGAGACGCTTGATCTTTTGGTTCAGCGTCGAGAGCGGAATCTGAAAGCGCTCGGCGGCTTCCGTTTGATTCCAGTTGGTGCGCTCGAGCATGTCCATGATGATGCGGCGCTCCACCTCTTCCAGAATTTCGAAAAGCGACGGCGGCGGAGACGCGCTGCGGCCGCCCATCTCGCCCGGCAACGGCGGCAAGAACTCCGCCAATTGCAACCGCACGCCTTTCACGATTTCGCGTGTTCGCACACCTTCGGGAAGCAGATCGGCGTCCATGGCTTGCTGAGTCGAGAGCACCACCGCGCGCTCGACGGCATTTTCCAGCTCGCGAATGTTCCCCGGCCAGTCGTAATCCATCAAAAGTTTCATCGCCCCGAGCGTGAAAGCGCGCGGCGGTTTTGCGTTTTCCTTGCAGAACGCTTCGAGGAAACGTTCGACCAGCAGAGGAATGTCTTCTTTACGCTCGCGCAGCGGCGGCAGTTGAAGCGATATGACGTTCAGGCGGTGGTACAAATCCTCGCGGAAGCGGCCTTCACGGACGAGCTTGCGCAGATCCTCGTTGGAGGCCGCGAGGATACGCACATCGACTTTGATTGTTTCCGTGCCACCGAGCCGCATGAACTCGCGTTCCTGAATCACGCGGAGCAGCTTCGCCTGCGTCTCATGGCTCACCGTGGAGATTTCGTCGAAGAAAATCGTGCCCTGATCGGCAACCTCGAACAAGCCTTTCTTCGAGGCAATCGCGCTGGTGAAAGCGCCTTTCACATGTCCGAAAAGCTGCGATTCAAGCAAGTCGACTGGGATCGATCCTGTATTCACCGGAATGAATGCTTTGTCCACGCGCGTCGATGCCGAGTGAATCGCCTTGGCGATCAGTTCTTTTCCCGTGCCGCTTTCGCCCGAAATCAATACCGTCGAGCGAGACGGCGCGACCTGCGCGACGAGGTCGAGCACAGAAAGCATCTTCTCGCTCTTGCCGACAATGTTCGGGAAGTTGTAGCGCTGCTTCAGCGCGCGCTTCAGGTGGAGATTTTCCTCGCGAAGCCGACGGCCTTCCACCGCGAGAGACACTTGAGCGATCAGCTCGTCATTGGACCAAGGTTTGGTGATGTAATCTTGCGCGCCACTTTTGAACGCCGCGCGCGCCATGTCGATTGAGCCAAACGCCGTGATCAAGATGATGGCGAGATTCGGATCGCGCTTGCGGATTTCGCGAAGCATGTCGATTCCATTGCGGTCCGGCAGGCTGACGTCGAGGAGGATTAAATCGAAGGGACGCTCTTCGAGCTTTTGCAATCCCGAGCTGCCCGTCTCGGCAAAGGAAACCTCAAAGCCTTCGGACGTTAGAAGCGCGTCCAGCCCTTCCCGGATCTCGGCTTCGTCGTCTACGACCAGGATGGTTCCCTTAGGCATGGACGGCCTTCCTGGCCACGGGGAACTCCAGGCGGAAGGATGTTCCTTTGCCTGGCGTCGAACGCACGTCGACTTTGCCCGCGTGCTCCTTGATGATCCCGTAGCTCACGGAGAGGCCCAATCCGGTGCCCCGGCCGGTGGACTTGGTCGTAAAGAATGGATCGAAAATTCGATGCAGATGCTCGGGAGAAATTCCTGTGCCCGTGTCGCTGACCTCGATTTCCACGGAGCCGTTATGCGCTCCCGTGCGAACTTCGAGCATCCCGCCGTTAGGCATCGCGTCACGCGCATTCATGAAAAGGTTCAAGAACACTTGTTGCAGGCGCGTGGCCGAGCCAAGCACGGCAGGAAGCTTGTCGGTATAGTTGCGCACAACACTGACCTGCGCCGTCTTAAACGGGTGCTGCACGAGCGTCAGCGTTTCCTCCAAAACGGAGTTCAAATCCACCGCGACCAACTCATTGCCGCCCGTGCGCGAGAAATTCAGTAGATTATTGACGATCTCGCTCGCGCGAAACGTTTGCTTCACGATGCGCTCGATCGTTTTCTGGCGCGGATCATCGTCGGGAATCTGCTTTGAGAGCATCTGGATGTAATTCGAGATCACCGCCAGCGGCGTATTCACTTCGTGGGCCACACCTGCCGCCAATAATCCGAGCGAGGTGAGCTTTTCCGTCTGCACCATTTGATCCTCGAGGCGCACACGCTGTGTGATGTCGTCGAGAAGAACGAGGTGGCCCAGCCGCGCGCCATCTTTTCCGACCAACGGTGCAACGGAAACGTTTACGACGAGATGTCGATTTGCGCGGGTATTCAAGTGGAAGCGATAGATTCCGGAGACGTGCTCTCCCGGGCCGCGAGCCAGGATCTCCACCGCAAGGTCTCGAGGCAGAACTTCGTCCAGCTTCCGATGCAACGCGTCGCTTGCAGGCATTCCGAGCATTTCTTCGAGCTGCGGATTCCATGATTCGATGCGGTCTTCCAAATCGATCGTTAGAACGCCGATGCGCAGGGACGCGACGATATTCTCGCTGAAGTCTTTGAGCCGCTCGACTTGTACGGCCTTCTGTTCGAGCGATTGGTAGAGACGGGCATTTTCAACCGCAATGGCGACATATCCTGCGATGGTCGATAGTAGGTCGAGGTCGTCGCTCGTGAGATAGTCACCGTCCACTGTTTTTCCGAGTCCCAAAATGGCGGGCGTTTCATCACGGAATCGACAAGCGATGTAATAGTTCAGGTCGAGCTCTTCGAGCGCCTGGCGCACGCTGTCGCTGATCCCGGCGGCGCGAGCCGATTCGATGAACAGGCATCCGCGGTCAAGCGCCGCGATCGACGGATCGAGAAAGCTTAAGTCCAGCTGCGTTTCGGCGTGAACGCCCATCGAGCGCGACAAAGCAAAATGGCCGGGGTTCGCCGCGTCCTCAAGGAAAACCGCGAGCCGATCCACGAGGAGTGTTTGCGAGATGCGATCGAGAACCGAATCGAGCAGCGGATCCAGCCTCACCTCGTTGGCCAAGGTGCGCCCAAATTCGATCAGGGTGCGGCGATAGTCCAGACGATCCCGGTAGAAAAAATGATCGAGGCGCGCCTGAACCCAGTCGCGAAGTGGCTGGAAGACGAGCGCTGCGACGATGATGGCGAACACGGCGCCGAGCGGCCCCGTAGGCCAGGCCGTATGCGAAAGCTCGCCGATCAGAGCGATCGTTCCGAAATAGCCGATCACAAGACTCGCCGTTGCAAACGTATACGCCAGTCCACGTTTGAAGATGATGTCCACATCCATCAAGCGGTAGCGAATGATGGCGTAGCCGTAGCAGAGCGGTATCAACGCGAGAGAGAAAACCGAGAACTTGGTCCAACCGGGAACTCTTGTCGCGAACGAGAGCGGTAACACGTAAAGAAACAAAAACGGAACGATGCCTGCGAGCGTGCCGCCGGCGACCCACTTCAGTTGCTGGCGCAAAATCCCGCTGGGTGCCCGGAAATAGCTCGAAACGAAAATGCCCGCGGCCGCAAGAAAATAGACGCCCAAGGTCAGAAATTCGATTTGATCGAGAAACTGCTGGTTCGCCAGCGATGGCACGAACCCAAGCGTTCCGGTCGAAACAAAGATGTGCAGCAGCAGGAGAACGATGGGCACAAAATACACAGCCGCCAACTTGGCCCAAAGCTTTCTCCGCCGTTCCGGAAATACGAGAGCGAAGTGGACCAGCAGCGCTGGCTGCAATAACAGAGCGACGACGTTCGACCAATAGATCGTCCAATCGAAAGAGTTCAGCTTACCGCTGTAATGAAAACTGTAGAGAACGAAGGAAACCAGGCAGAAAACATAGAAGTGGATCGCGCGCGGAGCATTCCAGCGCCGCACAAAAATGAAAAGCCCGATGAAAAGGTACAGTAGCGCGTTTACGCGCAGATAGTTCTCAAGCGACGCCGGCCTTTCTTCGGGCGCCGTGATCAGCGAGAACTGCAAAGCCTCGTCATCGCGCAGTACGTGATAGCGCACTTCCGACCATGGCCCTGCACGCCAGATGATGCGCTTCACATCGGTCGCTCGCCGGATCGGCGTTGCTCCGATGGATTCAACGATATCGCCACGCTTGATCCCGGCGCGATCGCCAGGACCGCCGGGCACAACGTGCATTGCGGCTACCCCATGATCGCTCTCGATCCAGGTGATGCCGTCGTCAGGGGAGACAAAGCGAGAACGCTGCTGAAAATTGAGAAATGCAAACACAATCGCTGCCAACGTGAGAAGGGCCAAAGTGATAGCGCCCAACCGTGTTCGCAGCTGCTCGTTCATGCAGAAACCACCCGTGGCCTCTTTGCTCATCTATGCTAGCACGTACACTTCCAGTTACTCATTATTTGATTTGTGCGTAAAGGACTTCTATTCAGATACTTACACCGTGTCATGAGTTGAAGGTATTTCTTCCTTCTATTTATGGGAGGTGGCTTACCAATTACGGTATCGCGCCAAGGCTAGAATTGGAGGCTCAATCCACCCCTGAAGAACCGATAGGAAGGAACGAGTACGACCGAGCCGTCGCTCGTCGCAATGGGGACATAGCCCTGGGCCAGCAGGTTCCCCATATCCGCCTCGACGGCCATATGGTAAGGCAGCGGCTGGCGGATGGCCATGCTCAGGTACGGGTCCATGTGGTAGAGCGATTCGCCGTACGGATCGAGCTGCGAGACCGCCGCGCCATCAATCCACTTGTAACTGGCGCTGAATTTCGTTTTCGTGCGCGGAACGGTCGCGGAAATCCCCGCGGCCACGCTCTGGTGATATCGCGTGGCCAAAGCGTCTCGCAAGTTTGCTTGGAGGGCAGCTTCTCCTGAAGGCGTAAGCGCTCCGGCATAGGCGTACACAAAAGTCGCCTTCAAATTCCCGGCGAGATCCTGGCGGTATGCGATTCGCGCGCCAGTCGATGCGCTCGCGCCGCCATCGTACGCGAAGGCCTGCGAGAAATAGTCCTGCAGAAAATCTACTCCGCCGTTTTGCCCGCGCCCGATCACCGCGGTGTGAGTAGAGCGATCGTGGAACACTGCCGCGCTCAAATCCGCATGCCTATTGAGAGAATGACTGACCGCTAGCTCTTCATGCAATCCGTTCTCAAGAACGGGACGACCATTGCGGATAAGCAGCGTGGGGAACGCATCGAGTGTATTCAGCGTGGATTGCAGGGCATCGCCGGAAACGGCCGCGTTTTGCCACGGCTCAGTCACAAGGGCCAGCGCCACTTGCCACTCCGGGGACAGTTCCACCGACATTTCGCCGCGAGGCCGCAATGCAGAAGTAGTGCCGTTAAAACCAGCCACCAAATACTCCGCACCATATCGGACGCTAATGTGATCGCCGAGTGTGAACTGGTCATCGTGCGACATGCGCAGGCCGCGGAAGGTGGGGCCATCCGGGCCGAGCTGCGATTCGCGAACCAGAAGCGTTGTGACGGGCCCGGATCTCGGATCGCCACTCGGCAGCCATTCCGCAACCACGCCTCCTGCGCCGGAAGAATCCTCGTAACTGTACTGACCGGCCATCAAGAGCTCGCTGCCCGCGCCCATGCCGAACGCGTATACGAATTCCGATCCAGGCGAGTCGGCCACGTCAGCCACAGAGCCAGGATGATCTGCCCCGGAACTCAGCTCGAAAAGACCGCGGACGCGCGGCATCTGAGAACCTTCGGTCGTGCTCGTAACCTTGAATGACGGATCGTCTTGCCAGCGCAGCACGGCGCGGTCCGCCGATGCGGTCCGCAGCACCCAGGTCCAATCATCGGAGTTCACGGGCTGATCGGGTTTTTGCCGCAGTTTCTCAAACGACGAGACCAACGTCCCCATCACAATTTCGAGCCGAGTCGCTTCGCGATTGCTGATCACAATGTGCTGCTGCATGGCGGGAAGGAAGCCCGCCAGACTCACTTGGATGGAATAAATTCCATTCGGAATGGAAGCGGAAGAAAAGCGCCCATGATCGTTCGTGACGAGCTGAACGGGCTTCGACGCAAGGAGCAGTTCAGGGGAGATCAAAACCGTGGCGCCCATCTGCGGAGTACCGGCCGGATCGACGACCACACCCGAAACCTTGCCCGCGTAAAGTGCGGAAGGAAGAGCGACAAGGCACACGAAGCACCCGAGTCCCAAGGCCCGAATGGCTCGGAGATTCAAGCGTCTCACCTCCCCTGCGGCGCGCTCGCAGGTGACGGCTTCACCGTGAAATCGGCGGTTGGCGTTATCGTTTGTTTGGCGAGATTATCCGTGATTGCAACTTCCAACTGATACTTGCCCGGAGACAGTGAACCGAGCGTGATCAATTGCTCGAGCGTCAATTCCTCGCCGTGCTGGGGCAGCTTCTCGGGAGGGACTGCGAACTTCAACATGGGCTCCGAGTCCTTGTCTTTCTTCACTCGGTACTCGATGGATGTATCGGACTTGTGCGTCTTGTCATCCACTTTCAGGTTGTAGACCTGGATGTAAACGCCCATCGCATCGGCAGGGGTAAACGCCGCGTCGAGCTTCGGACGGACCTTCACGTCGCCAATGACGAACTGGCCGAGTCCGATGTCTTTCGACGAAACGCGACGCATATCGTCAGCGAGAATCAGCGAGCTCGAGCTCAGCTGATCGTCTTGGAAACGCGGCACGGCCAAACGTGTATTCACGACTCCGACGTTTCCGCTGTTGACGTCCTTCACCACGATATCGAGCCGATAGAGATTCGGGCTCAGCGGCACGGCTTTTTGATAGATTCGCGAAGTCCCCAGCGATTTCTGAAGCAATGATGCGGGAATGTCGCTGCGAAGGGTGTCTTCGAACGTCTGAACCACGCGCCCGCTCAGGCTGGTGACGCGCACGAACAAATCCATCGAGGCCGAATCGACCCCGTCTTGTTCCTTGAAACTTAGCTGGCGAACCGGAATCTGCACCGTGATCGGCACGAGAACCGTGTCCGACGTGATGCGCATGAAGTCGAAGCGATAATCAAATTTCACTTGGTCATGAACGACCCGCGATGTGGAAGCCGTCTCTAGGTCTTTGAACTTCACCGGTGGCGGCTTCATGATATTGGCATACTGCTCGAGCCGGTTGAACTCCTGGTCGTTCGCATTCAAGCTATTCGCGCCGAACTCGTTTTCCGCCATGTGCGTGCCGTCGGTATTGCTGAACCGCTGCGACTTGTCGGCAATACCCATGGCTTCCGCCATCGTCAGGCCCGCGCCGGGAACCATCAGCAACGCGTCCTTCTCGCTGGGATCCATGGTGAGGTGATACTCGCCGGTCGAAGTCGGGTCTACGAACTCCAGCTCGACGTTCTCGCCCATCCCTTCCAGGTAGCGGTAGCGCCAATCCTCGTAGGGGTACGTTGTGGTCTCTCCGCCGCCTTGATCCATCGGGCGATCCCACGTGCCGCCGGTCGGGTGCGAATCGACTTCGTCCGGCGGTCCCCACATGATGTAGATCTTGCCGCGGTCGGTCTTCCAGCCGGGAATGCCGGAGGCATAATGCTCGTTTGCGTACGCGATTCGGCGGTAATGCTCTTCCTTAAAGGTGTTCTCGGGCGAATCGGGATCAGGGTTTCGGCGCTGCCAGAAGGCCTCGATGAACTGCTCGCGCTCTTCGTTCGTGCTCAAATGCAGGAACGAGCGCCGCTCTTCCGGCGAGATGATGTAGACGACATCCTCGTTCAGCCACTTCTTGTACTGCGAATCGAGTTCGTTAAAAAGAGAGCGGTCGCTCTTGGCCTTGGCGGCCTTGGCGTTCTTCTTATTGTTGTTGGTCTGCTGCGGCTGTGAGCTCTGATCGGATGAGCTGGAACTCGACTGATCCTGGATGTCCTTACTGTCCTGGGAACGAGCCATTCCACCTGGAACTGTAACCGAGGAGAGAAAAGCTGCCGCCGCAACAAGCCGTAGGAAAATCTTGGTAGAACCGCCCATCTTCCACCTTTTAGGATGCGGAATCTTACCCTGTACGTGAGTACAGGTCAATCTACTTTGCCTTCCCCTTGGCTGTCTCTTAGCCCTTTGGAATCCTGATAGTTCCAAGGGGTTGCTTCGCTCTTTTGCCGCCCCAAAGCCGCGGGCCGGTCGGCTTAAGCCTGATTCCCCTTTATTACGAGGCGATCTCGACTTAAAATGGACCTCTTTTCGGGTGTCAAGCGGGTGAGCTTCGGGCGTGAGCGTGTGCGCTCGGGAGCTGGGTCTGCCAAGAACGGGGAATAGGGTTCGGCTCTCCGCCCTTATTTGTAACTCGCCAAAGAACTGAGAAACATTGTGTCCCGCCCGGGCGTATGTATCAAGTAGCAGGTACATTTGTCAATCGGGACCGTCAAATCCGAGAGGCCAGTTTATGAAGATGTGGCAGAAGATCACGATAGCCGCCGGAGGTGTGATCGTTCTCGGCGGGATCGCCTGGTACAGCATCTACAAGTCGAACCAAAACGTGGTGACCGTTCAAACCGGCCACGTCGTGCGCGAGGATCTGACCTCTCTCGTCACCGCCTCGGGTGAAATCCGGCCGAAGAACTACACGAACGTCCTGGGCGAAGGCATCGGCAAGATCACGGACATCGCGGTGAGCGAAGGCGATAAGGTCAAGAAAGGCGATGTACTCCTGCGCCTCGAAAATGTGCAGCCGGGCGCAGACGTGCAGGCCCAGCAGGCCAGCATCGATGCCGCGGTTGCGGCGATGAAGGGCGCATCTGCAAACTACGACTCCTCCGTCGCGACCGTCGCGCAGCGGCAGTCGGATATGGAGAAAGCGACGCTCGACTTTCAAAGGTCTCAGCAGCTTTTCAAGGAGCAGCTGATTTCCAAGCAGGATTATGACGCGTCAAAGGCGACTTACGACGGCGCCGTCGCAGCGCTGAATTCCGCTCAGGCCAACCTGGACGGCAGCCGGGCGTCGCGAGATCAGGCTCGCTTCAACCTGGATCAGGGCCGCGCCGTTCTGGCCCATCAGGAAGACGTGTTGCGCAAAACCACGTACCGCGCGCCGATTGACGGCATTGTGAGTTATATCGCAGTGCGCGTCGGTGAGAACGTCGTGCCCGGCATTCAGAATGCGAGTGGCAGCTTCCTGATGACGATTTCGGATATGAGCATCGTCACAGCGGAAGTAAAAGTCGACGAGACGGACATCACCAGCGTCAAGAACGGCCAGCCAGCAGATATCACCATTGACGCGATCCCGGATAAGACGTTCAAAGGACACGTCACCGAGGTGGGCGAGCTTGCCATCCTGCGCACCTCCGGCGAAGCCGCGATGACGGAGACGACCGCGAATACGCAAGAGGCGCGCGACTTCAAGGTCGTCATCACACTCGATAGTCCGCCGCCCACTTTGCGTCCGGGTCTCTCGCTAACCGCGAAAATTCAAACGGCTCAGAAGCAAAATGCGTTGACGATCCCGATTCAGGCCCTCGCCGAGAGAACACAGAAGGAGCTCGATGAAGCAAAGAACGGCACGGGCGGCAGCATTACGCTCGCCGCGGACAAGAGCGAAAGCGACAACTCGAAGAAAACGGAAATTCAGGGTGTCTTTGTTGTTCGCGGTGGCAAGGCTGAGTTCGTTCCGGTACAGACCGGCATCACCGGTGTGACCGACATCGAACTAACTGGCGGCCTTCGTGAAGGGGACACCATCGTCACCGGAAGCTTCAAGGCTTTGCGTTCGCTGAAGCCGGGCGCGTCGGTGAAGATCGACAACACGTTGCCCAAAACCGACGACACGAGTTCGAGCTAGAGAATTTTTTGGGGAGCCCAATGCCCATGGCAGTCGAACCCGAAACCCAGAATTTTCGGCAGGATCTCGTCAATGCCGGGATCGTGATAAAGACCGAGGATCTCTGGAAGACTTATGAAATGGGGACGGAACAGCTTCACGCGCTGCGCGGCGTGAACATGGTGATTCGCAAAGGCGAATATGTCGCCATCATGGGACCGTCAGGCTCAGGAAAATCCACGTTGATGAATCTGATCGGCTGCCTCGACACTCCGACGAAAGGCGATTACTGGCTTGCCGGACGGTTGGTCAGCCAACTCGGCGACGATGAGCTGGCGGCAATCCGAAACCGCGAAATCGGATTCGTGTTCCAGACATTCAATCTGCTTGCTCGCGCCACGGCGCTGCATAATGTGGAATTGCCGATGATCTACAACGGGACGGCCGCCGACGAACGCATCGCGCGCGCGCGGAAAGCACTCGAGCAAGTCGACCTGGCAGACCGCATGATGCACAAGCCGAATGAGCTTTCCGGCGGTCAGCGCCAGCGCGTCGCCATTGCCCGAGCGCTGGTCAACAATCCTTCGATCCTTCTCGCGGATGAACCAACCGGAAACCTCGACTCCGCCACCGGCGAGGAAATCATGGGGCTTTTTGCCCGTCTTCATGAAGGCGGCAACACGATCATTCTCGTCACGCACGAGCCTGATATCGCCGCCCACGCCGAGCGCGTGATCCGCGTTCGTGACGGCAAAGTCGAAAAAGACGAAGCCACGAAGTAGCCAGAGGTTCGCCTACTGGGGCTTTGCGTTCGCCGTCCTCACCTGGTCTAGAAAAGCATATGCGCATCCCGATTCCCACTGGGGGGCAACGAACGAAGCCTCTATCACCGCTCACGCGCAGAATCGGTTTGGGCGGATTCGCGAGCGAGAAAACTTCTTCTCCCCTATCCGGCGTAACGACTGGGTCGCGGGTGCAGTAACGATGAGAATTGGCGCACGACGTACGCAATCAAGACCGCGAGCAACCTTGTTAGGATTCGGGCTCGACACGGTAGTCACTCGCAACGGAATAGCGTCGGCAAAAGCTCTGCCGATTTCCCTAAATGACATTTCGTGAATGCGCTTCGGTTGGCGGGTTCTTCGGGGCCGACGTAAAGCGCCTTCGCACGTCCGCGAACTCGCGCCACAAAACTTGCGGCGGGTTCGACAACTCCCGATGTGCCGATGGCCACAAAAATAGTGCACTGGTCCAGAGCAGCGGCGATTTCGTCCAAATGGTACGGCACTTCGCCAAACCAACAAATGTGCGGGCGAATTTGGCCGCCGCACTCACAGCGGGGCACGTCGGCGGGCGGCTCGTATGTTTTGACGTCGTCGAATGGCACCTGATCGCAGTCAGCGCATCGGCTCTGGAACAGCTCGCCGTGCATATGAATGACACTCTGAGAACCCGCCTGCTCGTGCAGGTTGTCGACATTCTGCGTGCAAAGAAATAGCCGCTCTCCGAGCGATCGTTCCAATTCGGCGAGCGCACTGTGTCCGGGATTCGGCTTTGCGTCGGAAGCGACACGGCGTCGCATCGAATAAAATTCCCAAACGAGCTGGGGATCGCGGCGCCATGCGTGCGGCGAAGCGACTTCTTCGAAACGATAATTGCGCCAGAGCCCACCGGCGCCACGGAATGTGGGAATGCCGCTTTCGGCGCTGATTCCCGCGCCCGTGAGTACGAAGACCCGATCGGTTGCGGAAATTTCAATCATGGGTGGCGGTTCTCAAGTTACGATCGATGGTCGATGCGGTTCCCGAACATCTCTCTCGCGCTCGCACTCCTCTTCTTCCTATACGGTTGCGGAGAGCCAGCCCCTAAAACGGACGCCGAACTGGGCCTCCATGCTCAGCAGGCCAACGGGCGGCGCGTTTTCGAACGCTCCTGCGCGGCATGCCACAACGCCTATTCGTCATCCGGCAGCAAAGGCCCAAGCTTGAAACATCTTTTCGGGAAGCCATTTCTACCGAGCGGGCTCCCGGCCAACGATCGCTTCGTCGAGCAGACTATCGTCGGTGGACGCAACATGATGCCGCCCATGGGCGAAGCGATTACGCAGCAGCAACTCGACGACCTGATGGCGTATCTCCACACGCTCTGATCCGCGCGTTACTTCAGGAAAAGATTGCGCAGGATAAAGAAAATATTCGCGGGCCTCTCCGCGAGCCGTCGCATGTACCAAGGGAACCAATAGGTGCCATATGAAATCAGCACGTCACTGCGATAACCGTCCCGCGCGAGACGCACCTGTTCGGCGCGCTGAATTCCGTAAAGCATTGCGAACTCGACTTCGCGTTTCGCGATTCTTTCTTGCGCTGACCAGTCCGTGATCTTCAGGATCATCTTCAGGTCGTGTGTCGCCAGGACGGGGCGCACCCCAGCCTTCCGCGCCTCGGCGCTCAAGAGCCGCTGTGCGAGGGTAAAGTAGTTCGCGTCCACCTCCGATTTGTTCGCGAATGCGACTTCCGGCGGCTCGTTATACGCGCCTTTCACAAGCCTGACGCCCGCTCCGAGTTGAGTGAGCGCTTCGACATCTTGCGCAGCGCGTCGAAGGTAGGCTTGCACGCAAACGCCAGCGTTCGCGTGAGTCTTTCTCGCGCGCGCGTACAACTTGAGCGTGTTTTCCGCATATTGGCTCTGCTCCATATCGATCCAGAGCATTTTCCCCGCGGAATGCTCGATTAGCCGGACGAGATTCTCATAACAAAACTCAGGATCAAGATCGAGGCCAAGCTGGGTCAACTTTACGGAGATTTCCGCGTCGAGGCTTTCTTTATGGATGCGATCGATTAACTCAAGGTATTGCTGAGTGACCAAAGTCGCTT
>Ga0335078_10000471_pt1 | contig 62331 bp, 48 predicted proteins | sample Lox_Sample_32_FD_206711 | JGI IMG/M metagenome (GOLD analysis project Ga0335078, IMG submission 206711) | Soil microbial communities from Loxahatchee National Wildlife Refuge, Florida, United States - Lox_Sample_3.2 | ecosystem: Environmental > Terrestrial > Soil > Wetlands | place: USA... | reverse complement strand
CATTATTAACCGCTTCAATCAATCCCATTAAAATACCGCGTATATATGTTGAATCAAGTCCAATGAATTCATTTATATTACTTGAAAATTCTTCTACTTTTTCCCTAGCTAATTGAGTCAAATTTCTGCTAAGTCCTTCCATTGATGGTGACATAATATTATCAGAAAAAGTACATTCTTTTAGATATATGACAAGATCTTTTAAATTATATTGTTTTAATTCTTCTACGCTTTTGGGACTTGTCGGACCAGTCCATGAATTGCCAATGTAACTTGAGAATTCTGGATGTTCTGGTTTACCATATTTGTTTACTAATTCATCATATATTTTTTTATATTCAAAATCTAAATCTTCATTATTAAACCATGACAAATGTGTTAATAACCAATTTTCTTTGTATTTGGAAATTAATTCGTCGGAATCTACTATATTATTTTCCTTTAAATTGCTTTTATATTCGTCTAAATTCGGTCCATTATTAACAAATGATTTAATTTTATTTTGTGATTCTTTATCTATTAATTTATATGAACTTCTAAGTAATTCGACATATTCATGTCTCTTGCGATAATCATTAAAAATTGATTCGCTAGTTAATATAGTTTTGATTTCGTTTAAATTATTACCCCTATATTTATTTAATAAAAACAAAGAAATACGATTAAAAATTAATTTATTTTGTTCATTAAGGAAAGAGTAGACATCAAGAAACGATAGTAGCGAATTATCTATTAAAAACTCACATGATAGTCTTATATATTTAACTAGTATTGATTTTATGTCAAATTGGCGTTCATTTTCAATGCTATTTTCCCAAATTGTTGAAAAATCATCAAAATCATCATTTTTATTTTTAAAATTATTAAATTTTATAGCCATTTTTAATTTATCTATTAGCATTTTTAGAGTATTCTTTTTGTCTGCATATAATAAATTTTTATAAGTATTTTCCAGTGCATTTTCGTAATCAAAATGTTCAATACGTGTTCTAAGGTTAGGCCTAATTATATTATTTTCTTTTAAATTATCGTTATCCTTTTCAATTCTAAACAGTGAATCTGCTATTTTTAATGCCTCTTGAGCATATCCATTCTTTGATAAAATATTTATTTGTTCACAAATGCTATCGCTTAAAGATTTAATATTAAACGAATCTATGATCACTAATATAATATCCGTTAATTTTGAAGATAAGGTCGGTGGAATTTTGATAATTATATCTAAGATATCTTGATTTACAGTAACATTGTTATTTAAAGGCATTTTTTTAATAATTTCAGTTATGATTTCCGGTTTATAAATAGTCATTCTATTTAAATAAAGTAATGCTGGCCAACGTGGATGTGTATAATAATCGCCTTTTAAAATAACATCTGGTGGGGTTGAAAACATATTTTTTTCATTTAAAGGTACTAACCATTCAGGATTTTCCAACTTATCAAAAAAATATCTATATTGTTCTTTCCTGGCCAATAAAGATATTGCCTTATTGATTTGTTCTTTTGTTGGCTTCTTCCAAGACTCCATTTAATTCTCCTTTGGTTTCAAAATATTCACATAATAATGCATATAAAGTGTTTTCAAATACAAGAAACATTTCTTCCAAATTTTTTTCATCAATGTGCTGAATTTTTATTGAATTAATATGGGTTATTCGCATAAATTCTTCAGTTATGTCATACCAGTCAGAAATCATTTTTTCATACAATTTTCTTAATTCTATATCTTCGGGAGCCATAGCAATAAAAAAATCAATTATTTTTTTTCTTCCCTTTTGTCTATTATGTACATGGTCGTTAAGTAATTCCTTCAATAATTTATATGCTTCTACTGGTATTAATGCTTCTGTTTCTTTAACGTTTGGTAATTCTTTATTTATAATATCAAAGTTATTTTTATCCAAAGCTTCGATGATTTTATCAAGCCTATCATCATAATGGATTTTTAATTTTGAAATACCTTCAATTAAATCCGGTAACCTATTTCGAATTTCTCGAACAGCATGACCTAACATATGAAATCTCGCTGGTAGGCTTGCGTCATACAAACTTCTAAGTGAACTTTTATATAACTCGCCCAAACTAGGCGCATTTTTCTCAAACCAGCCTAATAATTGTACTCTTTTTTTATTCCAATAATTTTCCTTATATGCATTCATTTCATTTAAATCATCCATTTATAACCCCAATGATAAAAATTTTCCTTGGCAACTATTCTATTATTTAATTGCGTGTAGTACATTATCCTGTAAGATATTTAATAAATCAAGTTGCTTTCCTCCTCTAAATTTCTCTCCACAATGCCTTTAAACGCGTTTTTTTATCCTGACCTAGGTCTGGAATATACCCGTATTTGGCTTTTACCATTTGTATGCATTAAATAGGCTTCTTATAAATTCTTAGCGGATTTTCGTTTTTTAACAAAACAAATATTGTTGTTATAATAACGGCAACTAAACGAATAGTATAAGTTTTGTCTTTAATTGTCATAACTCACCCCTTTAATAAACTAACGTCCTGCAGTTCCTGGTATTGAGGCTTTAAAAGTCCTTCCCTACGATTTCTCTTTTATTATTAAATTTATTAAGAATGTGATATTGGTGGGGCAAATCGTGGAGCAGCTTCCTGAATTCTTTGTAATAATTCTGCGTCTTTCGGAAGCTTTTCAATAGCCTCTTCTGTAAAGAGTTCTCCAAATAAGTATGCATTCAAAGTTTCCCTACGTTTTTTAGACACACCAAACTGATAAGAATCATAAGTACCTTCAAAAACGACTGGAATTATAGTAATAGTGGGCATAATTCCGTTTTTACCATTTTCATACCATTTACGCGCCTTTTTTTCCCAGAGACTGTCAATTCTATCCACTCTTCCAATCTGTTGTTCTATGATTGCCGGATTCCATTCCGAGTGTAACTGTATAACTATGTCACACTCTCTATGTAAGTTTAATCCTTCTCTGCCAACCTGACTCTGTGCTATCAAAACCATTGGAAATGATTCCTTTTGATTGAATTGAGCCTGTATTACTCTTCTATACTCCATTTTTACTTCTCCAAAAAGTATTCTTGCAAACATTCCAACTCGTCCAGATATACTTTCTGATTCATCATTTAATAGTACTTCCAAGACTTCTTTACCTACATTATTTACAAAACGATTTTGTTCTACAAATTTTGCAACATCTTCCTCTGTACCTTTAAAATAATCCGGCCGTTTCCAAACTGATACTGTAGTATTTTCTGTTAATATTTCATCTTCTTGGTCCAAATAGCTTGCAACATATTCTTCCCAAATACTAAGGGCAGCATTTTTTAATTCTTCTGATTTATAGGCAGAAATATCCTTATCACTACAAATTAACTGATTGACTAACCTGGCTCTTAACAGGTCTACAACTTTATCCTTTAATTCTTTTATTACTGCATAACCCGGAAGCGTTTCTATAAAGTTATTATCCACATAATTTGCCATACGCTTTCTTAAGTTTTCATAATTTCTTCCACCACGTTCTATCGCGTATTTTAAATCATCTATACTTTCATAATTGCATTTCAGGTGCTGTTTTATCCTTTTATACTCAAGCCAAATCCACTCTATATTTTTAATACAAGTATCGACTGCAGGTATTACTGCCTCCTGCTCAAAATATGTCCTATCAAGTAAACGTAAAACAGCTCTTCGATTAAGAATATCCCACAGCATTTTTAATGGACTTATGAATGTTCCAAAAACAATTACTTTTTCGCCTTTAAAACTTCCGTTATTATCCCAAACAAGATTCTCGATACTGTCTGCTACTCTTAATATTCTGGGATGATTCAGTATGTTTGCCTCACCTGAATTTACTACTTTCTCCCAGTATAATAACCTTAATAGTTTTTTCGTTGTTGATTGGTCTTCTTCTTTTGAGCGTTCATCTTTTAGATAATCATTTATAGCGGCTTCAAGTCCAGAAACTTCAGAATTGAGATCTTGATTTGACTTGACTATATCATTACTACTAAACCATTCGCTGGCCATTTGCCCGGATGAATATCTGCTATCTGCTATTTTTAGTTTTCTTAATTTTTTGTTTAATTCTTCGTCTTTAACACTTAATCCTTTTGCTGTTTTACCTATCGCTTCAAATGCAAATACAACGGGTTTCCAATCATCTTCAATGTTTTTGAACTCAATCAATATTTCTTCCCATTTTCGATGAGGATGTGCGTTTTTAATTTTTTCACCTATTAATGCTTTCATTTCTGGTTGGTCTATACGCATTCTCCTTGTAACAAAAGGTTTTAATGCGTTGGTAAAAGACTTGCTGGCTTCTACATATTGATTTACAATACCTAAATTATCCGGATTTTTATTTGCTTCTTCATAAAAATATTTAAATTCCTTTATTTGTTTTTCCGGATAATTCTTATCTTCACCAATCCGAGCAAACATATCTTTCCACTGCTCGGTTTTGAGTTCCATTGGGGTGGCTGTGATGGCTATTCTTTTAATATCAGACTTTTTCCCGATAATATATCTAAGAATGGTCCCTAATCTTTTTGGATTACCTTCATAATCACGGTTTTTATGTGCTTCATCAATAACCAATAAATCCACATCTCCAATCAAATTTTTAATAACATTTAATCCTTTTTCAGGATTATTAAAAAAGTCAATAAAAAATTGTTTTGCATTATTTGAATCTAATCCATTGTCCGGAAAATCTTTTTCATTAAATGCCTCTTTACAATTATCTTTCAAAAAATATGCTGCTTTACTTAATTGCTTAAACCAATTGTAATCACATTCTGTTGTTTGAAGTTTACATTTTTTACAATCAAATTCTGCATTCTTGCATTCATTCCAACCAAAATATTCGCTTAATCTTTGCCAGTAACTATTTCTTCTGTCAACTTTTTTTTCTTCATTAATTAAAGCTTTTACAAATACCGGAAGTATATAACGATCTGGATTAGCATTTATCCTTAGATTAGGTGGCCCAAAATTATGGGAAATGAGCAGCCAATTATTATAATTTTTATTTGCCAAAGGGAAATCTCTGTTTTCATCAAACATTCGATCGAACGACCTAAGCATTATTGGTTTATATCCATGTTCGTCAATGTTAATTAAGAAATCCTCCCATTCTTTTTTCCATTGAAAGATTAAACCTGGAGGTACTACAGTCGCTACAGAGCCACCAGCTTTTAAGACAGAAAAAATAGCTGACATAGCAACTCTGGTTTTACCCATACCGACTTCATCGGCAATAAGAACACCATTTTGAATAGATAAGCGTTCTGCCATCCATTTTATTGTATTTTCTTGCCCATATTTCCAAATACTTTGGTTAGCTGCTAGGTCATTCATTGTTTTTAAAGCTGTGTTCCAATCCATCTATTTTCCCTCTTTTTCAGAAAGCATTATTCCAGCTGTTAAACCCCATATATCTATAACTTCTAAAATCAATTCCTTGTATTCTTTAGTAATATTATCAGGGGCAAAACCCGGTTCATCAATGAGCGGTTGCATAAAATTAATCCCCAGGCTACGAAAAGAATCTGCTGTTTTATTATCAATGCTGTCTATTAACATTCGGCGTAAATAATCCACCCAATCCGCCATTTGTCCTGATGTAATTTTCTGATTCTGTTCAGCGATTGTCTCAACTAAAAGTGAAGCCGAATGCAAAGAAGCACTTTTATATTCTTGACGTATATCCTCCATTTGTTCTGTATCATCAGCAGAAAAGATAAAACCTTCGTCCTCACCTTCTTCATCTTCTCCAATTGCTATAAATCCTTCGCCAAAACTTGGTGGAAAATCAATAATTGACTCTATTATATCGCTGATTGTTTTATGATATATGATAGGCATGATGAATTTGCCATCAGAATTAAATACCGGTAGTTCCCAGACATATAATATTCCACTTTTATTTGCAGCTGTGATTTTAACGTAATATCCAGGCCTATCAATACATATTTGGTTTTGGTCTGTATTTATTGGATTTTCATTGATTTTAATATTATACCATTTTTCTTTATCGTTTGCCCATTCCCAGCTTAAAATTTTAGTTTTTTTATCCCATTCACAGGAAAAGATTATTGGAGATTCCGGAATTGTATAATCGGTGACTTCAGTTTCTTCACTAGTTAATTCCTCGTTTATCATTTCTTTTTTAAGCATTTCTTCTGAATTAATACCTAATTTTTCACACAATTCCTCATTAGTGAATCTTTCTTCAACATTACAAAATACACCGACCTCAATATTGCCTCCTGAACCAGGCGCCAAAGAAAATCCCTGTTTACTCAAATTTGCAGAACCGAGATACAAAATCCCATTACTAAAACTCTCAACATCCCTTTGGTTTGCTATGTAAATATATTTAGCATGAAAAGTAGGTTGAAAATGTTTTTTATCCCCTGGATATTTAGCCTTATGCAAAAGCCAAGAAAGATTTTCTTTTTTAGAATTCTTAAACCACCAACCTGCGGCTCCTGATGTATTTGGATTTATTACAAGCCACTTATTAATTTTATCGCCGTCACCATCAAATTCTTCAATAGTACTCGCAAGTAAATCCCCATTTTTTAATTGCTCAACTAATTTTGATAGCACTTCTGGTTCTTTGACATTTTTCTTATTATAAATTTCTTCAAAAAATCCCGAACCACAGCATATAAAATTTCGTCTTGTTGCATCCTTTTTTATATAATCAATAAATTGTTTTCCAATTGAATTATTGGTGAAAAATTCCTGTTTAGTTTGTATTTCTGGTTTTAAGTTGCTTATAAAATTTGGAGTATAACCTCTCTGCGGAATTATAATTTTTTTTGTTAATTCACCAAAAAATTTGTAAAGCTTTTTCCTTAATACATTATCAACAATGAACAAATTATTTTCATTTTCACCTAACAAATATTCCCAAAACTTCATTGCTTCAGAAATATCAAGGGCTTGCTGCTGTTGGGATTCTTTACTATTCACATCATAATCGCAGTACCATAATAAATTAATACTATTATTAACTGATTCCTCCGTCCAATTACCTGTAAAGACTATAAGTCTATAATAATCCGATTCGCCTACTTTTGATTCACCAAAACCTAATAAAGCTGTTTTTGCATGCAATAATTTAGTATTATCTTTCCACTTGGAAGTATTTGGATGTGCCCAACCCAAGCCGGGAAGTATTATTGGTTTATTGCGGGGGTCTATGAACATCATTAAACTACAATGTCCGGAAAATTCGCGTTGATTTCTGTCCAAACCTGTAAAATACTCAAGGAGCTTGTCCATATAGGCATCGTCTGCCGATAAAGAACACATAACACCAAATGTACCTTTATGATTTTCCGTCGGAGGCGCAAAAAGCTCCGATAAAGTTATTCTATCTTTCTTTTCTTCTATCATTGGCAATCACTCCATAATTGATATAGCTGTTCAATTTTTTCGCGAGTCGAAGACATATCTGAATTTATAAATTCCGCATTGTCATTTTCAGAATCAGTATTTTTAATCTCTTCACGGCGGAAAAATAACGGACCCTTTTTTATTACAGTTCCTTGTTCTTTTTTCAATATTGCCCCATCACGCTCTATGACATATAGCAAAATTTGTTTCTCATCTTTGTCCAAATTGCATATATCTCTTGCAAAATTAACCGAATCTGCATGCAGTATTTTGGAACCTTCCCCGATTTTTAAAAATTTTTTTCCAGACTCTACAACAATATTTGTTGTTTTAGATACTTTCTTATATATTTTATCAGCCGTTGTACCACTGCCACCGCTGTCTTCAACCTTTTTCGCACACTCTTGAATAAGTTCGCGAGCATTACTCAACATTGCATCAAAGGCTTGCGCTATACCAAACTCTTTTTGTTGCGCAGATGGTAGATTCCTTTTTATTTCTTCCATATTGAAATCTTTTTTCATAAAACTAGGTTTATAAACATTAATTAAATCAGCTCTTCTGTGCGGATTCGACATATTATCGACAGCATCAGAAAGCATTCTTTTTCTTATGATGCTCTTTTCATCATCTGTGATGCCCTGGCGAATAAGTCCTTCAGGTATATTGATATCTTTTTCATTAAGTATCCAATCAATTAAAGCATTTTCTATGCTTTTACCGCCCTTGCCACCTTTATCTTGATACAAAAATTTATCAGCCAAATCATTGCCAATTTGAGTTAATTGCATGGAATTAAATCTGGCTTGATTGGTAAAACCCAGCCCGTGTAAACCACGTACTGTTGCCATACGATACGGTATTCGAACATAATATTTGGATTGTGATAATTTATCAAAGCTCATTTCATCTTCATAACGTTGAAATGCCCTTATGCCACGTAAATTGACATCACCAGTTTTTCTGTATTCAAGTTTACCAGCAAGTGCCTCAATCGAATTTGCTATTTTAACAGCTGAATATTTTTTAATTTCAGGTGCTATTCTTAAAGCAGCTAATGTCCATGAAAATTGCCTTCCAAATCTAACGCCACCTATGCCAGGAACTATAAGTTCGCGATAATAACGAATAGCTTTATTTAATTTAAGCGTTAAGACAGCTCGTTGAATTACAAATTCTTCAACTTCAGGAATAAACCAATCATACGGTTGCATTTATATGTTCTCCATTTGAGCCGTACTATCGATTTCTACGTCTGTAAATGTCTCTTATTTTTTCCGTAAATCTAGTTTGAAACCTATCAATCAATAAATTCAACTGAAGTCCATCCCCAAAGGCTTCTTCGATTAATTTCTCATTATTGTAATTTTCTTCAAGATATTCATACAGATTCCATAAATCCAACCCCTTTTCTAACGAACGATTAATATCATCAGTTGTAATTTTAACCCAATGCGGCACTATATTATCAAAAAGACTATCCCAAATAGCCTCATTAATCTTTTTTGAACTATATTTTCCCAAAAAATTTAGCAATTCCTTTACTATCATAGCATCACTTTCAATCTTCTCAATATTTTCCACGTAAAAATTACTGTCCAAGCATAAAAATCCAATGCTATCATACTTTAATGTTGTTTTTAAATAACGCCCATTTTTATCAATAAAATCTAATTTTACTTGCCTTGGGTTGTTTGCATTTTCTTTTTTTGCTTTTTCAACTTTTAACTTCTTAATTTTTTTTGTCATTAAAATAACCTCCTTTAATTTTTATTGTGAAATTTTGTGTTCGTAATTAGCACATTCAAGAATTTTAACTTGATTTTTCATTCTTTTCCCTTTCTTTATCCAACATGCCATTATTTTATCACTCTCAATGACAAAGGCAAGGCAAAGTTGTATTTACGCCTCGCCGCTGACTCAATTACCGGCTTATAAAAGGCCTGAGTCTTCAGGGCTAAAATATTTCTTTACAAACTTTATATACTGGTCTTCGTCGCCAAACCTTAAATTAAGCCCTGCAAAACCCTTAAATATTGCCTTTTTACAATTCATCTCCTTGTACTCCGCGGCCTGTATGGATTCCTTAATGAATTTTAAAGGGCTTGTGTATTCAGCCTGGCTTATCTTTCCCTGCTTAAATAAAGCTTTTAATTTCCTTTTTTCATCCCTGAGGGAATTTTTGGCTTTATTCATCTCATCTGTACTGGCCGGCAGGTCTTTTTCATATTCCTTTATTCTTTCGTACAGCATTTCCCTGTTCTTATACAAAAAATCAGCAGCTTCATAGGCCTCAATAAGCGCATGGGTTATGGTTTCTTTACCTTTTTCTGTGAGGTTATTGTTCCTGTCTATGTTCCAGTGAGATTCGGAAATAAGGCCAAAATAAGGCATGTGGCCGCCTGAAGTGATGCCCTTGTAAGGGCTTGTGATATCCAACCATACATCAGGCACGGAACAATGCGTGACAATGCCGTCGAGCTTTATGCCTTTATACTCTGTAGTACATGGAAAAGGCGCAAGAGTAAACATGTTTTAGCCTCCTTGTTATTTTTTTATTGAACCTCACTTATTACTTCTTAAAATCCACACCTTTTTTGCTACTTCTTCCCAGGCATTGGCGTACTCGTTGATTTCATCGGTCAGGACCAGATATCCCTCAATTTTTTTTTCTTTCACCTCTTTTATATAACCCCTGTCTATTCTTCCGTCCCCGTCTGTAACGACCAGAAGTTTCTTAAAATTATTGTTTAATGCGTGCTTTAATACTTCGTCAAAATCAGTGGAATGGCTTGTTATAACAAGCCCGTTACGCAGTTCGGCTAGGCTTACCTCTTCCACTCCGTTTGACAGCAGGTATATGGGATCATTTAAGTAGGATTTTACCGAGTCCACGAGTTTATAAATAAACGGAAGATCATAATCTACCGACCCTGATACGTCTATGTACAGGTTTACATTCCTGTATGCAGCAGCTATTTCTTCCATGGCATTTGGGAAGAAAAACGGGTATTTTTTTTTGTAAAGGAGCATGAGCTCACGCCTGCCTGCGGCCGGAATTATGCCCCTCTGTGATGTTATAACCTTATCCATGATTTTATTGTCGCCCTCGTCTTCCAGCGCGTGCCTGACCGCTTCCAGAATAATGCGCGAGTTGTCCTTTTCTATTTCTTCTTCTTTTTCTATAAATTTTATCTCAGACAGTAAAGTTCCTTTTGAAAACCCGTGATGTCCCAAAAGAATCAGTGTATCCACAAAAGTTGACAGGTATTGCGGATTTATGATTTTCTCAAGGCGCTCGTACAGCATGGCCACGGAAACATCCTTAAACCAGGCGTCTATGTACCACCTGGCAAGGCCGGGCTTGTCATTTATCCATCTTTCGTCCTTGAATTTAATTTTCTCTATTGATTTCATTATTTCAGCCTGTTTTTCTCCGTTGTTGTAAATATCCGGGATGTCATTAAAATCAAAAGCCGGGTTTAAGATAAAATTTACTACCATACCGGTATCTTTATAAAAATTTTTCAAAAAATGCCAGCCTTCCTTTAAATAATCTTTTATTATTCCGGTGTTTATTTTTATATCAAATACCAGGTTATAATTATTTCTGAGGAGAAAACCGTAATTCCTAGAATCTTCCCTGAACAAATCCCCGTTTACTTTATGCATAAGCTCATGCAGAAAAACAAAAACAAGCCACTCTTTGTTTTCAATGTTTTTCATGATGAAATCCTTATTAAAGTACATTGTGTAGTGCCCTGTGTTTTCCTTTGGCATGGATATGCACGCGGTTTTTGTTATATTTTTATCTTCGGTTAAGACTATTTTCCAGTTAGCTTTTATCTTGTATATGTTGTCTATGAGGAAATTGTCTTTTTTGCCTACTACAAAATCCTTTATGTATCCTTCTATTTCGTCCACGGTTTTTATTTCCATACAGGCTCCTCCTTTCTTGTTCGAAATCCCCTTGCCCTCTTGTTAAAGGGGGCTTTCACCTCCACTAACACTATGCCGGTTGCATCAGGAGCAAAAATTCTTCCTTGTCCTTGAGCAAATCAGGGTCTATGTTAAACGGAGTATTACCGGGTATGTATATGCCGGTTGCCATCCTCGACATTATGTGCTCAAAAATGCCTATGTCGTCTATCACCTTTACGCTTTCAGGTATTTCCGTAGCCCTTTGCGACGGTTCGATAAAATACACACTGTCTGTCACCGGCCTTGGCGCAATATTTTTCTTTGGTTCTTTCCTGTATTTCAGGTATTCCTGTTTTGTTGGCACGCGTAAAATTGCCATGACCTTTTTTGACCTGTCAGGCAAAAGGTCTATAAAAGTCCCTGCGTAAAAATCTGCGGTTTCATCCAGTTTGTCCAATATTCCGGGATTTATGTCGTTGATGTCCTCGTATGTTTTGAGTTTCCCGTCAATCATGGTTACGACTACTCTTGACATCTTATCCCTGCCTAAAGCTGCGTAACCGAAATATATGTACTCGCATCGCGGTATTTTATAGCCATTTATTTCCCTGAATATTTCCCTGACAAAAACATACTGTTCGCCCCTGTTTTCATTTTTCCTTACAAGGTATATTTGCCCGTTTGAGCAGTACTTGCCGAAAGTATTCCTTGGCCTGACTTCTTCCGTATCCCTTATCCGGAAAAATACTGCGGATAATCCATCGTCGTGATTTATTTTTTCCGAGAGCCTTTCATAAAGTATATTCCTGTCAACCTTTCCGTTGATGTTCCTGCAGTCTGTTATGATATCCGTGATGTAAGTCTGCGTCTTTAAGTCGAGGTTTTTTACGAGAAATTTAGCCAGGGATTTTAATGAATTATAGGCTATGATCCCGTCTATTTTTTTTACGTCTTTTCCCGTTTTCAGCGGTATTTCAACCTTGATATCCGACCTGGAAAATTTCAGCCTGCTACTCCTGTGCCTGCGCGCACTGCTGTAATAAATATCATCCACGTCCTCTTTCATCACCTGCAGCGTCCTGTAAAGGTATATGTTCCTGCCATATACTTCGCTGCTGCAGAAATTTTTGCCGATTATTTTTTCCATGGGCATTTCTATTTTTGTTTTTTTATAAACTATGACGTCTCCCTGGTCCAGCAGTTTTCCATAAGCCTGTGTTTTCATGTTAATCCCTCCTTCCGGGATAGTTCCTGTAGGTTGACAGCGTTTTTGCCAGTTTTTCTATGTCTGTATCGTCCCTTTCAGGATCCCGAATTGTGTTAAAAACAACCTTAAAATCGTCTATGTCGCTTGATTCATTACCAATGACTCCTCGTTTTACCAGTTCCCCAAATATATGAAGCCCTGAATAATGGAATTTCTTTCCCACGGACATGTCAAACATGCTTCTGTATGTTTCAAACAGGCGCTCGGTTTCATTCATCTGAAACTTCAGTTCTCCTGAAGCTATTTTTCTGACAATGACGCGCAGTATTGCCATGTTTATGGGTTTTTCATCAAGGCAATTGCTGCTTTTTACCTTTTCGATGACTTTTGTGATGCCGGCTTTTATAAAAGGATAGTTATTTTCCACAGTTTTCTGGTCCAATTTTTCCGCATCCGCAGGGTTTTTAAGGTCAAAAATTCTGCCTGTGTTGTCATCATCTATCATGTCAAAAGCCATGTCATGAATGTACTTTATCCTCATATTGGTAAGTTCGACATTTATTGCTTCAAAAGGCATGGAAAATTTCACTGCGGTAAATATCTCTTCGCGCATGGACAGTAGGTCAAAATCCTCCTGCTTTTCCCTGAATATAACTGTGGAAATATATGCCGCAATGTTCCTTTTTATCATGTTTATGCGCCTGCCGTCCAAATTTATGCCCTTGTTGTTAGCAAAAAAAACGAATTTCACTATGTAGTCATCGAGCCTGCTGTTTAACTTTGCCGACACAAAGCCGATGTTGTCCCTTATGGCGCCTATGTACTCCATGAACCCGTTCCTTTCCTTGTCATCCATTTTCAGCTCATTGCCTTTGTATATGGCAGCCCCGTCATCCTCGTTTATATTATTTATTATTTTTTTAATGTCATAGTCACTCATTTCCACTGCCTGAGGCACTTTTATGACAAAAGCAAACCTGCCCGCGAGCGCCTCATCCAGCGGGTTCGCGCCGGCGTATGACGGCGGGTTCATGGCAGCGAATATGTGTTTCAATTTGCCTGCTTTCAGGCCCATGACCTGCCGGCTCCTGACTATTTCCAGCCACTTATTCTGCATCTCAGCCCGCGCCCGGGATATTTCATCTATCAAAATGAATTCCTTGTCCCAGATAGACAGCTTTGTAGGCACGTATTCAATCTCGCCTTTTGATATGGTGTCAGGGTTTGGAAAACCTATCAGGTCCTCAAACAGCGCCTTTGACGCATCATAGGCAAAAAATTTCAGACCAAGCGCCTCTGCTATTTTCCTGCAAAGCGTGGTTTTGGCAGTGCCGTGAGATCCGATGAAAAGTATCGGGTCGCCAGTGGCAATACCTGCCATTATTATGTCCTCTATTTCATTCATTCCGTATATTCCCATTTTTTCAAGCCACATATATTGCCTCCTTTTAGTGTGTACGTTTATACTTGTCCCGCAGTTTTATTGCCTCGTCAGGCCTGTCAGTGTCGTTATAAAGCTCAATTAAATTATCTATTGCTTCCTGGCGCAGATCGTCCTGACTGCATCGCGTTATTACTTTTTTTAATTCACTTTCAGCCGGAGCATAATCTTTTACTTCTATATATGCCCACGCAAGGTTATACCGCGCAGCATAATCGTCAGGTTCCAGCTCTACTGCCTTTTTGTATTCCGGCAGGGCTTTTTCAGGGTTGTCCTGCTCAAGATAAAGCAGGCCGGTTTTGGAATAAGCATCAGCGTTTTTGGGATTAATCATTTTCAGGGTATCGAGCATCCATTTGGCGCGCTCATAATCATCCTGCATAATATAAATCCATCCAAGATGCGCGAGCGCATCCTCGTTCTCTTTGTCCAGTTCAAGGGCTTTATTGAGCCATATACGCGCTTCTTTTAAATTATCCTGCTCGCCGTATAAAATTCCGAGGTTAACATACGGGGCCGGTTTTTTTGGGTTGAGATTTATTGATTCCAGAAAACGTTCCTCGGCAGGCTCATACATCTTCCTTTCCAGGTAATAAACCCCAAGGTAAAAATGCGCTGACGGGTCGTCTGGGTTTTGCTTGATTTTGGCTTTCAGAGATTTTTCATTGCAGTTACTAAAATAAGCCTTTTCACATTCAAAGTCAGAAAGCTCTTTTTCAAGTGATTCTTTTTCTGTTTGGATAATATCAGCGATTTCCTTATGGCCGTTCATTACTGCGTAATCATATGCGGTTTTCCCGGAATTATCCTTTTCGCAAGTCCATATATTTGTTTTTTTGCGGTGAAGTTTAACTTTATCTGGTTGTTTACTTATTAATTCTTTCACAGCGTCAATATCACCGAGCGCGGAAAGGAACATGAGTGGCGTTACTCGCTCAATATCAGTACTGGTAAAAAACACCTGGTTAATGATTCCAAGCGATTCCTGCCCGCCTTTTAACAGGACCAAAAATTCTGAAATATACCTGTTGTTTACATCAATCCCGTTTTCCAGGACCATCCTGATAATGTCCCTGTTATCGCCTTCCAGGGCCGTGCATAAAAAAAGGTTCTTTTGCAAAATTTCATAGCCAAAAGCCTTGTAAATATTTTTTGGGTTTAAAATCTTGTTTTCAAACAGGCATTTCAATGCCTCAATGTCGTTATTTTTTATTGCGTCATTGACAAGCGAAAAATAATACTCTACCTGCTCAAGCGCCTTCTGATGCTGCTTTTCAATAGACGCTATGTCAACAGCGTTGTTTTCCAAATACTTTGCCGAGTTTAAATAGATAAAGTCTTTCATCCTTTCCACAGCCTTTGTCGGAAAACAATTATAGTAATAACCCCGGTATATTGAATATCCATGCTCTATAAGTTCCTTGACGATTTCACGGTTTCCCAGTTCCATGGCATAAGTAAGTGCTGTTTTCAAAGGAACAGGGCCTATCATGGTACCTGCTGCCATTAACCTGCAGTATTTATCAGTTTTGGCCAGCACTTTTTTTACCTGTTCAATGTTATTGGACTTAATTGCATTGGCAAGTTCCTCGTTTTCCCATCGTGAGCTTCCCATATTGCACCTCCTTATGAGTCTTTTTCCGGTTTTTTCTTGTTGTTTTTTAAATCAATGTTGCATGCCGGAATATATCCTGCGGGTAGAGTTGGCGCTGCAGCGTGAGCATACAAAGGCTTTTTTTGGGCCGCCCGAACTTTTAAGAACTCCCTTTTTACTTTTGCTGCTTGCAGTATTATACCCGCCAGTTCTTCGCTGCTTAATTTGCCCCTTTCATAAAGGATATAAAATGTGGTTTTTAATTTTGCTAACTCAATAAACAGGTTTGCCGGTATCTGGGCGTGCCTGTCGTATGCGCAGCGCTCAAATGCTTCTGCCGCGGAGAAAAAAATGTATTCCACCTTGCTGGTAATAGTCGGCCAAAACGTCTGGTCTTTTTCATTTACCCTCTTTGCCTGCATATCCCTGACAATGCAAAGCAGTTTCCTGCTCTCCTGCCAAGCCGGAAATGATTCAAGGGTTTCGTATTGTTTTATTTGATTTTTGCTTTTATTCATGTAAGCCTCCTCTATAGCTTTTATTTATAACGCTAATATATAGAGCAAGGCTTATGCCAGAAAACGAGAAGAAAATAAAGGAGTTTATAGGATTAGAGAAAAAGAAGTGTCAAAAATTGATAGATTTATATTTTAAAATAAAAATATTACTTAAAACTTGATTTTAATAAAACCCGGGGTCTCTTCAGGAGTATATTTAATTGTTTTTACATTAAATTCAATATCTTCTGTGGGTTTATATCTTCTCTCTTTAGTTATTATTTTTTCTCCATCAGTCACAAATATTAATATTACATTCCTAACAATATCTTTATCTTTAATTTTGTATTTGTTTTTAAGCAATTTTGGCAATATATAATTTAGATTATTATACAGTCTACTACCAATTATTTTCTTTATATTTTTTTTATTTTTAGCATTTATTTCTTTTAAAATATTTTCTAAACTCATATTTGGTTTATCAAGATTCATTCTTATTATTTCTGTAAATATTTTATGTCTATCAATCTGTTCTTCTCTAAGTTCTATTGGTTTACTTTTTTTTACTTCGGAAGATTTTTGCCATTTGCTCTCAATAAAATATATCTTTTTATCAGTACTTATTATTGCATCAAATTCGCCATAACCTTTTTTGCCTCGCCCTGAACTTGGTCTATAAAAATAAACAGCAGTTTTTAATTGTCTTTTAATGCTTTGGGGATTTCTTACTCCCATATTGTTGAGAAACTTTATAATTTGTTTTTCGCATATTATCGCCGATAAGGTCATCGCATCTTCACCATAACCAATAATTTCAGCCATATATTTTAACCTCCTAATTTATTTTTTATTTTCAGAAACCTGCTAATTTCAGTATTTTATTTCTGTTATTCTTAATAATCAAAACATCATTTGCTATTTCTTCTGCAATTTTATCAAAATCTATTTTTGAAATCATTTTGTTATTATTTACTATTTCTATTTTATCAGACGATTTATTTTTATATTGATATTTAAATTGAACGTCGAATTGCAATATATCCCTTTCTTTATCAAAAATTAAACCATGATTTGCTAAATTATTTGCAATACCTAACGAATCTAATTTTTCCGACCTACAGATAAATTTTTTATATTTTCCATCTTGTATTTGTATACCAACACGAAATTCTTTATTAAGTATAACTGCAATATCTACAAGCCCTTCTTTAGTTGTCCCAGAAATGCCCCAATCCACCTGTAACCATGGTTCCGAATCAAAAGAATATAGATTTTTTTCAAATCCATTACTTCCTATCCTAACTTCTTTAAAACCAACAATTTCATTGACCTTATGCGCAAGATATTGTGCAAAAATAGCATACTTATATTTAAGGTATGTCTGTCTTAAACCAATTGTTTCAAGAAGGTTCATTAAAAGTGCAGCATTATCGTCATAGGACAAAAAATCATATTTTTTACTATTATTACTCATTAAAATATTTGCCAATTCTATTACTTGTTCAGTCATTTGTATATAGCTTTTTAGAAAAATCATGTATTTAGAATTAAATTTGTTAAAATTTTTATTCAATTTATAAAGAATTTCATCATATCCTATAACCCTCCAGCCCACAATTTCAGGAGACTTAAATAAAGTTGCTAGAACAAAATCATGTTTAATACTAGTTTTTTCTGAAATTTTATTCTTGTATTTATTTAACTGATCTATTTTGGCTAAATCTTTTGTTTTATTTTCAATAATAAGTCCAGATTCATTCCAATTTAATACGGATACAGTCTTGCCTTTATTTTTCCCCCATTTTTTCATATATGTTTTTTCTGAAACAAAAATCAAATCCATATGATTTAATTCCCTATAACATTTATGTCCATCATATTTTATTTTGCTATCAAATAGATCAAAAAAATATTGTTTATCTTCAATAATATCAAACATCCATGCCCAAACATTAGAGTGTACTAATTCCATCGACGATTGTGACATTCGATATAAAGGATTTAATTTTAATTCTATAATTAATTTGTCAATTATTTCCATATTACTCCTCAATCTAAAATTTTTATTTGTTTATTTCATAATTTATTCACGAATCAAATAATTTTTACCTTTTCTTTTCTCTACTGTATCTTATTTCTTCAACTATTCCATCTATCAACTGTTTTATCAGTCGCGTCAGTTTTGAGCCTTCGGAATAGTCTGCCTCGGCTATGAAGTCCACCCTCTCTGCCTTCAGGAGCATGCGACAAGCGGCAAGACCTTTTTTGTAACCCGAAGCATATACCGCAATTGAGTGGCCTCCGCTATTGTGTACCACGGTCATACACGGCACATCGCTAAAACCATCGCCTATATATATCATGTTTTTTATATGCACAGCCCTTTCTTCTGCGGGAACAGTGGTATTGACACTCTCTTCAGGGCTTTCCTTGTCCTTACTTATACGGAAAATATATTGTGTCTTAACGGTATCGTTTATCACGGTTTTTGGAAAATCTGCTTTACTATTCTTTCCATAATGGTATTCACTGCCGAAAATATTATGAAAGTACTTCGCTATTTTAGTTCCGTCCAGTATCTCTTTTAAACCGCTTGAAATGATGTAATGCCTTAGCTCAATACCGGGGTATTTGACCTTTAAATACTTATTAATGCGAGTGAAATACGACCCAACTCCCTTGAAATAGCTTATTTTGGTTCCGTATTTTTCCAACACTTTTTTTGTTACCAGAACTTTCTTCTTGGCAGCGGTTTCAATGAGCACGCGCAGGAAGGTTATAGTCCCGTCCCCACGTTCTTTTTCCCTTAAGCTGTCTACCAGACTCCAAAACTTGTGCGATTTCATTTTAAAAGCGGGTATAAGTGTTTCCTCAAACATAGACCCTGGCGCAAGCGTGCCATCAAAGTCATATATGAGAGCTATGATGTCATGCTTTTTCGATTTCATATTAATGTATTTTCCCTTTCCTCGAGTTAATTTTCTTAATGTCTTCTATATGACTTCCAGCATTACTTTTCACACCAGACGGATTAACCTGTTTATTCTCCAAATTGGTTTTATATTCAATCATTTTTTTTGTTTCAAATTTTATGACCTTGTTGTTATCGTCGGAAATCTGCTCAATCCAAAGCATTTTTTTTGTTTTAGCGTTTTCTATGGTCACGATGCAATCATTTAATATTTCTCTTTTCATGATTTTCACTCCTTTTATCAGGATTTTTTCTTATCCTACAAAACAATTGTTTTTCCTTTTTCAGGCAATATCACTTTCTCACAAAAACCCTTAAAAGCCTCTGCGTTCTCGGTGTGCACAGGGATAACTGTATCTGCATTCACGCCGTCTATCATCTTTCTCACTCCTGCCTCGTCAGCATGGCCGGAACAGTGAATCTGCGCAAGCTTGATGCCGAAATGGTTCAGCCAGTTATCCAGGCATTCCTTATATTCCTCGTTATCCTCGCCTTCTATATAGTGCTCGGACATGGAGTAAATAAAGGTTCCGCTTTTAGGCTGTATATCCACCATCTGCGAGAGCTCGGACGCGCTTACAAACATTACCACGTCGCCAATATTCTTTTTCACCCATTTATAATCAATGCATTTATCAAGATAAGGTTTTTGGTAGTTATATATCCTTTTTTCATCATCAGGTATGTCACAGTTCTTGTTGAATACCAGCAGGTTTTTATTGTCTTTTGTCTTTGGCAGGTCATCAATAAGCTCTCTCGCGTTATCTATGGTGTAAACAAACCCCGGATTTGCTATGAGCACCTTGCCTGCCTTGACAGCGGCGTTATATAAGCTCCTGACCCTGTCCACGTTCCTGAAAGAAAATTGCACAAACGTGATGCCGTCTGTCTTCTTTATTGTGTCGGCCATCTCATTTTCCACGTCGCCTTCAGTCATTTTCTTTTTAAATATCATGTCCCTGTTATTTTTCACCCTGGTGCCTTCGCATATCAGAACATCCACTTTTGCCTTGCCTGCCATTTTGATAAAATCCTCAGTCATGTCAGGCCTGAAACCGTGTAAACGAAAATCGCCTGTGTAAGCGATAGTACCCTCGGGCGTTTCGATTATAAACCCATATGCGCCGGGTATGGAGTGATCCATATGCACAGGCGTGACAGTAATATCCTTTATTTTAAATTTCTTTCCTGTTTTCATCTCTACAATATTTTCACCGGCGTCTGTCTTAAAACTCGGGTATATGGTATTAAACGCCTCGTTCAGTTTATTCGCGCCGTGTCCGAGGTAAACAGGTATGTCAGAGTCAGCGTAAGCTACGTCGCCTATATGGTCGCTGTGTATGTGTGATATAAGAATGGCGTCAATTGATGGCTTTTTATATTTCATATCCGTGTAATATAACGCGTCCCGCGAATACACGCCCTGTATTTCAGGCATCATTCCGAACTCAAAATAATCCCTTAAACCGAGTTTTTCCCTGGGCTCAAGATAATCAAAGCCGCTGTAAATTCCCGCGCCCCTGTCAAAAGGTATCCCAAAATCCAAAAACACCCTTGTCTTTCCCGCTTCAAGAAGAATTTTATTTCCGCCTATCTCTCCTGCTCCTCCATATGCTGTTATCTTCATTTGTCCTCCTCCGTGTTTTCATCTTTTATCCTGTATTGTTTCATTTTTGTTTTTAATGTATTAAGCGCTATGCCAAGCCCTTTAGCCGCCTTTGACTTATTCATGGCATTCAGCCGCAGGGCTTTTTTAATTGCCCATTTTTCCGCGTCTGATATTGTCGTGACCGTGTTATCGTTAATCAAACCGCCTGACGGCACTGTTTCCTCGTCACCGGCTGCCATTTCTTTTAAAAGCTTTTTAAAATCCTCTCCTCTTGCCTTGAATATTATTGCGCGCATCAGGAATTTCTGCAGCTGCCTTATGTTGCCGGGCCAGTCGTATGTTTTCAGCATTTCAAATTCTTTTTTTGTCAAAATTACCCTCTCATACCCCTGTTCCCTAAACAATCTGTAAAGAATAACGTTCGCGAGCGCTTCCAGGTCCTCTTTTCTTTCTTTCAAAGATGGTATATAAAGCTCAACCCCGGATATCCTGTAGTAAAGGTCAGCCCTGAATTTGCCTTCTTTTATCATTTCTTTGATGTTTGTATTTGTGGCGGCAAGTATCCTGACATTTGCCTTTTTAGAAGCAGTCGAGCCGAGAGGCACAAACTGAAAATCTTCAAGGAACCTCAAAAATTTTGCCTGAACTTCCATGGGCATTTCCGTCATCTCATCCAGGAAAACCGTACCTCCGTCAGCCTCCTCAACTACGCCTTTTTTGTCCCTGTCAGCGCCTGTAAACGCGCCTTTTGCATGGCCAAATAGCATGGACTCCATGAGATTGGCGGGTATGCCTGCGCAGTTAATGGGCATGAAAGGCTTTTCCTGCCTTTCGCTCGCGTCATGTATCATGCGCGCGGCAATTTCCTTGCCTGTGCCTGTTTCTCCATATATCAGGACCGGCGCGTCCTTATACTTGCCTACTCTTTCTATGTTTTTTCTCAGAACAGATACTGCAGTTCCTGAGCCGCTCAAAAGGTAATTGTTCATGTCATAATTTTTTGCAGTCTCTATGTCGGTGGCAGTTACCGCGTTGTTTGCCAGCTTTAAAATCATTTCCCTCAATTTATCATCATCGCCCACCTGCCATTTCCAGTACATATTTATGGAATAATGCACATACTCTGCAATGTCACAAATCTCTTCCGGTTTTTTGCATGGCTTTTGAAGCTCCTGCGATTCAAATAAATCATAAAGGTCTTTTAAACGGCTATAATCCGGCTCAGGCGGCTTTTCAAGTTCATATATATAGTCAATGAGTTTTTTCCCTTCTTTTCCCTCTTCGGACGTTGTAAGCATTTTGTAGAAAAATGTTGCCTCGGGCTTTTTTATCTCAAACCTGTCCTCTATTGTATAGATTTTTACCTTTTTTTTGGTTTCAAGTATTGCCTCAAGCGCCGCTTTTATCTCCTGCTTGTAATCGTCCTTGAACCTCACTCCTATTATGTAAAGTTTTTCATATCCCGTATCTTTAAGTTTTACAAGGTCATTATGAAAATTGTCCGCGGACGTGAATAGCAGGTCCGCTTCCTTAATTGCTTTAAGCAGCAGCGCAGCTGCTGTGTAATATGTATCTTTATGCGCTGTAAGTATTGCTGTCTTCAAATCCATGCCTCCTTTGGCCTGTTTACATATAGAGCAAATGATATGCCGGTCGTGTTATAGGAATTACTTGAATATAATTATATCAGAAGACTGAATAATTGTCAAATTTTGATAAGTTATCAATAATTGATAAATAATATAGAAAGCCGCCCCCAAATACCAGGGCGGCTAACCTTGCAACGGGAATTGTGGCGGCTGGAAGGGTTCAGCCGCCGCTTTTCTGCTTTTACTCCTCCTTTGTTGTTAGTTTGTGCCCCTGAGCAATCAGGTTCTTTGTCCATAATTCAAAAAAATCATTTAAAGAGGCTTTCAGTTTCGGATTTTCTTTGATTTTATTTCCCTTGTCGTCAAATTCATAAACGCAGTCATATCTGTATGCGTCCTGATAACTTATTGCCTCAGCTGTCTTATGTTCAAAATTAATCTCAATTTCCATGTCAGGGTCGGGGCAAATATCGCCGTTCTGCTCGTAGTTGTGAGCCATGGCGATATTAAAAATAATCCCTTTTCTCCTGAACACAACATCAACGGACAATGCCATAAACCCAAGCGTTTCAAATTTCAAGTAATTGTAGTTTGAAATCAGTTCCTTTAATTTTCCCTCGAAAATTGTTTCAAGCCTTTCAAAATTTCTTTCATAAATTGTCTTTTCCATTTGCTTTTTCCTTTTCCGGCAGGGCAGGTGTTCCCTGCCCCGCCTGTTGGTTTTTTATAGCGGTATGCTTTCAAGCAGTTCGCCGATTTGCTTCATTACTTCGCAATAATTTTTTTCAATTTCCTTTTTTGTTTTATAGTCGTGTTCGTAGTCCATTTCCTCGCTTAAAATTTGTGCTTTTTTGTAAAGGTCTTGTAAAAACATTAGTTTTCCTCCTTCTCGTTTTCCATTACGTACCTGAAACTTTCCCTGTACCTTTCAATAAAACCCTCTTCATAAAACGAGTAATATTTTGGGGTGCTTCCCGTGATAATGTGGTCAAGAAGCATAATGTCCATGTTGCGGCACGCGAAAAAAAGCCTCTTGGTCATTTTTTTGTCGTTTTCCGATGGCGTAAACTCGCCGCTTGGGTGGTTGTGCATGACGATTATTGACAGTGCGCCTATATTAAGGGCTTGTTTGATTATTTCACGGGGATATAAAAGGCTTTGGCTTAATGTTCCCTCGCTTATCGTTTTGTAATCCATGATTTTATTCTTGGCGTCAAGATACACGCAAAAAACAGATTCCTTGTCATAAGGCGATATGGTTTGAAAATATTTGATGGTGTCGTTTACGGTTTTAACAACATCTTTCCTGAAGCCCGTTATCTCCTCTCTTAAACTTAAAACTTTTTCCTGCAACCTCTTGAACTGCTCGACTTTCTGTTCCAGTGTTTTCATCTCTTGCTCCTTTTCTGCGCTTCGCGCTTTGTAGTGAACTGTTCTTTAAACGAACAGCTCCTCACCCCTTCCAACCTTTTCAAAAGGCATTTAAAGGTTGCGAAGGGTGAGGGTAAAAAAACTGAAGCGAAAAAAGGTTTTATATAATTTGAATAAATCAAAATAAAACATCCTTTTGCCGCGCAGTTACTGGCACGGATTTGGAACAAATATAGTGACAGGGCATAAGGATTTTTTATTTGTTTTTCATTAAAAGAAAAATCGAGCGCAAAAAGTATAATGGGATTTTTAGCGAACATAAAAATCCGAGCACGGGGCGAGGATTTTGTGAGCGCCGCCTCCTTTGCGTTTGCGGATTTTTCGGGAATCAGAAAGGTTTTTTTGTGAAGTGCCTTTGATATAAGGAAAATGGTGGATTTAAGTAAGATAACGGGATTTTTAAGGGTATCACATACTCTTAAATACAAGGGATTGTTAAGGGACAGGTAAAATGCCCCTTAACTATGACTGTTTATTTTGTAAGGAGTAAATAAAAAAGCCAAGAGTTTTTAGCCCCGGGCTTATTACAATTACAATAATTTTAGAATTAATTAAGCAATGACACTCTTCTAAATTTCAAATCAATATTATGCGAAATCTAAGAATAGAACGTTCTAAAACTCTTCTTCTGTGGGTGTTACTCCATTTAATGTTGATGAACCAAGATTCATATTGTATGTAGAACCTTGTTTCAACAAAACTGAATTCCACGTATCATAACCCCCTCCCGAACACCCGGACGTACCATCTACCGTTACATTATATGTTCCGTTCGCAGGTATAGTCACGTTTACGTTTGCACTTGTTCCATATAGGGGTCACCGCAGAATTCGGACAAAATCGTACGCTAAGGCTTAAAGGCCAATGATTGTGCATGGTTTTAGGGGTCAAAAATCGATATTTTGGCACAAAAAGCGTCTTAGCGTACCAAAATTTAGCATGGTAGAAAACCCCTTTCCAGTTTAGAATCAGTACCTTTGATTATTATAATATGCTAAATTTTGACTTTTGTCAAAAGCTTATTGACCCCGTATTGTATTTATTGACACAGTAATAAAAAGATAATAAACTTTGAAGGCTCTATGAACCATTCCAGCAGGAAAATTCAATAACAAAATTCAAGAAAGGACAACCAACCATGCCACGACGCTTGATATTAACTTCCACAGAACGAGCAAACTTATATGCCCTGCCCGATAACCAGGACGACCTTATTCGTTACTATACTTTAAACGAACCTGATTTATCTCTGATTTGCCAACGCCGAGGGGATGCCAACCGGCTTGGTTTTGCCGTTCAGCTCTGTCTGTTGCGTTATCCCGGATACGCGCTGTTCAATAATACTGTAATACCGGAACATGTAATCCAGTGGATAGCCGACCAAATTCAAGTAGAGGCAGCTGTCTGGTCCAAACATGGCGGGTACAGCGAACGCGAGGAAACGCGGCGCGAACATTTACAGGAACTTCGCGCATATCTTGGACTATCGATTTTTAAATTAACTGATTCCCGCTTCCTGATGAAAAGCCTGACAGACCTTGCCATGCAGACAGATAACGGTGTGGCGCTTGTTACACACGCATTAAAGACGTTGCGTCAACGGAAAGTTGTACTACCTGTTCTGACCGTCATCGAGCGAATCTGTGCGGAAGCTGTTACGCGCGCCAACCGGCATATTTACAGGGAATTAAATAAGCCGCTCACAAAATTTCACCTACGCCAGCTAGATGGTCTGCTGAAGGTGAAGCTTGGCAGCAATATTACCCGGCTTGTTTGGTTAAACCAGTCACCGTTAAAACCAAATTCCAGATATATGCTGGAGCACATTGAACGTATTAAAGAATTCAAGGCACTTGCCTTGCCTGAAGGAATCGGGCGCAATATCCACCAGAACCGTATGTTGAAGTTGGCACGTGAAGGCAGGAAAATGACAACACAGGATATTGCTAAATTTGAAAAAGAGCGTCTATATGCCACTCTGGTGGCATTGGTAGTGGAACGCACGGCCACTGTAACAGATGAACTAATCGACTTACACGATCGTATTATGGGGAAACTGTTCAATAATGCCAAAAATAAACATGAACAGCAGTTTCAAAACCAAGGCAAGGAGATTAATAATAAAGTCCGGCTATACTCACAAATCGGGCACGTTCTTCTGGAGGCCAAGCAGTCAGGTGAAGATCCATTCACCGCTATAGAGGCAATTATATCCTGGGATGACTTCACGAATAGCGTTAAGGAAGCCGACCAGCTTGCACAGCCTGAATCATTTGACCACCTGTATTTGGTCGGTGAACAATTCGGTACCTTGCGCCGTTACACGCCGGAATTTCTGGAAGTACTTAAACTTCGCGCTGAGCCTGCCGCGCAGTGTGTGCTCGACGCTATTAAGCTAATACGCAGCATGAATGCAGACGGTTCATATAAGGTACCGGCAAATGCGCCCACAGCTTTCGTAAAACAGCGCTGGAAATCGCTGGTATTTACAGATGTTGGAATAGACCGTCGTTATTATGAAATCTGCGCTTTATCTGAACTGAAAAACTCAATCCGGGCCGGGGATATCTGGGTTCAAGATTCCAGACTCTTCCGCAATTTTGATGAATACCTGTTACCAGTCAAAGAGTTCATGACGCTTAAAAAAACGAATTCTTTGTCTATTGCGGTCAATCCTGACAGCAGTCATTACCTGCTTGAACGGCTGAATCTGCTGGAAGAACGGCTTGCTACGGTAAACAACCTGGCACAGGCCAATGAGCTGCCGGAAGCCATTATTACGGAATCCGGACTTAAAATAACCCCGCTGGATGCTGTCGTGCCTGATGCGGCTCAACAGTTAATAAGCCAGACAGGTACGTTGATGGCGCGCATTAAAATAACTGAGCTATTAATGGATGTTGACGACTGGACCGGGTTCACCCGTCATTTTACTCATTTTAAAACCGGTGAGCCGGCAAAGGACAAAACAATGTTGCTGTCCGTAATTTTGTCCGATGCCATTAATCTGGGTTTATCCAAAATGGCTGATTCATGTCCAAGCACAACGTACGCAAAACTCACCTGGTTGCAGGGTTGGCACATTCGGGACGAAACCTATTCAGCCGGGCTGGCTGAGTTGGTTAATGCCCAATCCAAGCATACCTTCGCCGAAAATTGGGGTGATGGGACCACGTCTTCCTCGGATGCCCAGCGTTACCGCGCAGGCGGCAAGGCCGAGAACAGCGGACACATCAATCCAAAATATGGGGACAAACCAGGTAAACTTTTTTATACACACATCTCTGACCAATACGCTCCATTCAGCTCTAAAGTAATCAACGTAGGTGTACGAGATTCCACGTATGTGCTCGATGGCCTGCTGTACCACGAGTCTGATTTACGGATTGAGGAGCACTACACAGACACAGCAGGATTTACTGACCACGTTTTTGCCTTGATGCACTTATTGGGTTTTCGTTTTATGCCGCGCATCCGTGACTTGAAAGATACAAAACTTTATGTTCCGAAGAATAAGCAGAAGTATGAGGCTCTCAATGTCATGATAGGCGGTAATCTGAACATTAAACACATATGCGCTAATTGGGATGAAATTTTACGTCTCGCTTCTTCAATCAAGCATGGTACAGTCACAGCTTCCATGATGTTACGCAAACTTGGTAGTTATCCACGGCAGAACAGCTTGGCTGTTGCCTTACGCGAGTTGGGCCGTATAGAACGCACGCTGTTCATGTTGGATTGGTTGCAATATGACGAGTTGCGCAGACGGGTTAACACAGGTTTAAACAAAGGCGAGGCACGGAACGCGCTGGCTAGAGCTGTATTTTTTAATAGGTTGGGCGAAATTCGAGACCGTAGTTTTGAACAGCAGCAATATCGCGCAAGTGGTCTTACTCTGGTTACTGCTGCCATCGTTTTGTGGAATACAGTTTACCTCGAACGTATTATTCAAACACTGAAAAATTCCGGTAAGCCTGTTGACGATGAATTACTGCAATATCTGTCCCCTCTTGGATGGGAACATATTAATCTGACAGGCGACTATATCTGGCCACATAGACAAAAGGAAAATAAGAGAAAATTGCGTCCTTTGCGAATTGTTGACAATATTTAGGGGTAAAAAAGACGAAAAACTGCTGTTTTTTGCCTTTTTAAGGGTCAAAAATCATCACTTTTATTGGCTTTTAAGCCTTAGCGTACGATTTTGTCCGAATTCTGCGTTCCCCCCAATAAGACCACCACTAAAAGTATTGTCTTTTGTTCCATCATTATGAAGTCTGGCAGTAAACATTTCTGTTGTTGTGTAATCCTGACTTTGACTTAATCCTGTCAGGACTATGTTTCCATTTAAGTCAATTTTAACATCCCACGCCCAATCGTTACTGTTCTGGCTTGCAATATTGTCCAATACAACATAACCATTGCCTCCTCCAAAATTTGTTGTATCAAGCGTTCCATTAGGCAGAAATCTCCATACTACGGCATCCCAGTTTCCTGAAGCGTTATAATGGCAGCCCGCTATAATAATGTTGTTTGAACTATCTGTGGCAATTCCATTGCCACTGCTTTAGTTCGCCAAAAAAACAAGCATAATTCTCAAAAACTTCCATAATGTGCGAAAACTACCTACCAGGAGGGTTCAGAAATGGCACAAAAAAAGATATGCACGCCCTTGTATTTTTAAAATATCATTCTTTAAAATCGATTTGAGCGGCTATATTTAAATATGATAATATCAACTCTTGTATGAATTTTTGAATAAACAAAATTACAATGAATAATAAGTGCTGTCAAGAAAAAATTTATATGCTCAAACATTAATATATGGTACTTTGGACATTTTTTAAAAGAAAAAGTTCCAAATATTTTAGATTATTTGTTGTTTAACAAATTTAATTGTTTTAATGCCTCTTGTGAAGAAGGATTTGTTTGTAAAACTTTTTTATATTCTTTTCTGGCTTCCATTTTCATTCCTTTTGTAAGATAAACTTTTGCAAGATGTAGACGAGTAAATTCGTCGTTTGGCGATACAATTAACGCTTTATCTAATTCTAAAGCAGCATCGTCATACATACCAGCCATATAAAACTTTTTAGCAATTTTATTGTATTCACCAGTATTCTCAATAATTACATCAAGTCCTTTTTCTTTCTCTTTCGAAAATAACGGATTCGCAAAAACACTATATTCACCTTTTTTAAATACCTTTTTCCATCCTTCAAATTCCATGTTGTGCATTATATCAATAACCCCATTTTGGGTCTCAGTCCAATCTCCAGTAAGATTATCGGTAATAAAGTATTTGGCTTTTTCATAATTACCATCAAAAACAAATCTCTTATTGTCCATATTTCTTGGAAAAATATCGTTTGTTTTATTTTCTTGAACCGCTGAAAATAATATATCTGTTGTTTTGCATTTTAACAGCCAACCTACATTGAAACTCGCCAAAACCAGATCAGTACCAACAACGTTGTTGTTAATGAATTTGCCGGTATCTTCAGTAGACATATAATCAGAAACTGCCAAAATATCCAATGGTGTAGAAAAGCCATTTAAAGTTTGTTTAAAATCCTTAATAATTGCTGGTGAGAAAGCCAACATTAAAGCTATTAAAATTAGATTCGAAAGCCGCTTATTAGTAAATTTTGTTGAAAGCAAAGAAAGGTAATTCAATAATACTCCCAGACCAACACAAATCAATGGAACAAGTATAATGGCAGGATAAAAATATAATGGTATATTATCTCTCTGCCTAAGTATTTCAAAAGACAAAAGAATAAATAAAGAGACTAAAGCAATTTTATCGTCTCTTTTTGATGTAAAAAAGAGACCGATGCAGCCTAATGCTATAAAATAATCAATTTTGAAAAAATTAAAATAATCATAAATTACCAACAAAAAGAAATTATTATTTTCTGATAATAGCGTTGTCATAGCTAAAGTAGACTTAATATCAAAAATTAATTGCTCTCCAAATTTCAAAAATGCTAAAACAAAAAAAATAACAAAAAATGAAACAATGGAAGGAAGTACTATTTTAAGTTGCTTTTTATCAACAAAGAAAAAAAATCCAAACACAAATAACAGCAGGCCAATAACCCAATAACTTGTAAGACAGGCAAGTCCACAAGAAATAATAACAGAATAAAGCCATTTTTTATTTAAGGTATTTTTGTATTTTAAACATGAGTAAAATGCAATTGTTATAAATAGCATGGCTTGATTGTGTGGCCAGGCACGCCTGTTGGTCATTATTGCCAAAGGATAAATAGCAAAAAAAAATGCTGAAAGCAAACCTACCTTTTTGTTTGCAAGTTCTTTTCCAACAAAATATAATAATATAGTTGTTAAAACACCACAAAATGCAACCCACATTCTCATGACAACTATATCGTATTTAATAAGAAGTAAAAAACCATTAATTATACTATACAAAGGCGGGTTTGGTAAAACAGGCGTGAAAAACGTCCATGTTATGTTTCCTATCTGAAATGAGCCATGAATCAAGTTCCAAGCGGCATTCATATAAACAAACTCATCACTGTACCACTTGGGATTTGTTCTTAAATTATAAAAACGGAAAAAAATTGATATGATAATTATGCCGATAAGTATAAACAATTCGTATTTTTGCAATTTTTCAATTTTAGCTAAATTATTTCTATTTTTTATAGGCATCTTATCCTCTCAACGTTAAAAGAATTATTATATAATTTAACATAAAGAGGTTTTTTTTACATTAAAAATTGTTTTATTTTTTTATATAAAAACAATTACCTGATTACTGCAATTTTTTTTGTTATCGCTTTATTTTTCGCCATTACTCTTAATAAATATACTCCGTTTGAAACTTCCACGCCCATGTCATTGCGCACGTTCCATGTAACAATATTTATACCAACTAAAGTTTCGGATGCATTTAGTTCCTTTGTCCAGACTGTTCTGCCATTAATATCGTAAATATCTATTGATACATCCTGTTGTGTTTTCAACGGGAACCTGATTATTGTTGAGTCCTTTGCGGGGTTTGGATAATTGTAAACAGTTTTTACGCTCATATCCTCTATAACAGTCGTTTCTGTTGCCATTGGTTTTTCTATGCTTGCAATTTTTACATTGTTAAATGTTCCCGAGCAACTATTAGTAAGTTCCCAAACAGTATTTACGTTAGCACCACTGACTTGTCCTCCGCTCATCCAAAAAGCATTATTAAATATAGTGCCTGCTGCGTAATGTGTATTAGGTGGCGTTGTTGAAATCGAGACCATCGACCATGTAATACCGTCTGAACTTTCATACAATTGACTATTATTTTCATTATATACATATAGAGAACCCCCATAAACAAACGGCTTATAACTATCAGAGACTGGGAAAGCATTATTTGTGGTTTCTGTCCAGTTTATACCATCGCTTGAATACCAAACATCTTTTGTCCAACCACCGCCAGTATCTCCGCCTATTATCCACATTTTATTGTTATATACTACCCCTGTAGGAGCTTGTCTCGGGCTGAATCCTGCTGTTCCAGTTACCTGTGTCCATGTTATCCCGTCAGTTGAACTCCATACATCATTCATCAACGCACTAGATGTTGCATAACCGGCTATTACCCACATTTGACTATCAAATACAAAACTAGTTTGTAGGTACCTTGCTGAAAAAGCAGCATTATTTGTCGCTTCAAGCCAGTTTGCGCCGTCGCTTGAATACCACGCATCGTTAAAGAAACTATAGCCTGAAACACCTCCTCCAATCACCCACATTAAATTATTATATACCACGCTGCTATGCCCATATCTTGCTGTGAATGTTGCTACAGGTGTCGCCTGCACCCATGCCACACCGTCGCTTGAATACCACGCATCATTTAAATTACCTCCGCTGTTCTGTCCCCCAATTACCCATAACTCGTTATCATAAGATAAACTTGTATGATAGTCCCTTGCGTTCCATGCTGCGCTTGATGTTGTTTCTGTCCACTGCCATTGATTACATGGAGTATTTACTGGTGTCGGTGTATTTTGTAGACAATCAAATTTCATTACAGAAGAACCATAACTTGAATCTGCCATATCTTTATATCCAACATACGGGACACCATTACTATTTAATTGAAGCCCGATATATTGTGCATCTCCGGCAGTAAAATCAGTGTTTCCTACAGCGTTCCAATTTCCATTAAATTCTGTTACTGTCATCTTTCCGCTGTGATAGTTATCTTCATACGCCACATAAGGAATAAACATACCGCCTGAGTTATAAACATATAATGATGTAAATCCAACAGCATAGGCGGCAAATGCCGCATTTCCAACGATCCCCCATGTTCCGTTATAATCCATGACAATTCCTTGTGAACTTGACCCGTTGCTATATGACACATAGGGCACCGGTGTCCCACTTGGATTTACAATAACGTCCAAAGATATAAAATTGGCTGTTCCACTAGAAATGCCAGTACTTCCTCCTACAGCATTCCAGCTTGGCGTCGGACTTCCTGTGTAATCCATCACTGTCAATCCATGATTGGAAGTAGAATAATCTTTATACGCCACATAAGGTACTGGAGTTCCGCTTACATTAACTACATTTAACGATAGATAGTCAGCTTCGGAAGTAGACGCATACCCAAGCGGAGTCCATGTATACCCAACTAATTCTATAATGTTAGCCTTATAACCATTGGCGCCTGTATCCTGAAATGCCACATATACATTTCCATTGTATGCGTATACAGATATGCAATCAGCATTTATCATCCCTACATAATAATTTGTAGCCGGCAGAGTTGTCCAAGTTGGTCCTCCACTCCACTCCATTACTGTCAATTCATGCGAATTAGCGTCAGCAAATGCCAGATATAAATATCCCGTGCTGTTGTCAACGCTTAAAGAATTATAATTCGGAATTCCGGTAGAGAATCCATGTCTTCCTCCAACAGGGCCCCAGCTTTCCGTGCTAAAATTCCATGTCATTACTGTTGCTTTTGAACCATAATTATTATCCATGTATGCCATATATGGAATTCCATTATACATACACATCGATGGATAGTTTGTTTGTCCATCAGAGAACCCTTCAATACCCACATATTGCCATGTTGCTACACATGAAGGTGTCCATGTTGGCGTTATCGTATATGTCGGTGTTGTTGTCAGCGCAGGCGGTATTGTTGTTGTCAACGTAACGGTACATGTCTGTGTTATTGTAGGCGTTATAGTATATGTATATGTTATTGTCGAGGTATCTGTAAATGTATAAGTGTTGGTAATAGTGTACGTGCCTGTTATTGTTGGCGTATTTGTGTATGTTGCGGATATAGTTAATGTCGGTGAATTTGTGCTTGTCGGTGTCCATGTATATGTCTGTGTTATGGTCGGCGATATAGTTCCAGTATTTGTAAGTGTAACAGTCTGCGTGAATGTGTAAGTATTTGTTATTGTATATGAAACTGTTGGCGTCAGTGAATTTGTATAAGTTGCGCTTATTGTACTTGTCGGCGTAACTGTGCTTGTCTGTGTTATGGTCGGTGTCCATGTTTGTGTATCTGTAAGGGTGTTGGTATAAGTAAATGTGTAAGTGTCTGTTATGGTATAAGTAGTTGTCGCTGTAAGTGTATCTGTTCTTGTTAACGTAATAGTCGGTGAATTTGTATATGTCGGCGAATTAGTTGACGTTGTAGTAATTGTCGGCGTATTTGTCGGAGTTATTGTCGACGTGTAAGTCAAAGTATAAGTCGGGGTAACAGTATAACTATATGTGTACGTAACAGTTACTGTATATGTCGAAGTTGATGTATTTGTAATCGTATATGTCGGCGTGTTTGTTGTCGTCCATGTTGGCGTATTCGTAAATGTAGAGGTCAATGTATCTGTTGGTGTCCATGTTGGCGTATTTGTTGGAGTCCAGGTTGGTGTGTTTGTCGGTGTAAACGTCAAAGTAATGGTGTATGTCGGCGTTATCGTCGAGGTCACTGTATCCGTATATGTACTTGTATTCGTATAAGTAAATGTGAATGTATCTGTTACCGTGTATGTGTATGTTGGGCTTGAAGTCGGTGTATTTGTAGGCGTCCATGTTGGCGTTGTGGTTGGTGTGTTTGTCTTGGTTATTGTAGGAGTCCATGTTGGGCTATATGTAGGCGTATCTGTCGGCGTCCATGTCGGCGTCGTAGTTGGAGTAAATGTGCATGTAACCGTGAACGTCGGTGTTATAGTATACGTCGGAGTATAGGTGGATGTCGCAGTAGATGTATATGTGGGTGAATTCGTCGGAGTTATTGTAAAAGTAAATGTTTTTGTCCCTGTCATTGTAATTGAAGGTGTCGGAGAATAAGTTGGCGTTACTGTAACAGTCTGCACCAACTCAAAACATATTGAATATGTTAAACCAACAAATCCGCCTTCGCCTCCATCATAAACGGTAGTCATTAAATTTACTGTTCCGCCCGGGACAATAGCAGGATTTAAATTTTCACAAGCCCAATAACATGAGTTATTTCCTTTGGATAATAAATTATCATTACACTGCATGATACCATTGGTGACGCTTGTTCCGTTTATTTGCATATTAAAGTAGTCGTCAGCCGCTGCTGTTATATGCGCTCTATATACCCCAACAGGTATTACAATACTTTTCGTTATTACAATATTCGTCGGGGCCGGGCCTTCCTGAGCACCGCTGGAAATTGAAATCCATTTTGAGCCTCCACATGGCTGTGTCCAATTGCCGTTGCCGTACCCGGTTGTTATTGTCGCTATAATAGCAGGCCCGGAATACCCTTCCCCGGTAATATAATCACTGGTATCGCTTATTACAGTATAAGCGCATATATATGTTGCTGTTACTGTAAATGTTGGCGTAGCTGTGTATGTTGGGGTTAAAGACGGAGTAATGCTGGGAGTCGGAGATTTTGTCCCAGTCGGGGTCCATGTGAATGTTTTCGTTATAGTAGGCGATACTGTATATGTTAGCGTTCTTGTTCCAGTCGGCGTCCATGTATATGTCTGTGTTATTGTTGGTGAAATTGTGTATGTCGGCGTGCGCGTTCCTGTAGGACTCCATGTCGGCGTCCAGGTTGATGTCGGAGAAATTGTTGGTGTAGATGATTTTGTAGGGGTAGGTGATATTGTTAATGTAAAAGTTGCTGAACCTGTACGCGTTATTGTAGGCGTATTAGTATGGGTATAGTCTGGCGTATTTGTCAGTGTCCATGTTGGTGTACCAGTCCTTGTAAATGACGGAGTAAATGTAAATGTAGGTGAATTTGTATAAGTCGGTGTACGTGTTCCTGTTGCTGTACTTGTAAATGTTGGCGGTGGTGTGTTTGTCGGTACAGGCGTATTTGTCAAGGTATTTGTCGGGGTTGAAGTGATCGTTGGAGTAAATGTAAATGTGGGCGAATTTGTGCTTGTTGATGTCCATGTTGGTGTCCTTGTTGGCGTATTTGTGTTTGTAAATGTAGGAGTTCTTGTTCCAGTCGGTGTCCATGTCGGTGTCATTGTATATGTGGGCGTTATTGTTGGCGAAGCTGTCGGCGTATAAGTCGGTGTCCAGGTAGGAGTATAAGTAGGGCTGCATGTCGGGGTTATGGTAAATGTATTTGTATTAGTTACTGTAAATGTCGGAGTCCAAGTGGGCGTATTTGTTGGTGTCCATGTCGGCGATGTTGTCGATGTGTTCGTTGGGCTCCATGTTGGTGTATTTGTTGGTGTTCCTGTTGCCGTCCATGTCGGCGTATTTGAATATGTTGCTGTATTTGTTGGTGTTGCTGTAAATGTAGGTGTAGTTGTAGGAGTCCACGTCGGTGTGTCTGTTAAGGTATTTGTATATGTCGATGTACTTGTTGGCGAGGCTGTATAAGTCGGCGTATATGTAGGTGTTGATGTATAAGTAGGAGTATTTGTGCTTGTAATGGTAAAAGTGCTTGTCGGAGTATTGGTAAAGGTCATGGTAGGCGTTGGTATCATCATGCATATTTGTATAGTTTCTGAACCTGAGTTATCACCGCCAAATCCATAAGCATCGCTAGGTAAAAAGTAAAGATAATTTTCAGAGGGAACGATAAAAATCGGGTTATTTGCAGGCTCGTATCCCACTTGTATTGCGTCAGCGCATGAAAAATACAATCCTCCCCAATATTCTGTCCAGCCCCCATCGCCTACGGATTTCATTGGTATTATCCCGGTGCCGTTCAGATCGCTTGCCTCGTTTATGTTTATCTGGGTTCCGTAAACCTCGCCCCATTGGGTTCCTCCGTATGCTATACATGTCTGGCCGGTCAACTGAATTTTATAAGTATATCCGGGGGTTACCTGTATTGTTACCGCATAAGTAGCCACTGTTCCAGGTGTCCCATTCGGCGGTACATTTGTGTTTCCGTTTATGGTTATATAAGAGCATTGGTAATTATTAATATCCGTGGTTGGCGTAGCTGTCGGAGTATAATTTATACAGCTTTCTATTTGCGTACTTGCGCTGCTGTCAATGAGTGTTTCACCTGGCTCAATCATTTCCACCCGGTCATCGTCCGCGTCATTATAAGCCACATCAACTATAACGTATTGTGCCCCGCTATATGTGGCAGGCACAGATACTACCTCCTGTACCGGCAGCCATTGGCCGGGGCCCCATCCCTGTGCGGCCATCAACCCGCCTTCATGACCTGCAATAATAGGCGTTGGTTCCTGACCTCCGCTGTCCCATAGGCAATCTTCATTATAAGTTGGAGGAGTGTTGGGACTGTTTGAAAATATTATATCTCCGAATATACCACCGTCCGGAATGGAAGAATTAACCTGAACTTCAAATGTTACAGTCAAATTCTGACCGGGTGTATAACAATTACCAATAACCGACACGTTCCTTACAAAGGCTACACCAAGAGGTGTCGGAGTTGCAGTAAGCGTAAAAGTAGGTGTCGATGACGGCGTTTGTGTTGCTGTAATCGTAAATGTATAAGTGAGAGTCAATGTTACCGTATATGTTGATGTAGGACTTTGTGTAAAAGAAGGTGAACTTGTCGGCGTCCATGTCGGGGTTCCTGTTGGTGTCCATGTTGGTGAATTCGTAAAAGTCTCTGTCGGTGTCCAAGTCGGAGTATATGTATAAGTTGAAGTGCTTGTCGCTGTATAGGTAGCCGTTATAGAAGGGCTCCATGTAGGCGTATTCGTATATGTCGGCGTGCAGGTCGGCGTAGGTGGCGCTCCGGCCAGTTCAATTGCTATTCCCGAAGCATAATCGGAATACTGGGAACCTAATGTCCATGTTATGGTATTTGAACCAGGAGCTATATTTACGTTACTGTCCCCCAGCGAATTTGGATTTTGGGACCATTGTGCGGTGTTTTCCTGTATATAAGGCGATATAAGACCAGCCGGCCACACGTTTGTATAAAAACTTAATCCCGTTACTACTATTGAATTAGTGCTTGTCGTGGTCAGCGTAATATCTAGCGGTGAGCAATTAAGGCAGGCATTGCTGTTGTATGCTAATATTGGGTTGGATTGCAGGACATTGTCATATTCGGACAGGACTACGTCACATTCGCTATTTGGAGAGCTGTAGTTTATAGTTACAGTCTCTGGCGTTCCGCCCTGGCTGCCGATAGGTAAATACCACATTTCATCGCCGAAGTACGAGCCAGCGATAAAAGGTATGGAAGTTATTTTAGCGAATGATTCTCCATACCATGTTGCGGAAGATATCCCAGAAGAATAAACCGAGGACGATAAAATCAAAATTTCGTTTGAATCACCTGACGGCGTAAAATTAAACGAGAATGTCGAAGCGCCCGCTCCAGTTTCTGATTCGCTGGATACAAAATTTGGAACGGCATATAGATTGGTAATCACAAAAAAACTGAAAAACACGAATAATAGTTTCTTCATTGCTATTCCTCCGGCGTTAATGACGGAGTTGGCGCTGCCGGCGTTGATGTCTGCGTCACCGTCGGTGTCGGCGTCAAAAGTGAAACCGCAATATCCTGTATATTTGATATTTGCCTGTTGGCTGTAAGCGTTGCTATCATTTGCGGATGTGTCGCGGCGTAGCCGTATATTTCGATATAATCATATTTACTGTCACGGGAATATACTATCCAGCTTTTAGCCGGGACATTGAAATTTTTTAATGATATTTTATCATTTGCGTTTTGGTAGGCGTAAAGAACTCTTGTTTTATATAATACCGGAGTCGGCGTTACGCTGAACGAAGGTTTTGTCCCTGTAGCCGGTTGTGATGTGCCTGTATACGCATGTAATGCATTAAGAAGTAAAACAATTAATAAAAATAAGAAAATTGATTTTTTCATTGTTTTATCTCCAAGGTTTGAATGTTATTAATCAGCCTGTTTTTATCCGTTTGCATACCCGCTCCATTCATCAAATATTTTTACACCTATTCTGGATAAGAGTTTACAAATTTTTTCCTTTTTTGTCAAAAAGTTGTGTGTTCATTTTGAACAATTTATTTGTTTTATCCCCTTATTTACTTACAATAATTTACTTTTTTTATCAATTATCCTTCTTATGGTCATTAAGGACTTTCCTGATTTTTTTGCAATATCTTTTTTTAACTGCATTACCTTTAAATTTGTGTTTACTTCTTTAGTCTTTTTGTAAATAAGACCTATTATTTCATCCTGGTTTTTTATAATCTCCAGCATTTCATCAAAATCAAGCAATTCATGTAATACTGAATCATCTTCATCGTTTAAAGATTTTTCCGGCATTTGTGAAAACCCCTACCATGCTATATAAAACAAAAAAAGTGAACCCATTCAAATCACTTCCTATTTTAATGTTTTATCGGCGTTGTCCCAGATGCTGTGCAATACCCTCTTTATGTCTAATCCATTGTATATCTAATAAGCCTATAAGTAAAGGGAAATCTGATTGAATAAATTTTTAGGGGTATTAAAAATACAGGGTAGGAGTAAAAAGTTCTATTGCAATCAATCCTGAGCAAAAATTTTTATTATTTTAACTCGCCTTTTACCAGGTTGAACAATTCCGCGGCTTCCTTTACTGCCTTTTCAGCTTCCTTCTGCCTCACAAGACGCTCCTCGTACTCGGCCATGTTCTTAATCCTGATGATAGATTCAAACAGCTTCTTTATCTCCTCGCTTAGCCCGGACCTGGCCTGAACTTCGCCTATCAATATTGCTGTGTCCTTGTGGTTGTCCGAAGCGCATCTTTTTTTCAGGCCGTATACGCAATAAGCGTCCCCGGACGATATCGCCGCATGAACTGCATTTAAGGCCGCCGAGTTATAGGCCTTTTTCTCGAGCGCATTTTGCGCAGATTGCAGGTTCTCTTCACCTTTTTGCAGGTAATTTACATACATCCCTTTTTCAACATCTCTTGTTTTTATTTTTCTGGTCATATTATTACGACCCCCTTCTCAATATTTTTTATTAACGCCTTGTGGCGTTTATGTTTGAATTCATTCCCGGTCAATGTGTAAAAATGCAGGACGTTGCCGAATACTTCCCCGCATTTGCCGGAAAGTTCTTCAAGTGCTTTTTCGACTCTTTTCTTTTCAGCTGCGGTGTCTACAAGGACAAAAAAATCAATGTCGCTGTCCGCTTTTTCCGTTTCCTCAGCCACGGACCCGTATATAACGGCTTTTTTTACCGGCTCGCTTTTTAAAGCGTCCTTCAGCATGCTTTTAAGGTATGCAATTGGCGTGAACATCTGTTGGCTGCCGAAAAGTTTCTCGGCTGTAAGATAAGCATAGCTGTTTGTTTTAGCGGTCCAAACGACCGTCTTTCCAACCCGCCGGCTCGATATGAAATTTATTTCCTCGAATTCCTTGAGCAAAGTTGTAACCCATGTATGGGAAACTCCGCATAGCTTGGCCAATTCCCTGCCGCTCATCATGAATCCCGGCTTTATTATGTACTTTGCGACAGCCATCTTTGCCCGAGAATCAAAAACTTCGACTAAATTCCTGTTTAACAGCATGTTCTTCTCCTGTATTTGATGTCAATATCATTGTAAACTATTGTTTACATATGTCAAGTAAAAAGTATGATGATCCATGGTCTTTTCCAGGCGCGGTCGAGGGGTATAATAGCCCTGCGCTGTCCAGAATAATCAAATGCAGGGCAGCCTGAAAGGAAATTTTGAAGGCGTAAGACTGAAAAATTGATTATACCCCAAAAACCTAAAACGCCGATTCAGACGTAAGGCTGTTGCCGGCGTTTTAATGCGAGCGATAGCGAGCCGCGCGCCTGGCCAAGTCCCCTGCCCTCTACATCAAGGGCAGGAATAGACTGGCAAGGCTTTTATAATTTTTACCTCTCCTTTGTTGTCAGTTTGTGACCCTGAGTAATCAGGTTCTTTGTCCACAATTCAAAAAAATCATTTAAAGAGGTTTTCAGTTTCGGATATTCTTTTATTTTATTTCCCTTGTCGTCAAATTCATAAACGCAGTCATATTTATATGTGTCCTGATAACTTAATGCCTCAGCTGTCTTAAATTCAAAATTAATCTCAATCTCCATGTCAGGGTCAGGCACAATGTCGCCATTCTGCTCGTAGTTGTGAGCCATGGCGATATTATAAATAATCCCCTGCCTCCTGAACACAACATCAACGGACAACGCCATAAACCCGAGAGTTTCAAATTTCAAGTAGTTGTAGTTTGAAATCAGTTCCTTTAATTTTCCCTCGAAAATTGTTTCAAGCCTTACAAAATTTCTTTCATAAATTGTCTTTTCCATTTGCCTTTTCCTTTTCCGGCAGGGCAGGTTTCCCTGCCCTGCCTATTGGTTTTTATAGCGGTATGCTTTCAAGCAGTTCGCCGATTTGTTTCATTACTTCGCAATAATTTTTTTCAATTTCCTTTTTTGTTTTGTAGTCGTGTTCGTAGTCCAATTCCTCACTTAAAATTTGTGCTTTTTTGTAAAGGTCTTGTAAGAACATCAGTTTTCCCCCTTCTCGTTTTCCATAACGTACCTGAAGCTTTCCCTGTACCTGTCAATTAAGCCCTCTTCATAAAACGAAAAATATTTTTGTGTGTTCCCTGTTATTATGTGGTCAAGAAGCATAATGTCCATGTTGCGGCATGCGAATAAAAGCCTCTTGGTTATTTTCTTGTCGTTTTCCGATGGCGTAAACTCGCCGCTTGGGTGGTTGTGCATGACTATTATTGACAGTGCACCTATATTAAGGGCTTGCTTGATGATTTCCCTCGGATATAGAAGGCTTTGACTTAATGTTCCCTCGCTTACTGTCCTGTAATCCATAATTTTATTCTTTGCGTCAAGATACACGCAAAAAACAGATTCCTTGTCAAAAGGTGCTATTGTTTGAAAATATTTGATGATGTCGCCTTGTGTCCTGACAAGATTTTTCTTAAAGCCCGTTATCTCCTCTCTTAAACTTAAAACTTTATCCTGCAACCTCTTGAACTGCTCGACTTTCTGTTCCAGTGTTTTCATGTCTTGCTCCTTTTCTGCGCTTCGCGCTTGGTGTGTTGGAGTGTTCTTTGAAGGAACAGCTCCTCACCCCTTCCAACCTTTTCAAAAGGCTTTTAAAGGTTGCGAAGGGTGAGGGTAAAAAAGCTGAAGCGAAAAAAGGTTTAATATAATTTGAATAATCAAAATAAAACATCCTTCTGCCGCGTAGTTACTGGCACGGATTTGGAACAAATATAGTGACAGGGCATAAGGATTTTTTATTTGTTTATCATTAAAAGAAAAATTGAGCGCAAAAAGTATAATGGGATTTTTAGCGAACATAAAAATCCGAGCACGGGGCGAGGATTTTGTGAGCGCCGCCTCCTTTGCGTTTGCGGATTTTTCGGAAATCAGAAAGGTTTTTTTGCGAAGTGCAGTAAAGAATTGAAAAGCAATTAAAACTATAATATAATTTAAATAATAAACGAGGTGTTAAGTGTATAAATATAACGAGACATCCGAGCCTTTAGACGAACAGACAATTTTATGGAAATATATGGATTTTGCAAAATTTATAAATATGATAGAAACAAAATCTCTTTATTTTTGTAGATGTGATTTATTAGATGATAATTTCGAAGGTGTTTACCCTATTTTAACAGGAAAAGAACCATCATCTACATATGATAAGGAATCTCTTCTATTTCTTAAAAGTTTTAATATACAATTAAGAAAAAGAATATATATCAATTGCTGGCATATAAATAATGATGAATCTTTCGCAATGTGGAAAGTATTTAATGAAAAGGGACAAGGAATTGCAATCAAAGTACAAAATGAAAATCTAGTCGCTCTATTGGATGCTGATAGAGAAAAGAAGGTACTTGGAGGCAAGGTAAAATATATTGATTATTCAAATGTACCAAAAGGTTTTAAGAGTTATTATGATTTTACTTTATTAAAAAGAAAAAGTTTTGAATACGAAAAAGAGTTTAGATTAATAATACAACTAATTAAATCAAAAGAAATCGAAGGTGGTCATAAAGAATGGGACTTTTCCGACGATAAAAATTTAGTTAATGGCATAAGTTTAGAAGTAGATATAACTAAACTAGTTAATCAAATATATGTATCGCCGCAATCTCCCGATTGGTATTTTGAAATAGTTAAAAATGTTATAAAAAAATATGGAATTGAAATGGTCCCAATAAGATCTTCTCTTGATGACAAAACATTATTATAATTCAATTTATGCTGTGACGGAAAAGAGTAGAATGAATGGAAGATAAAAAAAAGAATGAAACACCGGAAAATAAAAAGGAAGAAGCCAGGAAAGCAGCCATTAAGACCGCAATCAATAAGTTTATTGGTAGTAATCCGATGTCGGAAGAAAATAAAAAGGCTTTATATAAAGAAATGAATAAAATGAGTAAAAACAGAAGGCCGCGGACCAATAGTCTTTGGTAAAGTCTTGTTTGAAATAAAAGATGTACTTATATTTGACCGGTACTTTATCAGCACATTGTTTTAGGTTTGTTACGTTTTCATTCGTCTTTTAATGAATCCTCATATTCCTTCTTGCTTTTATAAATAATACCATTAACATAATACACTCTGCCAGCATATATACCATCCTCTGTATAGCAACGAACCCAACCTTCCAACTTATTATTTTTAAAAGTTCCTTCCAATTCTAATTTTCCGCTCTCAAAATATCCTTTTATAGTAATTTCTACCTTACCATTCTTAAAGGTTGTTTCTAATTCCCCTTTTAAATTTCCACTTTCGTAGTATTGTTTCTCAGCACCTTCTCGTTTACCATTCTTATCATTCTTAAAGTTTGATTCGGATTTTAATTTTCCACTCTCGTAATATTCTTTCAAAACACCTTCTGACTCATTATTTTTAAAGGTAGTTTCATCTTTTAATTTTCCACTCTCGTAGTATTCATTCGATACACCTTCTACCTTACCATTCTTAAAGGTTGCTTCCCATTGTAAGTTTCCGTCCCCATAGTAAGTTTTCCAAACACCTTCTCTTTTGCCATTCTTAAAAGTCCCTACATACGTCCCTGTATTGCTACTTGGATCAGCATATGTTTTATCATCATAGTATTTATATCCGCTATCAGACGTATACACGAGCGTATTGCCATAACATGTTGCTATAATTCCTAAAAATACCATCATCATTAACAATTTTTTCATTATTCCCTCCTATTTCTTAGCTGGTATCCGTCATATCAAAACCAGCCAGCTTATTTTCATGAGTAATTTTACTCCATATGATGTTTAAATCAAGAAAAATATCTGTGAAAGTGAAGTTAAAATAAGATATACTTATTACTGCCCGGGGATCCCCTTGAAACACAAAATGCGTGGCGTTTTATCCCATTCCCCTCCAATTCCCCCTTAACGCCATGCAGTCTCCGGGCATCTATTTTTTTGCATACCTATTGCAGATTAGTTTACGCAATTTTAGCGTGAGCCAAGAGAACGAGGGAAAATAAGGAGAGTTAAAAGCAGTTCACTTCACAGAAAAAATTATTGATTATTGAGTTTTAAACCCTTCTTGTTTTAAAATATTTGGATTTATTTTTATTGCTGTTGTAAAATCTTCCGTAGCACCTTTATTATCCCCTAATTTTTTCTTTGCTATTCCACGATTAAAATATCCTTCTGCAGCTTCGGGTTTAAATTTAATTGCAATATTAAAATCCTCTATCGCCTCTTTTAAATTCCCTAATTCTCCTTTTGCAATGCCCCTACCAATATAAGTTCTTGTATCCTTTGGATTAATTGCTTCTGCTCTGTTAAAATCTTTAATTGCCTCCGCATTATTCCCTAATTTACTCCTAATTAAACCTCTATTAATATAAACCTCAAAATATTTTGAATTTATCTCAACCGCTTTATCTAAATCTTTAATCGCTCCTTCAGCATCTCTTAATTGAAATTTTACGACACCCCTATTCATAAATGCTTCAAAATAACTAGACTGTAACTTTATCGCCGTATTGTAATCCTCTACAGCATGTATAAAATCATCTAACATATTTTTCGCTAGGCCTCTATTAAAGTATATTATGGCATTATTGGGATTTATTTCTATTGCTTTATTAAAATCATCTATCGCGCCATTATGATTCTTCAATCTACCCTTCGCTACACCCCTGCAAAGATAAGCTTCTTCATCTTTGGAATTTATTTGTATCGCCATATCGAAATCTTTCAAGGACAATTCGGAATTTCCCGTATTATCCAATATAGCACCCCTTGTAACATACGCTCTTACGTTATTTGGGTTTATTTGTATTGCCTGTGCAATGTTTTCTAAAGCAAGTTCATAATTGCCTAATCTGTTATTTGTGATTCCAATATTAATATATGCATCCTCATTTTTTGGATTAATTAAGATGGCTTTGCTAAAATCTTCAATTGAACCTGCTAAATTTTCTAATTTACCTTTCGTAACGCCCCTGTTTATATAAGCATCATCATTATCTGGATTTATTTTTATTGCTTTTGTGAAAAGTTTTTCCGACTTTTTGCTGTTTTCCATAAAGTTATATGTAATTCCAATATTAGAATAAATAATGCTTTTGATTTTTTTGTTAATATAAATATCTTTTATCTTATTAGTAAGGTGTAAAGCGTTATTATAATGGTTTCTTGCCTCGTGAAATTTTTGTAATTTATATAAACAAACACCTATAAGAATATGGGCAGCCGTTCTATTTTCAACATTTGCTTCTGGATGATTTAAACATTTTTTATATTCATTTACAGCTTCAATAAACTTTTTTTCTTTAACAAATGTTTCCCCTTTCTTAAATGAATGTTGTAATAAAGGATGATCTCCGAGACCGTCTACGTATGGTTGAGCATATCCTCTTATTATTAGAGCACTTTGTTCAGTTATTTTATTATAAAAATCTTTTTGTTTTTGTTCTTTTTCTTTATTCTTTTTTTTCAAAATAATAGTATAAATAGTAATTAAAATAAATAGAATGAATAGTATCCAAATTAATGTTTTAATATCTTTTGAAATGTCTTTTTGTATCATTAGGCCTAAAATTCCCAATATTAAAGCTATTAATCCTGAAATAATCTCAAAAATATACTCCATTTATTTTCTCCTTAATAAATTCTGATTAATTCTGTCATTTAGTATTATCAATGTCAATATGAATACGGAAAGAGACTTGATTTTGAATAATGTATCAAATATAATTAATATTGCCCGGGGTTCTGGCGTCTAAACAACCCACAAACTAAATTTCGTTCTCCACCAAAGCTCCGGGTTTTTATTTAAATAGAAAATTCAATGCTCAGAGTTCTTTTATTATGTGTTTTTCAGTTTTGTCTTTAGAATCTTTTCTACCGCCCCCGCTATCATATTATATAATATCATCCACAACCCTCTTTATAGTTATCAAAGTGAGTTGTTCCTGCCCTCGTCACCGTAAATATTTGACTTGGCGGGGGCGAGGGCAGGAACGACGAACAATCACCAGACGCAGATTTTAAGGGGGTTGCGGATATATTAAACTATGTCAACCATAGCCGGGGGCGCGCGGACCTGGCTTTCCGGCTTTTTACCCTCTCAAACGAAATCATTTCGCCTTAAAGGAGTAGTTGCGTTAGTGGCCGCGGCCCGAACGGGTCAAGACTATGGTCTTTATCGGCTTGAGGTTTACCCCGCAAAACGGCACGGCGGATTTTCGCCGGGCAACGCCAAAAAGAAACCGCCCTAACTTTGACTTTAAAAAACGAAACGTTTCGTTTTTGCGGAACGTTTCGTCAGGAAAAAGTGAAAAGGGAAAGGGGAAAAGGAAGAGGGTGAAACCTTCTGCATTAATTTCCCCTTAACAACACAAATAAAAACCCCTGTAAAAATCCCAGCCTATGTGAGCAAAGCGAACCAGGTGAAACTTCCATTTTTTACAGCGGGTTTTATCCTTAATAGGCCTTGTAAAGTATCGGTATGTTACATGCATTTAATAAAATACTTTTAAAATAACGAATAATGTATCGTGTCGTTACGTGCGCTGTATATCGTGTCGTTGCGTGCAGTATGAATTGCCAGACGAAATCATTTCGTTTTTGACCCCGGAGAGCCTTTTATTCCTAAAAATCCGGTTTGGCGAAATCATTTCGCCTCGTGCGTATTCCAGCCCGTAATCTTGCCAGACGAAATCATTTCGCCCCGGCCTTTCCCCTAAATTTTAACTAAAATTAACTTCCTTTCAGACTTTTTTTATCCCAAAACAGATTTTTTTCTGTCTTCTTGTTTCATTTTGAAATAATTCGGGGCTAAATTCATAAAACGAAATCATTTCGCCTCCGTGCGTATTCTAGCCCGTAACCTTATCAAACGAAATCATTTCGCCTAGGCCTGCCCCGACCCTTCCAGACGAAATCATTTCGTTTTTACCCTTAATAGCCTTTTCAGGACCCGGAAACGAAATCATTTCGTTTTTCCTTATATACGAAATTTTAGGGATATTAGATATCGGGCATGGGTAAAAAGTCCTGTTATAGTGAATCCTGAGAAGAAATTTTTAAGAAAAATGCTTGAAAATCTGGTTTGGCGAAATCATTTCGTTTTTGACCTTGAGCGGGATTTAAAAAAGTATTTTTAATTGTTTTTAGTCAATCAAAGGCCTTCCGCAGCTGCAAACCTATAAAACGAAATCATTTCGTCTAGATCCTCCTTCAGCTGCTTTTACCAGGCAGGGAAGGGAAACGAAATCATTTCGTTTTTTACCCAGGAAAACCTTTTATGGCCAAAAATCCGGTTTGGCGAAATCATTTCGCCTCGTGCGTATTCCAGCCCGTAATCTAGCCAGACGAAATCATTTCGCCCCGACCTTTTTCCTGAATTTTAGTCAAAATTAACTTACTTTCAGACTTTTTTCTGTTTTTTTTGTTTCATTTTGAAAAAATATTGGGTTAAATTCATAAAACGAAATCATTTCGTCTCCGTGCGTATTCCAGCCCGTAATCTTGCCAAACGAAATCATTTCGTTTTTGAGCTTGGCAGGGGGTTATTTTGCCTCAGGCGAAATCATTTCGCCTGGGCCTGATAGGATAGGGGATTTTCCGGAATACAGGACAAGGCCTTTTTCAAGGTCAAAAGTTCCCACATGAAAATTTTCAACGTTCATTTCAGAAAGCAGGCTGTGATACAGGCGTTCTTTCCCGGGCCTGACTATAAAATATTTGGCAAAGCCGGAAGGGTAGTATGAAAGGTAGTCGTTTATATATCCTCTTATTATATCTTTGGGCTTGTCCGCCAGCTGGTACTCGACAAATCCACTTTTGTTGTCCCTGTCCGTAAAAATAAAGTCGGGAATCCTGTATGTTCCGTTTTCTTTTTTCCTTATGCGCCTTAACCTGTAATCCGTGGTGAAGTTCACGGCCTTTTCATGCCTCATAAAATAAACGAGCAGGTCCAGGACTCCGGCATCGTGGGCCAGTTCCTTTTCGTTAATCTTATACCTTGCCGCGTCAATGCCGAGGCTTTTTAAATGCTGAATTCCCTGATACGACATAAAATATATTTTTTCTCCTCCAAAATGCTTGAAAGAAGTGCTGTCAAGCAGGCCCTTGTCCTCTAACGCGGATAAATAGTTCCTTGCCCGGCTGTATGTGCCGAAAAAAAGGCCTTCAATGTGCCTTATCAGCGATATTTTGTTCTCGTATATGAATGTAAGGATTTCCGTTTCGCGTTCCTTGATTTCATCCTTATTCATTTGCGGTTTATTCCTCGTTTTCTTCCGGGATTTCCGGTTTGTCCTGCGCTCCTTCGGCCATTTCTTTTATATGTCTCCATTTAAGCCCGCCGGATTTGCCTGTAAGGTTATCAGCTTTCTGCTCATTTATAATGACGTTGGTAGTTTTATTATCCGTCTTTTTTCTCTCAGGCCTGTATAAACCATGTGATACCTGCTTGTCTTTAAAGTCGATTAGCTCAATGACCGCAATATAAGTTTTACCACCTGTAACGTCCTCGATTTTTACGCAGGCCTGGCCGAGCCTCAAAAATTTAAGCTGGTTTGGATGGATGTTGAATTCTTCTTCCAGTTTTTTCGTGTGCCCTGAAACATTTCCCTGATGGTCATATGAATAAACCGCGCGCTCGATGGTCTTTGTGCCGAAAGTCTTTGAAAAATATTCGGCTGTTTCCGGATCCTCGACTTTTAAAATAATTTTGTTCCTGGAATTTGTAAGTATCTGGTTTTTAAGATTCTCTCCGTATTGTTTTAAATCGCCTAACGATTGGTGTCCGAATATAATTCCCACTTTTGCCTCGCGCGCCTTGTTTATCAGTTCCGAAAATCCCGGATAAACGATTTTATCGAATTCGTCAAGGTAAATGAAAAAAGGCTTCAGCTTGTCCTGGGCTATGGAATACCGCTTCGCTATTTCAGCCTGAATGTGCATCATCATCAATATCGAAAGCGGCTTGTACTCCTGCTGGTATATGCCGGAATTTGCCTGGAACAGAAGTATTTTTCCTTCGTTTAATATCTGCCCTATGTCAATTTCAGGATTGAGCGTATTTATCTGAGAAGCCCAGTCAGGAGTCACAAACTGCGTCAGTTTGTTCACCAGTCCGCTTAAATTCCTGTCAAGGTCGGGCTTTTTTATAAAATCAAGCAGGTATCGCGCGTTTATGTCATTCGGCATTTCATTGCATATGGGCTGAAGATAAACTCTCGGGCTTACTGTCATCCAGTATAAATCCTCAAACGTGATTATTTTCCATTTTTTCATAAGCACCGCGGTTGTAGCCTGTAAAAACCTTTGCGCTGTGTCTATGTAATACTGTTCTGAATTCGCCATGTTGTAATAAAGCGCGGTAAAAATCCTGTTTGATATTTCACCGGCGTTATCCCCGGCCAATGGGTTATATGTCATTGAATTTTTGTCGCCGAGATTAAAATAACAATATTCCAGGTCCCGGCCGTATGCGACTACAGCTTTTTCTATCCTTTCCCTCATATTGCTTTTTATGTCGTAAATAAAAACTCCGTTCTTAAAACGGATATCCTGAATAATCTGCGGATAAAAAATAAACCTTGTCTTTCCCGATCCTGTAGTGCCGATTACCTGCACGTGCGTATACCTTGACAGTTCAGGAATAGCGGTGTTGTTGTTTATGCTGATAGGGAACTGCCCCCAGTCTTTGGCAAGCTGTGTTTCAGCTGTGTGGTTTAAAATCACTTTTCTTCCGGTGTCCGGCAGCGGCTTTTTATAAAAAATAGCGGCTAAAAATATTATCAACAGAGGCAGAAACATAGTGTGCTCAGGAGCAGGGAAATACCTTGAAAAAAATGATTTGAGCACTAAATCAGTTATATGCGATAAGGGAAGCACGCAGATTATGGGCCAGATGCGGCTCGGTTTTTCTTTGAATATGCGGTAAACAAAAAAACCTAAAAATAAAGCGTCAATAAGAGCCGTGAATATGTTGAATTCCATATTAAAATAATACTCAAGCACGTAAACAAAAAAAGCGCCTAAAATTATAAGCATATCAAATAAAAATGTTTGCATTGTTTACCCCTTTATATCTTTATTCCTATCTTTAAACTGAACTGCTATATTTTTTTTATTTCTTCAATTGCATCCCGCAATTTTTCAATGACTTTTTCCTTGTTTTTGCACGTGCCGGATATCGAAATTTTTATTTTGTCTTTTGCGGTGTTTATCATTACTTCCTGAGCCTTTTTCATTTCTTTTCTTATTTGCTTCGCGGCATGCCTAGTTTTTGTGCCTTCAAGCACGCTTAATACCTTATCAAGTTCTTCCGGAGATTTTTTTATCCACGTGCAGCCGTCAAAAAATGTCGCCTTGTCCTCTTTTATAAGGTCAACTATGCGCTCGTTTCCGCCTACCTGAAAATAAAGCTGGATTGTCCTTACGTCAACCTTCAGCCTTTTGGCTATCTGCTCGTTATTCAGGCTGTATTCGCTTTGAAGCCTTTTGATATGTTCCAGTGTGTCCATGAAAGTCATGTTGCCGCGGAAATAGTTGTCCGCTTCCGTTATTTTCATCGCAAGGGCATCGTCAGCTGAAACAAGAATTGCTTTAAAATATTTTATTCCCGCTTCTATGACAGCAAGTTTCCTGTGAAATCCGCTGATTAACTGGAACTTGCCGTCCTTGTATCTTACTATTCCCGGGACCTGCTGTCCTATTTCCTTTATGCTTGATAAAAGTTCCCTGTATTTTTGCAGGGGCTGTGTTCTTATCTGAAAGGTCTTGTCGTCCAGTATGTCTTTTACCGGTATCATGACAACCTGGCCGTGCTCTTCTATTTCCTTTGTGAGAGCCTCGCCGGTCTTGTCTTTATGAGGCGCAAACTGTCTTTTTAACGCCTCGGTTCTTTGCTGTGCCTTTATCTTCCTTATTTCCCGCAAATTCTTTAATGAAGGCATAATATTTTCCCTCCTATTTGTTTAATTTCGCGATTAATTCCTCTTTTAAATTATAAAAATCCTGAACGTATTTTTGTTCTTTCCTTAACATCAGGTCCACCGGATATCCGTCCCAGTTGGCTTTTGCGTAAGCCGTGGCCCTGCATATTACGGTCGAGAATATCTGTTCTTCGCCAAAAATTTTTTCTATTTCCTCCACAAACTCAGCCGGGATTGTCCTGTTGAATTCAAACTGGTTTATTAACGCGCCGAGTATTTCGATTTTATGCCCTGATTCTTTTGAGATTTCCTCTATTGTCGCAAAAAGGTTTGAAATTCCGATTAGTTCGTTTTTCCCGGGGATCACCGGTATTATTACCCCTCCGGCGATATTCAGGGCGTTCAGCGTAAAAGCGTTCAGGGAAGGGGGGCAGTCGATTATTACGAGGTCAAACTCCTTGATTTTTGACAGCAGGGAAGTGTTTGATTTTAAAAGAGTATTAAACTGCTTTTTATTCGTGATAACACGTTCCAGCTGCTTCATTTTTTCGCGGTTTGAAGGTAAAAGGAATAATTCCTTGCCTTCTCCGATGCCGTGCTCGTCAGGATATACCTTTATTGTTTCTACGTCCTGGCCCGCGTAAGCGTCAGCTATGGTTTTTCCTTTTTCTACATCCTCGATTTTATAATCCAGAAGGGTAGTGGCTATGTTGTTTTGCTGGTCGTTATCTATTAAAAGGACTTTATGGTCGTCCGCGAATACACTGGCTATATTTATTGCAAGAAATGTTTTTCCTACTCCGCCTTTGTTGTTTACCAGGGCTATTACATTTTTCATGCGTATAAACTCCTGTTAGCCTTATATTTTGAAATATAGATTATTACTTTTCCCTTATTACGTCAACCCAATAAATGTTTTTTTATATTTGTCCGCTATTGTCCGACATAATAGCAGATTTAATGTTTGTTTGTCAATATAAGATTGTTTTTGATTTGTTTGTTTAAAAATATACAAGATAAGAATTTTTTTCTCGAATAATATAAAAATTAGTTAGTTTTTCACTAATCACAAGGTCTTTGATTCTTTTTGTTTTTGGTATTTTAATTTAAGTCGTTGTTAACGATTTATTCATTAGTACTTTAAAATCATTCAGATTAAGTCATTAAGTATTTAGTGCTCCAGGAAACTCCAACGTTATAAGGCTTAAACCGAAATTTTTACGGGTTAGTTTACGCACGATATGGGCTAGAATACGTGCATAACTTGGTTTTTTCCGGATAAGAATACGCACATAACGGGTTAAAGTACGTACGGATATTTTTTACGGGCTGGAATACGCACGACATATTTTTTATGGGGTAAAGTACGCACATTAAAATAATTATTCACATTACGGGCTGGAATACGCACGTAAGGGCTGTTTTTAGCCTATATTTTGACAAATCTGTACCAGATAATGTATTTTTCCATATAAAAATATACCATATATTGGATAACCCTTAAAATATAGGCATTTATTGTTTGTTAAAGGAAAGCTTTGATGTGGGGCTTTTTAAGGGGTTAAACACTGGAAATCTGGGCTGGAATACGCACGGCGATTTAAAGCGCAATTAATACCTGGTCATTATTAAAATTCCAACCCGAAATTATGCTTTTACTTTTTAAATTTCCAAAAGCACTTTCCAGGTTTCTTTTGCGTTCATATTTTGTTTTGGTTACCATGCCTATTTGTTCGCAAAGCTGGTCAATATTGAAAGTTATAAATTTTTTTTCGTTATTTTTGCCCTTGCGCTTTGATATTAAAAGGCCCAGGTAAAACTCAATAGGGGAATCAAGTTTTTTGTATTCTGCCGAATTCATTATGAAAAAATATTTTCCTTTTATGCTTTTTGCGAAATATTCATTCAACACCACTCTTGTCTTAACCTGCTTGTCGGTCACCATGATCCCTTTATCGTCATAAGTTTCAAGGGTATCAAGCATATTTATAGTAATCTCGCCGGGTATGTATTTGACTTCTTCTTTATCTTTATATCTGTAAACCTTATCGGTAAGGATTTCGGTGTATCTGAGGATATGAAGGCAGGTTTTAAGCTTTTCATATGCGTTGCCTCCGGTACCCCAGCTGAGGCGTTTTACAATATCCCTGTTAAAGAACGTCACTGTACGGTCATCAGGGCATCCTGCCTCATAATAAAGCCTTTCTATCTCAAACCAGAGCCTCATGGCCATGTTATTGGGTATCATATGGGTTGTTTTATTGCGGCACGTGAGCTTTCGCTGATATCCGTCAGCATCCGTAAATAAAAGAATCCTTTCGTCCTTTATAAATTTGTTTGTGGCCCAGCCTGGATTGATTTCAGCTATGTTAACGTCTATTATTTCCGTAGTCTTGATTTTTACCATGTCCTGAGATCCGGTTCTTTCCCCGTGGACCGCTTTTAAATTGTCTAATCCATTTTGAAGGCTTTTATTCAGGTACGCGCCCTCGTTTTCGATTTCCGGCTTGTCATAATCCATATCACGAGAGTGTAATGTTGCCTTGAAATTGCTTGCTTCCTCGATTATCGCGTTCGCGCCGTCCGGATATCTGGAATATTCCTTATACATCTTTATATAAAAGCCCGCGTTTTTTTCCCAGTCGGTTTCGCCGACAGAATCGGTCACAAGCTCCTGATAATATGTAAAGTTACTGTCATTCTCCAGACTATTTTTTCTTTCGGGCATGCTTTGAGCCTTCCTTCTTGTAATTGGATTCTTCTTCGTTTAACAGGTTGTCGCTGATAAGGGTTTCTTTGCCGTTGTTTGAATATTTTTTATAAAATTGGTCCAGGGCAAGGATTGCTATGTCGCTGAATGAGTAGATTTTGAATTTATCCCTTTTTTTCAGGTCCTCGATGCGCTCATTAAGCTCTGCCGGCAGCCTGAAACTCTTTTTTATGTCACGGTTCATTAAATACTCCCTTGCTGGTGTTTATTTTGTCCTTTTTGTCCGCTATTGTCGGACAGAATAACATATTGAAAAGGATTGTCAATAAAAATAGTTATTCTTTATCTTTATCCTTTTCATACAACACGGACAATTCCTCCGTGCTTCCAATTATGCAGGTTTCCTTATTTACATCCCCGACCTTTACGCCGATTTCAAAAGCTTCTTTTGCTTCGGCAAAAGGGAAATAGTACGTCTTTATCCATCCTTTTAATTCTTCTGCCTTATCTCTTGTTATTGAGCCGTTGTCAAACAAAAAATCTTTTGCTTCTTTGCCATAAAGGATAGTGCAGTGATATTCCTGGCCAGCGTCTTTCTCGTATTTATCCCAGATAGTCATTTAATGCTCCTTATTAAATTTTTGTGAAATAATATTAAAACAGGGAAGGGGAAAAGGCAAGAGGAAAGAGATAGGGCAACAAAGGTTGAAAATATGAGAGAAAAGTGATAAAGTAATTGTATTATAACTTATATCTAAAGGAGGAAAAATGGAAAAATTAATCTTTGAAGACAAAATTTTTGATGAATTTCAATATTCAGCAGAAGAGGACTTTGAGAAAGACGTTATTAAACATTCAAAAGAAATATTTGGATCAAATTCCTTATATATTGATATAAAAAAAAGAATAGGTGAAGATAATATTCTATCAATACCTGATGGATATTTATTAGATTTTTCTTTTGAAAGTCAACCTCGCTTATATATAATCGAGAACGAACTGGTTTCTCATGATCCATTCAAACATATAGGACAGCAGCTATTAAAATTTGCTATTTCTTATAAAAAAAGCGGTAGAAATATTAAAACCTTTTTATTAGATGAAATTCTTAAAGATTCAGCAAAAAAAGAAATGGTTGAAAAAAATTTAAAAAGTACAAATTATCGCAATATTGATGATTTCCTTGAAAATATTATATTTGAAAAAGAAGTTGGAGCAATAATAATAATAGATGAGATAACCGAAGATTTGGAGAATGTTTTGAGTAATCTTACTATGAAAACAGATATATTGGAATTTAGAGCGTTCGTTTGTGGCGAGCAAATGGTACATGAATTTACTCCATTTCAGCAAGAGTTGACTATAGAATCGGAAGTGAAAACTGATGATATTGATACAATTGTAGTGCCGGCAAATGAGGACGGATTTAAAGAAACCTTTCTAGGTGAGGATTGCTGGTATGCAATTAGAATTTATAGTTCTATGATTGAAAGAATAAAATATATAGCCGGATATCAAACTGCTCCTACTTCGGCCATTACGCATTATGCAGAAGTTAAAAATATTGAAAAATATGAAAAGACAGGGAAATATGTGTTGCATTTTAAAGATAAAGCCAAGCGAATAGGGCCGTTAAAATTAGTTACTAAAGCTGATAAAGGAAGGGTAAAGGCACTGCAAGCTCCACGATATACTTCGTTTAAAAAATTAATTAAAGCCAAAAATCTTGACGAAGTTTTTATTTGAATAGTTGATAGGCTTATTAAAGGAGGGTAATTTGCAGGAACTAGATAATATTCAAAAATTTATAGAAAGCGAACAGTCTGAAAATGCAAAAGACTATTTAATATTTCCTTTATTTAAGAAGATATTTGAAAGCAAAGATTTTAAAAAACAAACTGAAGCAAGTGGAGCGGATTTATATATAGAAGGAAAGCTAATAGTTGAATTAAAAGATAAGTATGATGATTGGTGTTCTGGATTTTTTCAAGCGGCTCATTATCAGAAAAAGGGATTAACTTTCTCAACTATATGTGTAATTTCCTATCATTTTGTAGCTTTATGGAAATTAAAAGATTTACCTAAAGAAATTCACAGTATTATTTCAAAATCAGATTCGCAAATAGCCCCCAATGAAATTGGTAAAATTAATTCAAAAAAATTAAGTAAGGCTCAAAAGAACTTATTATTGCAATCAGCCACATTTACCATAGATGAATATAATTACGGCATGTTTAATGATATAAAAGTATTATTATTAGAATTTCTTGACTATTTGAAAAACCTAGATTCAACAAAACTACAAATTAATCCACAAAATTTTATTCATATAATTGAGTCGATGGAAAATTATTTTGATAATCCAATGGATGCTATTCATTGCTTTTATGCCATTGTTAATTTTTGGGATACTACTAGTGTTGTCGCGGAAGCTAGAGAAAATGCTCCAAATCAAGTCTGGGTTAGTTGCCAAAATGGAAGAAAAAATAGTGAAACAATTATTATCAATCCTAAGAAACAATTTGAATTTAGAAAATTTGTTGAATCTCATTATGTTTTTACACATCACGAAGAAGGATTAACAACGGATTATTACTTTAGTAGATTTGATGAGGTAATTTCAAAATTAAATCCTGAATATACTAAACAGCACGGTATTTTTTTTACTGATATTAATTTAAGTAAGTTTGCTTTATGGTTTGTACATCATTTCTATGAAACAAAATTATCAAAAAAGTATATTATTTTTGATCCTGCTGCTGGTTCTGGAAATTTAGTTACGAGTTGGAGGCGCAATCATTTAAAGCATAAAATTGTATCGGAACTGCAGCCGGATTTATTAAAAATAATTGAAAGAAGAATGAAGAATGATGAAATTCATTTAGAAACTGGTTTTACAGTTATACCAAAAACAATAGAAAATAAAGGATTAAATTTTCTTGATAAATCCGCAAAAGATTATCTTGCGGAAATACAAAGTGCTTTGAAGGAAAAAAACCTCAAGATTGATAAGCCCTTTGCTTTTTTGTTAAATCCACCATATAAAAATACTGACGAAAATGAAGGAGTTAGAATTGAAACTAAAGCGGAATATGGAATTGATAAATCAATCATAGCAATTTCTGGTGAGGATGCTGGTAAAGAAAGATATCTTGCTTTTTTAACGCAAATTATTAATATTTCAAAAATTCAAGTTGCTGAAGATCCTACATTTAAACCTATTATTATGATTTTTACTCCTACATCGTGGTTGATTCCAAGGCCAACTTATAAAGATTTTAGAAAAATATTTGATAGTTATTTTAAATATGAAACAGGTTTTATAATAACAAGTAATGAATTTTTTAAACTTCAGGGTACTTTTCCAATTGCTTTCACAATATGGAGTTATAACGAAAGTGCAAACGATAATAAAATTAAATTAAGGGATTATACTCACTTTACGGCGAAAATGTTAAATTTAAATTGGAATCAGTCCATAGAAAATTTAAATAGCGATATTTCTAAATTATTAAGAGCTACAAAGACAATTACATTTTCAACTGATAAAGAAACAATACAAGAAAATCTCAAACAGACAATGTATGATTTTAAAAGAGATCCAACAAAGCAGGAATTAGACTCAAAAGAAATTTTTGGTGGTTTGCCTCTCAAGGATGAGAGAAGAAAGAATAAAAAAACCTACGGAATTTCAAACTCAAAATATATAGGTTTTATGGATGATTGTACCCCTGTTAGAATTAGACCTAAACAAGATGATAGATTTGATAATAAAAGCAATTTAGATACAGTATGGTTTAGACTTGATGCACCATTTAAGGATATGAATAAAATTAAATGCTTAAATGGTCCAAGCGATAATAGAAGTTATTGTGCTTATGATTTAGAGACAGCAAAAAAGACATTTACTTGGTTTTCTTTAGCTAAAGCTTTTAATGGAAATTATCCAATTTGGGCAAATCAAATGGATATCTGGATTCCGAACATCACGAAAGATTATGAAAAACATTTTTATTCATTATGTTTCGCTTTTGTATTAGCCGAAAGCAGAGCTGTTATAACTAAATTTGAGAAAGATAATCCAATACAAGGTGCTCCGGAAATATTTGTAGACAATCCATTTAGTCCTAATAACCCTGATTCATTTTGGATGAAAATATTAGATAAGCATATTTCTAAAGATGTTATAAATGCTATAAATTTAGTAAATGAAATAAAGGAACTATATAAGATTTGGAATGTAGATTATTGTAAAGACCAAATACTAAAAAATGTTGGGTTACAAGATGAGCCATATTTTAAATATTTTGATTATCCGGATTTTGTAAATAAAAATAGTGGTTTAATTCAAATAAAAAAATATGCAGAGATAAACGGGAAAAATGATTTAACACAAAAATTTTTAAAAATAACAGAACTATCGAAAATTGTTAAAGAGGAAATATATTCAATATTGGTAGATAAATTTAAATACTTTGAATAATTATAAAACTGCAGTATATTCAATTAGTTAAGGATTCGGAATGACGATTGAGAAATTAATCAAACCAGGTTATATATACGTATTAATACATCCATCTTATCCCGACCTTTATAAAATTGGAATTACCACGCGTAAACCAGAAGAAAGACTAGCCGAGCATAATAGTAATTATGAAAAACATGCAGGTAAAATCGTTAAAGAGACTGGTAAGAAATGGGAATTAAAAGAATTCCATGCAGTTCCTGATACATATTGGGCCGAAGCTGTATTTTGGGCAAATACTGTTTACTCGGTTATCCCTTATCGTTATGGAGTTGAAGTATGCGAAATGAAGTGGGATGAGGTAAGTTTAGCATTAGATAAAGCAAAGAAGGCAGGTTTAAGACCACCGCCAAACACTAAGCCCATATATGACACTATTTATGCATATACAGTAGAAATGAAGAAACGACTAGAAGGCCGTAATATATCACTTGAAGGGTATGTCACAAGTCGTTCCGGCAAGTCTAATTTTAAATGTAGCAATGGGCATACGTGGAAAGCATGGTCCAAAGCGGTATCCGAAGGTGAAGGATGTCCTCATTGTGGTATTGGTTCTAAAGACCCGGAAGAAATCTGGAAAACAGCCAAACTTGGATATATTTATTTGTTGAAACATCCTGATAAACCAGGGTTTGTCAAAATACAATTATCATACGACTCAAGCGTCAGATTTGAATGGGATGAAGGTTGGCAGTATCTTCGTTATCTTTTCGTTATAGAACCCGTTTTAGCCGAGACATTGCTTTGGGAAATGATAGGTAAACCATTGCCTCATGATCGCGAACCAATTGAAATAGATTTAAAAGTAGCAGAAAATATATTCAAAGGCTTGTATGAAAAAATGCAAAGTATAATAGCTGAAGGAGAGAAGATAAAAGAAGAAATTCGGAAAATAGACTAAACAATTTGTGCTTGGGTCAATTAAGACAACGGGTTGTTTTAAGATTTTATTGTTTTATAATATTTTTTACGATCCTTTCAACCCCTTCTTTTAGATTCTTGTACCTAATATTTATTCAATTTCTTCATCTTTCAAATTTTTTTCATGATTTGCTATAATTATTTCAGATAAGGTTTGTGGATTTTCGTTAACAGGAGATTTAATTATAGATATCTTTAATATTTCGGAAATTTTTGATATTTGTATATCTTCAGGATACCAACACTCTATATGTGGTACATACATTTCTTTATAGCTAACTTCCTCAGCTGCGACTTGCCACGATATTATATTTTCATAATATTGTTCATTAAGGATTAAAAATACTGGTGGCCAATCAGTAGGCATAAGAAAATAGTATCTCATTAACATTTCCTCAATTAGTTCATTGGAAATATTCCTTAAGTCTACTAAACAAACATAACCTCTTTTCCGTCCATAACTATTTTCTGATTGAGCGTAAGTATATTTGAATTTTTTATCTTTATTATTCTTAATTACTCCAGTTTCCCTAATTTTTGTATATCTTTTTTCTGACGTTACATGAAATACTTTATTAATAAGTAAAGGAAGTATTTTAGCCTTTAAGTCTGTTTTTAAACAGGAAATTACATTTTCATTTAATTTTTCCATTTATTTACTTTTCTTTTGGCATATCAACAGAACGTTCTACGGCCTGTTTTAAGTCCTCGTCTTTTATGTGTGAATACCTCATTGTACTTTGTATATGCTTATGCCTGAGAGTCCTTTGTATTATCTCGATATCGCTTCCTGATTGCCTGAGCCTGGCCGCGAAGGTATGACGCAGGGAATGGGGCGTTAGGTCTTTCTGGATGCCGGCACGGTATAAATACTTCTTTATAAGCAGCTGCACCATGCGCTCAGTGAGCCGCTTTTTCTGGTTTGACTGAAATATAAAGTCATTACGGCCAATAGGGGATTTTAAGCTGTTTAAATATTTATCAAGCAGTGGTTTTAGCTTTTTACGCATATAGACCTTGCCCGGGCCGGTTTTACTGTCCCGGATAATCAAACAGTCCTCCTGGATATCCTTTAGCCTTAGATTCAATACCTCGCTGATTCGCAGGCCTGTGTAAAGCATGGTAGTAAACAGGATATAGTCCCGGATGTGCTTAGGATTGCCCTGCAGGGCCTCAAAAAAGCGGTCCTGCTCGATAATTGAGAGATATTCAGGCTCGGACATGGAAATGCCCTTAATTTTGATTTTAAAGGGCTGTTTTATGTGTCCGCGGTCAAATAGGAAGGCCAGGAACTTGGCTATGGCGTTCTTTTTGAGGTTCTGGGTCTGGTTTCGGCTGTTAAAGCCTGAAAGGAACGTATCAATGGATTCCTGAGTGATTGCCGGCAAGCTGTTTTTGTGGGCTTTGAGGAATTGCCTGACTGCAACGAGGTAGTTTTTAATCGTGTTCGCGCTTTTGCCCTCGGCCTGCAGGGAAGTTGAAAAAGTTTTTATATAGTCCATGAACCGATTTTAACGCAGCTGTGGCCAGATGTCAATAAAGTTTCGTATAATGTATATTATACGAATGTCCGTATGTCTAAGAATTTTAAATCTAATATTCTATTTAAGTAGTTTTTCGGCTAATTTTTCAATTCTTTTTTTCCCAATGATATTTTCAAACAAAACTCCCAAATCTTCTATCAAATGTTGTTTTGTCAAAACAAGGTCAAAATTCGAGTTTCTTTTCATAACAATAATTTCTTTTTTTGCAAATTTAATAACAGCTCGCAAATAAAAAAAATAAGCTGTCCAAATTTCTGCAAAATTAAATGCTACGCCTATCAAAATTATAAAAAAAACAAAAAAATGAGAACTTATATTCGAGTTAATTGATTCGGGTATTTCTATTTGTATCATTTGAATGATAATACCTAAAACAAGATAAACCCAGGCAACTGTAGCAAAATAATGTCTTATTAGATAACCCCTAACTGTTCCACTTCTTTCAAAAATATGAGATTCATCAAAAATAATAGCCCCAGCATTGACTTCATTAAGTTCTCTGTTAGTTATTGGAATAGTCTTTTTTGACATATATGCAGAAATTAATTGAATTATAAGGCCGATAATAAAAATTTGGTTATGCAATTTCCCGAGTGCATTAAACATAGAAACTCCTTTTAGTGCAAAATTTTATTAATTTATTTAAAGTACTCATAATTTCTTCTGTGCTTATAAATCCTCTTTTAATACTTATAGTTAATCTTTCTAATTTAATAATTCTTCTAAATCCGAATAGCCTCTTGTACCTAAATAATTTATAATTTTTTTTGCAAGTTCTTTTTCATTTGTATTTATTGCCTTCATTAGAATTTCTTTTATTTCTTCTTTCCATCTATAAATATTCCAACCTTCATTATCACCTTTCACCATTAAATCCAAGCACAAAAGAACATCTTTTGTATATTTGTCAATAAGTCCTACTAATATTTTTATTACCTCATGGTCAAGATCAATTTGTCCATATAATGCTAAAGAGTCCTTTAATTGTTTTATATTCCAACTTTCATCAAATTTATTTGATGCAAACCACCACCCAAATGATTCTAGTTCATCTTTAATATTTTCCTTATTATCTGATAATTTTGCATTAACTAGTCGTTTTTCCCACAAAGAAATTAATCTTTCTAAAATTGTAGGGTTAATTTCTTCTTTTGTATAATATAGACTTTCACCAACAAATGTAAGCGCATGAGCTCTTATTAATGGATTTTTGATATTCCAAAAATTATTAAACAAATTTACTCCAAATTCGTCATTCAACTTTCCTCTCCAATAAAAAGACATTATATGTTTTGCTAACGCTTCATTGCTATCTTTCTTTATTTCTATATTTATTTCCGTATTTAATTTATTAACAGCTTTCAAGTAATAATTTCTGGTGATATCATAAACATCATCGTAAGGTGACTGCCATGTTATATATGAATCCCATACTGCATCATATTCATTTGGTTTATCATCCGGAAAAATTTCAGGTAAAAATTTTATTACCCATTTTTTATCCAAAAGAATTAATTGTGGTAATCTTTCTCCATATGCAGCACGAACGGCTAAAGAAAATTCTTTTTTTGTATCTAAATGTTTTTCAAGTAAAATTTTTATTTGTGGAAAATAATCAAAACCTTGCGCAATTAAATCGACTGCATCTATTTGTTTTGTCATCCATCGTCTAATCCATAAAGCAAATGAAACAACGGTTAATATTGCTTCCCCACGAGTTGTGTTGATTGCGATTGTTAAAAGGTCGCCTTTATCATCGTTTACTGTTGGATCTGGGTCTTCTGATAAAAATTCAATTATTTTCCATATTTCATCCTTCAACGAAATATCTATTAAATCTTTATTAAATCCAACTTCGAAAAGTCTTAAAATATCCTTTCTTGTCCAACCCCAATGAGGATCAGCGTCCATAAAATTTCGTTTTTCTTTTCTAACAATTTCTCTCGGTTGAGATATGATCCAGTTGCAAAATGGTACAATTTGATTCCACTCGATTAATTTTCCATTATTAACCGCTTCAATCAATCCCATTAAAATACCGCGTATATATGTTGAATCAAGTCCAATGAATTCATTTATATTACTTGAAAATTCTTCTACTTTTTCCCTAGCTAATTGAGTCAAATTTCT